>Ga0310813_10002597_pt1 | contig 10936 bp, 9 predicted proteins | sample YN3metagenome_FD_203086 | JGI IMG/M metagenome (GOLD analysis project Ga0310813, IMG submission 203086) | Soil microbial communities from experimental microcosm in Duke University, North Carolina, United States - YN3 | ecosystem: Engineered > Artificial ecosystem > Soil microcosm > Unclassified ... | reverse complement strand
CAAGGTTCACCCACCGGCCGAGGTACGAATGACCGATGAAGCCGTCGTGCGACTTGTTGGCGTGTCCGACTACCACGCTCGTGCTCAACTCGCCGCGCACCTTGCTCACCTCGCCGATCGAGCACGCCGAGATCTCGCCGCTCAATACGTTCGCATCGCGGCCGATGCGGCACGGCCCGCAGATTCGCGTGAACGTCCGCACGTGCGCGCCGCCCTCGATCAGCACGGGCCCGCTCGTCGTATCGAGCACGACGTGAGGCTCGAGCACCGGCGCACCGAGCAGCACGACCTGCCCATCGCCCAAAACGGTCACGTGCGCGGGCGGGGCGCGTCGCTTCCCGGGCTCCTGCGACGCGACCGCGGCGATGTCGCTCGCCAGTTGCTCCGGCAGCAGCCGGATGAAGTCCCACACGTCGTCGAGCCACCAGCCATCCAGCCGCTCGAGGCGCGCGTTGGGCGGGAGCAGGTCGCCCAGTGCCAGACCGCCCTCGGCGAACACGCCGGCGTCCACCGGCTCGGCGAGCCTGACCGCGCCGACCCGGTCTCCGAGTCGCCAGCCGGCCGGCGCATCGCGGCCCGTCGTTGCGCCGCCGCGCCTGGTGAGTGCGGGAACGCAGCGTGAGTTGGCGATGATCGATCCCGCGGGCACGACGCCTTGCGCGGCGCTCGCCGCACCGGGCACGAACGCTTCGTCGAAATCGATGTGCCGGGGGCCGGCGAGACATCGCGCTCCGTCGTCCGCGCCGAGCACCGTCGTCCATCGGTCCCGAATGAGCGCGATGCCGGCTGTCATCTCGCAGATGGGCCGTGCCGACGCGAACGGCTCGAAGCCTCGCGCCCGCACGTCGTCGTAGAAGTACAGCATGGCTAGCCTCGGTCGCGGACGCCGCGCGGCAGCGCGTCCATGAGCGTTTTCAGATCGCTCGAGCGATCAACGGTGGTGATGAGCACCAGTCCATCGTGCGCCACGACGACGACGTTCGACACGCCGTAGAGTACCACCGTGGCGTCGCTCGCATGCACCACGTTGTCGCGCGAATCGACGGCGTAGACGTGGCCGTGCAGCGCGTTGCCCGCGCTGTCGTTCGTCCGGACGCGTTTGAGCGCGCCCCAGGTTCCAACGTCGTCCCAGCCGAACGCACCCGCCAGGACGGCGACCCGGTTGCTCCGCTCGAGCACGCCGACATCGACCGAGATCGGCGTGACCGTGGCAAAGAACGCCGCGATGTCATGGGCGTGCGCGTGCAGGGCCGGTGCGATCTCCGGCGTCAGGCGGCGAACGTCGTCGAGAAAATCGCCCACGCGCCACACGAAGATTCCCGAGTTCCAGAGATAGCCGTCGCGGCGCATCTCTTCGGCGCGAGCGCGCTCCGGCTTTTCTACGAAGCGCGCGACCCGCCGCGCGTCGCCATCGAGTGGCTCGCCGGGCTGGATGTAGCCGAACCCCGGATCGGCGCGCGTCGGCACCACGCCGACCGTGACGAGTGCGGCATGGCGCTCCGCGACCTCGGCGGCGCGCACCAGCGCGCGCTGAAAGCCCGCCGCGTCGGCGACCGACCAGTCCGCGTGAACCGAGATCATCACCGCGTTCGGTCCGTCGCGCCGCGCGATCTCCTGCGCGGCCCACGTGAGCGCCGCCGCGGTCCCGCCGGCGCGCGGTTCTGCGATCACGTTCGTCGGCGGCATATCCGGCACGAGCTGCGCGATCGCCGGCACCAACCGCGGATTGGTGAGTATCAATACGCGGTCCATCGGAACGATCGGGCGCAGCCGATCGACCGCTTCGCACAGCAACGGCTCGGAGGAAACGAGTGGGAGAAGCTGCTTGGGCCGGTCGGGCGTGCTCAGCGGCCAGAACCGGGAGCCGATGCCGCCCGCGAGGACGACCGCCCACCGGCTCATGCGGTGCCGTCGGCGGTATCGTCGCTGTCGATCCCGACCAGCTCGGCGGCGCGCGCGTAGAGTTTTTTCGGACTGAATGGCTTGGTCAGAAAGTCGTCGGCGCCGAGCGCCATGGCGCTCGTGTGCTGCTGCTCCTGGCCGGCCGCGGTGAGGATGATGCATGGCACATGGCGCCATCGCTCGTCGCGTCGCATGGCGGTGAGCACATCCAGCCCGCTCAGGTGCGGCATCATCAGGTCGAGCATGACGAGACGAATGTCGGGCTCGTGCTCGAGGACTTGCAGCGCTTCCCGGCCGTCGTAGGCGAGCGTGACGCGAAAGGGTCCCTGCTCGAGCTTCATCTTGATGATGCGGCCGATGTGCGGTTCGTCATCGGCAACGAGCACGTGACACGGCGAACGGTCGGTCGACACGTGATCTCAGACGAGCGCAGCGATGTGTTCGCGGTTCCGGCGAAGCTCGAGGAGCAGCTGCCCGACGTTCGCGTGTGGCGCGACCAGCACGAGGAGAACCGCATCGAGCGTCAACGCCGAGATGACGGCCATTCCGCGGCCATACTCCAGCACCGCGGTCACCAGCTCGCCCCGCGAGGTCGCCGTACCGAACTCGTCTGCCGCGGCAATGATCGCGGGAATCCGGGCGGCGATGACATCGGCATCGAGGCCGGGTATCAGCTGCCCATCGATCAACAGGCCGTCCCGCCCGAGCACGACCGCAGCATCGACACCGTCACGCTGTCGGATCGCGTCGACCAGATCACGAATGCTCGGCATTCACGCTCCCCGGCTCCCCCCGCCAAAGTGGTGGCGAAGCTAGAGAGCCGAATCATCGAAGTCAAGCGACTGCAATCGCTTGAACAATGCTATTCGCCCTCGTATCCTTCGCCCTTGACCTCCCCAACATGATCCCTGGACCTGCAGCTTCGCGGCCACGGCTCGCCGTGCTCATCGCCGCGCTCACCAGCGTCGGCGTGCTGGCGTGCGGCAATCTGACCGCCGTGCCGGCATCGCTTCCCACGCTGACCGACAGCGGAACGGTCTACGCGCTGAACGGCGCGCCGGCTGGCGCGCCGTCCGCGCTGCACTTCTTTTCCGGCCAGCTCGTGCCGGCAGACGCCAACTTTCTGTTCGACATCGCCTTCGACATCGATTCCGCCGGCAGGGTCGTGTACATCCCGCAGCGCGTCGTGGCGAGCGCGCTGGCGTCGACGCACTCGGTCGGCTTGCGCACGATGCCCGACAGCTTCGAGGCTGTCACCACGGCCCCCAAGAGCGGCTACCGCGCCGATACGTCGCTCGTCGCCGCGCGCAACGTCGTTGTCGTGGCGCAGAGCCAGGACGTCAGCACGTGCGGCGTCTCGCTCACCGGCTCGACGCTGTACGCCAAGATCGTCGTGACGAGCGTGGATCGCGCGACGCGGCAGCTCAAGGTGCGCTTCACCGTCGACCCCAACTGCGGCTTCGTGTCGTTCGCGCCGGGCATCCCAAAGGAGTGACCCGTGCACGATCCTCGAGTCCTTCGCGAGCAGGTCGATCTGCTGCGGGACGGGCTGCGGCGGCGTGGTGTGCTCGACACACTGGCGCCGACCGTGGATCGTGGGGTCGAGCTCGAGCGAGACCGCCGGACGCTCATCCAGGCCACCGAGGAGCGAAAGGCCGCGCGCAACGCCAACTCGCAGGAAGTCGCGCGCCGCAAGCGTAACAACGAATCGGCCGACGACCTCATCGCGCACGGCAAGGCGCTCGGCGACGAGATCGCGAAGCTCGAGCGCGATCTCGACGCGGTCGAGTCGGAGCTGCAGCGCACGCTGCTCGAGATTCCGAACATTCCGTTGCCGCAGGTCCCGGCGGGTGGCGAAGACCAGAACGTGATCGTGCGGGAGTGGGGCACACCGCGCCCACGCGACGGCGTGGTGCCGCATTGGGAGATCGGCGCGGCGCTCGGGATCATCGATCTCGAGCGCGCGTCCAAAGTGTCGGGCTCCGGCTTCGTCGTGTATCGGGCGGCGGGTGCGCGGCTCATTCGCTCGCTCCTCAATTTCTTCATGGATCTGCATCGAGAAGAGCACGGCTACGAGGAAGTGTGGCCGCCGCAGCTCGTGACCCGCGCTTCGATGACCGGTACGGGCCAGCTTCCCAAGTTCGAGGACGACGCGTACGGCACGCGTGGCGACGACCTGTTTCTCATTCCCACCGCCGAGGTGCCCGTCACCAATCTGTATCGCGACGAGATTCTGGAAGGCCAGGCGCTGCCCAGGGGTTTCGTCGCGTACAGCAAATGCTTCCGCCGCGAGGCGGGATCGGCCGGCAAGGACACGCGGGGGATTCTGCGCACGCACGAGTTCGACAAAGTGGAATTGGTCCGCTACGCGAGCGCCGACGATTCGGGCGCGCAGCTCGAGCTGCTGACCCGCCACGCCGAAACGGCGCTGGAGCGTCTCGGGATACCGTATCGGCGCAAGCTGCTCGCGGCGGGAGACACGGGTTTCAGTTCGGCGATGACGTACGACCTCGAAGCGTGGGCGCCCGGTGTCGGCGCGTGGCTCGAGGTATCGTCGTGCAGCAATTTCACCGACTACCAAGCGCGCCGGGCGAACATCCGGTATCGCCCGGGAAAGGGTGAGAAGCCGCGATTCGTTCACACGCTGAACGGATCGGGCCTGGCCTTTCCGCGCACGGTCGCGTGCATTCTCGAGCACTATCAGCAGGCTGATGGTTCGGTGACAGTGCCCGACGCATTGCGCCCGTACGTCGGCGCCGACCGACTCGGGTAAGCGCGCATGCGACGCGGCACGCCGGAGCTGCTCGTCGCGACGCTCGTTCTGGTCCTGCTTGGCTCGTACGTCTGGTACACGCGCAACGTGATCGTCGACCTGCAGGCCGATGCGCGGCGCTCGAGCCTGATGTACGCCCGCGTGTTCCGGGCATTCGGCGACAGCACGCCCGGCGCGACGGACGCCGCGTTGCTCGATCTGGTCAAGAGCATCCAGGCGCAGGGCGTTCCGCTGATTCTCACCGACGTCCGGGGCGTCGTCGCGGGACACGCGAACTTGCCATTCGATGATCGGGAGCAGCCGGTGGCGGACAACGATCCGCGCGTGCGCGCCTACATCCCCGTGCTCGCCAAGCAGCATCCGCCCATCGTCGATCCGCTGATCGGGAAGGTGTATTACGGTGATCCAAGTGTCGTGCGCGGCCTGAAGGTGGTGCCCGCGCTGCAAGCGACGATGGCGGCGATCGTGCTGCTCGCCGGGCTGTTCATCATCCGCACACGCGGCAACGCGGCGCGCGAGCGGCTGTGGGCCGGGATGGCGCGTGAATCGGCGCATCAGCTCGGAACGCCGCTGTCGAGCCTCGCCGGCTGGATCGAGCTGCTCGAGGACCGCGCCGACGACGAGACGTCGCGCACGGCGGCGACGCACATGCGCGCTGATCTCGATCGCCTCGATCGCGTCGCACATCGCTTCGAGCGCATCGGCCGCGATCCGAAGCTCGAGAACGTCGATGTGGTCGGCGTGGTCGAGCGCGTGGCCCGCTACTTCCAGGCGCGTGTGCCGACGTTGGCCAACTCGGTCGCGATCGAGTGCTCGGTCGCGCCCGATCTGCATCGCGTGCGCGGGGACCCGGTCCTGCTCGAATGGGCGGTGGAAGTGTTGGCCAAGAACGCGATCGACGCGCTCGCGGGCCGCGGCGGCCGCGTGTCGATCTCCGCGCAGCACGCGGCGGACGACGCGGACGCCGTCGTGATTCGCGTCGCCGACAACGGCCCCGGCATTCCGCGCGAACTGCGGTCGCGCGTCTTCGAGCCGGGCTTCTCGACGAAGAAGAGCGGCTGGGGCATTGGGCTCTCGCTCGCCAAGCGCATCGTCGAGGAGAATCACGGCGGCCGATTGGTGCTTGCGCCGACGGAGCAGGGCGCGACGTTCGAGATTATTCTTCACTGATGTCGACGCTGCTCCAGGAGACGCTCACCGCCGGCCTCAATCCGGCGCAGCGCGAAGCCGTCCTCCACGTCCATGGACCATTGCTGGTGCTGGCCGGCGCCGGGTCGGGCAAGACGCGCGTGCTCACGACGCGCATCGCCCGGCTGATCGATGTCGAGGGCGTGGATCCGCGCCACATCCTGGCCGTCACGTTCACCAACAAGGCGGCCGGCGAGATGCGCGAGCGCATCGCCAGGCTGCTCGGTGCGGAGCCGGCTGGCATGTGGGCCGGAACGTTTCACGCCGTCGGCGCGCGCCTGCTTCGCGCATCGGCGCACCTCGTGGCTCGCACGCCGGCGTTCACGATCTACGACCAGGACGATTCGCTTGGCGTGATCAAGCGTCTCATGGAGCAGCACGACATCCCGCCAAAGCAGTTCGCGCCGCGCGCCGTGCAGTCGGCGATCTCCGATGCGAAGAACGCGCTCGTCCCGCCCGCGGAGTACGAACGGCTCGCCATGGATCCGTTCGCGAAAGCGGTCGTCCCCGTCTACCGATCGCTCGCCGAGGCGCTCGAGCGCGCGAACGCGGTGGATTTCGACGACCTCCTCGAGCTTCCGCTCCGCATGCTGCAGCGCCATCCCGAGCGCCTCGCCGCCTATCGTGATCGCTTTCGCTACGTCCTCGTCGACGAGTATCAGGATACGAATCGCGCCCAGTACGAGCTGATCAAACTGCTCGGCGGCGAGCACGGCAACGTGTGCGTCGTCGGCGACGACGATCAGTCCATCTACGGTTGGCGTGGCGCGGACATCCGCAACATTCTCGACTTCAACAAGGATTTTCCGAACGCGACGATCGTCCGGCTCGAGGAGAACTACCGCTCGACGCCGGAGATCCTCGACCTGGCGAATGTCGTCATCCGCGCGAACACGGGCCGCATGGGCAAGACGCTCCGTGCCACGCACCGGAGTGGTGAGCGGCCGACGGTCGTACGCGCGCTCGACGAGCGCGATGAGGCGGACTTCGTCGTCGGCGAGGTCATGGCGCGCCGATCCGGATCGTCGTCGCTCATGCACCGCGACATCGCCGTGCTGTACCGGACCAATGCGCAAAGTCGCGCCCTGGAAGAGGCGCTCCGCCGGCACGCGGTGCCGTACCGCCTCGTCGGCGCCGTACGCTTCTACGACCGCCGTGAGATCCGCGACTTGATGGCCTATCTCAAGCTCGTGGCGAATCCGGCCGACGACGAAGCGTTTCGTCGCGCCGTCGCCGTGCCGCGGCGCGGCCTCGGGGAAGCGACGATCGAGCTGCTCGCCGACGCGTCGCGCCGTGCGGGCGTACCGATGTTCGACGGCGCACACGATCCGTCGATCATCGCGTCGCTCCGCTCGGCGGCGCGCGTGGCGCTCGGCGGGTTCGTTCACCTCATCGCGTCGCTACGCGACCGCGCCGCCGATGCGTCGGTGGACGAGCTGCTGCGCGAGATCGTCGAGTCGATTCGCTACGGCGATCACCTGCGCGCTGAGGGTCCTGAATCGGCCGAGCGGTTGGAGAACGTCCGCGAGCTCATCACCGGCGCCGCCGAGCAGGTCGCCGACGAGCTGGGCGAGGTGGGACTGCGTCCACTCGACCATTTCCTGCAGCGCGCCAGTCTCGTCGCCGATTCCGACGCCCTCGGTCCCGAGGCGGACGCGATCACACTGATGACGCTGCACAACGCGAAGGGACTCGAATTTCCGGTGGTCTTCATCACCGGCCTCGAAGACGGCCTGTTCCCGCTCGCCAAGGCGTACGACGATCCGTCGCTGCTCGAGGAAGAACGCCGCCTGTTCTACGTCGGCATCACGCGCGCCGAGCGAAAACTCTACGTCACGCACGCCGAGGAGCGCCGGCGCAATGGCGAGCTGCTTGGCGCTCGCCCGTCCAGCTTCCTCGATCAGATCCCCGACGACCTCGTCGAGCGGCGCAGTACGATCAAGGTGCGCAGCTCGGGCCGCTCGTTCATGCGGGCGGGCGCTGACGCCGTCTCGATCGGTCGGTCGTTCGGCCGTGCGCGCGTCGGCTTCGAGTTCGACGATCGGGTGGATCGGCCAGCGGCCGCGCGTCGGCCCGGAACACCGGTGGTGTTCGGCGGCGGCGCTGCGGAGGATGAGTCGCAGGATGCTCCCATCTTCGCCGTCGGCGCTCGGGTGAGGCACCGGAAGTTCGGTAGTGGGACGATCGCCGAGCTGTCCGGAACGGGCCGCGACGCCAAGGTGCGGGTCGACTTCGACGACGAGTCGGTCGGTCGCAAGACGCTGGTGATCGCGCAGGCCAACCTGGAGCGCGGAGACGACTGAATGGCCGTCTCGCTCGAGGACGTGCGCCACGTCGCGACGCTCGCGCGGCTCGGGCTGAGCGACGATCGCGCGCGGGCGCTGGTCGCGGAGCTCAACACGATTCTCGAGCACATGGACGTGCTCTCCAAGGTCGAGACCGACGGCATCGAGCCGGTCGCCGGAATCGGCGCCGCTGGCACACCGCTGCGGCCCGACAGCGGCCCGCCGGACTCGCTCGCGCACCCGATCGACGCGTTCGCGCCGCGTACGGCCGACGGATTCTTCCTGGTTCCGCGGTTATCCACGCACGAGGACCCGGAGGAAGCGTGAGCAACGCCGCCGACTGGTCCGCGGCCGAGCTTCGCGACGCAATCGCCCGCGGGGAGCTCGACCCGCGCGACGCCGCGCGAGCGGCGCTCGATCGGGCGACCGCCGTCGGTGCCGGCCGCGAGGGTCTGAACATCCTCTTATACCAGGATGATGATTGCACGGAGCGGTGCCGGGCCGTCGAATACAGTGTACGAGACGGAACCGCGGGCGCGCTGGCCGGCGTGCCCGTCGTCGTCAAGGACAACATCGCGACGACGCGGCTGCCGACGTCGTGCGGCTCGCGGATCCTCGAGGGCTACGTGAGTCCGTACGCCGCGACGGCGGTGGCGCGGCTCGAGGCCGCGGGCGCGGTGGTCGTCGCCAAGTCGAACATGGACGAATTCGCGATGGGATCATCCACCGAGAACAGCGCGTTCGGACCCGCGCGCAACCCGGTCGCGCCCGATCGCGTGCCGGGCGGCTCGTCGGGCGGGTCGGCGGCGGCCGTCGCGTCGGGAATCGTCCGCATCGCGCTTGGGTCGGAGACTGGCGGCTCGGTGCGGCAGCCCGCGGCATTCTGTGGTGTGGTCGGCGTCAAGCCGACCTACGGGCGCGTGAGCCGCTACGGTCTCGTCGCCTTCGCGTCGTCGCTCGACCAGATCGGCGTATTCGGGCGTGATGTGAACGATGCGGCGACCGCACTGCGAACCATCGCTGGTCTCGATCCTCGCGATTCGACCAGTGCGGCCGATCCGGTGCCGGACTATCCGGCCGCCGCGCGCGGCTCGCTCGTCGGTGTCGTGATCGGCCGGCCCCGCGAATATTTCCCCGCCGACCTCGATCCCCGGATCCGCACGCAATGCGATCGCGTGCTCGATGCGATGCGCGCGCTTGGTGCGGAGATCCGCGACGTCTCGCTCCCGCACACGGGGTTGGCAATCCAGGTCTATTACATCATCGCGCCCGCCGAGGCCTCGTCCAATCTGGCGCGGTTCGACGGCGTCCGGTACGGACTCCGAATCGAAGGCGACGGACTGCGCGGAATGTACGAGGCCACGCGCTCGCGCGGCTTCGGTCCCGAGGTGACCCGTCGGATTCTGTTGGGCACGTACGTGCTGTCCGCCGGCTACTACGACGCCTATTACCGAAAAGCGCAGCAGGTGCGAGCGCTCATCGCCGGCGATTTTTCGAAGGTGTTCGCGAGCGGCGTTCACCTGCTGTTCACGCCGACGACGCCGACGCCGGCGTTCGAGCTCGGGGCGAAGTCCGATCCGTATGATATGTACCTGAGCGACATCTTCACCTGCACGGCCAATCTCGCTGGCGTGCCGGCGATGTCGCTGCCGATCGGCCGGGTCGATGGCTTGCCGGTTGGCGGCCAGTTCATCGCGCCGCATTTCGACGAGCGGCAGATGTTCGTTGCCGCCTATGCGCTCGAGCGCGTGCTCGGCGCGGAGGCCCACCGGTGACGACCGCGACGGCGCGCTGGGCCGGCCGGTACGAGATGGTCATCGGACTCGAGGTGCACGTCCAGCTCAAGACCGCCACCAAGATCTTCTGCCGCTGCTCGGCGGATTTCGGCGCGCCGCCGAATCGCAACACCTGTCCCGTGTGCCTCGGACTTCCCGGCGCGCTCCCGGTGCTGAACGACCACGCCGTCGAGCTCGCGCTGCGCGCGGCGCTCGCCCTCGGTTGCGAGGTCCAGGCGACGTCGGTGTTCGCCCGAAAGAACTACTTCTATCCCGACTTGCCCAAGGGGTATCAGATCTCGCAATTCGATCGCCCGATTGCGCTGCGCGGTTCGGTGACGATTGGCACCCGGCCCGACGGATCGCCGATCGTGATCGGCGTTACGCGACTGCACATGGAGGAGGACGCCGGCAAATCGATCCACGATCGGTTTCCGGGCGCCACGGCCGTCGATCTCAATCGCGCCGGAGTTCCGCTCGTCGAGATCGTCAGCGAGCCGGAGCTCCGCGGCTCGGCCGAAGCCGACGCGTACCTCAGGAGTCTCAAGCAGATCATGGAGTACGTCGGGGTCAGCGACGTGAGCATGGAAGAGGGAAGCCTGCGGGTCGATGCGAACATCAGCACGCGCCCGGTCGGCGATACGTCGCTCGGGACCAAGACCGAGATCAAGAACCTGAATTCGTTCTCCGGCGTGGTTCGGGCGCTCGAGGCCGAGTACGCGCGGCAGTGCGCGCTCCGCGATGCCGGCGAGCGGATCGCGCAACAGACGATGCTGTGGGACGCGGACGCCGGGGTGGTCCGACCGGCGCGATCGAAGGAAGCTAGTCACGACTATCGCTACTTTCCCGATCCGGATCTCCCGCCGCTCATCCTGCCGCTCGAACGTATCGATCGCGTACGACGCGAGATGCCCGAGCTCCCCGCCGCGCGGCGCGCGCGATACGCGAACGCGTTCGCCGATCTCACGCCGTACGACGTCGACGTGCTCACGGCCCAGCCAGCGCTCGGCGAC
>Ga0310813_10002595_pt1 | contig 10942 bp, 8 predicted proteins | sample YN3metagenome_FD_203086 | JGI IMG/M metagenome (GOLD analysis project Ga0310813, IMG submission 203086) | Soil microbial communities from experimental microcosm in Duke University, North Carolina, United States - YN3 | ecosystem: Engineered > Artificial ecosystem > Soil microcosm > Unclassified ... | reverse complement strand
CGTGTCGCAGGATACGATCCTGCTGAACGACACCGTGCTCGCCAACATCGCCTACGGCCGCCCCGGCGCGACGCTCGCGGAAGTCGAGGCGGCGGCGCGCGCGGCGAACGCCGCCGATTTCATCGAGCGGCTCCCCGAGGGCTACCACACGGTGCTGGGCGAGCGCGGCACGCGGCTCAGCGGCGGGCAGCGCCAGCGGATCGCCATCGCGCGCGCGCTGCTGCGCGACCCCCCGATCCTGATCCTCGACGAGGCGACGAGCGCGCTGGACACCGAGTCGGAGCGCCTCGTCCAGGAGGCGATCGACCGCCTGATGCAGCATCGTACGGTGCTCGTCATCGCCCATCGCCTGACCACCGTGCAGCACGCCGACCACATCGTCGTGCTCGCCGAGGGCCGCATCGTGGAGCGCGGCTCGCACGACGAGCTGCTCGTCCGCGATGGGCTGTACCGGCGGCTCTACGACCTGCAGTTCGGGCCCGCCGCCTGATGTTGTCGGGGTTCACACTCGTCCGGAACGCCGTCAAGCTCGACTTCCCGATTGTCCCCGCGATTCGATCGGTGCTCGAAGTGTGCGACGAAGTGGTCGTGAACGTGGGCAAGTCGGAGGACGAGACCCGCGACCTCGTCGCCTCGGTCAACGACCCGAGAGTCCGCATCCTCGACAGCGTCTGGGACTTCACCAAGAAGAACGAGATGCTGTCCCAGGAAACCCTCAAGGCGATGGCGGCCTGCCGCGGGGAATGGGGCATCTACATTCAGGCCGACGAAGTGCTGGAGGAGAGCGGGGCGCAGCGGTTGCGCGAGAAGACCCGAGAATGGGACACGGACGCGAGGGTCGAGGGCTTGCTGGTCGATTACCTCCATTTCTACGGCGGCTTCGATCAGATCGCCACCAACCGGCGCTGGTATCGTCGCGAGGTTCGGTGCCTGCGGCTCGGGCGCGACATCCGGCCCTATCAGGGGGCGCAAGGGTTTCGCGTCGGTCCGGAATTCCGGAAGATCCGCGCTCGTCCGACCGGGGCGCGGATGTTTCACTACGGCTGGGCCCGACCCGCGCGGGCGATTCGCGAGAAACTGGAGATCTCGAAGACGATCTATCCCTGGAGCCGCGAGCGCTCGGCGCGCGAGCAGGAGCGCGGCTACCTCGAGTGGCTGCCGCTGTTGAAGCCGTTCACCGGCGCACATCCGGGCGCGGCGCAGGCATGGGTGCGCGAGCGGATGGTCGACCCCGAGCGGCGCATCGGCCCGCGGCATTTCCGGGCGGAGCACCTGCGGTTCTACCTGTCGGACTGGATCGAGCGGCTCACGGGAGAACGGCTGTTCGAGTTTCGCAACTACCAGCTCGTCTAGGACTCCGCGGCATCCGCACGTCGCCCCGGCGGGAGCGCGCCGTGTGTCAGCAGGTGCTCGTACATGCGGACGTAGTCGCGGGCCATCCGCAAATGCGAAAAGAAACGCTCTGCCCGCGCACGCACCATCGCGGGATTCCACTCGTCGAGCCGGCGACGCACTGCGATCAGCTCTTCCTCCGTAGCACCGATCCCACCGCCATCAGGTCCGACGAGCTCCGGCAATGAGCCGCGCGGCGTCCCGATGACCGGCGTGCCGCTGGCCAGCGCCTCGAGGACGTTAACGGGACAGGGGTCGTCCCACTGCACCGGCATCCAGAGACAGCGAGCCGCGGCAAGCAGGTACCGCTTACGCTCCCCACTCACCTCTCCCACGAAACGGACGTACCGCGAGAATGAAGGTCGCCATCCACCTGCCAGTACGAGCTTGATCCGGCAGCGACGCGCGATGGAGACCGCGGTGCGCCAGCCTTTCACACTATGCAGCCTGGCCATGAACAGATCGAAGTCGCCCTTCCGCTCCTCGTATCGGTATTCGTCGAGCCGCACGCCATTGTGGACGAAGCTCCGCGTGCCATGGCGCTGGGCGTGATTCTCACTCACGCAAATGGCGCGCGCATCCGCCTGCCGGCCGGGACCCATGTTGCCGTGCAGCGTGTGGACGTACGGGATCGTCGGCGCGAGGAGCGGCGGCCCGTGGAAGTGCAGCACATCGAACGGGCCAGGGACCACGTGCCGCACGTCGAACGTGGCTGAGTAGAGCTCGTTGGGGTCGAGTGCGACGCAGCGCAGCCCCGGAAGGGCGGTCCCGGGCGCGGCGGCCACGGTGACGTCGTGCCCCAATTCAGCGAGCGCATACGCCAGCCATACCACGATGCGTTGCGCGCCTCCATACCCGGCCACGGGCAACCGGGAATGGTGCAGCTGGACGATGTGCATCGCTGATCTGCTATGACGCCGCTGCCGGCGGGCTGGCGGGGAGCTTCCCACTGGCGCGGAGCGCCTCGTACAGGCGCACGTACCCGGCCGCCATCGACAGGTGTGAGAAGTTCCGCTCGGCGCGGGCGCGACAGCACTCCGGGTCCCGCGTATGAATCTGCTGTGACGCTTCCAGCAAATCCTCCAGCGTGTCGCCGAGTGCCCCCACGTCCGGTGTGATGATTTCCGGGAGCGCGCCGCGGCGTGTCCCCAGGACGGGTGTGCCTGAGAAGAGCGCTTCAATCGAGGCGAGACCAAACGGCTCGTCCCACAGTGCCGGGGTCCACAGGCAGCGCGCCCGGGCGAGCAGGGCGGCCTTCTGCTTGTCGTCGACCTCACCGACGTACTTGATCTCCGCGGAAAAACTGGGTCGCCAGCCCCCGGCGAGAATCAGCCGGCGTCCCGTCCGCTTCGCCGCCTCGATGGCCCAGTGGTATCCCTTGGCGCTGTGGAGCCGTCCGAGAAACAGGCTCCACGCTTCCTTGCGCCGCCGGAAGGTGAACTCACTCGCGACCAGTCCGTTATGCACGTACGTCGTCCCGCCATGGCGCGCGGCATGGTCGCGCGACAGAAAGACGGTATTTGCCGGGATCGGCTTCCCGGGCTTCGCGTTCCAGTGGAACGTCTGCACCAGTGGAATCGCCAGCGGCCAGGTCGGCAGCGGTGCGTGGACGTGCACGATGTCCGCGTCTTTGGGAACCAACGCCGCCAGTCGGGGGCCGGCGTCCCGAAGGTCGCGCGGCGCAACCTCGATGACCGGTGCGGTGGGGAGCTTGGAGCCCGGTGCGGCGATGACCGTGACGCGATGGCCGAGCTCTACCAGGCCGCGCACCAGCGCGACGACCACGCGTTGTGGCCCGCCGTACCCCTTCACCGGCAGTCGGTGGTGCGAGATCACGGCGATGTGCATCGGCGCCAATGTACAACTAGCTTCGCTCCATGCGCGAGGCCCCGCGGACGATCCTGCAGCTGACGTTTCAGGGCGATGGGGCGGGATCCACGCAATCCATTTTCAGTCTCAGCGAACAGCTCGCGCGGCGCGGCCACCGGATGCTGGTGGGCTGCCGCGCCGAATCACTGCTGTACGGACTGGCGCGCGGCGCCGGGCTCGAGGCGGTGGCCCTGGACTTCACGCGCTTCGAGCGTCTCGCGCAGACGCTCGCGGATCTCGTGGCGACCCGCGGGATCGACGTGGTCAACACCCACGCCACCCGCGACCGCCGCGCGCTCGCATGGCTGCGCCTGCGCGGCGCGCTGCCGGCGGCGCTCGTGGTCACGCGCCGCACGATGCCGCTCACGTTGCCGCTCGAGCTGCGGCTCGTCGGCGCGGCGGCCGACCGCACGATCGCGGTGAGCGGCGCCGTCGCCCGTGCCCTGGTGCGGCGCTGGCACCCCGTCGAGCGGCTGCGGGTCGTTCCCAACGGCATCGATCTGGCGCGCGTCGACGCGCCGGTGCTGCCGGCGGAGCTCGCCGCGGCGCGGGCGGCCCTCGGCGACGTGGGCGGGCGACGGGTCGTCGCGGTCGTGTCGCGGCGCAAGGATCAACACGTCCTGCTGGCAGCGCTGCCCAGCGTCGCGCCGCCCACGCTCGTAGCCTGCGTCGGCGCGGAGCCCGACGCCGAGCTCGTCGCCCGGGCCGCCAACCTGCCGTCGCGCCATCGGGCGGTGTTCATCCCCTTCGTGCCGCGGCCGCTGGCGTTCTACCGGCTCGCCGACGTCGCCGCGCTGCCGTCGCGGATCGAAGGGTTGTCGCAGACGCTGCTCGAAGCGATGGCGCTCGGCGTACCGGTGATCGCCTCGGACGCCGGTGGTAATCCCGACCTGGTCACCGACGGCGTCACCGGCCGGCTCGTTGCCCCGCTCGACCCCGGGGCCTGGGCCGACGCACTGTCCGCGCTGCTTGGGCCCCCCGCCCTCGCGCAGCGCATGGCGCACGCGGGACGCGCCCTGGTGCGCCGGGAATTCACGCTGGAGCGGACCGCCGTACGCACCGAGGCCATCTATCGTGAGGCGCTGGCGCGGCGTGCCCAATTGCTCCGGCGGGACGCACCGATGTAGAGTTCTAGAGACATGCCGGGGCCGATCACGGTCGTCATCCCCACGCTCAATGAAGCGGAGCAGATCGCGGCCTGCGTCGGCCACCTCCGGTGGGCGGACGAAGTGCTGGTGGCGGACGGTGGCTCCTCCGATGCGACAGCGGAGCTGGCGCGGACGGCCGGTGCGACGGTACTCGACGTGCCGGGCGTCACGATCGCGGCGCAGCGCAATGCGGCGATCGGTCGCGCGCGCAATCACTGGGTATTCGCGCTCGATGCGGATGAACGGATCGGTCCGGAGCTGGCGCAGGAGTTGACCCGACTCGCGGGCGACGGAGAGAATGGCGCGCAACATGCAGCCTACGCAGTGCGGCGCAACAACGTGTATCTCGGTCGCCTGATGCGGCATGCGGGGTGGGGCGACTCGTGGGCGGTGCGGTTCTTTCAACGCGACCGCCGCTTCGTCGAGAAGCGCGTCCACGAGGGCCTCGAGCCGGTGCCAAACGTCGGACGGCTCACCTACCCGCTCGCCCACACTCCCTACCGCGATCTTTCTCATCACGTGCGCAAGCTGGTGCAATACGCCGAATGGGGCGCCGCCGATCTCAGGGACAGCGGCCGCCGGGCGCGGGTCTCGGATCTCATGGTACGGCCGGGGTGGCAGTTCTTCCGTACGTACATCATCCAGCTGGGACTGCTCGAAGGCTGGCGGGGACTCGTCCTCTGCGGGCTCGCGGGTTTCAGCGTCTTCCTGAAGTACGCCCGACTCTGGGATCTGGAGCGTCACGCGTGATGTCGAAGACCTTTCTCCTGACCGACGAATTTCCGCCGATCGTCACCGGCATTTCCCGGCTCATGGGGGAGATCGCGCGGCGCTACCCCCCCGGCGAGCTGCTCGTCTCCACCGGCCAGCACCGCGACTCGCTGGAAATCGACAATCGTTTCGGCGGCACGACGATCGACCGGCTGCCGATTGCCACCCGGTCGCTCCACGGATTCGCCGGGCTGATGTTCTGGGCGCGTCGCGTGGTGAGTCTGGCACGCACCCACAAGCCGCGCTTCGCCTGGGCCGACTCGGTGCGCCCGGCGACGTATCCGGCGAAATGGGCGCACGAGCGGGTCGGGGTCCAGTACGGCGTGTTGGTGCACGGCGGCGACTGCCTCGCCGAGTTGCACGCGATTCATCACAAGCCGTTTGCGCGCAAGTCGGCGAAAGCGCTGCTCAAGTCCGCCGCCGCCGTGGTCGCCAACAGCCACTGGACGCGGGAACAGGCGCAGAAGGTGCTGCGCGAGCTGGGGCTCGATCCCCTGGCGGAGCGGGTCCGGGTCGTACCGCTCGGCACCGATCCAGAGCTGTTCCGCCCCGACATCGATCCGCGCGAGGTGCGCAATCGCTACCGCATGAACGGCGGGCGCTGGGCGCTGACCGTGGCGCGGCTGGAGTCGTACAAGGGCGTCGACGTCGCGCTCGAGGCGGTGGCGCAGGCGCGGCGCGGCGGAATGGACCTGCATTACGCCGTCGTCGGCACCGGCAAGAAGCGGGATGCGCTGAAGAAGCTGGCCCAGGAACTGGGCATCGCCGATGCCGTGCGCTTCGTCGGCTCCGTCCCCGATGCGGACCTGCCGGCGCTGTACAACGCCGCCGAGGTCTACCTCGGTGTGACCCGCCACGGCGAGGGCGATCGCATCGAGGGCTTCGGCGTGGCCCTCGCCGAGGCCGCGGCCTCCGGGCTCCCGGTGATCGCCGGACGGAGCGGTGGCCTCGCCGAGGCGGTGCAAGACGGCGAGACCGGTCTCGTCGTGGATCCCGATGCTCCCGCCGCGGTGGGACAGGCCTTGGAGCGCGTCCTGGGCGACCAGCTGTTCGCGCGCCGGATGGGGCTGGCCGGCCGCAAGTCGGTCGAGACGTACTACAACTGGGACCGCGTCATCCGCGACCTGAGGGAAATCGAAGCGCAGGTCGCCTGACCACCCTCCTCCTGTCGTTCAACTTCCCGCCGCACGGCGGCGGCATCGCGCGCATGATGGGAGAGCTGGCGCTCCGTTACCCGGCGCAGTCGCTCGTCGTCTCGACGGGTTCCTATCCAGACAGTGCGGAGAGCGACAAGCAATTTCCCCAGATCATCGATCGCGCCGGGATTCGCGCCACGCGACTCCGCACCATCAACGGGCTGGCGCTGTGGACGTCGCGCGCTTCGCGGCTCGAGCAGCGCCATCGCTTCAGCTTCACCTGGTGCGGCGAGCTGAAGCCCGCCGGATACCCCGCGTGGTGGCTCGCCAAACGTCACGGCGTTCCCTATGGCGTCGTGGTGCACGGGACCGAGCTTCTGCTGCTCGATCACAAGATCGGGAAGAGCCGCTTCAAGCGCTGGACGGCGTCGGGCCTCGTCACCGGCGCCACGGTGCTCGCGGCGAACAGCACGTGGACGGCCGGGCTGGCGCGGCGCATTTACGAGCGGCTCGACCGCCCCGACCTCGCGGCGCGCGTGCAGGTCGTGCCGCTCGGCACCGAGCCCGGACAATTCCGTCCGGGAATCGATACACGCGAACTGCGTGGGCGGTTTGGGCTGGAGGGCGGGCCCTGGCTGCTGACCGTAGCGCGCCTCGAGTGGCACAAGGGAATCGACACGGTGATCCGGGCGCTCCCCGCCATCCGGGCGCTCTACCCGGGCGTGCGGTACGCGGTCGCCGGCACGGGTCCCCGGGGAGACGAGCTGGCGCGTATCGCGGGACAGGCGGGGGTGCATCACGCGGTAAAGTTCCTCGGCTTCGTGCCGGATGCGGACTTGCCGGCTCTCTACAACGCCGCCGATCTCTACCTCGGCGTGTCGCGCTATCACGAGCTGCTGGCCGAGGGGTTCGGGATCTCGCTGGTCGAGGCGCAGGCGTCCGGCGTCGCGGTGGTCGGCGGGCGCTCGGGCGGAGTGGCGGACGCGGTGCGCGACGGCGAAACGGGGGTGCTGGTCGATCCCGATTCTCCCGCGGCCGTGGCGGTAGCCGTCAATCGCCTGCTGTCGGACGAGCCGCTGCGCCTGCGGATGGGCGCAGCGGGACGGAAGGCGGTGGAGACGTACTACAACTGGGCGCGCGTGAGCCGAGACTTCCGCCGCATCGATGCGGAGTTCCGCCGCTCGGGCTAAGGCCGCAACCAGTAATTCACTTTGATCTGCAGCACGTGAGTCGGGCGATCGCGGAACGTCGTCTGGCTCAGGTCGCCCACGAGTCCCGCATGGACGTCCGTGAAATAGCCGTAGCGGGTCTGACTCCAGACGAAGAAGATCGTGGAGCCCGGACGGTATTCCCACCGCAACACGGCGTTCGATCGGAATGAGCGTTCGCGGAAGCTCGGATTGTAGATATCGAAGCTCTGCGCAGGCCCGGGTCCGTCGGGGTCCACCGTGTACGTGTCGTCTCCGTTGTTCACGATCGTCGAGTGGTTGCTGACCCCGTACTCGTTGAACGTGTACGTTCGCGGAGCCGAGAGCTCCGAAAAGCGATCGTACGCGCCGATGAAGGTGAACGGCTGGGCGTAGAGCTGCAGGCTGAGCGTGCGGGAGAAGGCGGCATTGACCTTGAGCGTCGCGTAGGCGCTGTGTTGCTGCAACGCCGCGAACACGTAGCGGCTGCCCAGTGTTGGAACGGCGGTCGAGTCGGAAACGGTTTCCACGTACTGAGCGGCATCCCACCCGACCTCATATCCCAGTCCGAGGCTCAGCGAGAGAGACTTGTTGGGTCGCGCCGTGACGGACGGCGAAAAGCTGAAGTACCACCCGCCGGCGCTGTTTCGAGAATACGAGGTGTAGGCATAGGCGCTCACCGCCTTGCGGTTATCGGTGTACGCTTCGGCCGCTGCGGTCCACCCGGCAGGCTTGCTCGCCAGCGGGCCGCCCCGTGTCAGCCGATCGTCCAGGACCCGGCGCTTCATCGTGAGACTGAAATCCGCCTCCCAGAAATTCCGGAACCGCCCGAAGACGTATCCGTTGTACGATCGAGTGATCAGGTCGCCGTCGTAATTCCAGCTCGACTTGGTGGAGAGGTATGCGTACGCCTGGCGGAACACCCGCCCGGGGCGTGTACACTTGTAGCCGCCCGCGCCGAAGAGTGAAGCAATGTCGACCCGTTCCTGGAAACCGAGGTCATTCACTTCGAACCCGGGGGTCATGGTATTGCCTGCGAGGGTCCACACCCAATTGCCGCCCACCTTGTTGAGATAGACGTCGGCGGCGATGCCGCTCAGCGAGGTGGCGGTGGAATCGAAGCGGGAATGCCGGGCGTCCGGCCGCTGGTAATAGCGGTCTGACGCCTCCTGAAATTCGTTGATCGCCATCGTATCGCCGTGCACGAGCGAGCCACTGACGCTCGCCGCGAGCGTATACGCCCGGTCGCTCCACCGGTGCAGGAAGTCGACCCCGCCGGCGTAGGCGCCCGAGCCGAGGAACTTCAATGTTGGCTGGTCGATGGACCGCCGGACCCCCGTACCGACGAACCCCAGGGTCGTATTCCCGCCGCTGAAGTCGCGCTTCACCCGCGCCGCGAAGTAGTTGGTGAGCGGCTCGACCTCATCGGAATAGCGCGCGCGCGCCGTCGTATCGGCCACGGTGGCAAATTCTCGAGCCGTCAGCGCCTCGACCGCCCCCAGCGACCAGCCGTTCGCCGTCTTGCCGCTCAACTTCGCCGCACCGAGGATCGTCGTAGCTTCCGGAACGTCGGTGAAGTCGCCCGAAGACGTCGGCTCGCCCTGGGGCGGTCGGCCGATGCGCCGCGAGTAGAAGAGCAGCGGCGTATCGAATCGGGGATTGATGCCCCCGCCGGCGCTGCCGAACGAGAAGAGCGACGAGCCTTCCGTGAAGAACGGGCGGTGCTCGGTCAGGAACTGCTCGAACTGGGTGAGGTTCACGAAGGAGGGGTCGAGCTCGACCTGGCCGAAGTCGGGGTTGGCGGTGAAGTCGAGCTTGAAGCTGGGCGAGAGACCCGCCTTGACGTCGAGTCCCGCCCCTTGGAACACGCTATGGCCGTTGTCGAAGGGGTTCCCGGGCTCGGCACGGTCGAACTTCTGCCGCGCCACCGTATAGGGGAGGATCTCGACGCCGCGCACGTTGCCAAGATCGCGCAACCCCACGAGCTCGGCGAAGCGCGAGGCGACGCCGTTGTCGGTCTTCGCCACGAACGGGTACAGCGCCTTCTCGTTCTTGCGCTGGATCCACCGGACGAACCGAACCCCCCACACCTGGCTCTGGGCCTTCGAGAAGCGCAGCTGCGAGAACGGGATGCGCATTTCCACGGTCCACCCGAGCGAGTCGACCGCGGACGCGGATTGCCAAACCGCGTCCCACGACCCGTCGAAATCGTCGCCGTCGTCTCCCGCCACGGCGTCGCGTTGCACGCCGCTCGAGCTCACGGCGAACAGAAATGACGTGCGCCGGTCGTGATACGTGTCGAGCATGATTTGAAACTCATCGCTCGGCGTTGCGACGTCGCGCCGGCCGAGCAGGCGCACAATGCCGTTGGGATCGCGATCGAACAACCGGGCGCCGACGTAGAGCGCCGCGCCGTCGTACACGATGCGTACTACAGTGGACTCGGACACCGCTCGTCCCTCATCCGGGTCGGTCTGCACGAGGCCCGTCACCAGCGCGGCGGATTGCCATGCAGCGTCGTCGAGGCGGCCGTCTACGACGGGTGCCCGATCGACCCGGATCGCCGATACCGACGGCACGGCGCGGGCGCCATCGCTTCCCTGCGTCGGGACGGGTACGTCCCCTTGCAGCAGCAGCGCAGTAAGGGACAGGATCAGCATGCGGGTGCTCCCAATGTCGCGTTGAGAATGTGTTCGAGTACCGCCGTCCCATCGAACCAGGTGGCGGCGATGTCGCGGGCGGCGCGGCACTGCCGCTCATAGTCGCTGTTGACCAGATCGACGGCCGCGGCCGCTTCGTCGAGCGTGGTGAACCGGTGGAGGCCGAGGCCGTTGGGCAGATAGTCGCTGGGCCCGGTATGCTGCACGACGGCGGGCTTGCCGCTCGCGAGGTAGCACAGCGTCCGGTCGGAGATCCACGCGTTTTGGAGCTTCATGCACGAGGGTTTGGCGCAGCTGAACTCCCCGCGCGACTGCTGGACGTAGCTGCGGTATTGCTCCGGCGTGCCGGCCACGTCCTGCGATCGCCGTACCCGCCATCCGTGCCGCTGCAGGAGCGTCAGGTCGGCGTTGTCGTCGGAGGCCAGGAACAGTGCCAGCTCGAGTGATTGGGGCGTTCGCGTGGGGACGTCGACGAATTCGAGGAACGAGATCCGCTTCGTGTTTTCGTACAGCACGTCGCGGCCATCCACGACCTCGCGCACCCACATGCCCGACCACCATCCCGCCACCGTCGTGAACGGGGCGGGGCGCGGATCGAAGGAGTAGGGCCAGAGGTCGAGGCAGACAGGCGGCCGGAATCGGATCCACGAGAAGCCGCAGTCGGGGAAGCGCGCCGCCGCCGTTCCCACCGTTTCGCCGATCGTCAGGTAACAGTCGTGCGGCGGCACGCGGAGCTGACCGGTGCTGATCCAGAGCTGCAGCAGCCCGGGATCGATGTC
>Ga0310813_10002593_pt1 | contig 10947 bp, 6 predicted proteins | sample YN3metagenome_FD_203086 | JGI IMG/M metagenome (GOLD analysis project Ga0310813, IMG submission 203086) | Soil microbial communities from experimental microcosm in Duke University, North Carolina, United States - YN3 | ecosystem: Engineered > Artificial ecosystem > Soil microcosm > Unclassified ... | reverse complement strand
ACTATCTTTTATTGAAACAAAAATTATTTTATTTAACTTTTACAAAATCCGTCCGGCTTCGCCCGAAAGTTTCAGGTGAATACATTTCTTCCGCTTTGGCGGGCGGAGCCGTGAAATCGCCGGGAGTTGTCGCGCGGGCGATGTAGGAATAATTCCAAACGCCTTCGGAGAGTAAGGCTTTGAAAATTTCCGCCCGATCATCGCGCAGGTTTTGATGGTCATACCAGATCGAACCCGAATAATTGTAACCATAACCAATGACCGGCATCTGTTGGTCTTCGGGCAAGCTTTCGGAATTCGCCAGTTCGGGATTGATGATTTCCAATCCGGCAGGCAGTCTGTCAACCAGCGCCACGTGATAGCGGCGCGTCGGCGCAACCATTTGCAGTCGAACCCGAACCCGTGCGCCGGATTTTATCGCCCAGCTTCCGTCGCTGTTTTGCGTCACGTCGTCCGCCTGATCGATCGCTTCATAGCTTCGCATTACCGTAAAACCGAAATCCGCCGCATCTATATTCAGATTTTTCGGCGCGTATTTCATACCGATCCGATAATAGAGTCGACCTTCGCCCTGTTTGTCCAGGATCAGATTTTGCGCCGCTGTTTTTTGTTGTAAAAACTGCATCGGTACATTGATCGATTTTGAATCGACGGAGCGTCCCGTGAATTTTTGTTCGGCTGCGCTTATTTGTCCGAGCCAGACCCGCGCGACAAAATTCGGCGTGACCTTCTCGTAAGTTTGAAAATATTTATCGAGCGCGAGCAGAACAAATGCGTTTTCCTGCGTATTTCGCCAGCGTCCTTTTATTTTATCCGCAAGCAGTCCGCGCACGATCTTCGGAATCAGTTCGTTGTTCGGATCGGATTTCAAAAATGCTTCCAGAACAACGGCGTCGGCGCGCCGCTCAGAACTCAGCAAAACGTATTCGCCGTCCTTGTAATTCGTCACAAAATGCGCCGCGCTTGCCGTTTCCGCAACGCGGTTGAGCAGATTCCGTTTGATCAGATCGACCTGTTCCGATGAATCTTTGTCGTCCGCCAAAACCGCCAAAAGCCAGCCGATCGATTCCGCCGATAGTTTTTCCAAACCCGCTTCCTGCAAAAGTTTCCGCGCTTTTGCCGCGTCCGTATCGCCCATCAGATTGCGGACGTAAAGCGCGTAAGCCGAAATCGCCCAGCGCGCTTCGATACTGTAAAATTCGGAATATTTCCCTTCGATGTTTTTGAGATAATTCTGCAAATTCCGGCTCAAAACCGGCGGCACATCGTAGCCTTTCGACTTTGCCCGCGCCAGGGCGTGCGCGACGTGAACCGAAACATACGGAATGCTCTGGTCTTTGCCCGACCAAAAGCTGAAACCGCCGTCGCCGTGCTGAAGCCGCCGCAAACGCTCGATGTCCGAGGTCATTTTGGCTTCGATCTCGGCTTTTGCCGGTAAATCCTTCGCCTCGAAAGCCTGTAAAACATCGCGCAGAGCGGCGACCGATAAGATTCGGGAAGAAATCTGTTCGGAACATTCGAACGGGTAACTTTGGAGATAAATAAAGGCGTCCGTGAGTTCCTGGAGCTGCGTCGAAGAAGTCGTGATCTCCAAGCCGCCGAACTGCGGAAAAACATTTTCGGGCGCGAGAATCGGCTGAACGATCGCGCCGCTCACGTCCGTTGTGCCGTAAGTCGCAAAGGATTCATTCGTCGCCGGAGTCCCGACCGGAAACGCAAATTCCGCCGCGTCCGCGAAATTTCCCGCGACCGCGCCGATCTGAAAACGCGCAATTCCCGCACTCTGCGCCGAAACCGGAAAACGGATCTCGGCGCGGTCGTTTGCCGCGATCGTCAGGCGTCTGCCGCTGCCGTCCGCCAAGGCTGCGTTCGTCGCCCGAATCGCGACATCAACCGTCAGGGGATCATTCGTCTGATTTTGGAGAACGACGGGCAACTGCGCCGTGTCGCCGAAATTCATAAAACGCGGCGCACTCGGGCGTACCATCAACGGCTGCCGCGCGGTGATCGCCGATTCGGTGATGCCGAATTTTTTGGAATTCGCCGCCGCCGCGACCGCCGTGATGCGGTAACGCGTCAGATTGTCGGGCAGGTTGATCTTGACGACCGCTTTGCCGCTTGCGTCCGTACGAACTGAGGGCGAAAATATCGCGAGCGCATTGAAGTTTTGGCGAAGTTTGATTTGATTTGCATCCTCCGTCGCTTTAACAAGCTTGTTTTCCCTCGTAAAAGCTATATTTGGGGCATACAACACACTTTTTGTGACACTCGACAAATCGCTCATTCCGTCGCCGCTTCCGTTTCCGTCGCCGTTTCCGGTTCCCTCTCCGCGCCCGAAGCCGATGTTTCCGAGATCAACGCCGAGATCTTCGGGATTGGCGAGTAAAATGTTTTCGCGTGAATAAAAATCGTTCGTTCCCGCTTCGATTTCAGGGTAAAAATCGTCGAGCGGATTCGGAATCTTGTAACCCGTCAGCGCGAGCACGCTTTCGTCAACGGCGACGACGGCGACTTCCGTGTTTGCCGCCGGTTTGCCGTTATTATCCGTCACCGCTAGATTGATCGAAGTCGCGCCCCCGGGTTCGAGCGTCTTTTCGAGCGGTTCCGCCGCGACGTTCAATTTGCGCGAAGCGGTCGAAATTTCGAGATTCAGTTCGCCGCTCGCGTATGCCGGACGTTTCGGCAATTTGTCGTCAAGCTCGGTGTCAAAAACGATGCGTTTCGCCGCGCCCGACAGATCGACCTGCACGTGCAGATTCGGCAAAAAGCGTTCTTCGACCGGAATGCGCAAAACGGTCGAAGTTTGGTTCATCGTAAAACGCTCGGTTTTGACAATGCCGTTGCGCCTGAGCGTCAGAACGCCTTCGGCGGGGAAAAACGGCGCGTTGACGAGAATTTCCGCCGTCTCGCCGGGCGTGTATTCCTTTTTGTCGGGAATCAATTCGACCGTTTCTTTTTCAATATTGCCGCTCGGCGCAGTGTTTCCGCCGGCGACCCAAACGTCGAGTTCGCTTTCGTTGCGTCGTTCTTTTCTATCTTGAACGCTCGCTTTGATCGTAAAAATTCCGCCGCGTTTTGCCTTGAATTCGCACGCAACCGCCTCGCTCGCCGATCTTATCTGACAAGTTTGCGTATCAACCGTAATTTCCTGCCATTCACCTTTGATCTGTTCCCAGTCTTTAAGCTCGGCAGCGATCGAAACAGGCACGTCTGCGACCGCCTTTCCGTCAATATCGGTCGTGATGGTTTCGATCCGAAAAGTTTCGTTCGCTTTGATAAAAGTTTTCGGCGTGCGGATGCCGACATAAAGCTCTGACGGATGCACGAGAAGCGTCGTCGAACCCGCAAAGCTCTGGCGATTGACGTCCTGCACGCGCGCCTCGGCGTTGATCGTAAAAGGACGCGCCGGACGCGCCGCGACAAAATCCATCGCCAGAAAATGCTTGCCGTTCGTATCGGTCGTGCCTTTGAACTCTTGCGAAGTGTTTTCTTCCCAATCGCCTTCGTAATAACTTTCCCACCACCGAACGAACTTTCCGAACGTAAAATCGTCGCGGTTCGGCGGTGTGTAATCGGTCGGCGTTGCGGTCACCTTCCAGTTCGTTGCGGCATTTGCCAGACCGCCGCCCGAATAATATTTCGCCTCGACGCTGACAGTTGCCGAATCGCCGACGTAGAAAGGCGCGGCGGTTTCGTTTTTCGCCGTCACCTCAAATTCGGGACGGCGAAATTCCTGCACCTGAAACTGGTGCCGGAAAGTTTTGTTTTCAAGATTGCTTTCGGTCGAAAATTCCAGTTTTTCGTAGCCGAGATTGATGTTTTCGGGCAGTTTTAATTGCAGATCGAACGCGCCGAAAATGTTTAATTCCGCGCTTCCCCTTAAAATTTCGTTGCCGAGCGAATCTCTCAAAACATAATTCAAGCCGCTTGCGGCGTCGCCCAACGCTTCGACATCCGCCAATTTTCCGCCCGCAATGCGGCGGAGATAACCTTTGACCGAAACCGTCTCGCCCGGACGATACATTTTGCGGTCGTCGAAAACAAACCAGTGCAAAGCTTCGGGTTTGTATTTCGGCGTCCAGCCGTTTTCGCTGTTGTAATAATTCTCGCCGAACAAGATCGCCGAATCCGCGCCGTTCTGTGCGATGAGCCAATTTTTGTTTGCAATATTTTTCGGCGACACGAGCGATGCCAAACCGTTTTCGGAAGTGCTGCCGATTTCTCCGCTCAAAAACCTTAAATTGACATTTTTCAAAGGTTTTCCGGTTTTCAGATCGCTCGCGTAAACGGTCAACTGCTCGGAATCGGCAAAAGCGTCAACGCCGATGTCGGTCGCCTGAAGCCAGACAATAATCCTTTGGTTTTTGTTTTCTTCGGTAATGACCGGCGGTTCGACAACCAGAATCGCGTGCCCGACACCGTTCGGCATCGCCGGAGCGAGATCGATCTTGGTTTCTTCGCTCACATCGCGCTTCGATTTTATGCTGATCGTTTGGTCATAAACCGGCTTTCCGATTGCCGGAGCTTCATTTTTTTCGCTTTGCCGGTAGTTGTAAAATGCCTCGTAATCTTCGGGTTTGACGGCGTAAATCTTTACTTTCAGAGTCTTATAATTCGTCGAACTGACCGAAAACACGCGCTTTGCGCTCGGGTCGAGCGTAATAAAACTGCCGTTTCTTTCCGCCCTTAATTCTGCGTCGCTTCCGCTGATCTTAAATTCCGCCGAAGCGTCTTTGCCGAGAGTCTGCCCGTAAATATCTCGGAGCGCGCCCGAAACCTTCACTTTGTAAGTCGTTCGCGGTTCTTTACAACAGCCGCCGATTTCGATCGCATCGCCGTAAAACGCGATTTCCGGATTTTCGATTTTCGGTTCGATCTTGACCAATGATTTATCGAAGCTTTCGGCTTCGATCGGATTGCTGAATTCGATTCTGAAATCTTCGTAAGACTTACAGGCTCTCGTTTTGTAGTTGTAATCGCAGAAAGAATCGGTCAAATTCATCGCGCCGAAGGTTCTAAACGCAAAGCCTCGTGCCGAAACGCTCGTCAAACTGCCTTCTGCCGACGGCGTTCCCGCTTCAAAATTTACGCCGATGTTGGAATCAACCGGCAGCAGGTCGACCGCCCGAAAAGCAATCCATTGATTGGGAACAAATCCTTTGATCGTTTCTGAAATTCTCTTGTCCGCGTCGATTTCCGCTTGAGTAGCCAGCCGCAGAGCGATTATTTGCCCGTCTGCCTTTGCGCTGATTTTCGGCAGAACGGCTTCGGCATTGATGCGCTGATTAAATTTCGCGAGCAAAACCGCGTCGCGCCTGACCGTTTCGTCGTTTGGAATAAACCCCTCGACCTTCGGCGGCGGCGTTTCAAAATTCCACGAAAAATCTTTCTGGAGAGCTCCGCCCGTGGCGGATCTCGTCCCGGCGGGAATTGCTGCCGAAAAGCGCGTCGCCATCGGAAAACGCTCCGCCGCATCGAAGATCAGCGTTTTTGTCCCGAGCCAGCGCCATTTTCCTTTGACTTCGGGCGTTAGGATCACGGGAACTGTTTCCGAAGCCTTATTTTGCGATGAAACAGCAACCATCGGCTGCGAAAACGTGACGCTCAGATCCGTCACAAACGGCACGTAATTGTTCGGCGAAGCCCGCACGATTTCGAGCGCGGCGGAATTTTCCGGCTGCGGCGCATTTTTCTGCTGTTCTTCCGACGGAAATTTTACCGGAATGATCTTGCCTGTTTTCGGCGGGGGCAAGCTGTTCGGAAGCGTCGAAAAATCCGCCTTATCGGAAGTCTCGGCTTCGAGCGGCGGCAAACGCCGTAAGATTGCGTCCGTTTCGGTTTCGCTCAATTTGACGGCTTGCGAAACCGGCTCTGTCTTGCCGCCCGCAGTTTTCCCTTCGCCTTCCCGAAGCCGAAACTCCAAGCCTTTCGATTCTTCTTGATTTTCCTCCTGAGAATCTTCATTTTGTGCCGGAACGGGTTGGATCAAAGAACCGAGCAAGATCGCGTAGATCAAGACAAGGCAAATCACTCTGTTTTGTTTCATCATTGGGTTTTGGTGTAAATTCGGTTCGGAAAATCCAAACGAATAGAGCTTATTTCAGAAAAATCTGAGCCAATTTGTCGAAAAATTTGTTTGACGACAAGTTAGATGCCGGAGATGAAAAAAAGTTCCTTTGGCGGAAAAAAAAGCTGGCGGGTTAAAAGAAAAAGGCTTCGCTTTTCGAGTGGCGAAGCCTGTCTGTTTGTTATTTTGAAAATCGGCGAACGATCAATGCGATCGGCAAACCGATGCAAAAGATGTGGATGATGATGCCCGTGACAACCGTTTTTAAGGGATAGGTTGAAGTTTTCCAAGCCGAGAGCGGAAGCACGACCAGGTACATAAAAAGCCAAACCGCGATTCCGTAAAGCACCCCGCTCAAAATCGCCTGACTGACCATAAATTTCAGTTTACGGCTTGCCAGATAAAAAACCGCGGTCGCCGTGGTCGCGATAAAAAAATGTATTGCCAAACCGATGGCGGCAGTCCGGTAACCGCCGTTAAAGGTTTCTGCGCCGTATAAACCACCCGCGACCGATTGAAAAGTCGAGATCGGACCACGCCCGCTGTTGAGCCAGACACTGACCGATGCGGCTGTAATATCCAAAATTCCGGCGATCAAACCGCCCGATAAAATTGCTTTCAAACCGTCGGATCTTTCGAAACCGACATCTTCGGAAATCGTTTCCATATATTATTTTCCTCTCAGATTTTTAGATTTGACAGCAACTTGAAGACTTTTGTTCTTAGAAAATAACGGATTGTTCGGGCGAATGTCAAAAAATTTTGACGTTTATTCTCCTGAAATTTATGTTCGCCTAATCTTTACAAATCTTTACGCAGAGGTTCTTGAAACTTTTTGCGATTCGCCGGTGTCTTATGTAACGATACTAAACACAACAATTTTGTTGAAAACATTAAATTTACGAATTTTTGGGGAGGGAAAATAGTGAAAAAACAACTATTTACATTAATGCTCTGCTTCAGTTTTATAATACCCGGAAGCAGTTTTATCACGGGTTTGAACGCTCAAACCAAGGGAAAAAGAACGGCACGAACGCCGATCAATCAGAGTAAATCTCAAAAAACTCCATCAGATCTGAAAGCTCCGAGCAGTCAAAAGATCATCCGCGCCCGCAAAGCCGGAAATTTGAATGCGGGCGATCCGTGTCTGGAAGACACGCCGATTACGCTCGGGCAAACCCTTAACGGCAATTTAGCCGCGGGCGATTGTCTGCTCGATGACGGCACCTATATCGATTTTTACAGTTTCAGCGGCACAGCCGGACAACCGATTTCGGTTTCGATGAACTCCGGTGTTTTCGACACATACCTGTATTTGTTCGACGATGCAGGCGACATAATCGATGATAATGACGACACCGGCACGGTCGGCACGAATTCGCGCATCCCGGTTGACGGCGGCGTCATTACGCTTCCCTACACGGGCGAATATTTCATCGGCGCCAATTCGTACGAACCCGACACAGGCTCATATTCGGTCAGCCTGAATACGGATGCGGCTTGCACGGCAACCGCGATCAGCTACAATCAAACCGTCAACGGTAATCTGGCAACCTCCGATTGTGCAGTAAATATCGGCGGCGATCCTTTCTACACAGACCTTTATACATTCAGCGGCACAGCCGGACAACAGATTTCGATTGCGATGAACTCATCCGCCGTTGATTCATACCTGGTTCTCCATACGCCGAGCGGCGACGGAAGTCTCGATGATGATGAAGGCGGCGGCTCGCCGAATGCCCGAATTCCCGCCGGAAGCGGTTTGTTCACTCTGCCCGAAACCGGAACTTATACGATCGAAGCTAGCTCGTTTAACCCCTTCGAAGTCGGAGCTTACACGTTGGTTCTGACCGGTCCGACCGTGGTTGTGCCTTCATCGAGTGAATTATTCGATTACGACGGCGACGGCAAAGCCGATATTTCGGTTTTCCGCCCGTCCAACGGAACGTGGTATATCCAAAACAGCGGCACGACCAATTCATATAACATTCGCAACTTCGGTATCTCGACCGATACAATTACCCCGGCAGACTATGACGGCGACGGCAAAACCGATATCGCCGTTTTCCGCCCGTCTGAAAGTAATTGGTATGTTCTGAATTCGACAACCAACACGGCTTCAATTATTCATTTCGGGGTCAACACCGATTTGCCCGTGCCGGCGGATTACGACGGCGACGGCAAAGCCGACATTGCGATTTTCCGTCAAGGCGGACAATGGTGGATTCAGAAAAGCAGTGATTTGAGTGTTTATGTAGTGAACTTCGGTACCATCAATGATGCACCGGTGCGCGGCGATTTCACGGGCGACGGCAAAGCCGACATCGCAATTTATCGTACCGGAACCTGGTTCATTCTCCGCAGCGAAGACGGATCATTTTACACGATCCCGCTCGGACAAGGGGGAGATATTCCTACCCCGGCGGATTTTGACGGCGACAATAAAACCGATATTGCCGTCTATCGTCCTTCGAACGGAACCTGGTACATAAACAACAGCGGCAGCAATACGACCACGATCACCAGCTTTGGAATCTCTGAAGACAAACCGGTCGCGGCAGATTATGACGGCGACGGCAAAGCCGATATTGCCGTCTTCAGACCGAGTACGAATACCTGGTATTTACTGCGGTCAACCGCCGGATTTGCGGCACAGGTCTTCGGTTCGAGCGGTGATGCACCGACTCCGAATGCTTTTGTCAGATAGATTCGGACTCAGCAAATAAACCATCAGGAAAGGTACGGGTTTCAGGCTCGTGCCTTTCCTGGTTATTAACGCCTTTCGACTTTTTATTGCCCGAAGCCGCCCGAAGAGCTATAATTAAAACTGTCGCCGCAAGCGACAAATATTTTATTAACGAACAAGGGAGAAATTTAATTTATGGCAGACGAAAATAATAAATGCGGTCACGAATCGTGTAATTGTGTGGTCGGTGAAGACGAGGAATATTGTAGTCCGCAATGCGAAGCGGCGGGCGAACAGGATGTCACTGAAATTGCCTGTGATTGCGGTCATCCGGGTTGCGCTTAAATTTTGATTTAAGAATAAAAAAGGCTTCGCACAATCTTGCGCGAAGCCTTTTTTGTTTCCGAAAAAACAAAATTTAAGTCGAAGACGACGTTTTGCTGGCGATAAAACGATAGAGCAAAAGCAGTATGACCGCCCCGATGATTGACATTATCCAACCCGCCGTATAACCGGCACCGCGCCAGAAGGCAAGATAGGTTCCGATAAATGCGCCTGCAATACCGATCAAAGCCGTGATCAGCCAACCGAGTGCCCCGCTCGAAATTGCTTCCTTTCCGGGAATCAAAAGCCGTGCAATCGCACCGACAATCAGACCGACCAGAAGTTTCCAGATTAAATCGCCGAAATCCATAATTTTCTCCTTTTTTTAGTTTAAATTTCGAATTGCCAATAGAATACTCTACTTTTTACTACAAAAGACGGAAAACTACAACATTCCTTTGAAAATTATTATTTTTGATAAATGACGTTTAACTCAGTTGACCATTTGAAAAACCTATGTAAAACTTATTTCGTGTTTTTTGCACAAACACGCTTTATTTACGTGCAAAAATCGGCTTCGGCAAAAATCGGCTTCAAATATTGGGAAGTAAATAACTCTGGATTTTTGATGATTTGAAATGATACTATATCTAAGGCAAGCTAACTCCTTATCAGGCTTGCTTTAATTTCCCAAACCGCGAACCGAATACAAACCCCTAATTTGCTCGACTAAAAATCAATTTTCGAATCAATCTACCCAAATATGAGTCGGGAATCTACTGTTACTTTTTACAAAACTTCGATTGCCGTACTCGGCGGTGTGAGCTTTCTTTTGGCTTTGTTCAATCTCAAGCCTGAGATTTTGACGTGGAAATTTGCCGTTCTGTTTCTTTTCACGGTCTTGCTCGCGCCGCGCATGACCATTATTCTGCCGCGCTCGAAATACGTTCTGAGTTTTTCGGACTCGATGGTTTTCCTTTCATTTCTCCTGTTCGGCGGCGAAGCGGCGATTATCATTGCGACCGCCGAGATGTTTGCCAATTTTCTATACTTCAAATTCAAAGGGATCGAATTTCCGCGCTATAACGGTTCGTTCAATATCGGCGCAACTTCGCTCTCGACGGCGATCACTTTTTACGTCTGGAGCTGGATTCCGAAAGTGACGAGCATCGACCCGACTTCCGCTTCGACCTCGAACCTGATCACGACCCTCGGAATTTTAGCGCTCAGCCAGTTTTTCGCATCATCGGCTTGCGCGGCGATTTTTTACTCTTTAAAGACCGGCACCAATCTCTGGCAGGCTTGGAAAAAGGAAGGGTTTTCCGTTTCCGTCACGCATTTTGCCGGAGCCTGTCTGGCGGGACTCGTGACGAAATTACTAAATTACGGCGACATTTCCTCGATTGCCGTTTCATTGATCGCTTTCGCCGTAATTTACTATAACTACCGCCAGATCATCGAGGATATGACAAATTCCATCGAGCAGGCGGAGCAAGCCGAGCGCGACAAAGCCGGTGCCGAGCGCGAAAAACGCCTCGAGATTGAAAAATACGCCGACGAATTAGCCCTCTCGCTCAAAAAAGAAGAAGAAACCGGCAAAGCACTCAGAAAAAGCGAGCGCGCCTTTCAGCACGCCGCCCTTCACGATTCGCTGACAAAATTGCCGAACCGCGCATATTTCGGTGAAATCGTCAGGGAGATCGTCGCCGAAACAAAAAAAGGCACGGAGACGAATTCTTACATCTTATTTTTAGACCTTGCCCGCTTCAAATCGATCAACGACAGTCTCGGACACACGATCGGCGATAAGGTTTTGATGATTGTCGCCAGACGTTTTTCGCGGATGCTTCGCGCCCAGGATAAAGTTGCG
>Ga0310813_10002591_pt1 | contig 10949 bp, 8 predicted proteins | sample YN3metagenome_FD_203086 | JGI IMG/M metagenome (GOLD analysis project Ga0310813, IMG submission 203086) | Soil microbial communities from experimental microcosm in Duke University, North Carolina, United States - YN3 | ecosystem: Engineered > Artificial ecosystem > Soil microcosm > Unclassified ... | reverse complement strand
TTCCACGTTGCCAACGATGTGATCGATCGCTTTCAACCCCATTTCGTTGCCGTTGAGGTAAGCTTGATGCCGAGGCTCAAAGCCGGGAGCGAAAACACCCGCATAATCGCTGCGATCCACGAACTTGATGAGAACATCACCGTAGGTGTGGATGGCAGAGTAGCGCAAAATCCCATATCCGTCCTCTTCTTCAGTCGGAGCAATGGCTCCAACTGCTCCTCGCTGGGTTGATTCCTTGTAGGCGCTGACGGCATCCGGAACTTCCACGCCAATGATGGCGATGGCATCGCCATGCTTCAGTACACTTTTTGAAATGGGATGCTCCGGACTTAGCCCTGTACTCAGAACAAAGTGGATATCCCCTTGCTTTATCACATAGGAGGCCGTTTCGCGGCAACCTGTTTCCAAACCTCGGTAGGCTGTGTTGGTGAAGCCGAAACACTTCGCATAAAAGAGCGCTGCCTGTTTGGCGTTGCCAACATAGAATTCGAGGTGGTCGAATCGCTTAATGGGACAAAAGTCACTCATTGGGATTTCTCCTTTCAGGAAGCCTCTCCAACCAATAGACTTCCTCTTGGATTTCTCTAGAGGGAAATTGGGAGGCTTAAATATAGACAGTTCCAAGTGTCTCGTCCTCTTGCCAAGCAAGCACCATCTAGAAGGAACACTCCTTCTTTTACACTGCCTCTTCTAACGACCTGGCATAGTCTACTCTGAGGGGTAGCTCGACCTCTATTAACATTCCTCCTTTGGAGGGAGCCACCTGATACCTCTTTTGGAACTCTTGAGAAAGAGCCTGGTGAGTGTATCGATGCCTGATTAGGTACCGATGGTCAACAAAATTAGCTTTGCCGAACCTGGTCGCAGTTTCGTGGAAAAGCGACTGCTGGCAGGAACTCATGGCAAGCTAACTTGAGCATCAAATCTACTGCTTGCTGGGGAGCCGAATCTGTCTTTTTTGACACCCAGACGTTTAGTTTTGATTTTTAACTAAAAGTCATTACTTAGATTATAAAAATTATTTTTAGTCTTGTTCAGGTATTGTTCGTTAACTGATACACTTGATTAACAATCTATAAATTAACGAGCTATCCGTAAAACCTTCCCTAAGGAGTACGGCTGGAGAGACAGGTTGCTAAAGAAAAACGCTAAGGTGAAACCCAAGGGAAAGCCAGCGTCCAGGAACTCGGAGCAACTCCAACAGTTGGATGACATAGACCGACAGGTTTTGTACCTCCTGCAAGAGAACAGCCGAGTGACTAGTGCCGAATTGGCTCGTCGGGTGAATCTCTCAACGCCTGGGTTGCAAAAAAGACTGAGGAAGCTGGAAGAAAATGGTGTTATCGGACGCTACGTGACCTTGGTCAATCGTGAGGCTTTGGGTTTAGACCTGCTTTGTTTCGCGCAGGTGACCCTGGCTCATCATCAGCCCGAGTGTGTCGGGCAGTTCTGCGACCAAGTAAAGGGGCTGTCCGAAGTCCTGGAGTGTCATCATCTCAGCGGTGAATTTGACTACCTATTGAAAGTTGTCGTTGCCAATCATCAGCACTTAGAAAAGTTCCTAACTGAGAAAATCACCCGCATCCCCGGTGTGGACAGGATTCGGACGAGTATTGTCTTAAATGAAATCAAAGCTTCGACTTCACTGCCTTTGGATTAGAGATTTCAAGCTGTAGCCTGTATCTACGAGCCAGTCCGAGCCAGTCCTGCTGCCTTTGCCAGAGATTTCCAGCTGTCGAGTGCATCCTTGTAATCTTTAAGGTTATCGGGTCGGTAAGGCGGTTGACATTCATAATGCCAACGATGTTTCACGCTGCCGTGAAATTCTTGAAGGTCATGAGAAATATCAGTGATTTTGCGTAGGATTCGCCCCGTCAGTTCGTAGATACCGTGTGGTTCGTTGTCGAAAGGGATAGTATAGTCAGGCTTAATGCCGTACTCGATCGCGGTTGGGTCAAGGTCGAGTCCAAGACGGAGATCTGTGATTTGCTCCATCATCCATTGCAAAGCTCCGTCTGATAATCCTTGCGTCTCCTCGGTGCCACCCCCAACACAGCCATGAGCACCCGGAAACCAGACTTGACGTAGGACTTGATTAGGATTATTTTCGCTTTTCTTCATTGGGGTCACGTTAAAGACTTTGCGCTGTTCGTCAATCGCAACAGCGTGTAGCGCATTCTGGATGCACTGATTCAAAGTGGTATCGTAAAACCGATATTTCTCGTTGAGCCAGTTGTTTATGGGTAGAAAAGGGATGCGATCGGGTATGCCAAGTGAACCAACAGTGTCCCAACAGCCCAGTAGAGTGATCGGGACTTTCTGCCTGTAAGGTTCCTTTCCGTACAACTGCCGAAAAGCGAAGGCCTCTGAGTCCTCCGGCTTAATGTTGCGATCGCGGTATAGCTGATATGCCTCAGGTGTTTTGCGGATGTTTTTGCGTGACAGTAAGCCTGAACAATAAATCAATCCAGCCAGACTACGTGCCGTGTAGGCACCACGACTAAAACCGAATAGGTAGATTTGGTCACCTTCGGTATAGTTTAGACACAGGAATCGGTAAGCATTCTGGATGTTTTTATCGATTCCCCACCCAAAGGCTCCGCCCCCCAGCTTGTCAATCTCGTCCCCTGTGCCAAGACCCTCTTGGTAAAATAAGATTTGGGGAACTCCATCGTCAGCGATCGGCTTGACCGCTTGGGCAATCTTAACCACGTTAGTCGGATACGGGCTGGCTAGCTGTTGCCATGTTCCATCGCAACATACCACGAGGCGCTTCATCATTTCTATTTCTCCATTCACATGAGTTTTTGTTTACCTGAGAAACTTACATCCACCCTAAGATAGAGATTTTCCCAAGGTCTAGCTTTTAAACAGGACTGTAACTGAATAACCACCACCTCAAGGCGAGGGTTTTGACCCACCCAACATGAGACAATGAATGGAATAAGAAGAGTTAAAGGCTGTAAGGATGAAGTATGGCAAGCGTTGCGCGACGCAATATCATCCAGGATGAAAAACCATACTTCATCAACAAGGATAGGGAGATTTAAACTCCCACCAAGTTAAGACCACCAAATGCAAGGTGGGGCATCTAACTCCCGACAGTGTTCCGTATTTCATACTTCATACTTCACACTTTTTGGTGAAAATCAGTGGCCGCGTCGGTAAAAGTGCTTCTCTCATCGGTTGTGGACTATGCCGGACTTTTCCCTCCAGCAAAGCTCAGCATGCAGGAAGCCATGGTAAATTATGCTCAAGACCAGATGGCTCCCTATGCTTGGATGTTAGATCGTTTTGTACTGCCAGCATCCAGATTGGATGAGTTTGAAGCACTCCTGCCAACATTAGAAGATAGCAAAGCGAGTCAGTGGTCGCTCAGTGTGATTCTCTCTGGAGATGTGGAATCAGAGATTGAGAGGGTGCGATCTGCGCTTCTCCCAAGGGGAGACGCCAAGGGCGAACGCAGCAGCGCTTCGCTATCGCGTTGCGTGCCTGTAGCGGATTCGCTCAATAACCCGAACATAGCTGTCACTGCTCTAGAAATCCCTTCCCTTCCACCTACACAAATCGAACGGATACTCCCTCATCTCCCCATCGGTGTTGACTCATTTTTTGAAATACCCCTCAGCGAAAACCCGGAGCCATATCTAGCTGTTCTGCAACACACGGGTGCAGCGGCTAAAGTCAGAACTGGAGGGATAACCGCCGAGGCTTTTCCCAACGTAAGCCAACTGTGTGAGTGCATCTTGGCGTTTGCCGAGGCTAAGGTTCCGTTTAAGGCAACCGCAGGCCTGCACCACCCACTGCGAGATCAACATCGATTGACCTACGAGCCAGACAGCTCTTCTACTATGATGTATGGCTTCCTGAATGTCGCCGTCTTGGCAGCATTGGTTTATTGGCAAAAACTAACGCCGCAAGAAGGGCTAGAGGTGCTGGAGGAATCCTCCATTGAAGGGTTCCAATTTAAGGTAGATGGGATTTCCTGGCGCGATCGCGATCTGAACATCTCACAAATCGCGGAAACTCGGCAGCGTTTCTTCCGTTCCTTCGGTTCCTGCTCTTTTCAAGAACCCATAGACGACCTCAAGCATCTGAAATTATTAACATAAGGACAGGGGTGGAAATAAACCTAACTTCGCAATGGCTGGTAATGGGTAATAGGTAATGGGTAATAGGTAATGGCGTAGAACCTATTACCGACCCAGAGCAAGTGATGTTTAATGACGCCCACCTGCTTAATAAGCACTCAAGTTGCTCCCCTGCTTCCCCTGCCCCCTAACAATTTATGAGCCGTCCCATTGATGCCACACATGATCCGAGTTTGCGTAGTTGGGTAGAATCGGCGAATCAAAAAAACACCGATTTTCCCATCCAGAACCTTCCATTTGGTGTGTTCCGACCTCAGGGAAGTACTGAACAGGAGCGAATTGGGGTTGCGATCGCAGACCAGATTCTAGATTTGACCGTATGTTGCAAAGCAGGACTGCTTCAGGAACTTCCCCAGAAGCTGCAAAAAGCATGTGCTGCGCCTAACTTGAATCCATTGATGGCTATGGGAAGTGAGGCTTCGTCAATGTTGCGCCGTCGTTTGAGCGAACTGCTGCGAGACGATGGACACAAGTCCCCACCAGAAAGCCAAATTCTTATTCCCATGTCCGAGGCTGAACTACTGTTACCCGCCGTCATCGGTGACTATACAGACTTCTACGCCTCAATTTTTCACGCCACCAATGTGGGGAAGTTGTTCCGCCCCGATAATCCACTCCTGCCCAACTATAAGTATGTACCCATCGCTTACCACGGGCGTGCCTCCTCAATTGTGCCCAGCGGCACCTCGATCAAGCGACCGAGTGGTCAGAGAAAACGTCCTGAGGATTCAGCCCCTAGTTTCGGACTTTCTCAGCTTCTGGACTATGAGCTAGAAGTTGGCTTCTTCGTGGGTGCTGGAAATGAGCTGGGGCAACCCATTGCGATCGCCAATGCTGAGGAACACATATTTGGGCTTTGCCTAGTTAACGACTGGTCGGCACGAGATATCCAAGCGTGGGAATACCAGCCCCTTGGGCCCTTCCTGTCCAAGAGCTTCGCAACCACAATCTCGCCTTGGGTAGTGACGCTGGACGCTTTAGCCCCCTTCCGCTGTCCGGCCTTTCATCGTGCCGAAGGAGACCCCCTCCCCCTGCCCTATCTCTCCTCACCGCATAATGCCAATCTAGGTGGTATCGACCTTACAGTTGAAGTGCTGCTTCGTTCATCACAGATGCGCCAGGAGGGTATGGAACCGTTCCGCTTAAGCCTGGGTTCTTTCCAGCAGATGTACTGGACATTGGCTCAGATGCTCACTCACCACTCAAGTAATGGTTGCAACCTGCGCCCCGGAGATTTACTGGCTAGTGGGACAGTTTCTGGTTCTAAGGAAGGTTCGCAAGGGTGTCTGCTGGAGATTACCCAGCGTGGCTCCAAGCCTATCGAATTGCCAACTCATGAGGTGCGTTCCTTCCTGTCTGAGGGAGATGAAGTCATCCTTCGCGGTTACTGTGAAAAAGAAGGCTACGCCAGAGTGGGTTTCGGAGAGTGTCGGGGGGTAGTTCTCCCCTCTGAATAGAGCTAGATCGTCGAGCCATGACTCAAGATTGACAAAAGAAGGTTATTGTCCAGATGGGTTGCAGACTTACCTCGCCTTAGGTTGAGCTAGCTATCATAGAAAATATCAGGGAACTTTATTAGTGTAGTCGGCTAAGAAATTTATGCTGTTTGCTACTGAAGTGCGCTGTTGCGAGCTTCAGCGTTTGAGACAGAAAAATCCGTTAGGTTGTCCAAAGATATAGAGGGAATTATAAATGAGCCTTGGCAGTGACAAAAAAGGCGTCATTTTAATAGTTGATGACAACCCTGATACTTTGGAGTTACTGTTCTTTTTTTTGATCGACTTTACAGTCTTAGTTGCAAATGATGGCAAAAGCGCTATCCAGAAAGTCGAACAATGCCAGCCCGATCTCATCCTTTTAGATGTGATGATGCCGGGGATTGATGGGTTTGAAACCTGCCGTCGCCTGAAAGCTTCGGAATCAAGCAAAGACATTCCGGTCATTTTTATGACGGCGCTTTCCGAGACGGGAGATAAAGTCAAAGGTTTTGATGTGGGGGCAGTAGACTATATCACTAAGCCGATTCAGGAAGAAGTCCTGAAAGCCCGTATTACCACCCACTTAACCATCCGGAACCTGAATCGTAACCTAGTTGAGCAAAATAAAAAGCTGCAAGCAGAAATTAGGGAGCGTCAGCAAAAAGAGGAAGAACTGCGCCTCTCGAATCAAGCGATCGCGGCTAGTAGTAATGGGATTGTGATTGCTGATGCCAGAAAGCCTGATGTACCTATAACCTACGTCAATCCTGCGTTTGAGCGCCTAACGGGTTACGAGGCTCAAGAAGTGATTGGACGAAACTGCCGTTTTCTGCAAGGAAATGACACAGATCAACCAGCCCTCGACGAACTACGTGCGGCACTCCGAGAAGGGAGGGGTTGCATGGTGGTTTTATCCAACTATCGCAAAGATGGAACGCTCTTCTGGAATGAGTTAAGTATTTCACCCATCTATGACGCGGATGGAAACGTAACTCACTTTGTTGGTATTCAATCGGATATCACTGAGCGCAAGGTGGCGCAAGAAGCACTACACTATCAACAAGAACAAACAGAAAACCTGCTGCTCAATATCTTGCCCAAGCCAATTGCAGAGCGGTTGAAACTGGAGCCAAGCACGATCGCTGACAGCTTTGAAGAGGTAAGCGTTCTATTTGCTGACCTCGTTGGCTTTACCGAATTCTCATCTCGGCGATCGGCAAAAGAACTGGTTGAGTTTCTCAATGTCATTTTCTCGGAGTTTGACCAACTTGTTGAGAAACATGGTTTAGAGAAAATCAAAACGATAGGCGATGCTTATATGGTAGTGGCTGGTCTGCCAACGGCCCGATCGGATCATGCGGATGCGATCGCACAAATGGCTCTCGATATGCAACAATCACTTGACAAGGTAAACGCCAAGACGGGCGAATCCTTTAGTATGCGGATTGGTATCAACTCCGGTGCAGTTGTCGCGGGTGTTATTGGTCTCAAAAAGTTCAGCTACGATTTGTGGGGCGATACTGTAAATACTGCCAGCCGTATGGAATCGCTTGGAATTCCTGGTACCATTCAGGTAACTACAGAGACTTATGAGCGATTGCGAGATAAATATCTGTTTGAGGAGCGAGGTGCCATCTCGGTTAAAGGCAAAGGGGAAATGACCACTTATCTGCTCATTGGCAAAAAAACTTAGCCGTCAAAGCAACTATAGGGGATTTTAAATAAACTACCCACACCTACTTCGTTGAGGTGTGGGTTTTGCAATCCACACCAGTAAATTTGGATTTTTGGCGCTTCATTTGCCCTAGTTGCTTCTGACTTCCTGCTTGCTGCGAAGAGCGGGTACCAGAAGTAGAGCTAGCGACATCGGCGTCTACGAGGCACGTTTCATACCCCGGCAATTTACCCTGTGACCATAGAAGCATGACAAGCGCTGCGGCTAAATCACGATCCATTGTGAAACCACACACTTCGCACTGATGAATTCTTTCATCTAATGTTTTCTTGTGCTGGCTCCCACAATTTGGACAAGTTTGGGATGGTTTTACGGTGCGCGTTGGTACTTCAACAAATACGCCACCAGCTTCAGTAACTTTGTACTGAATAGCTGCTCGTAGCATCCCCATCCCTACATCTAAGATAGACTTATTTAGCCCTGCTTTCTGTTTTTTACGCTTGCCTTTTTTCGCTTTACGGGTCATCTTCGAGACTTCTAGTTTTTCCGTAGCGACGAAGCTATTACAGCGAACAATATCTGACGCTACTTGATGAACCCAATTAACCCTTTGATTAGCAACTTTTCGAGTTACCTTGCTAATTTTTGATTGGGTTTTCTGCCATCGACTAGAAGCTTTTTGCTTTTTCCTTCTGTTGGGAGCAACCTTACGGCGTTGCCCCTTAGAAAGATGCTTAACTTTTGCCTCAGCCTTGCGTAAAAACTTAGGTGCTGAGACAATTGAATGAGTTTCACCATCTGTAATAGCTAGCGCGGACTTACACCCAAAATCAATGCCAACAGAACCAAAGTCAGTCTGCCTTGCTGCAACTTGCAATTCGGTCAATTCAACAGTGATACTCGCATGCCATTTACCATTACGGTAGACAATAGTGCAAGTTGTTGGCGTCCCCCAAATCCGGGCTTTACCTCGCATTTGGATAGAACCAATTTTCGCTAAATCCAGATAGCCGTTATCACCAATCGTGTGTGCTTTCCAGCCCGTCTTGCTAGGATAAGTCCACCCAGAGTAATGACGAATTGACTTGTATTTAGGACGTTTACCCAATCCTTTAAACCAGCGTTGAAACGCATAATCGACGCGCTTCAACGTGGCTTGCAGAGTCATACAGTTACATTCTTTGTACTCTGTCCAAACCTGCTTAAAAGCTGGTAAAGAGTTTTGCTGCTCAAAGTAGTCAACTTTATGCCCGAACTTTTGATATTGGGTAAATCGATTAGAAACAGCACTGTTATACAGGTCTTTGTGCAACTTACGGTGATACCGCAATATCTGCTCTTGCTTTCTATTTGGATATAGCCGGAATGTTGCACGTCTCACTGGCATTTGCTGTTCCCTCCTGTTAGGCTAACTATAGCTCATTCAAGTGGGGGTATGTCAAGTGCAGCCAAGAAGAGGTTCTCATTCGGTTTTCTCTGTTCAACTACACATGGTATTTGTCACCAAATATCGTCGTAAAGTTATTACTGCGGCAATGAGGGAAAGACTAAGAGGGATATTTGCCAATATCTGCATTAAAACGAAATGTCAGCTTACCGAGTTTTCTGGTGAAGCTGACCACGTACATTTATTGGTGGACTTTCACCCAGACAATCGCTTATCCGCTTTAATTGGAAGCATGAAGTCGGGTTCAAGTCGGATTATTCAAAAAGAATTTGCTGATGAATTGTCTAAGATTTACAAGCAACCCGCTTTTTGGTCAAGTTCCTATTATGTGGCATCTACTGGCGGCGCACCTATTGAGAGAGTTAAGGCTTACATCAAATCTCAGGAAGTACCGCAAGAGTAATTGCAAATCTCCGTCCCTGCGATTTGCCGCTATCCCTCCCCAGGTTGCTAACGCTGAACCTGGGGACTCTCGCGTTCCCGTTGAATGCAATACAGGATTCTATAGGGGCACGACATGTCGTGCCCCTACGATGTTGTGTACGCAACTGATACCAAGTTGCATGTCATTCGTATCACTCTCTCTTTCTCTCACATCAGCGTCCTGGAGTGACTGGAGTGGGACGCTACGGCAAGCCTAAGCGTCTACGTTAAATTCTACTAAGAGCTGCAACTCAGTATGAGAACCGCTATAAATTGCAAGGTTCAGAACTGAACTATCCTGCCACAACAAGACTGTACCCAATGCACTGGCGACTCACACACTCAGCGCTGAATCAGCTTACGGAACAGACTTGACGTTAGCAGAGAATAGCTCACTGCTTGTATAGGGGAGGTTAGCAAAACTGGGAGTTAAGGCAACATTAACATTCGGTGGTTGACCAGGAACGGCAACAGTTTGCCCCTGATTAACCTGCGGTAATCCAGTTGTATTGACCTCCACATGCAAAGGTGTTCCCCCAGAGAATGACAAATCGCTGAGGTTAATAGCTGCAACCAAGTCCCAGGCTGGGTTAGGAATCTTAGGATCATTTCCAGAAATCACAGTTAGAGCGTAATCCAATAATTCCGATGCCAGAATGCTTTCAGGAGTGCCACTTGCTTTCCATGCTGCTTGATCTACTCGAGTGAACCCAATTTTGTTAGTCGCATCTAGTGGTGTCAAAGATAGTTGTAATCCTGCTGAAAATACCTTTTGTGCAGCTACGGGATCGACCCAGATATTAAACTCAGAAACTTGGTTCTGTTTCACGATCGGGTCAAGGTGTTCTCGAAGGTTGCCAGGAACAAAGATCGCACCACCCATGATTTGTATGCAACCAATCTTTTTAACGATGCCTGGGTCAAGTGCGAGTGCATCTGCTATGTTCGTCAAAGGCCCAGTCGCCAAAATATCGACGGGTTCTGGCGACTGGTTTAGGGTGTCTACAATCAGCTGAGCAGCACTTCTATTATCGACAGTTTCAAGGGCTTTTTCTGGCAGTGTGACAGTAGGTGACCAAAAATTATCCGAAGCCGCTCGAAATGAATCAGGAAAAGCGTTATTCCCGACCAAGGGTGTCTCACTGCCAACAGCAACAGGTATCCCAGTGATTCCCAGTCGGGTTAGCATTCGCATGACGTTATTGCCAAATATGTGAGGGTGAGCCAGTCCCTCAGCGACGGTGATAGCCTTAACGTCGAACTTGGGATTTTGCAAAATGTATGCCCAAGCCGTCATGCCATCCTGACTACCATCATCATCCAGAATCAACGGTGTAGGTTGTAAGGTAGTGCTAAATGCAGATTGACTGAGGAACGCAACTGATAATGTTACTAATAGTGTCAGAAAATAGAGAAGAGCAAGACTCAAATATCGTTTGCAGAAAGACTTTATCATGAAATTCTCCTATTGATTATTTGATTTTTGTAGCGCTTACACATCAATTATTGACCTGGCTTAATATCACTAGGGCTATCACTATAACGGTTGGAGGCGTTGCATACACTACGCGGTAGGGCACGATCCCGGTCGTGCCCTGATCATGCTCTCTTCACTCTTAAGAGGGCAAAGAGATTACACTAAGACGCCCGGTAAGCAGTTATTCTGATTGAAACTTGCGATCGCAGTTCTTTACTTTCTTTGCTGCCAAGATTTCATGAGCGCATCAACAATCACGCCGACATCTACCTGGAGTCCTCTACGCCAGCCTGTATTT
>Ga0310813_10002590_pt1 | contig 10949 bp, 10 predicted proteins | sample YN3metagenome_FD_203086 | JGI IMG/M metagenome (GOLD analysis project Ga0310813, IMG submission 203086) | Soil microbial communities from experimental microcosm in Duke University, North Carolina, United States - YN3 | ecosystem: Engineered > Artificial ecosystem > Soil microcosm > Unclassified... | reverse complement strand
GGCGCGCTTCCTGTTCGTGCCGATGGCCGAGGCGGTGATCTTCGCGATGGTGTCGTCGTTCATCCTGTCGCGTACGCTGGTGCCGACGATGGCGAACTATCTGCTGAAGCCGCACAGCGAAGAACATGAAAACGACCCGCATCGCAAGCCGCCCGGCCCGCTCGGACGCTTCCAGAAGGGCTTCGAGGCGCGCTTCGAGAAAGTGCGCGCGGGCTATCGCGGCCTGCTGATACTCGCGCTCGACAACCGCCGCGGCTTTATCGCGGTGTTCCTCGGCTTCGTGCTGCTGTCGTTCGCTTTGGTACCGTTTCTCGGCCGCAACTTCTTCCCGGCGGTGGATGCCGGGCAGATCCTGATGCACGTGCGCGCGCCGGTCGGCACGCGGGTCGAGAAGACCTCGGAGATTTTCGCCAACGTCGAGAACACGATCCGCCAGATCATTCCGCCCAATGAACTGGGCACGATGGTCGACAACATCGGCCAGCCGGTCAGCGGTATCAATACCGCGTACAACAACACCGGCACGATCGGCTCGCAGGACGGCGACATCCAGCTCGAACTGAAGGAAGGCCACGCACCGACCGACGAATACGTGCGGCGCATGCGCGAAGAACTGCCGCGCCTCTATCCGGGCATGACGTTCTCGTTCCCGCCGGCGGACATCATCAGCCAGATCCTGAACTTCGGCTCGCCGGCGCCGATCGATCTGCAGGTGCGCGGCAACAATCTGGCGGGCAACTTCGCGTATGTGAACGCAGTGCTGCGCGACGTGCGGCGCGTGCCGGGCGTGGTCGATGCGCGCATCCAGCAGTCGCAGCAGATTCCGAGCTTCAACGTGAACGTCGACCGCACGCGCGCGCAGCTGCTGAACATCACCGAGCGCGACGTGACCAACAGCCTGGTGGTGAACCTCGCCGGTTCGAGCCAGGTGGCGCCGACCTACTGGCTGAACAACGCGAACGGCGTGTCGTACCCGATCGTGATGCAGACGCCGCAGTACACGCTCGATTCGCTGTCGGCGCTGCGTAACATTCCGATCACCGCCGGCCAGCCGCTGAACGCACAGGTGCTTGGCGGTCTCGCGACCTTCGACCGCACCAACACCAGCTCGGTGGTGAGCCAGTACAACATCATCCCGATGGTCGAGATCTTCGCGACTACGCAAGACCGCGACCTCGGCGCGGTGGCGGGCGACATCCAGAAGATCGTCGCGGCACATGCGAAGGAGTTGCCGAAGGGTTCGACGGTGGCGCTGCTAGGCCAGGTGCAGACGATGAACAGTGCCTTCGCGGGCATGCTGTTCGGCCTGCTCGGCGCGATCGTGCTGATCTATCTGCTGATCGTCGTGAACTTCCAGTCGTGGGCCGACCCGTTCGTCATCGTGTCGGCGCTGCCGGCCGCTCTGGCGGGTATCGTGTGGATGCTGTTCGCGACGCACACTACGCTGTCGGTGCCGGCGCTGACGGGTGCGATCATGTGTATGGGGGTGGCGACCGCCAACTCGATTCTGGTGGTCAGCTTCTGCCGCGAGCGGCTCGCCGAACACGGCGACGCAGCCAAGGCCGCGATCGAAGCGGGCTTCACACGCTTCCGCCCGGTGCTGATGACGGCGCTGTCGATGATCATCGGCATGATGCCGATGGCACTCGCACTCGGCGAAGGCGGCGAGCAGAACGCGCCGCTCGGCCGCGCGGTGATCGGCGGCCTGATCTTCGCGACGACCGCATCGCTATTCTTCGTTCCTGTCGTTTTCAGCATTATTCACGCGCGCGATGGCCGCGCGGCAAGCCCGGCGCCAGCCTCGGGAGGTCCTGCTCATGTCGTCTGAATCCATTGAACCCGGTTACGAATCCAAATATGCGGGTCATCCGCCGCGCCGCCGCCTCGTTACGGCCGGCATCGTCGGTGTTGTGCTGGTGGTCGTCGTGGTGGGCGCGGGTCTTGCCGTGCGCGCCGCCGACTCGCACAAGCTGAAGAGCTGGACCGACGCGCAGGCGGTGCAGACCGTCTCGGTGGTCGCGCCGGTCCGCGACGCGGCCGGTCCGTCGCTGACGCTGCCCGCGCAGATGCAGGCCTATTCGCGTGCGCCGATCTTTGCGCGCGTCAGCGGCTATCTGAAGTCGTGGAACGTCGATATCGGCGGCAAGGTGAAGGCGGGCCAGTTGCTCGCCGTGATCGAAACGCCGGAGCTCGATCAGCAGCTGGTGCAGGCCAAGGCCGATCTGGCCACCGCGCAGGCCAACGCGTCGCTCGCGGAAACCACCGCGAAGCGCTGGCGCGCGATGCTCGGCACCGACGCAGTCGCGCAGCAGGACGTCGATACGCGCAACGGCGACTTCGCGGCGAAGAAGGCGCTGGTCGATGCATCGAAGGCGAACCTCGACCGGCTGATCGCGACCAAGGGCTTCGCGCGCATCGTCGCGCCGTTCGATGGCGTGATCACCGCGCGCGACACCGATATCGGCGCGCTGATCAATGCGGGCAGCGGCGGTGTCGGCCAGGAGCTGTTCCAGGTGTCCGACGTGCACCAGCTGCGCGTGTACGTGCAGATGCCGCAGAACTACGCGCCGATCGTGCATACCGGCACGACCGCGGCGCTGACGGTGCCGGCGTATCCGGATCAGCAGTTCACCGCGCACGTGGTCGCTTCGGCGGATTCGGTGAACGCGCAATCGGGCTCGACGCTGGTGCAGCTGCTGGTGGACAACAGCGACGGCAAGCTGCTGCCGGGCGGCTTCGCAAGCGTGCAGTTCAAGCTGCCGGTGGCGCCCAATGCGCTGCGCGTGCCGGCCAGCGCACTGGTGTTCGACAGCCACGGCTTGCGTATCGCCACGGTCGGCGAGGGCGGCCACGTGGCCTTCAAGCGCGTGACGATCGCGCGCGACCTTGGCGATTCGGTCGAGATCGGCTCGGGCCTCGCGCCGACCGACCGCGTGATCGACGCACCGCCCGATGGGCTCGCCGAAGGCGATGCGGTGGAGATCGCAACGGGCAGCAAGGACGACGGCAAGAAGGCGGCACCCGCACATGGCTAACGCGATTGCACTGCGTGCGCGGCGCGCGTGGTCGAAACGCCCATTGCTGGCGGCGCCGTTCGCGGTCGCTGCCGCGGCGCTGGTCGCGGGCTGCTCGCTCGCCCCCGACTACAAGGTGCCGCCGTCGCCGGTCGCTGCCGAATACCGCACGACCGGGCCGTGGGTCAGCGCCAAGCCCGCCGATCAGCTGAGCCGCGACGGCTGGTGGAAGATGTACGGCGACACGCAGCTCGACGGTCTGGAAAAGCAGCTGCTCGCCAGCAATACGGATCTGCAGGCGGCGTATGCGCACTATCTGCAGGCGCAGGCGTTCGTCGAGCAGGTCAGTGCGGACCTGTATCCGCATCTGTCCGCGATCGCCGCGCCGCTGCGCGAGCGGCAATCGGCGACGCGGCCGCTACGCAATGGCGGCCCCAACTACTACAACTCGGTGACGCTCGGCGGCGAACTCGACTACGACCTCGATCTGTGGGGCCGCGTGCGCGATTCGGTGAAGGCCGGCAAGTACGAAGCGCTGGCTACCCAGGCCGATCTCGCGTCGGTGCAACTGAGCCTGCAGATCCAGCTGGCCGACAGCTACGTTCAACTGCGCGGCCTCGACCAGCAGACGAGGCTGTTGCGCGAGACCGTCGTCGCATTTACGAAGGCGCTTCAGCTGACGCAGGCACTGCACGGCGGCGGCATCGTCGCCGGCCTCGACGTGGCGCGCGCGCAGACGCAGCTCGCTTCCGCACAGTCGCAGCTGTCGCAGAACCTCGCGCAGCGCGCGCTGCTCGAGCATGCGATCGCCGTGCTGGTGGGTGCGTCCGCTTCCGAATTCACGCTGCCCGAAGCGACCGCGGATATTCCGCTCGCGCAGATTCCGGTCGGCGTGCCTTCGGTGCTGCTGCAGCGGCGCCCGGATATCGCCGCGGCGGAGCGGCGCGTCGCGGAGGCGAATGCGAAGATCGGTGTCGCGCGTGCCGCGTACTTCCCGTCGATCACGCTGACCGCTCAGGGTGGCCTGCAAAGCTCGGTGTACGCGAACTTCTTCAGCGCGCCGAACTTCTTCTGGGCGGTCGGGCCGCAGCTCGCGCAATACATCTTCGACGGCGGCTTCCGGCGCGGTCAGCTCGATGCGGCCAAAGCGGCCACCGACGAAGCCGGTGCGCGCTATCGCGGCGTCGTGCTGGACGCGTTCCAGCAGGTCGAGGACAACCTGTCGCTGCTGGCCGATCTGGGCACGGCGCTGCAGCAGCAGCGCGATGCGGCCACGGCCGCCGAGCGCGCGCTGTCGCTCGCGACCACGCAGTACAAGGAAGGTGCGATCGGTTATCTCGACGTGGTGACCGCGCAGACCACCGCGCTCGATGCCGAACGTTCGGTGATCCTGATCCAGACGCGGCAGTTGAGCGCCAACGTGCAGCTGATTCACGCGCTGGGCGGCGGATGGTCGACCAGCGAACTGGAGCAGGCGGCTACGGCGCCGGCGCTGGTCGCAGCGTCCGAGCAGAACGCGAAGTAACAGGCAGGGCGCGGGCGGTGCTGCGGCGGGTCGAACGGCCCGCGTGGCGGCCGCGCCGTTTCACCTCAGTCGACGCTCGACAACGAGGCGCACGGCCGCTTGCGCGGTCCGCCCGCCTCGTACGCAAGCAGACAGTCGCTCAGCTGCCGCGTGTCGATTCGAACAGGAACCAGGCACGGCGTTCCGCCTCGTCGATCCAGTTTTCCAGCAGGCTCGCGCTCGCGACATCGCCTGCGTTATCGCATACTTCGTGCGCTTCGCGCATCCGCGCAGCCAGATTCAGATTGTCGTCGCGCAGTTCGGCCAGCATGCCCTGCGGCGCGACGAAATCGGCGTCGTTGTCGCTGACGCGCTGCAGTTTCGCAATGTGGCCGATCGAGCGCAGCGTCGTGCCGCCGATCTTGCGCACCCGCTCGGCGATGTCGTCGGTCATCGCGAACAGCTGTTCGCCCTGCTCGTCGAGCAGCAGGTGATAGTCGCGGAAATGCGGGCCGGACATGTGCCAATGGAAGTTCTTGGTCTTGATGTAAAGCGCGAACGTATCGGCCAGCAGCAGATTCAGCGCGCCGGACACTTTCGTTACGGCTTCCTGCGAAAGGCCGGACGGCGTGGACAACTGCGATTTGCCGTGCTTGTCACCATGTGACATATCGATGTACCTCCAGTTGAAACGGGTTGCATGAACGCGGCGCTGAAGCCGTGCGGCAAGCCTGACGGCGAGCCTGACGGCGAGCCATTGGACAAGCCTTCCGGCACGGCCCGACGGCGGGGCCAGGCGCGCGAGACTACGCAGCATCGCCCGTTTCGCGGACGCTCGTGTGCCTCGGCGAACTGCTTTTTTCAGCTTCGCACGAAAGCGCGGTGCGAACCGCGGCACCGCGATGACGGCAGCGTCGCATAACGCGCGTGGGCTCGCAACCGGGCCGCCCGCGCGGGCCGCGCATACGCCCGTGTTATCTCCAACCCCCGATGCAGCACCCGGCTGCGCGCGGCCCAGCAGCGCGCGGCGTCATTGGGCACAGCAGATGCTGTAGCGCTGCGAGCGTCCGTGCGGCGCGTGCGGGGTGAAGTGCGGCGTCCCGGCACTACCCGGCACCGCGCATGGCGACGGCGCGCCGCCCGCGCCCTACGCGCGCGGACACCGACCCATCTGACAGGAGTGTGGCGATCATGAGCGACGACCTCATCGAGCAGCAAATCCGCGAACGTGCATATCAGTTGTGGCAGCAGGACGGTTCGCCCGAGGGCCGATCCGACGAGTACTGGGACAAGGCGCAACGCCAGGTGCAGGCCGAAGGCGCGGGTCAGCCGGACGGCGCGATTTCCGCTGATCAATCGAGCAAGCGCCGCATCGAAGACGAGGTGCCGCAGGATGCCGAGGCGGTGGATGCCGGCGCACCGCGCGCCAGGCGAGCGCGCTAGCGGCGCGGGTAAGGGCTCGCGCCGCGCGGCACACGATGCGCTTGTTCATACGGCACACGTAAGCCTTACAAACGCGCAGCGCGAGCGGCTTTTTGCACATTTCTACATTTTCACGGCTTGGCGAGTGGTGCATGCAGGTTGCGTGAAGGCGCGCGCGGTTGCGCATGGCGCTTTACACGACGCGGCACGCTGCATTGTGTTGCGCGCGTTAACCGTGTCGCAAGCGTATCGCAGACGTGCCGCGCCCAATGGCGCGGATTTTGCAAAGCATGATTGCCGGCGTGCCTGTCGGATGGCGCGCTGGCCGTATCGCACACCTTGCGTCACGCGGTCGGCGACCGCGGTCCGCTTATCCCGATCAACACATCAACAGGAGCAGCGCAGATGGAAACGTCAAAGACGGAAGGCGTCATTCGAGAGGCAGTGGGCAGCGCACAGGATGCACTCGGCGGCGCGCTCGGCGATGCCGGCATGCAGATGTCCGGCAAAGCGAGGGAACTGTGCGGCAAGGCGCAGCAGCTGTGCGCGGATACCGCGGCGATCGCGCGCGACTCGATGGTCGAGAAACCGCTGACGACGCTGGCGGTCACGGCCGCAGTCGGCTTCGTGGTCGGTGCGCTGTGGTCCTGGAATCACGGCGACAGCGACGCGCGCCGCTAGCGCGCATACACCGCGGCGACGCGACACACGCGATGGAGCATCGCCATGTCGATACATTCGAAGGTCACCCAATGGAGCAACGTCAGCCACTTCTGCGTCGAGCGTCTCGCCGACTATAGCGAGCTGTTCGCGCTCGAGCTCGCGCAAACGCGCATCCGCCTGATGCGCGAAGTGATCGCGCTGGTTGCGCTGGCGGTGGCAGGGCTGTTGACGCTGTCATTCGTATGCGTGGCGATCATCGCGAGTTTCTGGGCCACGCCGTATTTCATCCATGCGGTATGGGCCGTGGCGGGCGGCTGGCTGGTGCTGTCGGTGGCGGCCTTCGTGGTGTTCAGCATGCAGCGCCCCGTATGGTCGTTTCAGGTGCTGCAGCAGGAGATCCGCCACGATCTCGACGCGGTCAGGGAGGCGCTCAAATGAGTTCGCACTCGTATCCCGACAACAAGGTGCTGCACGCTGCGCTGCTGGCGCGCATGGCCGTATCGCGCGCGGATCTGCTGGCCGCGCACGATGCCGTGAAGCTCGCCGAGGCCGGGCGGCGCCCGTCGTTCGCGCCGGCCAATCTGCCTGCGCTGGTGCGCACCGCGCCGAACGTCACGCTGCTGGCTGCGCTGCTGCTCGGCTCGCTGATTCTCGGGCCGCGCCGCATCGCGAGGCTGGTGGTGCGCAACGGCCTGAGCGCATGGATCGCGCGGACCGTGCGGCGCATGGCAGGCCGCTAGCGCCGCGCGGCGCGCACAGCGATGACGACGCTCCACAATCCCGCCTTGCATTTTGTCGCGGCCCATCCGGGCCGCTTTCTCCTGCAGGCGCTCAAGGCGTTCCGCGCCAATCAGGGTCTGCTGCTGGCCGGCGCGGTGGCGTACTACGCGCTGCTGTCGATCGTGCCGCTGCTGATTCTGGTGGCGATCGCGTTCTCGCATTTCGTCGGCGAACAGCTGTTGCTCGACACGCTGACGCGGCTGCTCGAATGGCTGATCCCCGGACAGTCGCAGGCGCTGGTGCGCGAACTCGCGAACTTTCTCGCGCACCGCGACGTGGTCGGCTGGTTTCTGCTGCTGACGATGATCTTCTTCAGTTCGCTCGCGTTTACGGTGCTTGAAAACGCGCTGTCGATCATCTTCGTGCATCGCGTGGCGATCCGGCGCCGGCATTTCATGGTGTCCGCGATCGTGCCGTACTGCTTCAGCCTGTCGCTCGGCGTCGGCGTGCTGATCGTCACGCTGGTCACCAGCAGCCTGCAGGTGGTGGCGAGCGACGGCATCCTGCTGTTCGGCCAGACCGTATCGCTGACCGGCGCGGTGCGCGCCGTGCTGTACGTGCTCGGCGTGGCCGGCGAGGTGTTCGTGCTGACCTCGATCTATCTGGTGATCCCGGTCGGCCGGCCCACGCCGCGGCATGCGCTGATGGGCGCGCTGACCGCGGCGTTGCTGTGGGAAATCACGCGGCACGTGCTGGTGTGGTACTTCGCGACGCTGTCGCAGGTCAACGTCGTATACGGTTCGCTCGCTACCGCGATCGTCGTGCTGTTCAGCCTCGAAGCGCTCGCCACGCTGCTGCTGTTCGGCGCGCAGCTGATCGCCGAATACGAGCGGCTCAATGCGGCCGGCACGCTGCCGCGGCCGCAGCCGCTGCGCACCGGCTAGCGCGCCGTTTGCGCCGCGAGCCTTCGTGCTACCGTTCTGCTGGTGCGGGCTGCGCAGCGGCGCATACGGGATGCGCGAGCGCGGCCGTCACGAACCGACAACGGGAGACAAGCGATGAAAGTGGCGGTAATGGGCGCGGGCGCCGTCGGCTGCTATTACGGCGGCATGCTCGCGCGCGCCGGACACGAGGTCGTGCTGATCGGCCGCGCGCAACATGTCGAGGCGATCCGGCGCGCCGGGCTGCGGCTCGACATGCACGGCTTCGACCGATATCTGCAGGTGCAGGCGAGCACCGAAGCCAGCGCCGCGCACGGCGCGCAGCTGGTGCTGTTCTGCGTGAAGTCGACCGATACCGAAAGCGCGGGCCAGCAGCTCAAACCCTATCTCGCGGCCGATACGCTGTTGCTGACGATGCAAAACGGCGTCGACAATGCGGACCGGTTGCGCACGCAAGTATCGCAGCCGGTGGCGGCGGCGGTGGTGTACGTCGCCACCGAGATGGCCGGCCCCGGCCATGTGCGGCATCATGGGCGCGGCGAACTGGTAATCGAACCTTCGGCCGCCAGCGAAACGGTCGCGCATGCGTTCGTCGAAGCGCAGGTGCCGACCGAAATCTCCGACAACGTGCGCGGCGCGCTATGGGCGAAGCTGGTGCTCAATTGCGCGTATAACGCGCTGTCGGCGCTCGCGCAGATGCCCTACGGCCAACTGGTCGAGCGCGACGGCGTGCCGGCCGTGATCGCCGACGTGGTGGCGGAATGTCTGGCGGTGGCGCAGGCCGACGGCGTCGCGATTCCCGGCGACGTCGCCGCCGCGGTGCGGCGCATCGCCGAGACGATGCCCACCCAGTATTCGTCGACCGCGCAGGATATGGCGCGCGGCAAGCGCAGCGAGATCGATCATCTGAACGGCCTGATCGTGCGGCGCGGCGAAGCGCTCGGCGTACGGACGCCGGCCAATCGCGTGCTGCATACGCTGGTCAAGCTGGTCGAAAGCCAACGCGCGGCAGGCTGAGCGTTGGCGGCAGGATCGTAAGCCGCGGTGCGCGGCGCCGCTTCGTCTCATCGCTTCGTGCTAGCATCGTCGGCCGCATCGTCCACATCGTCCGATCAACCCACGGACCGCGGCCATGACGTCGCGGTCTTCGTGCCAACGAGGATTCCGATGACTCATCCCGCCTTCATTCCGGGCGCCGTCGCTGTCGTTACCGGCGGCGCCTCCGGCATTGGTCTGGCCGCCGCACGGCGTTTCGCGCAACTGGGCATGCGTGTGTGCATCGCCGATCTCGGCGCCGAGCGCCTCGCGCGCGCCGTCGAAGAGGTCGCCGCGCATGCCGCCAACGGCGCGGCCGACGTGTTCGCGCAAGCCACCGACGTAAGCCGCGTCGACGACGTCGGCCGTCTGCAGGCGGTCGTGCGCGAACGCTTCGGCGGCACCGACGTGCTGATGAACAACGCCGGCATCCAGCCCGGCAGCAGCATCTTCGGCCCCGAAGAAAACTGGCAGCGCGTGCTGAACGTCAACCTGTGGGGCGTGATTCACGGCACGCAGACCTTCGTGCCCGAGATGATCGAGCGCGGCCGCCCGGGGCTCGTGATCAACACCGGCTCGAAACAGGGCATTACGACCCCGCCCGGCGACCCGGCGTACAACGTCGCGAAAGCGGGGCTGAAGGCGTTCACCGAAGCGTTGCAGCATCAGTTGCGCAATACGCCGAACTGCCGGATCAGCGCGCATCTGCTGATTCCGGGGTTCGTGTTCACCGAACTGACACGGCGCGATCGCACCGAGAAGCCGGCTGGCGCATGGACGCCCGAGCAGACCGTCGACTTCATGATGGAGCGGCTCGCGGCGGACGACTTTTATATCCTGTGCCCGGACAACGACGTGCCACGCACGCTCGACGAACGGCGCATCCTGTGGGCCGCCGGCGACATCGTCGAGAACCGGCCTCCATTGTCGCGCTGGCATCCGGATTACGCAGCCGCGTTCGAAGCCTTCATCAAGCAGACGCGCTGACACCGTCGGTAATCGCGGCGCATGGTGCGGCCTTACCGCACCAAATGGCACCATACGGCACCATACGACGTCATGCGGCGCGGCTGTAGAACCCTGCAGCCGCGCCGCAATCGCACTGGCGCAAAGCACCGACTTCAGGCTATCTTTGCGCCTGAATCGTCGCACTTCCATTTTTTTTCACATCCACACGACTGCCGACTTCGTCTGGTGGCTGCTGGCCGCTTTCGCATGCGGTGTCGAGCGCGGGCCTCGTGCGCGAATACGTGCTGACCGTTGTATGTCGCGAGAGCGACGAGATCCATATCCGCACGCTGCGGTCCAATTCGATGTATTCGCAACCGTTGTCGTTTCATAGCCGGACGAGCCGCGACGTCGAGGGCGAGCCGCCGCGCATGGAAGTGCCGCGACCGTGCGCACGCATCCGAACGATCAGGCCAAGCTCGAGCTGATGGCGAGCCGCATCAGCATGGAGAAGGGCGTATCGAGCATCAGTTGGGCTGCTACGGAAGTCGAGCCTGCGCCGGAGTGAGCGGCGCAATCGTCATCGTCGACGTCATCGCTGTTTGAGGGAGGCATATGGATTCCCTGTTCGTTCTGGCCGCCGATCCTGCCGCGTGGGCCGCGCTCGCGACGCTGGTCGTGATGGAAGTGGTGCTCGGCAGC
>Ga0310813_10002589_pt1 | contig 10959 bp, 4 predicted proteins | sample YN3metagenome_FD_203086 | JGI IMG/M metagenome (GOLD analysis project Ga0310813, IMG submission 203086) | Soil microbial communities from experimental microcosm in Duke University, North Carolina, United States - YN3 | ecosystem: Engineered > Artificial ecosystem > Soil microcosm > Unclassified ... | reverse complement strand
ACGCCCGCTCCGGCGTTTCTGCCGCAGAATCGATCGCGGAGGGGCCGTCAGTTGGCGCGGCGAATCGACGCATGGAAATCAAGTGGATCGAGGACTTCGTCGCGTTGGCGCGCCTTCAGAGCTTCTCGCGCGCGGCCGAGGAGCGGAACGTGTCGCAATCGGGATTCAGCCGCCGCATACAGGCGCTGGAGCAGTGGGTTGGCGCCGATCTCGTCGATCGGAGCGGCTATCCGCCCTCGCTGACCGCCGCGGGGCGGCTCTTTTGCGAAGCGTCCCAGGAGATCCTGCTGAAGCTGAACGACGTGCGCGCGGTGATCCGCGACGATCGTTGCAGCCCCGGCTCCCATCTGCAGATCGCCGCCGGGCACACGATCGCGCTGAACTTCCTGTCGACCTGGCTGACCGGCCTGCCCGCCGCATTCCGGGCGGTGCGCACGCGGGTGATTCCGACCAACGTCCATGACTCGATCGTGATGCTGGCCAACGCGAACTGCGACCTGATGTTCGCCTATCACCACCCGCAGTTGCCGCTGCACCTGGACCCGGTCAAGTACGAACACCTGGTGCTCGGCCACGACGTGCTGCTGCCGGTCTGCGCCGCGACCAACGGCAACACGCCGATGTTCCGCCTTTCCGTTTCCCCTCGGGGTCGTCCGGCCCCGCTGCTGGGCTACCCGGAAACGAGCTACTTCGGGCGCTGCCTGGACTTCCTGTTGCAGCACGCCCGTTCGAAGCCGGCGTTGCAACGTCACTACGAGTCCGACATGGCCGAACTGCTCAAGAAGATGACGCTCGCCGGCGAGGGCGTCGCCTGGCTGCCGCGCAGCGCCATCGCGGGCGAGCTGGAACGCGGCGACCTGATCGCCGCGGGCGGCGGTGAATGGCGCATGGAACTCGAGATCAGGGTTTATCGGGACGCGACGCAGCGCAACCCGCTGGTCGCCACTCTGTGGAAGAGCCTCCAGGATCGTCCCGCGTCCAGCGCCGACTAGCCTGGCAGGCAGCTCGCATGCGGCAGCCGCATCGGGCCATCGGCTTTTCGCATCGCGCGCCGACGTGGCGTTTCCAGAATGTCGACACGGGCTCGCTGCAAGTGCAGCCCGCGGTCCTCGCGATCCCGGCGAGGCGCTGTTCCATCGACATCGAGCGCCATGAAAAATCGATTGACCCTCTTCATCAGCCTGGGCATGGTCCTGGGCGTGCTGGCTGGCTGGATCGGCCACCACGCCGCGGACCCGAAGGCCGTAGCCGACCGCTACGCCATCCTCACGGACGTGTTCCTGCGCCTGATCAAGATGATCATCGGGCCGCTGGTGATCTCCACGCTGGTCTCGGGCCTGGCGGGCATGAGCGGTGGCCGCGACATCGGCCGGATCGGCCTGCGCTCGTTCACGTGGTTCGTCGGCGCTTCGCTGATCTCGCTCGCGCTGGGCCTGGTGCTGGCCAACGCCTTGCAGCCGGGCGCCGGCCTGCACCTGGCTGCCGGGGCCGCGACGCACGACACCGGCCTGAACACCGCGAGCCTGAACGTCCACGACGTCGTCACGCACATCGTTCCCACCAGCCTGCTCGATGCGATGGCTCGCAACGACATCCTCCAGATCGTCGTGTTCTCGATGTTCTTCGGACTGGGGTTGAACGCGCTGAAGGGGGAGCCGGCGATCGATGCCGTGATCCGGCTGGTCGACGGCATCGTGCCGGTGATGCTGCGCCTGACAGGCTATGTGATGCGTTTCGCGCCATTCGGCGTGTTCGGCGCGCTGGCTTCGGCGGTCACGATCAAGGGCCTGGACATCCTGGTGAGCTACGGCCGGCTGCTGTCGACGTTCTATCTCGGCCTGGCCGCGCTCTGGGCGGTGCTGATCGGGGTCGGCTTCCTCTTTCTCGGAAAGCGCGTCGGCGCGCTGCTGCGCGAGGTGCGCGAGCCCGCGCTCATCGCGTTCTCCACGGCCAGCAGCGAAGCCGCATTCCCGCGACTGGCGCAGCGGCTGGAGGCCTTCGGCATCGACAAGAAGGTGGTCGGCTTCACGCTTCCCCTCGGCTACGCGTTCAACCTCGACGGTTCGATGATGTACCAGTCGTTTGCCGCGATCTTCATCGCGCAGGCCTTCGGCATCGACATGCCGGTATCGCAGCAGGTGGCGATGCTGTTCGTGCTGATGATCAGCAGCAAGGGCATGGCCAGCGTCCCGCGGGGCTCGGTGGTGGTGGTCGCCGCGATCGCGCCGATGTTCCAGCTCCCGATGGAGGGTGTCGCCCTCGTGCTGGCGATCGACCAGTTGCTGGACATGGGTCGCACCATGACCAACGTGATCGGAAACAGCATCGCGACGGCCGTCGTGGCGCAACTGGAGCCGCCGAACGACTGCGCTCGCGACGCGACGCTCCTGCCCGCCGCGGTGCCGCAGGCCTGCGGCCGCTGAACGCCGTGCAGCCGGAGATGACCCGCATGACCGAACTGTCCACCACCAACGCCGCAGGCGGCATCGTCGGGGTCCTCGGCGGCATGGGCCCGCTTGCCACGGTGGATTTCCTCACCAAGCTGCTGGCCGTCACTCCTGCGGCAAGAGACCAGGAGCACGTGCCGATCATCGTCAGCGCCATCCCGCAGGTGCCTGACCGGACGCAAGCCTTCCGGGGCGAAGGGGAATCGCCGCTGCCTTCCCTCGTCGACAGCGCGCGGCGCCTGAAGGCCGCGGGTGCCGGAATGCTCGTGATCGCCTGCAATACGGCCCACCTGTGGTTCGACGACCTCGCAGGCAGCATCGACCTGCCCATGATCCACCTGGTGGATGCCGCCATCGCGGACGCCGCCGCGATCGCCGGCAGGCATGCGCGCATCGGGCTGCTGGGGACCGACGCGACGATCGCCTCGGGGCTTTACGTCAACCGGGAAGCGCCGGGCGGCTTGCAGTGGCTGCTTCCCACGGCACGCGAAATGACGGAGCTGATCATGCCGGGCATCGAGGCGGTCAAGGCCGGCGATCGCGACACGGGCCGCCGCCAGCTGGGCGCGGCGGCCGAGGCGCTCAGGAAGCGCGGGGCAGCAGCGGTCATCCTGGGATGCACCGAGATCCCCGTCGTGCTGGACGCATCCAACTCGCCGCTGCCCGTGGTCGACGCGACAGCGGCCCTCGCGCGGCGCACGGTCGAGTGGTCGCGGGCGCAACGAGCCGTTGCGTGAACGACGCGGAAGCGGCCTTTGGCGCGCGGGCGGAAACGCTCGCACTCCTGGTGCCCACCAGTGAGCCGCCTGCCATCGCGAGCATCGTGCCGTCCACCGACGGATAAGTGACGTATCGTCATGCAGGAGCGGCCCCGGGCAAAGGTTGGCCGCGCAGCGACAGCCGCACGGTCGTCCCTGTGCCAGGGTGGGCGGATATCTCCAACGAACCGCCGACGAGGCCGGCACGCTCTTCCATGCCCAGCAAGCCGTATCCGGCGTGACGTCTCGTGGCGTCGAAGCCTTTCCCGTCGTCGGACACTGTCAGCAGCCAATGATCCCCGACGAACTCGAGCAACATGCGAACCTCCCGCGCCTGCGCATGTCGCCTCACGTTGTTGAGCGACTCCTGGGCCACCCGGAAGACGACGATCGCCATGTCTGCATCGAGGCATCGACCTCCAAGGTCGACGCTGAGCCGGCAGTCGACGCCCGTATTGCGCGTGAACTCCGCCGCAAGCCATTCGAGCGCGACATCCACCCCCCCATCCAGCGCGATGGGCCTGAGGTCGGTGACCAGCCGGCGCATGCTGGCGGTGAGTCTCCCGACCCGGTTGCGCAATTCACGCCATTCCTCCGGCTGCGGCGCCGAGCCGGCGTTGCTGCGAGCGCCCATGACGCCGACCTCCAGATTGAGCGCGGCCAGTTGCTGGCCCAGTTCGTCGTGCAATTCGCGCGCCACACGCTTGCGTTCCTCCTCCAGCGCGCGCGCGTTGTGCGCGCCAAGATCGCGTATCGCTTCGTGCGAGGCCTCGAGCTGTCGCGTCCGTTCCTGCAGTTCCTTCGTTCGGCTCGCGACGGTCGCTCCAAGCGCCGCGGCGCGGCGCTCCAGCATGCGCGTGCGCATCCGGACCACAAGCGCAGCGAGCAGCACGGTCGCCAATGCGAAGGCCGCGCGAGCGGCTGCCGTCTCATGCCACGCACGTTCCACATGCACGGGCCAGGCGGCCTCCCTCCATCTCCCGGCGTGATCGACGGCTTTCACCTCCAGGGTGTAGTCGCCCGCGGGAAGGTTGGTGTACCTGGCGGTGCGCGAATAGGGTGAGGAATCGGACCACGCCTGTTCCAGCCCCTGCAGCCGATAGGCATAGCGTGCACGATCCGGCGCTGCGTAGTCGAGCAGCGAAAAGGTCGCCTGGAGCGAACGCTGCGTGGGCGTCAGCGCGGTGCCGGCAGGCACGAAAGGATCCCGGTTCGTACTCAGGAAGATGGGCGCCGCCGCGACCGCCGAAGCAGGCGAGGCCGGTGCGGCGCCGGGGCCCATGCGGCGCAGGTGCGCATCTTCCGGACGCACGACCGTGATGCCGCCGACGCCGCCGAACACGAGTTCCCCATGCGACGTCACAGCCGCCGCATTCGTCCAGTAGGAACGGATTCCCACCCCGTTCGCACCGTGCAACTGGGTCACCGACAAGGTGTCGCCGGACACGCGCGCCAGGCCATCGTCCGTGCTCACCCACCCGTCGCCCCGCGAATCGATCAGCAGCGCGTTGGAGGCATTGTGGACAAGGCCTTCGTCCGCGCCGATGCGATGCAGGACAGGCGGGCGGGTCGGGCCCGGTTCGAGCACGCGCAGGCCGCCGCCATAGGACGAGACCCACAGGCGGCCCCGGGCGTCGGTACGAACCGAGGTGATGAACCCGCGCGGCATGCCGACCTGTCCGGGCGCATCCGCATCCAGCCATTCGGCAGTGCCGCGCACCTTGTCGTAGCGAGCCAGGCCGGCGTGCGTCCCCACCCACAAGCTGCGCGGGTCGCCGCAGGCGATGGAGCTGACATGCGAGCGCCCCAGCACCGACTGCTCGTGAGACATCAATTCGGCGCGCTCGCCGGGTGCCATGCGGATCTCCCACAGGCCCTGAAGGTCGCCCAGCCAAAGCCTGTCGCCCGACGCGCACAGCGCCCATGCGGGCGCAGTCACGTCACGGCCGGCCATTTCGACGCGCCGGACCGACCGGCCCGCCGCGTCCGCTTGGTACAGGCCCTGTTGCGTGCCGATGTACACGCTGCCGTCGTCGCCCCTGGCCATCGCCAGCACCCGGGCTCTCGGAAGCGCCGTCTTCGGCTGGCGGGGGTCGGGTTCCAGTTGTCCGACGCGCCCGCGGGCGAAATCGATGATCTCGATGCCTTCTCCTATGCCCAGCCAGACCGAATCGTCGGGCATCGCGAGCACGACGTCCACATTCGGATGACCGAGCCGTCCTGCGCGGCCGCCGATCCCGAACCACGTGGCGATGCCGCGTTGCGCCGGGTCGTGCGAGCTCAGCGCCTCGCCGGTTCCTACCCAGACCCTTCCGTGGATGTCGCGCAGGAGGGTGTAGACCTCGTCCTTGGGAAGGCTGGGATCCACCTCCTGGTAGTGGCGGATTCGCCGTGTCGACCCGATGTCGGGGCGGACCTCGACGAGGCCTCCACCGAGCGTCCCCACCCAGATCCGGCCATCCCCCAGGTCGAGCATCGCCCGCACCGAATCGCCTTCGAGCCGCCTGTCCCCCGCCTCCGTATCGCGCACCTGCCTGGCGGATCGCCCCCCGCGTTCCATGACGAAGACGCCGTGGGAGCGGGTGCCGATCCAGAGGCGTCCGCCGCCATCGATCATCAGCCGCGTCACCGTCGGCGCGTCGTCTCCCTCCGCGGGCAGCGGAACGCGCACGAACTCGGCCGCCGGCTTCGTGGCGGCGAACAAGCCCTTGCCTGTGCCGACCCAGAGCGTCCCGCTGCTGTCCTGCACGACCGCGTTGACGCGCTGCCCGGCAAACTCCAGGGCCGAGGCCCCGCCCCGCCCGGACGCCACGCCATCGGAGCCCAGATGACCGAGCCCGGCCGCGGTACCCACCCAGAGGCCGTCCCGGACGTCGTCGCACATCGACAGCACGTTCGTGTGGTTCGCACCGACGGGCCCGATCTCGACGGCGACCGGCTTGCCGGTCACGGGGTCCAGGCGGGCCAGGCCGCCCGCCGCCATGCCGACCCACAGGCGGCCCTGTCGATCCTTGTGCAGGACGTTGATGAAGCCATCGGCAAGCGCGTCGCGTCGCGATGGGTCGACGGGGACGCCGTGGAATCGGTAGCCGTCCCACAGGAACAGTCCGTTCTGCGTCCCCAGCCAGAAGAACCCTTTGTCGTCCTGCGCCATCGCGGTCAGGAACACAGGCTCCGGCAGATCGGCACGCTGGAACACCGGATCCGACAAGTCGTCCCTGCCCGCAGGCTCGGCCGCGCCGCAGGATGCGGCCATCAGCCACATGAACATCAGGAGTGTCGCGAGGCGGCGCATTCGGCGAGGGGCGATGATGTACGTGACACGGCGTGACGAACTTCTGCCTTGGCATTTCAACATGCCGATCGACCGGGCCGTGCATGATCCACGCGCGCCATGCACCGAGATCGCGTGGATTCGCGACGGATTCGACGATTCGTCAAGCCGCCCGATGCGCCGCGGCGCGAGCTGGCCGGGACGCGACACCGCTCCCCGCAGGTGCTCCGCGGTAATGTATTGGTCATCGCCCGATCATGACGGGCGTCGCCCAAGCTGACACGCTGTCGACTGGGCGGCCTGCCGAGCGCCCCCCGCGACGCGGCTTCCTCGCCCAAGCGCGCGACGGCGGCGACCGGTCTCCCGGCACATGCCGGGGATCACCGGAGCTGGGTTGCTGTGTGCAACCAGGCCACCCTCGATTCCCGGAAACGAAGAATGACCCCACTGCAGCTGACTCCGAACGAACTCAAGGAACTCTCTGCGCTCTGGGACGACGCGCTCGCACGCGACTCGGAAGACCTGGTGCATTGGCTCGGCCGATTGCAGGTCTCCTCGGAGGCCGTCCGTTCCGCGCTTGAATCCATGCTCGCGCGCCGGGGCGAGGCACAGGACAGCTTTCTTCAGAAGGGCAGCGCGCCCGAAGCGATCGATTTCATGGGCCGCCAGCAATCGCGGCCGCAAGTCGGCACGCTCGTGGGCAACTATCGCCTGGTGCGCGAGCTCGGGCGCGGCGGCATGGGCGTCGTCTGGCTGGCGGAACGCGCGGATGGGCTGATGCAGCGCTCGGTTGCGCTCAAGATCCCGCACCCATGGCTCGGCGCACGCTTCATGGACCGATTCGCGACGGAACGCGAGATCCTGGCGAGCCTCGTCCATCCGCACATCGCGCGCCTCTACGAGGCCGGCCAGACCCCCGAAGGTCTGCCGTATCTCGTGCTGGAATACATCGACGGCCAGTCGCTCATGGCCTATCGCGACGCCCGGGCGCTGACGCTCAGGCAGTGCCTGGAACTGTTCCTGCAGATCCTGGACGCGGTGCAATTCGCGCATGAGCGGCACGTCGTCCACCGCGACCTGAAGCCGACCAACATCATCGTCTCGGCCGACGGACAGGCGCACCTCCTGGACTTCGGCATCGCCAAGCTTCTCCACGAGCACGGCGACGCCGGGGACACGACGCAGTTCGGCGACGCGGCCCTCACCCCGAACTACGCCTCCCCGGAGCAGGTCGGGGGCGACAGCGTGGACCGCAGGTCGGACATCTACACGCTCGGCGTCCTGCTGTACGAATTGCTGACGGGATGCCTGCCCTACTCGCTCGAGCGCGCGACGCGGGCCTCGATGCAGGAAGCCCTGCTCACCACGTCGCCGCGACGCCCGAGCGAGGCACTCGCGACGCAGGCGGCGGAGCAGGCGCGCGCAAGCGCCGGGCGGCGAGGAACGGCACGGCAGCTGCGTGGCGATGTCGACACCGTCGTCATGACGGCGATGCATCGCGATGCGCGGCGACGGTTCGTCAGCGCGAAGGCGTTCGCCGACGACATCCGGCGCCACCTCGCGGGTGAGCCGGTTCTCTGCAGGCCGGACAGCGTGGCCTATCGCGCCGCGCGCTTCGTGACGCGCTACAAGCTCGCCGTCGCGTCGACCGCGGTCGTCGTCGCCTCGCTCGGGGGCGGCATGGCGGCTGCCATCCATTCGGCCAACGAGGCTCGGGAACAGGCACGCATCGCGCAGGAACAGCATGCCATTGCCGTCAAGCAGTCCCGCATCGCGTCGCAGAACGAGCGCACCGCGACCGAGGTGACGGAATTCATGGAGAGCCTCTTCGGTCGGACCGAAACCGTCGTCCCCGACCGCAAGGTGGCCGCGATGACCGTGCTCGACCTCATCGACGCGGGCGCCGCTCGCATCGACACCTCCCTGCGCGACGCGCCCGAAGCCAAGGAGCGCCTCCTCACGATCATGGGCGGCATGTATGAGGGCATGGACATGCCGGATCGAACGGCGCAGATGTATGCCAAGCGGCTGCAACTGGATCGTGCAGCGAAGAATCCGGATCCCCGCAACCTGGTGGACGCCTTGCTGCAGGACGGCTCCTTCCTGCTGAATCACCCCGATCAGGGATCTGCGGCGCCCGTCCTGAAGGAAGCTGCGGCGCTGCTCGACGGCGTGCATGAAAGCGGCCTCGCCGACGCCACCCGCCGCGGCATGCTCGAGCTTTGCCTCGCGCAGCTGCTCCATCGCGCGGATCCGGAACAGGCGGAACGGCACATCGCGCGTGCGGTCGCTGCCTTCCGGATCACCAAGGATCCCATCGACTATCCGCGCGCGCTGGCCGGCCTGTCGCATTTCCAGACGATGAGCGGCCATCTCGCCGGCGCGATCGACACGTTGCAAGAGGCCAAGCGCATCGGCGATCCGACCGACCCGGGCCATTTCTCGGCAATGGAGATGCTTTGCGACGCGCAGCGCGACACCGGCGAACTGGCGGCGGCCATCCGGGAATGCCGGCAGGCATACGACCAGGTTCTGGGCAACTACGGCCCGATCGACGGCGAGACGCCGGTCCTGGCGAGGAGACTGGCCAAGAGCCTGGCGGCGGCCGGACGCTCCGAGGAGGCCCGGAAGGTGCTCGAGAGCGAGGCGTCGGCATTGCGGACGCGGTCGTCGCCGGAGAGCAGGCGCCACCTCGGGGCGACCTACGTGCTGCTGGCGGAGGCGGAGGTACGCGACGGAAGGCCTGTCGAGGCCGATCGCTGGTTGCACGCGCTCGCCAGGCTTGGCATCACCGACGGAAAGTCGCCGATCCAGCCCTTCCTCGTGGTTCCGGACGAGGCCCAGGCCAATGTCCTCGCGATGCAGGGTCACCTGGCGGCTGCATCGGCCGTCGTGGACTCCGAACTCGCGCTCCTGCAGGCCCACGGCGGGCAACGACTTTCGCCCCATGCCGCCGCGTTGCTCGGTACCGCAGCTCGCGTGGCGCTCGCCCGCGGCGATCTGCCGGCCGCCGAGGACGCGCTCGCCAGGATGCGGCAGGCCTATGTCTGGCCGTCGGACGAGCCCGCTCACCCGCTGTCGGGCATCGACATGAACGCGCGCATCCTCGCCGCGCAGGTGGCGCTGGCCTCGAAGAAGTATGACGCGGCCGCGGCCCTCGCCGCCGAGGCGCGCGGCCTCATCGACAAGCAGCCGGACGCCATCGACTACCGGCCCTGGTCGATTCCGGCGGAGCTCGTGCTCGGGCGTGTGGATCTCCAGGCAGGTCGAAACGACCGTGCGCTCGTGCATTTCGACCTTGCCGTGGCACTCGCGCGGGCATCAGGCGAGACGAGCCTGCACCTGGCCGAAGCGCTCGCGTGGCAGGCGCGCGCGTGCCTGGCCGCCGGACACCCGCAGCGAGCGCAGGCGTCGGCCACCGAGGCTCGTGCCATCGTCCTGAAGCAGAAGACTTCGTCGCCTGTCTACGTGGGGCCCCTGGCCGCGTACGACGAAGCCCTGCGAGCGGGATCGGCGACCGCAGGCGCCCTGCCGCCCCGGTCGCGGACGCACGAGCCGGCGTGACCTTGAGGGAGCCGCTCCTGCTCCGCGGCCGGGCGCCCGCGGGAGTCGATGGATGCGGCCGGCGCGCTGCCCGAAGCACGGCACGGCGCAGGCGACGCGGTGCGCCATCGAATGGCAACGATGAACGTCTACAAGGTGCCGCGCGTGGGATCGGTTTGCAGCGACAGTCGAAGTCCACGGAATTTTGCGCGCCTCATGCCAAATACGGCACGATCCGCGCGTCAACTTCGGATTTGTCCTCGGTCCACATGTAGTGCAACCTCTACAAAATCATCGAGACGGATCCGGACGACTTCCCTGTGTCGAACCGGGCCAGGACCGACGGGCCGCATGCAATTTCTCCGATCCCTGATTTAACGATAAATTTCGACCAGCCAGATCCCGCGTCAACCGCACATTCCCGCGGTGCCCGCCCGGCCCTTCCAGCCGGATGCGGCATGAGACATCCGCGATTCCGACCATAGACGCTCTTTGAAAGACGCCGAATGATGCAGAGAAGAAAGATCCTCCAGGGCGCGGGCGCCCTCGCATTTACCGGGGCCAGCCTTCCCCTGTCGGCTGGTGCCGCCGCAGCGAGGGGTGCGGGCACGGTCGATACCCCAGGCCCGTATGACTGGAAGAGCGTGCCGTATGGCGGCGGCGGCTTCGTCAGCGGGTTCGCATTCCACCAGCGCGAAAAGGGCCTGCTGTATGCACGCACCGATATCGGAGGTGCCTATCGGTTCGATGCCGGCAGCAACAGCTGGATCCCGCTGCTCGACCACCTGTCGCGGGCGGATGGCGACCTCATGGGCGTGCTGAGCCTGGCGCTCGATCCGAACGACGCGGACCGCGTGTTCGTGGCCGCAGGCCTGTACCTCGACCCGTCCGCGCGCAATGGGGCGTTGCTGGCCTCCATGGATCGCGGCGCGACCTG
>Ga0310813_10002587_pt1 | contig 10961 bp, 9 predicted proteins | sample YN3metagenome_FD_203086 | JGI IMG/M metagenome (GOLD analysis project Ga0310813, IMG submission 203086) | Soil microbial communities from experimental microcosm in Duke University, North Carolina, United States - YN3 | ecosystem: Engineered > Artificial ecosystem > Soil microcosm > Unclassified ... | reverse complement strand
AGCCGTCGAGCGCGAATTCACTTATTCGATGCGTGCAGAAATGCGTCGTAGTTCAATTTAATGGTCTGATAGCACTCGCAGGCCGTCTCCTGAAGCGCCGGAATATCGAGCAACTTGATGTGTCCGCGCCTGTAGCGGATCATGCCCGCTTCCTGCAGGGTTCGTGCGACCACGGTCACGCTGGTGCGTCTCACCCCCAGCATCTGCGCGATATATTCTTGTGTGAGTGGCAGCTCATCGCTGCCGTGCAGATCGGCGGCCCGCAGCAGCCAGCGGGCCAGTCTGTTTTCAATAGCGTGCGTGGCGTTGCAGGCTGCCGACTGCTGGGCCTGCGCGAACAGCGCTTGCTCGTGTGCGCCGATCAATGCCTGAATTTCCGGGTGTTCTTTCAGAATGTTTTTGAGCGGCTCGACTGCACAGCGCAAAATCTGTCCGCCGATCTGCACGATGGCCTGGTTGAGCGAAATTCTGCCGTTGAGCGCGGCGCCCGCTCCGATCACGCCATCGCGGCCGGTCATCGCGGTCTCGATGATTTCGCCGCTCGAAAGCGGCACCACCAGCGAAATGACGGCATCGATGGGGAAGTAGATGTCGGTGATGAGCTCGCGCACCTCGAACAATGCCGCATGCTGCACGACGCTGCTCGCTACCAAATGCGGCGCCAGCGCGCGTCGTTCGCTTGCTGGCAATGAGTCCAACAGGAGGTTGGTTTGAAAGGGCAGACGCGCGCTCCGCGGTTACAAGCGAGAGCCCAAGCGGTCTCTCTGCCACCGACGCCTCCTCTGCCGATGATGATGTTAGATAGGCCTTTCTGAGCGCGACGGCAATTATCTGCTCGATTGCATGGCGCCGCGGGGGGCGAGGATCAAATTTCATGCGGCCTATTGAACCTATGTCGGGTATGCGACATTGTATTAGTATCACCGGCATAAGGATCATCCGGGCGTCGGTGGCCGAGAGACCCGTCGCGCTCCCGCCTGTAAATGGGGTCCCCCATGGCAGAGCCGACACTTGACTATCGCATTTGGCAGTATGGGACTAAATGGCTTTGGCAAGTGATGGATGCGCGCAAACACGTGCTCGCCTCAGGGGCCGCCGACAGCAGCCGCGCGGCACGCAGGGCAGCCTTCGCCTTCTGCCTCGATCTGCAAAGAAACCAACCCGAAAACTAGCTTGTTAGGCTAACGCCATGCCTCGCTATTTCTTTCATCTCCACGGTTCCGGTGCCCGCGATACCGAGGGCCAGGAATTTCCCGATGACGCCGCCGCGCGTGAGGAAGCGGTCGCGGTGGCGCGCGATCTCGCGCGGAACAGGAGTGCCGTGACAAACGACCGGCTTGTCGTAACCGATGCCAGCGGCAGGGTCGTGCACGAGGAGCCGCTGCAGAAATAGGCAGCTCGTTTGCAAAGTTGTGCCTAGCGGAATTTGACCGCAGCTGTTTCCTCATAAGCGCACATCGAACATTCATAGACTCGCTTTTCATAACCGACGCGCTCCGTCGGTTCGATGCGCGACAGGAACAACTGCAATCCGCAGCTGGAACAGCGACGTCTGCCGATTGGCGGCAACGGCGACGGATCAGGGCGATTTGGTTGCGGCATGGTGCAATCCGACTGCCAAGGGCGGAAGAGCAACTGTCTCTCAGCCACCGACTTCTGCAGGCAGAGCCTCTGTCGGTCGCACTGGCATCTGACGTCCGACTAACTGCAAGAGTCAATCTGCGAACGCTGCCAAGACAGTCGGCGCTGTAAATTGAGTAAAGCTACGCTAGCCGACGTAGCGGGCCGACCCAGCTTTACGAAAGCAATGTCTGTTTTGGGTCAGAAGGCGCCGCAAAAAGCGATGTCCGCTTTGCCCCCAATAACGACCGCGAAAGCGGATTCTCGCGAAAGGCCATGTCTGCTTTGCCCCGTAGAGCGGACACGTGCGGCGCAAAAGCTGATGCCACTAAGAGCCAGAAACGAGACTGCTGGCACGTAAGCCCCGAGCTCCGTTCGGGTTTGAGCTGGATCAAGGCGAGGTTGAGACAACAGAGCAACATTTTACTGCTATCCGGCGTGACGCGAGCTTGCCAAGAGAACGCTATGGTGGAGCCGCTGCTAAACAGGGTCGTTCGAGTCAGCCGCTTTGGTGATGCCGACGGGCTAGAGGTGGTCGACGCTCCTCTGCCGACGGCCGGCCCGGGCGAGGTGCGGGTCCGCGTGCTCGCCTCGAGCCTCAACTACACCGAAGTGTTGATCCGGCGCCACCTGTACCCGCAAACGATGCGGCTCCGGCCGCCATTCGTGATGGGCTACGACGTCGTCGGGGAGATCGATCAGATCGGCGATGACGTGCGCGACTTTCGGATTGGCGATCGCGTGGCCGACATGACGGTAGTCGGGTCGAACGCCGACTATCGCACGCTGCGGGCGGGCGACGTAGCCCGCGTGCCAGCGGGCGTCGACGCGGCGGAGGCGGCCACGCTGATCTTGAGCTGGACGACCGCATACCAGTTGCTGCACCGCGCGGCCCGCGTGCGGCGAGGCCAGCGCGTGCTCGTGCAGGGCGCTGCCGGCGCGGTTGGTCAGGCGCTGCTCGTGCTCGGGGGGCTGGCCGGCCTCGCACTGTGGGGCACTGCGCGCGGCGACCAAGGGACTCTCGTTCGAGAGCTTGGCGCAACTCCGATCGACTACCAGCGCGAGGATTTCACGCGCGTCCTGCCGGGCGGCTTCGACGTCATCGTCGATGGCGTCGGCGAAGACGGCTATCGCCGCTCGTATAAGGCGCTCAAGCGCGGTGGCTTGCTCTGCGCCATCGGCTACTCGGCGAGCGTGCAGGCACAACGGCGAATGCTTCCTATAGTGATGGAGATTGCGCGCCTCTATTTGTGGAGACTGTTGCCCGGCGGCAAGCGTGCCCGTTTCTATTCGGTCAATGTGATGCGAGCGCAGCATCCGACCTGGTTTAAGGAGGACCTGGAGCGGTTGTTTGGCCTATTGGCAACTGGCGCCATCCGGCCGCGCGTCGCCGAGCGGATCTCCTTCGACGAGGTCGCCGAGGCCCACCGCCGCCTCGAGGCCGGCGGTCTCGAAGGCAAGCTCGTCCTGTGCCCCGATCTTCCGTCACGACGCGACCGGGTTTTGCTTCAGTCGCGCCCCGCTTCCACCCAGATCACAGCCGCAACCTGGCCCTGAGTGTCGGTCCGTAGTGGGAGCGATCTAAGCCAAAGCGCCGGGCACGATGCCCGGCGCCTCAAAAAGTTGATCCAGCATCTCTTGGCTGGTCCAAAGAGCCAGATCAATCGGCCTTCGCTTTCTCCTTCATCGCCGCCTCGAGCTTCTGAACGTCGGCGGGTGACAATTGCGGACGGTCCACCTTGATCGTGAGCTTGTTGAGCTTGGCCGTAAGCGGGAACGGCGGCTTGTAGTCAGCGTCGTTCACACCGGTAAGCGTGTCTGAGCCGATATCGAAGCTCTCGTCCCATTGCAGGATCATTGGCAGGGTTTTTTCCATCGTCTTGGTGGCGACAACCTTGCCGTCTACCTTCAGCGTGCCGGTGCCGGGGCGACCAACGCCAGAGAAGTTGTTGAATGCCAGCGTGCCCGTGCCCAAGCCATCATATTTGAAGTCAAACTCGACGATGTGCCTGCCGGGCGCAAGCGCGTCCGGGCCTTCCCACTTGAGACGCTCAAGGTCGACCATATTCCACAACCACACCGGTTTGCCGTTCAGCAGATAGAAGCCGTAACCGGCGAACCGGCCGCCCGAGGTGAGGATCATGCCCTCGGCGCCACCCTGCGGCACTTCGATGTCAGCCGTCACGGTGTAGGACGTGTTGAGCAGCAGTGGCGAGTCCCCTTGCGGGAGACCGATCATCGGCCGGGTATAGACGAACTCGGTACGCCCTGCGGTGATGTTCGGCCGCGGCGCAACGACCCGCGCGGCCACCGACGCGTCCATCGGGAAGACCTGATACTTCTTCGCTTCCGCAATGAACATCTCCTTCATCTCTTTGACCTTCTGCGGGTTCTTGGCGGCGAGGTCCGTCGTCTGGCTAAAGTCGGTGCTCAGATCGTAAAGCTCCAGCACCTGATTGTTCAGCGGATCGGGATTCGCCGGACCGAAGGCCTCCCATGGCGCGCGATTGACCTTGGTGCTCAGCATCCAGCCATCGTTGTAAATAGCCCACTGGCCCATCATTTCGAAGTACTGGGTCTTGTGGCGCGATGCCGTCTTGGCGTTGCTCGCATCGAAGGTGTACGCGAAGCTCGTGCCTTCGATCGGCTTCTGCTTGATGCCATCGACGATGTCAGGCGCACGGATGCCGGCAGCCTCCAGGATGGTGGGCACGACGTCGATGACGTGCACGAACTGCTCGCGCAAGCCGCCCTTGTCCTTGATGCGTGCCGGCCATGACACCACCATGTTCTGGTTGATGCCGCCGAGCCTGGAGGCGTTCTGCTTGAACCAGTCGAACGGCGTGTCGAAGGCCCACGACCAGCCGGCTGACATGTGGTTATAGGTCTGCTCGGTACCCCACACATCGTAGAACTTGAGCTGCACTTCAGCGGGCAGCATGTTGAGCCCATTGAAGAAGGCAACTTCATTCGGCGTGCCAAGTGGCCCACCCTCGGCGCTGGTGCCGTTGTCGCCGTTAATGTAGATGACGAGGGTGTTATCGAGCTTGCCCAGATCCTCGAAAGCCTGGATCACGCGCCCGATCTCGTGATCGCTGTAGGCGGCGTAGGCAGCGAACACGTCGACCTGCCTGATGAACAGCTTCTTCTCATCAGCCGTCAGCTCATTCCAGGGCTTCAAGTGGTCCTTCGGCCACGGCGCCAGTTTGGTATCCTTCGGGATCACGCCGAGACGCTTCTGGTTCTCGAAGATCCGCTCGCGTAGCTTTTCGTAGCCCTCGTCGAACAGGTGCATCGCGCTGATCTTGTCGACCCACTCCTTGGTCGGATGGTGCGGCGCATGCGTAGCGCCGGGCGCGTACTTGATGAGAATCGGCTTGTCCGGCTGGGTCTGGTGCATGCGCGTCATGTAGTCGATGGCATCGTCTGCCATCGCGGTGACCAGGTTCCAGGTGCCGGGCGGCTTGCCTTCGAACGGATAGATCTGCGTCGTGTTGCGGAACAGGTTTGGCTGCCACTGGTTGGCGTCGCCGCCGACGAAGCCGTAAAAGTACTCGAAGCCCATCCCGATCGGCCATTGGTCGAAGGGGCCGACCTGGCTGGCGGCGACGGTAGGCGTGTTGTGTTCCTTGCCGAACCAGGACGTCGCGTAGCCGTTCTCAAGCAGGATCCGTCCGATGGTGGCTTTGTCCCGGTCGATGATGCTGTTGTAGCCGGGAAAGCCGGTCGATTGCTCCGAGACCACCCCAAACCCGGCCGAGTGATGATTGCGCCCGGTGATGAGCGCGGCACGGGTTGGCGAGCACAGTGCCGTGGAGAAGACCCGGTTGTAGCGCAGGCCATTTTGCGCGATGCGGTCCATCGCCGGTGTCGGGATGACGCCACCAAACGTGCTGGGTACGCCGAAGCCGGCGTCGTCGGTGATGATCAACAGTACGTTAGGCGCGCCCTTCGGCGGCACGATGCGTGGCGCCCACCACGGCTTTGATTGCAGTGCGTCCTCCTTGATCACGCCGCCGAACTGCGGGTCTGGCGGCGGGAGCTGCGTTCCGGGGATCGTCGTCGTCGCGCCGGGGGAGCCCGGCGTGCCCGTGATTTGCTGCGTCAGGAGCGCGGGGCTGGCCACTGCGCTGATCAGCGCTGCCAGCGACAGCGCCATGAAATGTCTTTTCATCTCGGGATCTTTCTTCTCTCAACAGGTGGAGAGGGGTAATCGCCGTTTACCCCTTAAGGAAAAATCATTCGGTTTTGGCTACTGCGGTCGGCGCGACCGGGCGTTGATTTACATCAACGACGATGCGGTACCCGGATAAGCCACCGTTGCCTTTGGATCAGAAGCGGATGCAGTGCGCTCGCCATGTCGGCTTTGCGTCGTCAGCGGACATTCTTGATCGGCAGAAAAAAAGACCGTCTCTGTGACGTCCTTAACATCGAGGCCGGACGGCCCTGACTAATGTACAGCCGAGAGCAAATGACTCTCCGTTGTAAACAAACCATGAGGGAAGCGCCTCATAACTCAACATCGGAACTCGGGAGCAGGTCATGGTACCGGGGGCCATCTTTATCAGTCATCGGTCTGAATATGCCGATCTTGTCAAAGCGCTGAAAGCGGTCATTCAGGAAACCGCCCAAGGCCAAATCTCCGTCTTCATTTCGGAGGACATCCCAAAGGGCGATGATTGGCGGGCGGAGCTCGAAAAAAGCCTGCAAGGAGCCGAAAATCTTTTTCTTATTTACGGGGCCCCATACGAGGATTGGTCCTGGTGTTTCTATGAAACGGGATACTTCGGTGCGCAGCCGCCCTGCGAAGGGCGCGAGCGCCGAATTTTCTGCGTCAAGCGCAAGGAGATTCCCGTTCCGAGCCCGCTAAGCCATCTGCAGGCGATTGCCGACGAAACGGAACTGGTCAGGGTGCTCATTGAAATTTATCGGCAAAACAAGATTGACTTTGATGCGGGCGACCTGCGCGCGCGCGTCAAGTGCATCGGAAGCAAGCTGTTTGGAAAGATCGCGGAGCTGAGAGGTTACTCACGCGTTCTTGTGTCGATTAACAACGATGACTTTGGCGAAGCGGCAGGCCTCCCGGCCAGGGCGATCGTCGAGAGCGACACCACGACGATTACCGAATTATTCGGCCTGGCCACGGCCAGCGTTCAGTGGGGCGAAATAATCAAGATCGCGGCCGATCTCACCGGCAACGAAAAAATATTTTTCGAAAAATGGCTGGCCGAAACCGCAAAAGTAATCCGCGCCGGCCACGAAAACAGCGTCATAGCACCGCAAACGGTGCTGATCGCCCGCCGAGGCGGCAAGCGGTACCGATTGCTGCTGTATCATATGCGAAGGCAAGGCAATGACGTCAGCGTTTACGAGTTCCTGGCAGTCGATGAAGTCGGTGGCCCGACGGTGGGGCTGCCGGCGCCCGTGCTGTCCCTGATCACCGCCATCCGGATGGGGTTTCGCTTCCGATATGAGCTTATCGATAAATTCGCCGACTTGGATTGGGAAGGACTCTCGCCAAACGAGCGGCAGAGCAATATCAGTGAATTCCAGACCATCCTGCAAAATCTGCTGACAGAGTCTGAAGCGCGCGGGAACGTCGACGTTTCTGAGAGAAATTTCTACAGCGCATTCGACCGTGTCTCCGCGCCTCGGATGAGGAGACTCATAGCCAACTGGGAGCCGATCTACGCGGAGTTGACGCAGACCTTGGCCATTCTTGGCAGCGCCAGGATTTCCAAGGATGTTTCAGTCGAGAATACCAAACGTTTCCGCGACGCACTCGACGCGCTCCGGTTTCTGAATCTCGAGTTCCTGTCGCGGTGCTGTGACAGCGTCGCAAAGACGATGTCCGTCCCCACCGACGAGCTGGATGGAAATGCGGCGAAGCTCGATCTCCTCGTTAAAGCAATCAGAGAGCGGTCGTCCGAAGGAGCCCCGGCGGCGCCGTTGCAAGCAGCTTAAGTCATCAAGAGCGTCGCGACCTCACACCTGCAGGGTGATTTCGCAGACAAGACCTTCCGCACGCCAGTCAAAACGCGCTGTTCCAGACTGCTGCGCTATCATGCGTTCAATAATTCGTCCCCCAAAACCCTTGCGCTTCGGTTCGTGCACTTTCGGACCACCCGTCTCCGTCCAACGCAGGCGCAGCTGTCCGTTCGAGTCGTGCGACCATTCCAGATCGACCCGACCGTTGGCCGCGGACAAGGCGCCGTACTTGGCCGCGTTGGTGGCCAGCTCGTGCAGGGTTACGGCAATGACCTGGGCGGCGTTGGGCTCCAGCAGGACCGGCGGGCCGTCCACCCGCACGCGCTGTTGGTTTTTCTCGGAGTAAGGCGCAAGCTCCTGTGTCGCGATCGTCGAAAGGTCGGCACCAATCCAGCGCGTCTGCACAAATAACGAGTGGACGTTGGCGAGTGCCCCAATACGTCCTTCAATGACCTTTTTCAGGCCCTCGGGCGTGTCGGACTGAGACAGCATGACTGTTGCCTGTACGGTCGCAAGCAGGTTCTTGCTGCGGTGCTCTGCTTCCCGAGCCAACGTGACGATTTGCTCCTGGTTGCGCTTCTGCTCGGTGATGTCCCTTGCGATTTTGGAGGCGCCAACGATCTTGCCTTCGGCATTTTTGACAGGAGAAACGCTTAACGAAACGGCGATCAGGCTGCCGTCCTTGCGTTGCCGGACAGTCTCGAAATGATCGAAACGCTCCCCTCGCCTGATGCGCGTTAGAATATCGCGCTCTTCGCTGTACCGGTCTCCCGGAATGACGATTGTAATGGGTTGACCGATGGCCTCTGCCGCGGAGTAGCCGAAGATGCGCTCCGCGCCCTTGTTCCAGCTCGTAATCACGCCATCGAGATTCTTGCTTACAATTGCGTCATCGCTTGTTTCGACGATCGATGCCAGCGAATGCAATCGTTGTTCCGCGAGCCGCGCTTCGGTCAAATTGCGCGTCACCGTTCCGTAGGCGATGATTTCACCGGATGAATCACGGATCGGAAAAATATTGTAGAGAACAGGTACAAGCTGTCCCGTCGCGAAGTTACGGAAGTTGAGCTCGCCTTCCCAAAAACCGCTGTTGCGGACAGCCGGTAAAACTTCTCCGATGACTCGCGGCTGATCCTCAACGGCAAAATATTCAATGACGCGGGTCGACCGTACCGCCTCCAGGTCCGGCAACCCAACGAGCTCGCGGCCCGCCTCATTGACGAACAGGGCCCTGCCTTCGAGGTCGGCGACACCGATGAATTCGCGCGAAGCGGAGACAAGCGCCGCCGACAATCGGGCAAGATCGGTCTCGCCTCCGGGCTCGTCCAGTCCCCACGCCAGTGCCGAAAGCTCTTCGAGCGTCACCACAAACCCCAGGGCATGGCTACTGAAACTATAAAATCTATTCTACTAGAAAATTGTATATCGCCGCGCCCCAAATAACCACCTGAGAAGGCTCTTGCATCTTGTTCAACGGGTGCCATGACGGTAAAGGTTCGACGCACTGTCTTTGCGGAGCCGGCCGCCAAGCGATGATGGTTTTGCTTTATTTCGTATCGTTTGCTTCGATGTTTGCACTGTTTGCAAGCGTCATGGCGGGAACATTTTGGCTCCTGGCCAGATGTCTCCGGGCAATCATTACGCCTTCCGCCGCCCCGCAACGTCGCAGCGATACCTCCGCCGGTCTCAACCCGCATCATCTGAAGCGGGCCGGTCAATAGACACAAGTTGGACGTGCCCTCAATGAACGTCCGTTATGAGCGATTTCGCCGAGAGAAGCTTAGCCGCGCCGCGCCGCCTCGATTGCCGCGACGTCGATCTTTCTCATGCCCATCATTGCTTCAAACGCGCGCTTTGCTTCAGCGCCGCCGGCCGCCATCGCTTGGGTCAGTACGCGCGGCGTAATTTGCCACGATATACCCCACTTGTCCTTGCACCAGCCGCACGCGCTTTCCTGGCCGCCGTTACCGACGATGGCGTTCCAATAGCGATCCGTCTCAGCTTGATCGTCAGTGGCGATCTGGAACGAAAAAGCTTCGTTAGGTTTGAAGGCAGGACCGCCGTTGAGGCCGATACAGGAAACGCCGGCAACTTTGAACTCGACCGTCAGCACATCGCCCTTCTTGCCGGACGGATAGTCGCTGGGTGCACGGTTGATCGCACCCACCGCGCTGTCGGGAAAGGTTTCGGCATAAAATCGAGCGGCGGCTTCGGCATCCTTATCGTACCAGAGGCAAATGGTATTCTTTGCCATTGCATGTCCTTTCGGGTCATTGGCGGACATTTCGCAGGCGCAGTCGCTTATGCCCGGGGAGGTCGCGCCCCCCAAACCGCACTGCTTTAGCGCATTCTTTTCCGCGCCGGGTATCGCTTTCCTCTGCTAAGGGCCTTACGCCTCGTCGTCTTTCGCCTGCGCGCCTTGCCTTCCCCGCGCATCAACGACTTCATGACCGCCTCGACGGCGGCTTCGGCGGCGGCCGTCGCGATGGCGGTCGCGGCCCTGACATCAATCTGGCGTACGCGAGCGGCGCCTGATTTGGCCGCTCCCACAATCGCGCGTTCGGTTTTCCGGACAAAGGATTTCCTGGCCATGGACGGTCTCCGATAAGGTGCGAGCACCTCGTGTTTCGCTCACAAATGCCGCAATGAGCGCTTTCGTTCCGCCCGTTCCGGAAACATTCGGCCGGCGAAACGTTCTCGACACAGCACAAAGGAGAACGTCGCCATGACCAAGAAAGCCAAGAAACTCGACGAGCTATTTTACGATACGCTGAAGGACATTTACTTCGCTGAGAAGAAGATCCTCTCCACGCTTCCGAAAATGGAGAAAGCGGCGCAAGCGGCCCAGCTCAAAAAGGCCTTCGCCAAGCATAAGACCGAGACTGAAGGGCACGTTGCGCGGCTCGAAAAGGTGTTCGCGGCCATCGACAAGAAACCGCAAGCCAAGACCTGTGATGCGATCGTCGGCATTACCGACGAAGGCGCGGAAATCATGAAAGACTACAAGGGTTCCCCTGCCCTCGATGCCGGCCTGCTCGCAGCGGCGCAGGCGGTGGAGCACTATGAAATCTCCCGCTACGGAACTTTGAAGACCTGGGCCAATGAGCTTGGGCTGAGCGACGCTGTCCGGCTTCTCGAACAAACTCTCGACGAAGAAAAGAAGACCGACGCGACCCTCAGCGAGATCGCGGAAAGCGCGGTCAATCTGGAGGCGGAAGCGGCGTAAGGCGTCTAGCTCGGCGTCACGGTATAAAGGCAAAGGCCCGGCGATATGCCGGGCCTTTGTTTCTTGGATCAGCGCTGACCACCTTGCTGTCCGGGCTTGTTCTGCCCGCCCCGCTGCTGGCCACCCT
>Ga0310813_10002586_pt1 | contig 10965 bp, 16 predicted proteins | sample YN3metagenome_FD_203086 | JGI IMG/M metagenome (GOLD analysis project Ga0310813, IMG submission 203086) | Soil microbial communities from experimental microcosm in Duke University, North Carolina, United States - YN3 | ecosystem: Engineered > Artificial ecosystem > Soil microcosm > Unclassified... | reverse complement strand
CGGTTGCGAAATTCAATTTCTCTTAACTTATATTTTTCAAATAACTTACTATTCATAACTTCCCTCTTGTTCGTTTTTTTCAACCCACGCTCAAAACGATTTTTCCGCGTGTGTGTCCCGATTCGCTCAATTCGTGCGCCTTTTTGATCTCCGACAAAGGCAAAACCGTTTCGATCGATGTTTTAATTTTTCCTTCTTCGACGAGCCTGGCGATTTCTCCAAGCAATTCGCCGTTCGGACCCGATTGGATCATCTCTGCCCTAACGCCGAATTTTTCGGCTAGTTCCGGCGACGGCGGAGCGGGCAAAGCGACCAGAAATCCGCCTTTTTTCAAAACGCCGAACGATCTTTCCTGTGTTTCGCCGCCGATCGTATCCAAAACGACGTCGACATCTTTGGCGACCGTCTCGAATTTCGTTTTCGTGTAATCGATAAATTCGTCCGCGCCCAAACCTTTGACAAATTCCTCGTTTTTGCCCGAAGCGGTCGCGTAAACATACGCGCCTTTGGCTTTGGCAAGCTGAACCGCCATCGAACCGACGCCGCCCGACGCGCCGTGAATCAGAATTTTTTGACCGCTTTGCAGATTTGCGGTCGTAAAAATCGCCTTCCACGAAGTCAATGCGCCGACCGGAATTGCCGCTGCGTTTTCAAAATCAACATTTTTCGGTTTATGAGCGATTTCCGACGCTTTAGCGATCACAAATTCGGCATAACCGCCGCCGCGCATCATATTGACGTTTCCGAAAACCTCGTCGCCGACTTTGAAATCTTTGACATCTGCGCCGGTTTCTTCAACCGTTCCCGCGATTTCGGTTCCGAGAATCAGCGGCAAATTGAGCCCGAACATTTTCCCCAGACCGTTGCGCACTTTCCATTCAATCGGATTCACGCCGATGTTTTGAACCTTTACTAAAATGTCGTCCGCCTTTGGCGTAGGCTTTTTAACATCTTCATAACTCAAAGCATCAACGCCGCCGTATTCCTTTAAAACAACTGCTTTCATCTGTAATTTCCCTTTTTCAATAAAAAAACGTCACGAGATTGGTAATCCCAAATCCCAAATCCATCAGGTCATTCCAACCCATTTTTCGTCCGCGACCTCGCGCCAACGATCGCGGATCGCTTCAAATTCTTCGCGCGATAAATTTCCTTCCGCTACGAAACGCGCATTTTCCTGCCAGCGATTCGGGCGTGTCGTGCCGACAATCAGCGTGTCGATGCCCGGGATCGAGAGCGTAAATCTAAGAGCGGTTGCGGTGGCTTCTTCCAGAGATTTGTTCAGAAAATCGAATTTCAGTTTCTGAATCCGGTTCCAATATTCGTGATGATACGAGTCCGGCGGCAATTCCTTATGACGCCAAACCGCATTGGCAATCGGACGTTTGGCGATAATTCCCAAACCTTTTCGGGCGGCAAGCGGAATATTTCCGTCAACCGGCGATTGATCGGCGATTGAAACGGAAGTTTGCAAAGAATCGAAAACGTCCATTTCGATCGCCGTCCGCGCGTCTTCGTTGTCGCCCGAATAACCGATAAAACGCGTGTAGCCTTTTTCCTGCGCCCGCAGTAAACCTTCGATCGCTTCGCCGCGACTGAGGATCTCGGATGAACAGCTGTGAAGCTGTGCAATGTCGAGATGATCGGTTTTAAGGTTGCGCAAACTCGTTTCGATCGTTTCCAAAATCCCTTTTTTCGTCCAGTCTTCACGCGTAAATGCATCGAGCGCGCCGCATTTCGTCAGCAGAAAATAATCTTTCCGGCGTTTTCCGACCGCGTTTCCGATCAGTTCTTCCGAAGTCTTATAAGCCGCCGCCGTGTCGATCACGTTCAAGCCCGCATCAAGCGCGGAATTCAACAGATCTTCGACCGTCGCGCCCGACTCATTGCTCCATCCGATCTCCGCGCCGCCGAAACCGAGCACGGAAAATTCCATATCAGTTTTGCCGAATTTTCTCTTTTCCATAATCTTTATGACTTTTTACGCTTTTTCCGCCATTTTTCGAGCAGAGCGTTAACCGGAGATTCATTTAGAATTTCACGGTCGGCGGTCAGCCGCCACGAAGCGCGGTTATGCGGATTTTCTTTAAACTCAAATCCGATCTTTCGATACAGATTGATGACCGGAAAATTGTTTTTCTGGACATTCGTTTCAAATCCTTTGAAATTTTCCTGCCCGACCGTTTTTACAAATTCATCGATCAATTTCAGAATCAAATCCGAACGGCGATATTTTTCCTCGATCTGAATCGAACTGAGATAAATTAAATCCGCGTCGTTCCAACTGCGCGTATATTCAAGATAACCGGCAACTTCTCCCTTATTTTCGGCAACGATCAAAGTCGGGTTTTTCTTAAACCCGTCGCGCCTGTTTTGTTCGGGAAATTCGAGTCCGGCGTTATCCAAAACCGCCTGCATATTCGCCTTGTCGAGCCTGAGAATTTGTTCGATAAAATCCGAATCAAAATCGCTTTTCAAGACGCGCAGCTTCATCGTTATTTAGCTAATTCCGCTTCGACTTTCGCCGTCAGTCTTTCGTCATCAGGCGTTACATCGGGCGCGATGCGCGAAACGACTTCACCATTTCTGCCAACCAGAAATTTCTCAAAATTCCATAAAACATCAGTTTCGTTCAGATGCTTATGTCCAAATTTGATTAAGCCGTTCAGCCAACTATCGCCGTTGTTGACATCAGTTTCCGGCAGCGCGTCAATCAAATACTGGTAAAGCGGATGTCGTTCGTCGCCGTTGATGTGAATTTTTGAAAACAATGGAAATTTCACGTCGTAATTGGTCGAACAAAAATCCTTGATTTCCGATTCCGAAAGCGGTTCCTGTCCCATAAAATCGTTTGACGGAAAGCCTAAAACCTCAAAACCTTTATCGCGGTAACCTTCGTAAAGTTTTTCCAATCCTTCATACTGCGGAGTCAAACCGCATTTTGATGCGACATTGACCAACAATAAAACCTTATTCTTGTATTCGCCGAGATTTGTTTCCTCACCATTAATCGTTGTCACCGGAATTTCATAAATTTCATTTGCCATAAATTCTCCTTTTAGCTGAGTCTTGAAACTGCAGATGCGCGCAACAATATTCTAATTTTTATTTTGCCAATTCTTCTTCGACCTTTGCTGTCAGTCTTTCGTCATCAGGCGTCACGTCAGGCGCAAAACGCGCGGCGATCTCGCCGTTTTTGCCGATCAGAAATTTCTCGAAATTCCATAAAACTTCGCCCGGCTCAGACCGAACCGAACCGAAACCTTTTAACTTTTCTTCCAAACCGCCGTCGTTCACGTCCGTGTCGGGTTTGGTTTCGGTCAGATAATGATAAAGCTGATGCTGGTCGCCGCCTTTGACCGAGATTTTCGAGAAAAGCGGAAATTGGACGTTGTAGTTCGTGCCGCAAAAATCCTTGATCTCTTCTTCCGTGCCGGGTTCCTGTCCCATAAAATTGTTCGCGGGAAAGCCCAAAACTTCAAAACCTTTCTCGCGGTAATTTTCATACAGATTTTCCAGACCTTCGTATTGAGGAGTCAGACCGCACTTCGAGGCGACATTGACCAACAACAGAACCTTGTCTTTATATTCGCCGAGATTAGTTTCCTGCCCGTCAATCGTTTTCACGGGAATTTCGTAAATTTCGTTTGCCATAATTTTAGTTTTTCCTTATATTTTCGACCGATTTTTCAATCAATTTTTCCAGAATTTCTTCGTTCACATCACTCAAACGTTTAAAATACAGACAGCCCATACCGACTTTGTGTTTGCCTAATTGCGACAACAGATCTTCGTCCCAGCCTTCGCCGATATTCAGGTAAAGCGTCAGATTCGCTTTGCGCGGCGCGAAACCGACTTCCATCCAATCGAGATCGCGTCCCGAGGCGTATTTCAGGTGTCTTTCGCCGAAACCGACGATCGCCGCGCCCCACATTTTCGGTTTTGCGCCCGTCGCCTTTTCCATCATCGCGGCGATTTTTCGGCTGTCGTCACGGACTTTTTCATCCGCAATGTTGTCTAAAAAATCATCGACGCTCGCATCAGTTTTCTTTGTTTTTATTTCCGCTTTTGCCATCGATTCCCTCTCTTTTCGTGCAATCACCAAGCAGTTTTTCGTTTCCGGTTCAGCCGTAAAATTTATTTCAAAGCTTCCCGCATATAATCTTCGATAGTGATTTTTCCCGCAATCTGATTTTCGGTTTCAAATTTAATATGTCCCGAATTAAATCCCGCGAACATTTCCGCGAGCGACGCGGCGTTTTTCGGTGAATTGTGATTTGCCAAAATACCGACCCATTGATCTTCGGGAACCGGCACGGCTTTGACTTCCTTGCCCAGAACTTTGCCGACGGCTTCGGCGGTTTCCTCAGGCGAAGTCCAAAATCCGGCGAGCTCTTTAACTTCCTTGCCGTCAGTTTTTTCCTGCATCGATTCGGCGGCGACGCGCCCGATGTCAGCGGCGGCAACCTGCGGAATTTTCAGGTTGAGCGGCTGATAAAAACTCGGTAAGACGCCCGCCGTTTTCGCCGTTTCCAAAACCCCGTTCCAATTTTCCATAAAACTTCCGGCGCGGATAAAAGTGACGGGAATATCCAAATCGCCGAATGCTTGCTCAAGTTTATAAGTCGTCAGGATATTTCCCGTTCCGCTCGCCAACTGTGAGCCGATCGATGAAAGCACGACAATTTTTTCGAGCGCGGAATTTTTGATCGCCGCCTGAAAAGCCTCGATGACCTTTTCCAGTTCCGCAAATTGGTCTTCCGACCCATACGCCGGCGGATTCATCAGATACAAAACTTTTCCGCCACTCAAGGCTTCGGTCAAAGCTTCGGCGTCCTGCAGATCGGCAACCGCAACTTCTGCTCCGAGCTTTGCAAACTCCGCGCCTTTTTCCTGACTGCGAACAATCACGCGCACAGGCAAGCCTTTCTTTAACAAAGTTTTAGCAACTACAGCTCCGGTATGTCCGGTCGCTCCTGAAACGATATACATAAACTTATTTCCTATTCACGTTCCTTTCTGATCACCATCAAACCGTCGCGCACGGCGAACAAAATATTGCTGACGCGCTCGTCCGCCTGGATTTTTTCGTTAAACTCCGCCAGCGCCACCGTGCTTTCGTCGTCGTTTGTTTGCGGGTCGAGAACTTTTCCGCTCCACAAAACATTGTCCGCCAAAATTATGCCGCCCAAGCGGAGTTTCGGGAAAACCAAATCATAATAATTGTGATAATTCGGCTTATCGGCATCGATAAACACCAGGTCGAATGTTTCGTTCAGCGTCGGAATGATCTGCGTCGCGTCGCCGAGATAACTTTCAATGCGGCTGTATTCGGGCGTTCGCGCCCAGAATTCTTTGGCGACCGCGTTGGTTTCGGGCTGAATGTCGAGCGTGATGATCTTGCCGTCTTCGCCCAAACCTTCCGCCAGACAGAGCGCGGAATAGCCCATATAGGTTCCGATTTCAAGAATCCGGCGCGGTGCGATCATCTTGCTGAACATCGCCAGCAGACGACCTTGATAAAAGCCCGAAAGCATTGATTTATCGGCGCGCTCGCTGTAAGTTTTCTGCAAAAGCTCGGTCAGCAATTCGCTTTCGGCTGATGTGTGCTGTTCAGCGTAGCTCTGAATATTTTCGTCAATCATATAAATAGTGAAAAAGTGAAAAAGGGTAAAAGTGAAAAAGTTTTGTTAATTTTATATGATAACTTTTTCACATTTTCACTTTTACCCTTTTCAACTTTATGAAACTCCGTCGACTCTCGATTCGAACCGCAAACTGACCAGAGTATTCTGGTCATCGGTGATTTCCAGCGCGTCCTCGCTGCCGTCCGTGTCGTACTGCACGGAAATTCCGCGCACGTTCGTGATCACGTCGTGCGTTTTTTCGGCGTTGCTGTTGGTGCGGTCAATGCGGATGACCTCGACCGATTTTTTATTGCCGTCGGTTTTCAGCAGAACGTCTTCGAGATGTTCTTCGCGGGCTTCTTCTTCGGTTGCGCCGCCGCTTCGGTAAACGTCGAAACGCGCCCGCCGATTATTGTTTCGCGCCGCAAAGTCGCGCAAAAATTCTTCCCAATTACCCGGCTCAATTTGTTTTATTTCACTCATTATTTTTCCTCGGTTTCCTAAATTTTAACTACAACCTTGCCAAAGTGCGAACCGCTCTCTAAATATTTCAGGGCGTCCCGCACTTCATTAAATTCAAATATTTTATCAATTACCGGCGTGATCCGATTTTGCTCGATGAAATCGTTCATCTCTTCAAAAAATTCTCTCGAACCTGTTTCGATCCCGTGAATTTCAACATTTTTGGAAACGAATTGATACGTATTGATCGGCGCACTCAAACCGGCTAACAATCCGATAAAGCTGATCGAACCGCTCAATTTCACGGCATTCAATGAACGATTCAGATTTTCGCCGCCGACAACTTCGATCACGTGGTCAACGCCCTTACCGTCTGTCACTTCCAGAACTTTTTCATCCCAATCGAGAAAAGTTTTATAATTGATCGCCCTGTGCGCGCCTAATTCTCTGGCTTTTTCAAGTTTTTGATCACTGCTCGAAGTAACGATCGGCTTTCCGCCAAGTGCATTAACAAATTGCAGAGCAAAAAGCGAAACGCCGCCCGTGCCCTGGATCAAAACGGTTTCGCCGCGCTGAACCCGGCTGCGCCGCACGACCGCATGCCACGCCGTAATTGCCGCGACCGGCAATGTCGCCGATTCTTCATCCGAAAGATTCTGCGGAATTTTAACGACGGATTTTTCGCTGAAAATCACAAATTCCGCCAAAACACCGTCCGACGCCGCGCCGCCGAGCGGAGAAACATATTTTTCCGGGGTAAGTTTTCCGTCCAGCCAAAGCGGCAGAAAAATTCCCGCGACGCGGTCGCCCAGTTTTACGCGGCTGACATTTTCACCAACCGCGACAACTTCGCCGACACCGTCCGAAACCGGAATTCGCGGAGTTGCGGGTTTCCAATGCTCGACGCCCTTGACCACCAGCAGATCGCGAAAATTGAGCGATACCGCCGTCATCTTAACCAAAACTTCTCCGGCTTTCGGCTTCGGTGTTTCGGTTTCAATCAATTTCAGCGCATCGATCCCGTCGCCGAGTGTCGTAAAAACTTTCATTTCTTTTAGCCGATCTTGACGACAATTTTTCCGAAATGTGCCCCCGCTTCCATATGTTTCAAAGCGTCTTTGACTTCGCCGAATTCAAATGTTTTGTCAATTACCGGCTTTAAGTGATTGTGCTGGCAAAGCATCAAGTTCATTTGCTCGAACATCTGCCGTGAACCGACGAAAACTCCCTGCATTCTGATAGTTTTTTGCAGAACTTTGACCGGATTGATGCCTTCGCCCTGCGATAAAACACCGATCACGGCGATATGTCCGCCCATTTTCACGGCATTCACGGATCTCGCCATCGTTCCCGCGCCGCCGACTTCGACGATCTGGTCAACGCCGCGTTTTTCGGTCAATTCGAGAACGGCTTTGTCCCAATCTTCGCGCTCTTTGTAATTTATTAATTCGTCCGCGCCCAAGCTTTTTGCCCGTTCTAATTTTTCGTTGCTTGAAGATGTAATAATCGTTCGCGAACCATAAACGCTCGCGAGTTGCAGGGCGAAAATCGAAACGCCGCCCGTGCCTTGCAGCAGAACCGTGTCCGACGGATGCAGTCTGCCCGATTCGAAAAGCGCGTGGTAAGCCGTCACCGCCGCGCACGGCAAGGTCGCCGCTTCTTCATACGAAAAATGGTCGGGAATCCGCACCAAACCTTGTTCGTCAAACGCGCCGAATTCGCGCAAAACGCCGTCCAGATCGCCGCCGAGCGCGGTTCGCGCCTTTGCAATATCGATTGCGCCGTCAATCCAGCCCTGCATAAAAATCGGCGTCACGCGGTCGCCGACCTTCCATTTCGTGACCGCTTTGCCGACCGCCGTAACTTCGCCCGCACCATCCGAAAACGGCACCACAGGCATTTTCAGTTTCGGGTTATACCACCCTTTGACCATCATCAAATCACGGTAATTCAGAGACGCGGCGTGAAATTTCACTAAAACCTCCGTCGCCCCGGGCTGCGGCTGGTCGCGTTCGACAAGCGCCAGATTCTCGATCCCGAATTGTTGTATCTCGTATGCTTTCATAATATTGGATTAACCGCGAAAAACGCTGAAAACACTAAAAAGAGACAGGAAAAGTTTTAGCGACTTTCGCGTCTTTCGCGGTTAAAAGTTTATTTCTTGCGCGGGCTCTTTAAGTTAAGGCGAATCACGACATCATCACGAATCAAATCGTCGGCTTTTCCGGCGTAAACGATGCCGAAATCTTTGCGGTTGATGGAAAATTCGCTGTCAACGGCAACTTCGGCGTCGGTCACCGTAATTTTCGCCGGAAACGTGATCGATTTGGTTTGTCCGTGCAGAGTAAAATCGCCGGTCACCGTATAATTTCCCGCGCCTTTTGCCGTGTCGGGAACGATCTTGGTCGAAGTAAAGTTAGCTTTCGGAAACTTTTCAACGTCAAAGAAGTCGGCTGATTTCAGATGCTGTGCCAATTTATCATCGTCAACAAAAACCGAACCTGCATCGATATCAACGGTGACACTGCTTTCTTCGGGTTTGGCATTAACGAGATCGATCGTGCCCGTAAAAGCCTTAAATCCGCCCTCGTGTTTTCCGGTCACTTTCGAGCCGGTAAATTCGACTTTCGAGTTTTCCGCCGTCAAAGGCAATGCTTCGCCCTTGGTCGCCGGTTTCGTTGCCGGCGTGGTTGCGGCGTTTTGCGTATTTGTCGTCGAATTCGTCGTCGTCGCCTTCGTTTTATTCGCTGCCGGATCTTCGCAAGCCGCTAAAAATATAGATAAAGATAAAATTCCCAATGCAATTTTTTTCATTCAAATCCTCTCAAAGATAAAATATTTCTGCTATTTAAAACTAAAGGTTAAAAAAACTCTCCTAACTTTACCGCGTTGCCGCGTTTTCTTTTTCCGCTGTCCATTCGCCCAAAAGTTTTTCAAATTCCGTCTGGATCGTCTGATTTTTGTCCGCGATATACCAGCGCTGGAGATTTTCCATGATCAGAGGCTTTTCCAAACCCTGATGTTTCAACTGGATAAACAAATCCATCGCGGCTTGCGGGCGCGGTCCCCAGGTTCCGATCTCTTCCAGACTTTCCGCTTCGAGCGCGATCAATTTCGGGATCGAACGCGCATTGTTCGTCAAATATGCGTCCATCAGTTCGAGATTCTCATCGCGCAAAACGTAGCGTGTTTCAATATTATCGCTTGCGGCGGCAATTTTCTCAATTACCGGAATATTTTGCGCCGCGTCGCCGCACCAGCCTTCGGTAATGATCAGCCAAATCTGTTTGCGATCGATTTTACGCGCTTTTTCCTTTAAGGATTCGTTAAGCAAAACCGTTTTTTCAAGGCGATGCATTCGCTGACGATTTAATTTGCCGTAATTGAACATTGCGTCCGACTGATTCGTTCCGGTCGTTTTGCCGTCCAGCAGCAGATCGTCGATCAGCTTGATGTATTCGGCAAAAGTCATTGATTTTTCAAGATATTCTTTCATTTTCTTTAAAAAGAAATGCCGTCACCAAAAGACGGCATTTCGCTCAAAATTACGCGTTCTTTTTAAAAAGGCTGTCCACGCTCCACGGACCGCCGCCCGCGAAGAAAAAGTAAAAGAACACGAAACAATAAATCACCGCGAGCTCGCCGCCGTTCACGAGCGGCAGAAAACCTTTTCCGGTCAGCCCGTGTCCCATCCAATAGGCGACCGCCATCATTCCGCTTAAGATAAACGCGACCGGACGCGTGAACAATCCGATCAGGATCAAAAGTCCGCCGAAAAATTCCAAACCTCCGGCAAAAAGCAGAAAACCTTTCGGCGCGGCTGCCATCTCGGGCGGCGGCGGCGGAAACGAAAATAGTTTCTGGCTTCCGTGCCATAAAAACAAAAATCCCGTAATTATCCGCAAAACGCTCAAAATTCGCGGAGACCAACTGTTTAAGAATTCGCCCATCTTTTTTCTCCTCCAAAAATTTAAAGTTCAGCCTCTTAAATCAATCTTAATAAATAATTACTCAATTGTAGAAACCACAGATAAACGCGGATCAATTCCGAAGACATTTTCAGCAAAACCGTTGACATTTTATCTGCGGAAATAAACCCGCGTTTATTTTGTAAATTCTGTGATTTCATCTCGCTCTTCCTCTTGCTCGCCCGTAACTGCCCTTATTCGTAAAATTTATAAACTCAGCGCCGGTCGATCAGTTCGTCCTTTGGAAAGCGGACTTTTGCCAGATTCGCCAGCCAGTCGTTTTCCGCATCGCGGTAACCGACCGCTGCCAGGGCAACTGCCGAATAATCCGTCAAACCGAGGATTTCGTTAAACTGCGCCGCGTCAAAACCTTCCATCGGCGTTGCGTCAATTCCTAAAAGTGCGGCGGTTTCAAGCAAAAATCCGAGCGCGATATAGGCTTGCCGCGAATTCCAAACTTCGATGTAACCGCCGTCAACGGCTTGTTTTGCCGAACCTTTCATAATGTTTTCGTAATCGGTCAAGGCTTCACGCGGAGTGCCGCGCACCTCGACGATCCGGTCAACAAAATGCTCGATGTCCGCATCGGTCAGGGTCTTTTTATACGCAAAGACGACCAGATGCGAAGCGTCTGTGATCGGCGCTTGCCCGTAAGCCGCAGGTTTCAGTTTTTCCCGCAATTCCGGGTCGGTAATGACGATAAATTTATACGGTTGGATACCGAAGCTCGACGGGGCAAGAGTCAAAGCCGTTTCCAGAGTTTCCCAATCTTCCGCGGAAACCTGTCTGGTTTTGTCGTAGCCTTTGGTCGCATAACGCCAGTTTAATTGCTCTAAAATCGTTTCTTTTGATACAGTTTCTTTTTCTAATTCAGCTTTCATATTTAACCTTTTTGTAACCTGTTTTGA
>Ga0310813_10002585_pt1 | contig 10967 bp, 13 predicted proteins | sample YN3metagenome_FD_203086 | JGI IMG/M metagenome (GOLD analysis project Ga0310813, IMG submission 203086) | Soil microbial communities from experimental microcosm in Duke University, North Carolina, United States - YN3 | ecosystem: Engineered > Artificial ecosystem > Soil microcosm > Unclassified... | reverse complement strand
CGGAATGCCGCTTCAAGCCAAAATCACGCAGTCGAACGACACGACCGATTCGATCTTGCTCACAAATCTGAAAAAAAATGTTTCGATCAACGGCTCGATCTTTAAGGTTAGCCTGCCGAAAGACACGAAAATCGTCAAAAGTTAATTTTCGATAAAGGATTCATTTTATGAGTAAATTTCTAAGAGTCGGTTTTACCGCAATCGCTCTGACCTTCGTTTTCGGCGCATTTGCCGTTTCCGAGACGAACGCGCAAATTAATAAAACTCTGACGCGGATGGACGAATTTTATAAAAGTCTGCAATCGCTTCAGGCGAACATCACGATGGAAAAATATAATGTCCAGATTGATGAAAAAGATGTTTATCAAGGAAAGGTTTGGTATGTTCCGGCGAAAGGCAAAGAGCAGATGGCGATTCGACTCGATTGGTCAAAACCGACCGAAGAAAATTTGCTCGTGATCAACGGTTTATACAGGCTCGTGCGCCCGCGTTTGAAAACGGAGTACCGCGGAAAGGTTGAAAAAGCGAAAAATAACGCCAATGTTGCCGGACCGCTTTCCTTTATGAGTATGTCGAAAAAACAGCTCACAGACAATTATGAGGTCGCTATTCTCGGAGCCGAGAAATTAAGCGACGGAACTGAAACAATTCATTTAAAATTAACTCCGAAAACGGCTCAAAAGTATAAAATGGCGGAGGTTTGGGTTGACGGCAACGGAAAACCGCTTCAGATGAAAGTTGTCGAAAAAAATGGCGATTCGACGACCGTTTTGCTGACCAATTCCAAAGATAATGTTACGATCGATCCTGCAATCTGGATCATTAATGCAAAAGGTCTAAAGGTTATTGATAATTAACTTTTCAAAAGACGAATAATTAAAAGACTCTGGTCTGACCCGCAGGAAATATCTTTATGAGAAATTTCTTAAGAATCGTTTTTATGACCGCCGCGCTGGTCTTTGTTTTCAGCGCATTTGCACCAACTAAAACAAACGCGCAGATCAGCCAGATTCTTAAACAGATGGAGTCGCGTTATAAGAATCTGAAAACGCTTCGCGCCGACATTCGTTCTGAAATGTATAATGAGCAGTTAGGTGAATCGGACACATTTCAAGGCAGTTTGATTTTTCTGCCGTTAAAAGGAAGAAATGCGCTCTTGCGGCTTGATTGGAAAAAGCCCGTAGAGGAATCACTCGCAGTTGTTGATAAACAATATGTTCTTTATCGTCCGCGATTAAAGCAGGGGTATCTCGGCAGTACGGAAAAGATGAAAAGAGCCGATTCGCTAAAGGGAAGTCCGGTAGATTTTCTCAATATGTCGAGGGCGCAGTTAAAAACCAATTATTCGATAAAGTATCTCGGCGCGGAGAAACTGAGAAGCGGCACGAAAACGTGGCGTTTGGAGCTCACGCCGAAGACCGCGCAAAGATATAAAAAGGCGGACCTCTGGATAGACGGCAGCGGAATGCCCTTGCAGATGAAAATTACCGAAAGGAATAATGACGCAAACACGATTCTATTGAGCGGAGTTAAAAAAAACGGAAGAGTCAGAAGAGCGGAATTTAAGATAATTTTGCCGAAAAGCGTGAAGATTATTAAAAGCTAAACTCCGCTGAAAGTGAAATAATTAAAAGGCTTTGGCTCACGAAAAGTCGAAGCTTTTTTCGTTTGATTTGAAAAGACGCGCCGCAGAACTTATAATTACAAATTTGACGCGTTTACCCGAGAGTTTTAATCTATGCCAAAAGCCAGCAGTTTCAGCCGTTTTACACGCGGCGTCAAACATACCATCAAAGCCTTTGCTTCGACCAAACATCCGGTTTTGGTTCATATCGTCCCGATGCGGCGGTGCAATCTCGCCTGCGCATATTGCAACGAATACGACAAAACATCAGATCCCGTGCCGATCGCGGAAATGCTCAAACGGATCGATAAACTGGCGGAGCTCGGCAGCTCGGTAATTACTATCTCGGGCGGCGAACCGATGATGCATCCCGAAATTTACGAGATCATTGCGCGGATCCGGCATCACGGAATGATCGCCGGACTGATCTCGAACGGCTATTATTTTCAGGTCGATAAGATCAAAAAGCTCAACGAAGCCGGACTTGATTATCTGCAAATCTCGATCGATAACGTCAATCCCGACGATGTTTCGAAAAAGAGTCTGAAGGTTTTGGACGCGAAGCTCGTCAATTTGCGCGACCACGCGAAATTCAAGGTCAATATCAATTCGGTCGTCGGCGGCGGCGTTGCCAATCCGGACGAAGCCCTGATCATCGCCAACCGCGCGATCGAACTCGGGTTTTCTTCGACCGTCGGCGTGATTCACGATGAAATGGGTCTCAACAAAGGTTTGACCGATCACGAAAAGAAAATTTACAAGCAGATCAAAGCCAAAGGCACGAGCAGTTACGCGCGCTGGAACTGGTTTCAGGACGAGCTTGTCGAAGGCAACGAATACAAATGGCGGTGCCGCGCGGGCGCGCGGTATCTGTATATCGACGAACAGGGAATCGTCAGCTGGTGTTCGCAGCAACGCGGGACGCCCGGAATATCGATCCACGAATACACGCACAATGATATGGAACGCGAATACATCACCGAAAAATGGTGTGCGCCGACCTGCACGATCCAATGCGTTCACCAGGTCGGACATCTCGACGCGTGGCGCGACCCGCAAATCTCGCTCAACGACTACAACAACCGCAGTGGCGGCAAAGGTTTGAAAAAAGAAACCGTCGCGCAGGTTTTGGGCGCGGAATAAAATCGACAAAATTAAACAACATTGAAAATCGAAGAACTCGCCTATCATCAAACCTCGCTCGGTGAGCTTATTTTGCGCCGAAGGCAGGAACCGCTTTTGCAGAATAGGGAAGTTTTCGAAGTAAAACTCGGCGATGAATTTCTGATGTCGAGTCTTTTTACCGAAGCCGAAGAAGAACTCGCAAATATCGGTTTGGCGGGACTTTCGGGCGAACTCGATGTTGTTGTCGGCGGACTCGGTTTGGGTTACACGGCGGCGAAGGCTTTGGAAAACAAAAATGTCCGCTCGCTTCTGGTGATCGATAAATTTCAGGAAGTGATCGATTGGCATCAAAAGAAGCTCGTGCCGCTCGGGGAAATTTTATCGGAAGATCAACGCTGTGAATTGCGAACGGGCGATTTCTTTGAACTGGCGCGAACCGGGTTCGATGTTTTTGACAGCAAACGAAAATTCGATGCCGTATTGCTTGACATCGATCATTCGCCCGAGCATTTTCTCGATCAAAAAAACAAGACTTTTTACGGGCGCGAAGGACTCGAAGCACTGCGCAAACAGCTCAAACAAGGCGGCGTTTTCGCGCTTTGGTCGAACGATCCGCCCGACGAAATTTTTAGAAAACATCTGGAATCAATCTTCGGCAAAGCGTCGGCGCACCGTATCGAATTTGCCAATCCATACACCAGTGCCGCATCGGTAAATTCCGTCTACACGGCAAAATCAGCCGGTTAAAATCCGAAATTCTTGTAATAAATCAAAATTCGCCATAAAATTTGTTCAATCAGCAAATGTTTACAAAAAAGCGAAATGAAAAATTACATCAAACACATTTTGTCGCAAATTTTATGCGTTGGGCTTTTAGCTTCAACGCATATTTTTTCTCAAACAATAAATAATTCAAAAAATATCTATTTTCGGGTTTCGGTGACTGATAAAAAAGGGCAGCTCGTTGCCGGACTCGAAAAGGGAAATTTTACAGTTTTAGAAGACGGAATCGCGCAGCAAATCAATTCCTTAACGACTGACACTTCTCCGGCGAGCGTTTTGATATTAATCGATGTTTCAAATTCGGTAAATAATAAGATCCGACAATTAAATGCTTTTTACGCCTGGAAGGTTATTCAGGAAAGCAATTCAAAAAACGATTATTCGATAATTGCTTTCAATAATCAGATAGACGAATTGGCTGATTGGGGAAACAGCGGCAAAGAATTAAGCGATGCGCTGGATAAAATCGCGGGTTTGAAAAGTAATAAGGGAAATACGATATTCAACGATGCCGTCATGTTCGCGCAGGAAAAACTCAAAAAAGCAAAGAACGACAAAAAGGTCTTGATAATATTTTCTGACGGTCAGGACAATTCATCAAAAGCCTCTTTCAATAAAGTAATCGACGAATTGAAAACTAATGAAATTACAGTTTATTCGATCGGTAATTTCGACGGTTCGGATGTCAATGAAAAAGTTTCGGGGGCGGCAATTCTCGATCGGCTAAGCAATGTTTCCGGCGGTAAATCTTTTTACGCACAAAACGAAAAAGAGTTGACGGAAATTACCGATCGAATAGTTTCAGATGTTAAAAGCCGGTATTTGCTCGGTTACATACCAAAAGGGAATCGAAATAAAAAACAATGGCAGGATGTCGAAATTAAAGTTTCAACTGTCGACTTGAAAAAGGAAAACTCTAAACTGATCGTGAGATCACGACAAGGTTACTTAAAATCCGAATAAGCGATAAAATCACAGGTTACGAAAAGCCTTGATTCTAATTTTTCATAAATCGATTTTAGGCTTATACTGACTGTGTTTTAAGATTTCAAGTCTTTATTGCCGGAGAAAATTTTGTGAGTAAAGCAAAAACTATTCGCGTCTATGATTACATCAATCATCCTTACGAAGCGGTGCGGGAGAAATTGAATGCCGAGGCTTTGGAAGTTTTCCGCAATGCGACCAAAATCGCGGCTTTGCGGGCGAAATCGGTCGCTTCGGAACTGCACGTTAATTTCGCGGGAATCGAGGTCGGCACGGATATTTCGATCTTCATCAAATCGATCGAAGAGCAGCCGAAAAATCTGACAACGCCGCCCGTGACGCGTATTCAACTCGAATGGGAAGCCGCCAATCTGCCGCGTCTTTTTCCGTTTATGCAGGCGGAACTTTCCGTCTATCCATTGACCGCGACGGAAACCCAGCTCGATCTGTCGGGAAATTACGAACCGCCGCTCGGCGTGCTCGGCAGTGTCATCGATTCGGTTCTCGGTCACCGGATCGCCGAAGCCGCGGTTCATCAATTTATCAAAGACATCGCCGTTTATCTGCGCGCGGAACTTACAAAACCGAAATAGCTTTTCACGAATCGTTTTTCAGATACCAATCTTCGTGGCGCGACCAGCCCGCGCAGCGCAAACACGAGGTCCAACGCCACTGATGCGCGCACGTCGGGCATTTTCCGCGCGTCTCGAAAGTGTTCCAGCTCGCGCCGCAGCCGCCGTAAAAATATTCGGGCGCGCCGCAATCGGCGCACCACCAGCGGCTCGAAGCGTTCGGCGACCAGTTGCAGAGCGGACAGCGAATCCGTTCAAAATCGGTTTTTTCCGCGCTCTTTTCGAGCGCTTTGAGAATTTCTTCGGTTTCCGCAGTTTTCCTGTAAGCCATAAAAACTTAGTATTAAATAAACGGAATAAAATGAACAGGCGGCGAAATATAAAAATATGAGCGATAACAAATTATTTATTCCCGTTCTGCTCGGAACTCCGCGCAAGCATCGCGAAAGCGGGCACGTGGCGAACTGGCTTTACGGGAAAATGCGGGAACGCGGCGACGAGATAGAAACGCAGCTTTTCGACGTGCGCGATTTTAATCTGCCGCAGGACGATTACGGAATGGAGATCAAGGACGATTTTCCCGAATGGCGCGACGCGATGACGCGTGCCGACGGACTTGTCATCGTAACGCCCGAATACAATCACGGTTATCCCGGCACTCTGAAATCGGTGCTTGATCTGCTGCTTCCCGAATATATTCACAAGGCGGTCGCCTTTGCGGCTGTTTCGGCGCAGGTCTGGGGCGGCGTGCGCGTGATCGAAGCGCTTGTCCAGACCTCGCGCGAGCTCGGATTTGCCGTCACTTTTACCGATCTGAATTTTCCGCGCGTCCAGACGCTTTTCGATGAAGACGGGAATCTTCTGGACGAAAAAGCCTACGAATCGCGCGTCAAAGCCTTTCTCGACGAGCTCGTCTGGATGAGCAAAACGCTTCGCTGGGGACGCGAAAATCTGCCGTCAAAATATCATAATAATTGATATTTGATATTTGATATTTGATAGTGGATAGTTGGATTCGGTTTTAATTATCAATTATCAATTATCCGTTATCAATTATCTAAAGGGCTTCGCACCATATTTCCACGGCAAGCGGCAAACTGCATATAAATCGCGGTCGTTTTCAGATTCTTGTGTCCGAGCAGGGTTTGAATCCGCCGGATATCGTAATTTCTTTCAAAAAGCCGCGCCGCGAAACTGTAACGGAATGTCTGACAACAAGCCTGTTTGAATATATTTGCCCGTAAGATCGCCTCGCTGACCGCTTTTTGGACGGTCGATTCGGCAAGATGAAAACGATTGACCGTTTTGCCGGCGGTCAGATGATGCGACGGAAAGACAAACTGCCAGCACCGGTCAAAACCCGCGTTCGGATATTTGCGCTCAATCGCTTTGGGAAGATAAACCTTGCCGTAGCCGAGCAGACAATCGTCTTCGTGCAGATATTGAGCGTTCGCGAGATGTCTTTTGAGATGCGGAATGATCGCTTCGGGCAAAATGGTTGTGCGTTCGCGCTTGCCCGTCCGCGCATCGCGCACGATGATTTCGCGTTGCCGGAAATCAAGATCGCCGACGCGCAGGGCAACCGCTTCCGACAGACGCAGCCCCGAACCGTACATCAGCGCGGCAACGAGCAGGGAATCGCCGCGCATTTTCGATAAAACCTTCCGCGCTTCTTCGGGCGTAAAGATCACGGGCAATTTTCCCGCCGGTTTGGTGCGTTTGGCAATTTTCAGATGCGCGGCGTTTTCCTGCCCGAAAACGTCGCGGTAGAGAAAAGCCAACGCACTCAAAGCCTGGTTCTGTGTCGAAACGGCAAGATTTTCCGTCGCCTTCAAATGATTCAGAAAAGCATCGATGCCGCTCGTGCCGATCTGCTCCAAATCGTGCTCGCCGTGGAAATTCTGAAACCTTCGAATGTGATTAATATAGGCATTTTCGGTCTTACGGCTCAACTCACGCGCACGGCTGACCTGTCGCACAAGCTCAAGCAATCGAGGTTTTTCACTCATAAAAATTATCTGCTCCTGAAAATTATCGAATTTTACGCTCTCCTTATATCTATGACTTTTGATACGTAAAAACTAACATCTCTTTAAATTTTTTCATAAATGCGCCTTGCAAGAAAAAGCATTGCTAATAAATGCGCGTCGGGGATTATCCCGAACAAATACGGATAATCTCCTATTTTGGAGATTATCCAGAATACTTATTGATGGTGTTACAGGAATAATTTTATATTCCTTAAGAACACGAATTTTAAATATTTTAAATAAAGGAGAAATTATGAATTATCCAAATCGGGTCATTAAAAAAAAGGAAAAGGACAAGAAGATTGTCGAGGCGGTTCAGGAACAGCTTCGTAAACGCGGTATTACGGATGTTGAGGTTGACGGAGATTTCGGAAGCGAAACCGAGGGAGGCGTCAAACTTTTTCAAACTCTGCATCGGGATATTCACAACAGAGCACTCGAAGCCGATGGCGAAGTCGGACCGCTGACGTGGGAAAGTTTATTCGAGATTCAGATTCCGGTCGTTGCGATGACTGAAAACGATTTGCTTCGCGAAACTCTTTCCGTTGCTCAATCACAGGTGGGCATGATGGAAAAACCGTCCGGTTCGAATCGTGGAAAGGAAGTCGAATCGTATCAGGCGCGCGTCGGGATTCCGGCGGGCACTTTCTGGTGTGCGGCTTTTGTCTATTTCTGTTTCGACGAAGCGGCAAAAAAACTCGGAGTGGTTAACCCGCTTGTTAAAACCGGCGGGTGTCTGGACCATTGGAATCGGTCGAAAGCCGCTAAAATAAAAGCCAAAGACGCACGCGATAACCCGAATCTGGTAAAACCGGGTAATGTTTTTATTATCGACCACGGCGGCGGACACGGACATACCGGAATCGTGAAAAGAGTTGAGGGCGGAAGGCTGATTACGATCGAGGGCAATTCGAATCCGAACGGCAGCAGCAACGGCATCGGCGTCTTCGAACTGGATATTCGTAAAGTTTCGCTGCCTTCGCTCAAGGGATTTTTGGATTACCAGTAAATTACGGTTCAAAACGGCGCGGCGTTAAATGAGAATCGCTCTGCCCGGATTCGGACATCCCGATCCGATGCTTCAATTGGGACAGGGAGTTTATACTTAAAGAATAAACTCCTGCTAACGGCGCGGCGTGTTTTCGCCGATTGTCCAGACAATGATCGAGCTCGAAAGCCCCAAGCCGGAAAGGCGTCCAGCCATCATCACGATAGTTTCGCCCTTTTCGACAACCTCCGCCTCAAGCAGCGTTTTTTCGCCGTCCTTGAGCATCGCTTCGGTCGTTTCGGCGGCAGTGTGGATCAGCGGATTAACGCCCCAGATCAGCGAGAGTTGATTGTAAACTTCCGTAGTATTCGTGAGCGCAAAGGTCGAAAGTCCCGAACGAATCGAGGAAAGCCGCCGCGCCATCAAACCCGATTCGGTAAAAACCGCGACCTTATCGGTCAGAATCTCACGCGCACAGATCGCCGCCGCTTTGCAGATCGCCTGCGAAGTTCTGCCGGTCGGGGCTTCGGCAAATTTGACGGGACGTTTGAGCTTGGCGGTTTTAACGGTTTCGGCGGTTCTGATGATGCTTTCCATCGTCGCGACCGATTCGACCGGGTATTTGCCCGAAGCCGTTTCCGCCGAAAGCATCACGGCATCCGTGCCGTCCCAGACGGCGTTTGCGACGTCCGAGGCTTCGGCGCGCGTCGGGCGGGGACTTTCGATCATCGATTGCAGCATCTGCGTCGCGGTGATCACAAATTTATCGTTCATCACGGCTTTTTCGATGATCTGTTTTTGATAAACGGGCACGAGCTCGACGCTCGTTTCGACGCCCAGATCGCCGCGTGCGACCATCACGCCGTCGGTTTCGCGGATGATGTCGTCGAGATTTTCGATCGCTTCCGCCTTTTCGATCTTCGCGACGAGCAGCGGTCTGCCCCATTTTCGCGTGTTGAGCTTTTTGATTAACTCACGAACCTCCTTGCAATCTTCGCCTTTGCGCACAAATGAAAGCGCAATGTAATCGACGTCCTGCGTCATCGCCCATTCCAGATCCTTGCGGTCCTTATCGGTCAAACTCGGGATCGGCAGTTTAACGGTCGGCAAATTAATTCCCTTGCGTTCGGACAAAATCGCGCCGTTGACGACTTCCGTGACGACATCGGTTTTCGTGACCTTTTTGACCTTTAATTCGATCGCGCCGTCGTCGAGCAAAATTTTATCGCCTTTTTTGACAAGCTTCGGAATTTCCTTGAAATTGGTCGAAACCTCGCTCACGCTGCCTTCGATGTCGCGCGAGGTCAGAGTAAATTCCGCGCCGCTTTCCAAAATGACGGATTTCGCGTTTTGCAGAAGTCCCGTGCGGATCTTCGGACCCGAAAGATCGACCAGAATCGCCATCGGTCTGCCTAGTTTTTTCGCCGCCGCCCGCGCCATTTTGATGCGTTCGGCGTGTTCTTCGTAATTTCCGTGCGACATATTGATCCGCACGGCATCGAGTCCGGCTTTGATCATCGCCTCGATAATTTCCGGCGTGCTCGAAGCCGGTCCAAGTGTCGCTAAAGTTTTTGCTCTTCCCATAATGTCGTAAATCGTAAATGGTAAATCGTAAATCGCATTTTTCCTGCTAACGATTTACCATTTACGATTTACGGTCAAAGATAAATGTTACGTCTGAAAACGGGTTTTTCTCAAATCAACAACTTCGATTTCTTTTAAAGAAATTTTTCCTTCCTTCGGCAAAGCGTTATCGGCGTAAATTTTCCACTTTAATGCTAAATCCTGCACGCGGAATTCGTCGAAATTTTCTTTGAGCGGAATGCGCCAGTTCATCGACATATTCCGCAGAAGCGGAAAGTTCGATTTAAATTGCTCGTCGGCGTATTCCTGATTGAGATTCGTCAGCCGGTGACGGTAAAATCTGCCGCCGTCCTTGACGTTCAGTTTATTTTCGATCGTCTGCAGGATCAGTACGGGCGCGTCGAGAAAAACCGCGACATATTGGGCAAACGCCGAGCCGTTGTTCTGCGCCTGAACAATCAAATTGTAATTTATTTTATTTCCTTCTTCCGTAATAAAATGCGTGATCTCAATCAAAAAATTCAAAACGATATTCGGCGTCTGTTCGCGGAACATCACGTCGCGGATTTCATAATCTTCCATCGGCACGGCTTGAAAATTAAAGCGTTTGTAATAACGATGGTCGTTTGCCTGGTGCGCCGTGTTGCTTTGCGGAATTTCGATGACGAACGCGACGTCCGATTCGCCCGAGCTCAGGTTTACGGAATGAATGACGATGCCGTCAATGCGCGGACGAATCGCCTGAATGATCTGCTCGACCCATTCGCGCGGGTATTTGCGCCGGTCAACGGGCGTGATGCGTTCGGGCAAATGGCGTTTCTCCGCGTCGTTGTATTCCGCAATGCCGTAAACGATGATTCCGCCCGCCGAATTTGCCATCGCCGAAACGTCTTTCGTGATCTCCTTTTTTTTGGTTTCGTTGCGGTCGAGCGCTTCGGCGGACTTGTATTCGAGCGTCAAAGATTCTTCGATCTCGCTCGTGATAAAGTTTTGCAAACGGCTTTCCGTCCAATTTCGCGCCATATTTTATAAATTTGTTCTGACGACCACTGTTCCCGCAATAAAATCGTGAAGCGCACGGCGTTTTTCGCTTGCCACGCAAACAATTACGTTAGTGACGGAAAACAAAAAATTCAATCCGTAAATAAATCCTATCCACAGGGCTATCGTGTCGGAGGTTGCTTGGTCGGCGGTTGAAAAACTAACGGCAAACATCGGAATAATTATCTGCGGCAGGCTTCGCACGATTGATTGCCCTAAATTTATCGGTGTTTCGG
>Ga0310813_10002582_pt1 | contig 10971 bp, 7 predicted proteins | sample YN3metagenome_FD_203086 | JGI IMG/M metagenome (GOLD analysis project Ga0310813, IMG submission 203086) | Soil microbial communities from experimental microcosm in Duke University, North Carolina, United States - YN3 | ecosystem: Engineered > Artificial ecosystem > Soil microcosm > Unclassified ... | reverse complement strand
GCCTCGCCGTCGCGGGAGATCGCGAAGGCTTGCGCGAAGGCGGGTGCTATGGCGCGGGACTCGGGACGGGCGGGGACGTCCCAAAGCCGCGCCCTGCGGTCGCGACAAGCCGTGACCAGCCGCGAGGAGTCCGGGCTGAACGCGATCCAGTCGACGGTCTTGGGATGGGGAAGGACCGCCGCGGGGCTCCTGGCGTCGGCGTCCCAGACGCGCACGATCCCGTCGTCGGAGGCCGTGGCGATCCAGCGTCCGTTCGGGCTGAAGGCCGCGGCCGTGGGCTCCGCTCCGTGCTCCATCACGGCGAGGAGGACCTCGCCGTGGGAGACGTCCCAGAGGCGCGCGGTCTTGTCCGCGCTTAGCGTCAGTAGGCGCCCGCCGTCCGGGCTAAACAGCACTCGGCTTACGGACGCCTGATGGGACAGGGAGAGATGGCTCATGTCTTTCGCCGTGGTCCCGCGGCGCGCGTCGAAGACGCGCGCCGTGCCGTCCCGGCCGGCGGTCGCGACCCGGGAGCCGTCCGCGGCGATGGCCACGTCGTTGACCCCGCCGGGATGCGGCAGCGGGATGCCCAGGTTCCTCCCGGACTTGAGGTCCCAGAGCACGGCCTTGTCGGTCTCGGCGGTCACCAGGCGGTCGCCGCTGAAGGCGGCGCGGTCGAGGAAGTTGAGAGGCCCCCAGGACTTCCAGCGCGGGTCGGAGTAGTCGGGGCGCATGCGCGCGGTCGCGGGAAACTCCCGGGTCGTCCGCCGGGCCGGCTCCTCCATGGCCCGGGGCTCGTCCTCGCGCGCGGAGCCGCGGATCTTACTGCTCCAGGCGCTCATCAGCGACCCATGAGGAAAGGGCGCGGGATCGATCTGCGCCGAGCGTCCGGACACCGGGTCGAAGGCGACCATGATTCCCGGGTTGGAGCTGTCGGAGGTGTCGTAGGAGGCGAAGACGCCGCTGCGCTCGAAGTGGAACAGGCGTCCGGAGTAGGCGGGCGGCGCCGCGGCCATCGCCGCGAGCGGCCGGGAGACCGTTCCCCGCGCGCTCGGGTCCCAGACCAGGAGATCGGACTGCGCCTCCTGCGGGAGGGTCCAGAGCTGGCGGCCGTCGGGAGAGAAGGCGGCGAACTCGACCGCCGAGTTGTGCTCGAAGGTCGCCAGCGGCGCGCGCATGCGCGTCTCCAGGAAGCGCAGGTTCGCCTCGGCCGTGCGGGAGCGGGACGTCGCCTCGGATTTCCGATAGTCGGCGAGCGCCTCGGGCTCGTTTTTCTCCCGAAGCTCTTGTTCGGCGCGCAGGATGTACTCCAAGGCCAAGTTGCGGGTGAGCTCGCGGTGCTTGGCGACGGCGTAGCCCAGGGAGACGCTCAGGCCCGCGACGGCGGCGGCGCAGACCGCCGCGAGGACGCGGTTTCGCCCCAGGAACTTCCGGAGCCGGTAGGCCATCGAGCCGGCCAAGGGCGTGACCGGAAATCCCTCGCGGCGGGCCCGCAGGTCGCGCGCGATCGTGCCTGCGTCCGCGTAGCGCTCCTCGGCCCAGGGCTTGAGGCAGGCGTCGACCACCGCGGAAAGGTCCTCGTCGACAGCTCCCCCCGAGAGCGCGCGCAACGGCGGGGCCGGCGTGCGCGCGATGCCCTCGCGGTAGGCCTTGAGCTTCTCCGGCAGGCCGGGGATCGCGCGCAGGACGCCGTCGAGCTCGCGCCTGCGCGGCGGCTCGCCGCTCAGCGCCGCGTAGACGGTCGCGCCCAGGGCGTACACGTCCCAGCGCGCGTCCGGGAACAGGAGCTCGTCTTGCCCGTAGCTCAGGGCCTGCTCCGGCGCCATGTAGTAGAGCGTGCCCAAGGCGCCGTGGGACTCGCTCAAGATCCGCGACTGCCCGAAGTCGGCCACGCGCAGGCCGCCCGCGTCGTCGAGCAGGAGATTGGCGGGCTTCAAGTCGCAGTGGATGACGCCCTTGGAGTGGACCCAGGCCAGCGCCTTGGCCACGTCCTCCATCCAGCCCGCGGCCTGCTCGACCGAGGGGCGCTTGCCCGAGTCGAGAAGCGACTGGAGCGAGCCCCCCTCCATGAAGTCCATCACGTAGTACGCGGGCTCGCCGGAGAGGTTCGCGTCGAGCAGCGAAACGACGTTGGGGTGCTTGTCGAGCCGGATCAGGCGCTCCACCTCGCGCTGGAGGAGGAGCCAGTCCACGCCCTCCTGCCGGTGGAAGACCTTCACCGCCACGATCTTGCGGGTGCGGGCCTGCCAAGCCTTCCACACGCGGGCGTAGGCGCCGCTGCCGATGAGCGCGGTTAGGACGTAGCCGGGGATCTTCGGGGCCTCGGCATGCTGCGCCGGGGCCTGGGCGGAGAGGCTGCTCGACTCCTCGAGCGAGGAGCTCTCCTGGAGCAGGGTTTCGTCTTTCGGCCTCTCGCTCACGATGGGCGCCTGCTCGGTGGCGGGAGCGCCTCGAGCTCGCCGTGTCCCCCGACGCGGTAAGGCAGGGACGATTGTTCCTCCTGGAGCCGCCGGGAGGGGTCTTTCGGCGTCTCGAGCCAGCCTGTCTTCCAAAGATAGAGCGCGGTCGGCGTCGCCACCGCGATCCGCGTGCCGTCCCGGCTGAAGGCGGCCGAATTGACCTCCCCATCGAACTCGGCGAAGCCGCCCAGGTCGTGGAGCATGGGCCAGGCGATGGGCTCCTCGCTGGCGACGTCCCAGAGCCGGATGGTGCGGTCGTGGGAGCCGGTCAGGAGCGTCTTGCCGTCCGGGCTGAAGGCGAGCGCGGTGACGCTCTTGGAGTGAGACAGGCGCTTGCCCGAGGTGGTGAAATTGGCGCAGTCCCAAATGCGGACGATGCCTTCCAAGGTCCCGATCGCGGCCGTCCGCCCGTCCGGCGAGAACGCCGCGGCGATGTGCGCGCTCTTGTCGGAGAGCGCCAAGCCGAGCACCTGCCCCTTCGGCCCGACGATCCTCCCGTTGGAAAGGATGCGGATCTCCGCGGGCGCCGGGCTGGAGTTATAGATCGGCTTGAAGGCGCCGTCGTTGGTCTCGCGCAGCACGGCGACGCGCTCGCCGACCTTGCGCACCGCGTCCAGGTGCAGGATCAAGGAGCCGATCACGGCGCGGCCTTCGGTTCCGAAGGCCACGGGAGGCGAATAGCCCTCGTAGGGCATGCTGAGGAGGCGTCCGCCGGAAGCTGCGTCCCACAGCACCGCGTCCTTCTCCTCGATGGTCAGGAGAAGCTTTCCGTCGGGGCTCAGGGCGATGGGGCCGCCACCTCGATGCGGCAGGGACCTCAGGGCTTTTCGCGAGGTCCAGTCCCAGATCTCCACCTCCGGCCGGAGGTAGCTCGAGAAAGCGAGAACGCGGCCGTCCGCGCTCAAGGTCATTTCGGAAGCGCCCGGCAGCTCGACCTCCGCTCCGGCGGCGGCGCTGGCGCGGTCGTAATAGCGGACCCCGCCCGCCCGTCCGATGAACGGCTGCCCCTCCCAGTCGAAGGCGGCGAAGTGGCTGCCGACGGAGGAGATGGGGTCGCGCAAAACAAAGCGTTCGGGCTCCGGCTCGGCGGAGTCGTCCCAAAACAAGATGTTCCCCTCGCGGTCCGCCGTCGCGATCCGGCGGCCGTCGAGGCCGAAAGCCGCGGCCGTCAGGGGGGCCGTATGCCGGAGGACGCGGCCCGTGGGACGCGCGCTGGCAGCGTCCCAGACGCGCGCCGTGCCGTCCTCGCTCGCGGTGACGACTTTGCGGCCGTCCGGGCTGAAGGCGGCGGAGGCCACCGCGCCGTGGTGGCGGAAGGCGGCCAGAAGGCCGCCGTCCCGGACGGACCAGAGGCGGGCGCTCATGTCGGCGCTCGAGGTGAGCACCTTGCTCGAATCGTTGCTGAACGCGGCGGAGAGGATCGCGTCGCCGTGGCGCAAAGGCGCCCCGACCGGCCGTCCGCTCGCCGCGTCCCATACCTGGGCGAGGCCGTCCTCGCCAGCCGTGAGCGCGAGGCGCCCGTCCGGGCTGAAGATCGCGGTGGTCAGCGAGGCGTCGACGGCGAGCTTCGGGCCGTAGGGGCGCCCGGTCCGCACGTCCCAGAGGCGGGCGGATTTCCAATCGGCGATCAGGAGACGGGAGAAGTCCGGGCTGACGGCAAGGAAGGTCAGCGCCCCGAGACCATTGGCCTCGTCCTGGGTCAGGTCCGCGGGCAGCCGTAGGCGGATCTCGGGGCCGTCGGGCGGGGGCTTGAGCGGCGTTCCGGCCACGACCGCGGACAGGACCGCCAGCTTGTCGACTTTAGGGATGCGGCCGGGCGGGAACTCCAGGGCGATCCGGCGCATGGTGCGCTCGTCGAAGTAGCGCACGATGCGGCCGTCTCCGGTCGGAGGCAGGCCGTGGACCATCCCGTCGCGCGTGCTTCCCCCGCCGTCGACCTTGTCGTCCACCATGATCCCCTCGGCGATTCGCGGCGTCGGAGAGAGCTCGATGACGCCGATGGGAGAGTCGCCGCCGGCGATGAGCCTGGCGCCGTCCGCGGTGAAAGCCAGATGCCGGACGCCGTGCCAGCGCAGAGCCGCCGTCGGGCGGTCGCGGATGCGGCTGCCGTAGGCCAGGGCGTTCGCCATCGCCAGGTGCGAGGGGCTGGTGCGGTAGGACTCCAGATAAAACGCCGCCGCGACGGGATCGTCCTCCTTCTCCACGTACTGCTCCGCGCGGAGGGCGTAGCTCAAGGCGAGCTTGTCCAGGGCTTGGCGGCGCTCGGCGAGGGCTTGGAGATGCTTGTGGTAGGCGAAGCGCGCGGCGCCCGAGAGCGCCAGGAGCGCCACCGCGCAGACGACCGCCAAGGCGCGGTTGCGCTTGAGAAACTTCTTGGCGCGATAGCTCGCCGATCCGGCGAGCGGGCTCACGGGGTAGCCGCCGCGGCGGGCTTCGAGATCCCGCGCCACCGCGCCGGCGTCGGCGTAGCGCTGCTCGACCCACGGCTTGATGCACGTCTCCACCACGGCCGAGAGATCCTCGTCGACCGCCCCGCCGGAGAGCTTCGCGAGCGGCGCGGCCGGGGTGCGCTCGATCCCCTCCCGATAGGACTTGAGCTTCTCCGCCAGGCTCGCGCTCCCCTCTAACGCGCCCTCGAGCTCGCGCTTGCGCGGCGGCTCGCCCGAGAGCGCCGCGTAGAACGTGGCGCCCAGGGCGAAGACGTCCCAGCGCACGTCCGGGTAAAGGATCTCGCTCTGCCCGGAGCCCATGGCCTGCTCGGGGGCCATGTAGTAGAGCGTGCCCAGCGCCCCCTGGGCGTCGCTGACGATGCGCGACTGCCCGAAGTCGGCCACGCGCAGGCGGCCCTCGTCGTCGATCAGGAGGTTCGCGGGCTTCAGGTCGCAGTGGATGACGCCCTTGGCGTGGACCCAGGAGAGGGCCTTGGCCACGTCCTCCATCCAGCGCGCGGATTGCTCGACCGAGGGCCGTTTTCCGGAGTCGAGGAAGGACTGGAGCGAGCCTCCTTCCATCAGGTCCATGACGTAGTAGGCGGGGTCGCCGGTGAGGTTCGCGTCGAGCAGCGACACGACGTTGGGATGCTTGTCGAGGCGGATGAGGCGCTCGACCTCGCGCTGGAGAAATAGCCAGTCGACCCCCTCCTGCCGGTGGAAGACCTTCACGGCCACCATCTTCCGGGTGCGGGCCTGCCAGGCCTTCCACACCTGGGCGTAGGCGCCGCGGCCGATGGGCGCGGTGAGCACGTAGCCGGGGATCTTGGGCGCGTCCGGGTGCTGGTCGGGGGCCTGCGCGGAAATGCCCTGGGATTCCTCCAGGGCCGCGCTCTCCTGGCGCAAAGTGGCGTCTACGGGAGTCTCTCTCTCGGGAGGCATGCCGCCGAGAGAGTATCGGGCCGCCTCCTTAATTAGTCAAGGGGCCGGCTAGGCGGCGGGAGGGCCGCCCAGGGCCTGGATGCGCCTCTCGATCTCCGGGATGTGGCGCGAGAGGGCGGCGCGCTCGGGGTCGTTGCTGCGCAGGAAGGTCAGGGCTTCCCGGTAGGCTTCGAGGGCCTTCTCCTTCTGGCCGCGGGCCTCGGCGAGGCGGGCGCGGTCCATGGGGACGTTCAAGCGGATGCGGCGGACGGCCTCGCGGACCCCGTCCTCGAGCTCGGCCACCTTCTCCCCGCGGCTCATCCGGCGCCGGTACTCGCTCAAGCGCACGAGCAGGGCGCCGTAGAGGTCGATCTTCCGCTCCGGAAGGGCGATGCTTTGGATGCGCGCCATGGTCTCCTGGACGTCGGCCTGGGCGCTAGCCGCCACGACCTCGTCCTTGCGCCGGCGCACGTCGTCGGACATCGCCGCCGGCGAGCCCTCGATGGTGCGGATGCCGCGCTCCTCGTACTTGGACAGGGCCTCGAGCTGGCAGAGGGTCTCGTCGAGACGGGCGATCTTGCTGCCCGGGTTGACGGTCTGGTCCGCGCTGCGCAGACAGTCCTCGATGCGGCGCGAGCGCTGGGCGATCTCCAGCGACAGCATGTGGTCGCAGTTCGTGCAGACGCCGGCCTCGGAGATATGGGTGAACCAGCCCAGGCACCCGCAGATCTTGCAGCGGCTCACGCCCCCTTTATAACCGTCCGGGCGCGCCGCGGCCAGGCGACTATGGTTACAGGTTGCGCAGGCAGGCGTCGGCGATGTGCTCGGCCGAGATGCCGTACTTCTTGTAGAGCTCTTCGCCCGAGCCGGACTCGCCGAAGTCCGTGACGCCCAATCGGACCACGGGGACGGCGCAGCCGCGTCCCGCCAAGGCCTCGCACACCGCGCTGCCGAGCCCCCCCGTCACGTTGTGGTCCTCGACGGTCACGATGCGCTGGCTCTCCGCCGCGCAGCGCAGGGCCGCCTCGGCGTCGAAGGGCAGGATGGTGCCCGCGTTCATGACGCGGACCGCGAAGCCGCGGGACTCGAGGTCCTTGGCCGCGGCGACGGCCTCGCCCACCGTGCCGCCGCTGGCGAAGACGGTGGCCTGGAGCTTGGCCGGGCGCTTCGACGGCTCGAACACGCGGTCGCATACGCCGACCTGGAACTTGTAGTCCGCGCCGTGGAGGTCGGGGACCTTCTGGCGGGTGAGCCGGATGTAGACGGCGCCCTTGTGCTGGAGCATCCAGGTCACGGCCTGGCGGGTCTCGACGTCGTCGGCCGGCTGGAGGATGGTGACGTGGGGCAAAGAGCGCATGGCGCCGACGTCTTCCAATCCCATCTGGGACGTCCCGTCGTCGCCGATGCCGATGCCGGCGTGCGTGCCCACCAGCTTGACGTTGGTCTGGTTGTAGGCCGCGCTCACCCGGATGGTCTCGTAGCGGCCGATGAGGAAGCAGGCGAAGCTGGTCGCGACCGGGACCTTCCCGCACATGGCCAGGCCGGCGGCGGCGCCGATCATGTTGGCCTCGGCGATGCCGAACTCGAAGTGGCGCTCGGGGAACTTCTTGGCGAAGGCCAAGGTCATCGTCGACTTCGACAGGTCGGCGTCCAGCACCACCACCTCGGGGTGGGCCGCGCCGTACTCGAGCAACGCCTCGCCGAAGGACTGCCGGGTCGCCTTAGCCATTTTTCTGGATCTCCGCGACGGCGCGATCGGCCTCTTCCTTCGTGGGGGCCTTGCCGTGCCAGTCGATGACGTTCTCCATGAACGAGACGCCCTTGCCCTTGACGGTGCGCGCCAGGATCGCGAGCGGGACGTCGGACGGCTTCTTGGCCTCCTCGAGGGCGGGCAGGATCTGGTCGAAGTCGTGGCCGTCGATGACGCGCGTCCTCCAGCGGAAGGACTTGAACTTGTCCTCGATGGGGTCCAGGTCCATGATCTCCTTGACGTGCCCGTCGATCTGGCCGTTGTTCAAGTCGACGATCGCGGTCAGGTTGCCGAGCTTGAATTTCGGCGCGGCCATTGCCGCCTCCCAGACCTGGCCTTCCTGCATCTCGCCGTCGCCCATGATGCACCAAGTTCGGTAGTCCTTCTTGTCGAGCTTGGCGGCCAGCGCGATGCCGAGGGCGATGGAGAGGCCTTGTCCCAGCGAGCCGGTCGAGGCCTCGATGCCGGGCAGGCGCATGCGGTCGGGGTGGCCCTGAAGCGGGCTGCCGAGCTTGCGCAGGCTCATGAGCTCGGACTTGGGGAAGTAGCCTTCGTGGGCCATCACCGCGTAGAGCGCGGGGCAGCCGTGGCCCTTGGAGAGGATCAGGCGGTCGCGGTCGGGCCAGCCCGGCTCCTTGGGCCGGTGCTTGAGCGAGCGCGTGTAGAGCGCGGCGAGGAGGTCGATGACGGAGAGCGAGCCGCCCGGGTGTCCCGAGCCGGCCGCCTCGATCATGCGGATGATGTCGACCCGCAGGTCGCGGGTGAGGGACTTCAGTTCTGCCGTCGGGGAGAGTGTATTGGCGGAGGGCATGAAGGCATTCTACAAAAAATGCTAAAACCGCTCCACCCCGACCATGAAGCGCGAGGAGTACCTCCAGACCGTCCGCGCCGCCAGCGAGCGCATCCAGGCCCTGAAGCCCCCCGTGTCCCCGAGGATCGCGGTGATCCTCGGCAGCGGGGTAGGCTCCGCGTGCCCCGCGCTCGAGGACACCCGCGAGCTGGCCTACGAGGACGTCCCGGGCTTCGCCGGCACGACAGTGCAGGGCCACCGCGGCCGCTTGATCCTGGGACGCCTGCCGGGCAGCGGCGTCGGCGTGGCCGTCCTGCAGGGCCGCATCCACTTCTTCGAGGGCCATTCCCTGGCGGACGTCACCTTGCTGGTGCGCGCCGTCGCGGGCCTCGGAGTGAAGACCTTGGTGGTCACGTCGGCCGTGGGCTCCCTCAAGCCCGCGATAAAGCCCGGGCACCTCGTGGTCCTCAAGGACCACATCAACTTCATGGGCCACAACCCGCTGCGCGGCCTGCACACGCCGGCCTTCGGGCCGATGTTCCCCGATCTCGTGGACGCCTACACGCCGGCGCTCCGGAAGCTCGCCTTGGCCGCCTGCCGCCGCAAGAAGGTCCCGGCGCGCGAGGGCGTCTACGTGGCCGTGGGCGGACCGTCCTACGAGACCCCGGCCGAGATCCGCGCCTTCGCCAAGCTCGGGGGCGACGTGGTGGGCATGTCCACGGTGCCTGAGGTGATCGCGGCGCGCCAGCTCGGCCTCGACGTCCTGGTCTTGAGCTGGATCTCGAACCTGGCCGCCGGCATCAGCAAGACGGCGCTCACGCACGAGGAGGTCCTCGAGCTCGGGCAGAAGATGTCGGGCCGCCTGCGCGCCGTCCTCGAAGACGTCCTCCCCCGCATCGGATGAAGCGCCAATACCACATCGACCTGGGGCCCGGCGAGGTCGCGCCGACCATCCTGCTCTGCGGCGATCCGGAGCGGGCCGACCGCGTGGCCAAGCATTTCGACAAGGTCCGCCTGCGCCGCGCCCACCGCGAGTACGTCACGGTCACGGGGACCTATCGCGGCGTGCCGCTGTCGGTGATGGGCACCGGGATCGGCCCGGACAACGTCGAGATCGCGGTGGTCGAGCTCTCCCAGCTCGTGAAGAGCCCGACCTTCATCCGCCTGGGCAGCTGCGGCGCCCTTCAAAAGGACATCCGGATCTCGGATCTCATCGTGACCAGCGCCAGCGTGCGCCTGGAGAACACCTCGCTCTACTTCGTGCCCGAGGGCTACCCCGCGGCGAGCCACTACGAGGTCCAGGTGGCGATCGCCAAGGCCTGCGCGGGCCTCGGCCATCCTTACCATGTCGGCCTCACCGCCACCGCTCCGGGCTTCTATGGCGCTCAAGGGCGGGTGGTTCCCCCCTTCTACCCGCGCGATCCCGGCGTGGTCGACCGCCTGGCGAAGATCGGCGTCCTCAATCTGGAGATGGAGGCGAGCTGCCTCCTCACCTTGGCCTCGGCCGCGCGCTTTAGGGCCGGGGCGGTGTGCGCGGTGTACGCGGAGCGGCCGCGGGGAAAGTTCGCCGACGCGGCGCAGCGCAAGCGCGGCGAGGCGCGCGTCATCGAGGCGGGCTTGGCCGCCGCGCTCGAGCTCGACCGCCTGGACCGCGCGAAGAAGGCCCGGCGCCTCAAGACCTGGGTCCCGGAGGCTTTTTAGATGAAGAACCGTCTGACCGTCTGCGAGCATCCTCTGCTCGCCGGAGCCCTGGCCGGCCTGCGCGACGCGGCCACGCCCTCGCGCGAGTTCCGCCGTCTCATGCACGACGCGGGGCGCATCCTCGTCCTCGAGGCGCTCAAGGACCTTCCGACGAAGATGGGGAAGGTGCGCACGCCGCTCAAGCCCGCGCCCGCCCGTTTGCCCGCTCCGGTGACTTTCGCCGCCGTGCTGCGGGCCGGCCTCGGCTTCATCCCCGGGGCGCTCGAGGCGGCGCCGGACGCGCGGGTCGGCTTCATCGGCCTCTACCGCGACGAGAGCACGCTCAAGCCGGTGCGCTACTACACCCGCCTGCCCGCCGCGCTGGAGAACGACCGCGTCGTCCTCCTCGATCCCATGCTCGCGACCGGCGGCTCGGCCGCCGAGTCGATCGCCATCCTCAAGAGCGAGGGCGCCCGCGCCGTGACCCTCGTCTCCCTCCTGGCCACCAAGGTCGGCGCGGACCGCGTGCACCGCGAGCACCCGGACACCCGCGTGGTGACCGCGGCCGTCGACCCCGTCCTCAACTCGAAGGGCTACATCGTGCCGGGCTTGGGCGACGCCGGCGACCGGCTCTTCGGCACCTAGGAGATCACCGTGAGCGCCGAAACCGCCGCCGAGCTAGCGCAAGTCTACGTCCAGGACATCGCCCGCCACGCGGGCCAGGTCGTGACCCTCAAGGGCTGGCTCTACAACAAGCGCTCGGGCGGCAAGCTCCACTTCCTCCAGCTCCGCGACGGCACGGGCACGATCCAGTGCGTGGTCTTCAAGGGCGACGTGAGCCCCGAGGTCTGGGACGCGGCGGAGAAGGCCACCCAGGAGACTTCTCTCGTCGTGACCGGCCTCGTCAAGGAGGATAAGCGCTCCCCGATCGGCTTCGAGCTCGGGGTCAAGGACTTGAAGGTC
>Ga0310813_10002581_pt1 | contig 10971 bp, 10 predicted proteins | sample YN3metagenome_FD_203086 | JGI IMG/M metagenome (GOLD analysis project Ga0310813, IMG submission 203086) | Soil microbial communities from experimental microcosm in Duke University, North Carolina, United States - YN3 | ecosystem: Engineered > Artificial ecosystem > Soil microcosm > Unclassified... | reverse complement strand
GCGGTTCAGGTCGCCGTAGACGTTCTGCAGGTCGCCCTGCAGCAGCGTGTCCACCTGATCGTCGGTGAGCGGATAGGACCATCCAGCGGGCAGCGGCGCGGCCTGCAGGTTGTGCCCGACGCCCACTGTCGGAATGCCCTTCGTGTCGGCATACGGCGTATAGCGCACGCCCTCGTCGCGCTTCAGTTCGACGATGAGCTGCGCTTCGTTCTCAGGGTTCATTGATCACCTTCTTTCCGTTGTTTCGGATCAGGTAGAAGGACTGGAGGCCGATGTAGAAAAGAGTCGCTACGGACACCAGCGCCGCCAGATACCAGTTCAGGTCGTGGACCGTGAGCCATTGCCACCATTGGAAACCGGTGGCGCCGACTGGCGGTGCCGACTGGACAACTGCCTTTGCAATATCGTTTTTCATCCTGCTTTCCCCGTTTTCGTTGATGGTCTCTTGTGATCAGCGCGGAATGATGTTGGCGGTCGGAGAACCGGAATAAGCGACTGCAACCGAATCTCCAGGGGACAAAAGGAATAAGCCCGCCCCAAGAGATGCGCCGCTATATACAGACAACACTGTCGCGCCTCTCGTTATGTTCACTGCGGTAACTGTCCCGCCCTGAATCTGGTAGTCAACGTCATATGCGTTGTTATTGACGTATTGAGTTGCGCCGCTCGGAGACATTGCGACCGGAGAGGTACCAAGCTTCGATTTTCCATTGATTAGCGTGCCGGCACCGTTATCCGTCACGTTGGCGGAAGGAATACCGAATATCTGAGTTCCCACACAGGTTGAGCTGACGCTTATATTGCGATTCGGTGCCAGCCCCTGAACGATTGCGCCTTGGCAATAATCCAGCGTGATATCGAACCCGCCAGGGACAACGCCATTAACGAACGACCCCGAATCAATGGTGATACCCGTATGCTTGGCCGCTACACCACCACTGCCGTCGAGAACCTGAATCGCCCGAGCGGTAATAGTGAGAGAGCCATTGATGATGGGGCCTATCTCGACACCGTAGAAGGTCGAAAAGAAGTTTCCGGCAGTGGCACCGACATTGAACAAGCTGACGATCGCGCCGGTCGCGTCTTGCGTGCCAGCAACAACCGCGCGGTGCACGATGCCGCCGCCCTTGCCGATCTTGATGTTGTGATAGTTGCTGTTGCACTGGATAAGCGCGTTAGGCGCGTGTCCAGATGTGAACCCGGTCGAGTTGATGAAATCAACCACGACATCGGTGATGGTGTTGTTGGCACCGTTGGAGCCGTCTAGCGTCAGAAGCGGGCCATAAAGGCCACCTGAATCGACGAAGTCGAACTTGATATCGCTGATCTGCTTATTCTGCGTCGGCTGCATGAGCCACCCAGCAGTGCGATATATCTCCTGATACGGAATACGCATATGGCTGCTGCCATACATAATCCCCGCAAATTGGCAAAGTCCGTTGTTACCTTCGATCGAAAGTTTTTCAGGGAAATGACAATAGTCGACCTTAAGGGGATCGGTTGGCGTTCCCAATTGCCACATCCATGCCATCGCCGTTGTCGCGACGAAGCCGCCGGGCGTGCGAAATTCAGTAGCCTGTTGCGGCGAATTGATGATGATCGGGGCATCCACGCGCCAACGCGGCCCCCACACGTCATTGCCACCGATCTGGAATACGGTGGCCCATGGATCAGTTGCGGCCGGCTTCGGGAAGACCACAATCTTTCCCAGGCCGTTCGTGTTCTGAATGCCGCGCGCGCAAAAAGCCCATTTCGTCGATGCATCCGTCCCATCGAACCAGGAAACGTCGATTTCACCCTTGTTGATGATGACCGTCCCGGAACCCTGGAATATCACCTTCGACGGTGCAGATACCTCGCCATTGATGGTGAGCGTGACGCCGGTCGGAACGGTGATCACGCCACCCATGAAAATGAGATCCGACGTGATCGTGGTATTCGTCTTGATCAGATACGCCGACGGGCACGGCGTTACAAGCAGCGGCGTGACGCCAACAGTAAATGCCGCGGTATCATCCGTTACGCCGTTACCGACGGCGCCAAAGTCGCGCACATCGTAAAAGTCGGTGATCCGGTTATAAAGCTTCGAACCGGATTTGACATTTGAATCGTCGACTGTGCCAATCGCGATCGTCGTTCCGATCTTCACCGTGACGGTCTGCACACCCACGGGAATCGGAGTGGTGAAGGTCAGCGTCGTGCCATTCAGGGATGCGATGCTGTTATCGGCCTGATACGCTGCGTCGAAGAAGATCCACGTGTTTGTTATCGAACCCGCGCCTACGGAAAGTGTCAGCTGAGTGGTCGTGCCAGGCGTAAAATCTGTTCCGGCGATGAAAACGTCGTCGGTCATGTTGCCGACCAGGCCTGCATTGGCGTCTTCCGTGATCTGATCCCAGATCAGGTTGCCGTCGACGTCATAGACCACCTGGCGGTAGACACCCGAACCCCAGACGATCGCTTCACCGGCCGCATCGAGAATCACCGGGTTAGTGTTCAGGATCGTCTGCGCGGGGTCTTGCCATGTGCTCTTGAAGGTGCTGGTATTCGGGATGTAGAAGTAAACCGAGCCGCCAGCGAGCGGCTTGCCGTTCCCGTCGAGGAACTGCTGTTTTGCATTCGGCAGTAGCGTGGCCGTCATTTTTTTCGCCCGATAGCGTGACAAAGGAGCCTTCCGGCTCCGCCTGTCTCTGCCCTCGGGAGACTCTTTAACGGGCTGCTGCCGCCATTTGGGATGGCTAGACCATGACTACCGGCTTGCTGGCTGAGATCATTCGATCGCACGCCGTACAGCTATGCTTCATCGCGCTTCTATGCGTGATCGGTTTCTGCCGGGGCTTTATCGAGGCGTTTCGCGCCTCATTGCGAGCCCCGGTTGTTGCCGATCGACCGCAACCCTCCATTGATGACGGCTGGGTAAAGCAGACGCTGCAATCCGACGCTGCTCGCGAATGGGAGCGCACTACTGGATGCACCGTTGAGCGCCGGCGCCGCGAGTGACGGATTCAGCAGCAGCCTTGCAACCTCGTTCTGGATTGCTTCGTTGTGCGTATTCATCAATGCGCTGATGCCTGAACCAAGCCGCGCGCCTACAGCGCCACCCACCGCCGCACCAGGCGCACCCGCGATGCCATAGCCCGCCAGCCCTCCCAGTGCCCCGCCCACCGTCCCCGTCGGCAATTGAGAGGCGAGCGCCCCGAGCTTGCCTGGCAACACCTTTTTGATCATCTGCTGAGTGGCGAGGTTCTGTGCCGTGCTGGAGCCGGCCGATCGCCCAAGCCCCGTATTCGAAGCACGCATCAGATCGTCGCGCACCGAGATCAATGCGGCCATCTTTTCCGGGTCGGCCTGCAACCCCTGCTTTTGTAGCGCTTTCAGCGAGTTTTGAACCTTCGCCAACGTTACGTTGCCACTGGCATCCGTCAGGTTCATACCTTGCAGAATCTGGAGGCTCTGCGCAGATCGCGCCTGCATTTCAGCCTGTTGCGGTACCGTGATCGGCCCCATGAAGTTGCCTGCAGCGGTACCGGGGACGGCAACGCGCGCACCAAGAGCCTGAGGGTTTGCCTGCCGAAGAGCGCCCATGATTTCGTCATTCGCCTGCTGCATGGCAGCCTGTGCATCAGGCGCGAGCGCTTTACCGCTGTTCAGCGCGCTTGTAATCGCGGTCTGGATATGGCCCAGCGCCGCAGGACCGAGATTCGATGGAATGGGGGCGGCCCGATCCGCATTGACCGAATCGCGCAACATTGAGAGCGCACTCAGCTGTTGCGGTGTCACAGACTTTGCTGCGTTTATTCCCCTTTCAGCCTGCTGCGACTGAATCGACTTTATTGCGGAGTCCAGTTTGGATGGGACGATCGCACCGGTAGCATCGGTCAGATTCAACCCTTGAAGCGTCTCCATCGAGTTGATAGGCGCTGACATTTGCGCGTACGTCTGCCGCGCCTGCTGATAGATGGGGCTTTGCGAATCCATCCAGTTGAGCAGATCGCCCTTCGTGCTATTGAGCGCAGCCTTTTCGTGGCCGATGATGCCGCCGGTTTGCGCGCCGGACGAAATAATGTCGTCCAGTCCCATCTTGAGATAATTCAAGCCGCGCCCTGAAAAGCTGGACTGTTGCGCGGGAGTGGTGATAGAAAACGCGGGCTGACCTTGCGCATTCAGGATTGTGCTCGGCGTTGTCTGTGCCGGCAGATCGACGCCTACTTTAAGCGGCTGACCGGTTTCGTTCGCCAGTTTTTGCGCCCGGGCGAGCGCCTGCTGCATGGAAGGTCGTTGCAGCAACGCGCTGAGCTGCGGATCGACTTTGAACGTTTGGGCGTTGGCCTGCGAATAAAGCGCATTCGCCATCGTATCGCGCGCTTCCCGCGCTGCGTCGAGCGCCTGCGGTGATCCGGCAATCGACTGGTATTCTGCAACCCGCTGGGCAGACAATGCGTCGCGTGCGGCCTGAAATGGATTGCTGCCGTTTGCATCTTGCGCCGCTTTCTCCGCTGCTTTCAGAACCGGTGCCATCGCTGGGCGCGACAGAATTGAATTCAGCGTTGGCGTCGGCATCACGCCGGCGCTGGAAACCGCGCCGCCAAGGTCGCCCGCGATTTGGCGAAAACCCGCCTGAGCCGCGTCCAGTTCCTGAGGTGAGCCAAGCGCATTCTGAAGTTGGGAAATCCGCGCCGCGGCGTTCTGCTGCTCTTGAGCAACAAACGGATTCGGGTTGATATCGCGGATCGTTCGCTGCAGGGTGGCAATACCCGGGTTACCCGTCGCTTCAGCTAGCGTGGGAACCGATCCAGGCACAATCTGAGATATATCGACGGCGGTAGGGCCGCCCCGCGCGGCTTGCGAAACGATATCCTGTGCGAGCGCGCGCTGACCAGCGCCGGTAAAAGGCCGCACAACCGACCCCACAGCATTGCCCACATACCGGCCAGCCGCGGTGGCTCCAGCTACGGCGGCCGGCGTCGCTGCGCCGAGCAGCGAGCCGATTCCAATCTGTCGCAGCTTGTCCGCAGCATAGTCCTGACTGTCGGGCGAAACTGGCGAGACAGCACCCATTGCGGCGCCACCCGCCGCGCCGCGTGCCGCAAGCCCGAGCAAACCGGTGCCAACCGGCGCGCCGATGACGAGCGGCGCGGTAGCTGCCATCGAGCCGCCGATTTCTCCAGCGCCGGTGGCAATCGGATGCGCCGACTGATACGGCGCGATCTCGCCGGCACCGCGCGCGAGCCCCTGATTCGCGTCGTTCACCAACCAGTTGCCGACCTGGTCTAGCCCGACCGCCTGCGCGCCATGCCCGAGCAGTTGCTGCGCACCCAGCGCGGTTTCCTGCACACCGCGCCCGAGTCCGGCAGCGAACGACGCCATGCCGCCCGGCTGGGTTGCTGGTGCGGTCGCTGGCGTTGCAGCAGCAGGCGCGGCCGCAGGTTGTTGCGCGGGTGCTGCGCCCTTCGTCAGCGACGCGAAGATTGCATCGTCCGACTGCGGCCCCTGCTGCGCTTGCGCCGGCGCGCCGCCCTTCGAGAACTGCGCGAAGATCGCGTCGTCGCTTTGCGGCGCGCCGGCCTGCACGGTCGGAATGCCGGGGAGCGTTGAAGGCTTCTGGCCGCCGAGTGAGCTGAGGATCGATTGCGAATAGGGCGTGCTGCCCTTCTGCACGTTCGGTGACCCAGCACCCTCGTTATAGGCAACGAGCGCCTTGGACGGGTCATTGAAACGGTCCAGCTGCTGCCCGAGATACCACGAACCGACCGGGATGCCGATTTCCGGCTTCTTCAGGTCCTCCATCGTGTATTTCGTGCCGTTCGCCGCATTGAAGTCGGCAAGCGCCGGGCCGCGTACCTGCATCAGCCCTGCGGCACCCCCGCCGCCGCCGGCCGGATTGAACGCGTTCGGCTGCCCGTTCGATTCCTTGCCGATGACCGCATTGATGAGCGCAGGATCCAGGTTGTACTTCTGCGACGCAGCCTGAACGATTGCGGAATAGTCGGCCATCACTGCCCCCCCGGCATCTGGATCACACCGCTACGCACAAGGTTGCCGAGGTCGGCCTTGAACTGCGGCAGCGTGCCGTCCTTCGTCTTGCGCGCGATGAACGCCTGCTGCTGCTGCGGATTCATCGACGTGAACACGAACGCATCCGGGTTGACCGCCTTGTTCCACTGCGACTGCCACTTGTTGAACTGGTCGGTCGTGAGGCCAGAGTTCTGGAACGCATAATCCTGCGCCGCGCGCATCTTCTCGCCGGCGATCGTCTTCGTCAGGATGTCGGCGTTCGCCAGATTCGAGATTCCCGGGTTCGCATTGCCTGTCACCGCGGCATTCAGGCGCGCATCCGTGCCGGTGCCAAGCGAGCCCGAGACCGACGAAGCGTAGTTCGTCAGGATCTTCTTGTACTCGTCGTAGCTCGCGATCTTCGAAGGATCGGTCACGCCCATCGCCTTCAGCGCATCGCCAAGGCCCGGAGTCGCCTGCAGCGCGCTCGCAAGCGTGTTGCGCCAATCGGTGCCGGGACCGGTCGTGATGTTGGAAAGCTGGTCGCGCGCGGTCTCCAGCAGGTTGAGGCGCATCGGCGCATCGGCGGCGGCGTCGTGGAGCGATTGCGCGGCGGTGTTCGACGTGCCGGCTTGCGCCGCAAGAGCCGTCTGCTGCCCCGGCCCGAGCGCGGATAGCGTGCCGGGACCGGCTGCCCCTGCTGCACCGCTACCATCGTTGCGGCCCGTGTAGCCGCCCGGCGCGCCCGCTGCGCCGTTCTGCATCTGCAGCCATTGCTGCGTCGTCACCTGACGCTGCGAGCCGTCCGGCATCGTGATGGTCTTCGGCGCCGCGAGGTCTGCCGCAGTCATGCCGCGCGCGACGAATCCGTTCGGCGTCATGGCGCCCGTGAGCGCATTGCGGTTGAAGAACGCGGTGCCCTGTCCAGTATCGGCCGTCACCGCCTGCGGCATGACCGCCTGCAGCTTCGCCTCGCCCGACAGCGAGTTGATCAGGTGGTTCTGGATCCACGAAGCCTGTCCGGCGGGATCACCTGGAATCGACTGAATCTCGCGGATGCCCTGATCGAGCGGGAGCAGACCCGACTGCACCGCGTCGGAAATCTGGCCGGCGATCTTCGTCGACATATCCACCTTGCCGATGTCGGGATCGACCGCGAGCGAGCCGATCATGCCGCGGATGCCCTGCTGCTGCTTCAGCGCAAGATCCAGCTTGCCTGTGTCGTATTGCAGCTGCGAGTTGCGCTGTTGCGCGATCTGGCCCATGAACTGCGGCAGAAATGCGCCGGCGCCGTTCTGCGCGGCAAGCGACTGCAGCTTGTTGAAGTCCACCGAGCCATCCGGGTTCACCGACTGCGCGTAGGCCTGCGAGATGGCCTGGTTCGCGCCGAGCTGTAGCTGGTTCTGGCGCAGCGAGAGCAGGCCGGCCGCCGTCTGGACCGGTTGCTGGATCGATTGCAGGCCAACCTGCGGAGCCTGCGCCTGAAGGGGGATGGAAGGATCGAGCGGCATGGGTCACCCGTAGTTGGCCGGATTGTCGAAACCCGAATACGCGTTGCCGTAGATGCTGCCGGACGGCTGGTTCAGCAGTGAATACAACAGGCCGCCCTGCGCCGCCGAGCCGAGCCCGGCGTTGATCGCGTTGGCGCTTCCGATCGTGCCGGCCGCCTGCGCATTCGCCCCCGAAGTCAGGAAATTGCCCGCCGTATTGGCCGTCTGCAGCCCAGCGTTGCCGACGCCGGCTGCCGCGTTCTGACCAAGCCCTACAAGACCCGCCAAACGGTTGTACTGGTCGGACATCGTGCCGTAGTTCGTCATGAAGTTCTGCAGGGCATTCTGGTATTGCTGCTGGTAGGTCTGATCGGCAAGCCCGGTTGTGTATTGACCGATGCCCTTCAGTTGCGCGCCAGAGAGGTTCAGCCCTTTGGCCGACGCCGCGTTATCGACGCCCTTCAACCCCTGCTGCAGTGTGAACTGGTAGCCCGGCGTCTGTTCGAGCTGCTGTTCTGTCGGATTGAACGAAAAATTCATCGCACCGAGATTGTTCAGCGTTGACCCCAGGCTCGGGATATACCCGGTCCCGAGATTCATGTACGGCTGCAGGTTCTGCTGCATCTGCTGGAACTGCTGCCATTGCAGTGCCGACGCATTGTTCGCAGCCGCCGCCTGCGTATTGGCCGCGCTGGATGCGGCATTGGACGACATGGCCGAGCCCGCCACACCTGCGACCGCTGTACCGATGCCCACCGCTGCTGCAACCATAGATCACCCCTCAAAGCCATTTTTCGTGGATCGTTTCGACCGGCGCGAACCCTTGTGCGCGGAACAGCGCGCCGGCTGCCGCCTCGAACTGCACCTTGTTGCCGACCGCCCAGCGCTTGACGCCGCGGCGCCGCAGTTCCTGCTCGGTGAACTGGAACATCTGCGCGCCGATCTCCAGACCGCGCCGGCTCGGCTCGACATAGAAGATGTCCGGCGAGCAGGTCAGGCACGACTGGTAGTGCAGCGCGGGCGCGATGAAGCACACGAAGTACGCGGCGATCTGCCCCATCTCGCGCCCGATCACCATCAGCAGCGTCCCGTCCGCTTCGCGCGCGCGGTATGCCTCGACCTGCGGATCGAGCGGCACGCCATGGTCCTTGTGCGTCGAGATTTCCGCGTAGTGCTTCTCGAGCAGTGGCCGCATCTCGTCATAGACGCGGCTGAACGGTTCGATGTCGAAAGTGATCATCGCGAGGTCCTGATATCCACCACCATGCTGATGCGGTCGGACGAACTGTTGTTCACCACCGAATGCACCTGGCTGTTGTCGAACCAGAAGCAGTCGCCCGTGGTCATGCTGATCTGCTCGTCGCCGCACTTCAGCACCGCGCCGGGCAAGCCCTGCAGCACCACGTGAAAGCGCGTGTAATAGCGCGTCTGTTCAGGCGTGTCGGCGTGCTCGAAGATGCGGCCGCCGGGCACGATCTTGTTGATCATCACGCGCCCGAGGCGCTCGCCGGCCACGCGCGCCATCAGGTTCATGACGATCGGCCGCGCTTCGTGCAGCAGCTTGTACGGCGGGTAGTCGACCGCTTCGTACTGGTCGTACCCGGCAAGCTGGTTCTTCTTGTACAACTCGATCTGCTCCTCGGTCAGGCCTTCGACCTTCTCCGGGAAGCGCAGCATGATCGTTTCCGTCTCGCCAAACGGCCCCTGCGGGTAGTGGCGAAGGAACGTATCCTCCTTCCACAACTCCGGGCGCCGTTTGATGGCGAGAACAAGCGGATTGACGTCCACGCCGCTCGCGAGCAGATGGAAATTGCGCATCAGCGGATACCGCCTACCTGATACGTCTCGGCCGCCGTCGGCGTGATGCTAGCCGCCGTGTTGTTCGAGAACGTGATCGCGAGCGTGTTGGCGGCGCTCACGCGGCAATTGACGATGCCGAGGCCGGCCTGCGAAGTCGGCTTCGAGACATAGACCACATCGCCCACTGCGATGCCGGCCAGCGTGAAGGTCTGTTCTGCAGTCGTGTTCGCCGCCACTGCAGCCGGCGAGATCGTCAACGCGAGACGATAGATCTGCGTCACCTTGTCGCCGGGCGTTCCCTTGAAGGTCAGCGATGCGACAACCGGTTCGTCCGTTGCAGTACCGAGATAGTTGGGCATTTCAATGCTCCTTTACGAAGGTGATCCAGAGGTCTCGTAGACGCCCCCGGCGATGGTTACTGCGGTTGCGGTGCCGGCCAGCGCCTGAAGCGTCATGCCGGGGTCCAGTTGCAGGCCGATCGCCTGCGGCGGCACATACGTCTGTCCTGCCGCCAGTGAGAACCCGGAGAGAATGGTGGTGGCCGCCGTTGCGCTACCTCCCGAAGGAACGCGAAAAAGCGTCACCGGTACCGGGCTCGCACTGGTATTGGTCAACGACAGGTTGTTAATCGTCGCGGTCACGCCTGCGACCGCCGTGTAATAGGCAGCAGCGCTCGTCGTGAGTTGCGCCGCCGCGATCGCTTTCGGAATCCGTTGCATGGGCTACCTCGGCAAAATAGTGACTGTCGGCGCTGCCGAATACGTCACCGTCACCGCATCGCCTGGGCTGAGTTCGACGATCTGCGACCCTGGTGCGAGCGGCAGGACGGCTGCGCCGCGCTGCATCGAAAGCGCTGACACGGTGCCCCCGGTGATATGGAACCCCTGGCGATAGCTCGCCGTGTAGGTCGACGGCGATGCGCCAAGCGTTACCGCGCCGGCCGACTGCGCATAGCCGGTATCGGCAGCGGGTGCAAAAGTCGACTCCGACAGGTACTGCGCGGGCACCACCGGCGGGAACGCCATTTCCATCGAAAACGCACGCTCGAAGCCCGATCCTGCCGGCGAAAACAGTTCTTCGAGCGCGAGAACATCCGCGACGGTGAGGCTATTCGGGGGAATGCCGCTCGAGCCACCTGAGCGTCGGAATAGCTGGATCAGGAACAGGAACCATGTTTCGGTGACGACGCCGGTCTTCGGGTCGACGAACGGCACGTTGACCAGCGGCACATCGGTCTGGATCGTGGAGGTAGGCGGCGTGCTCATTGGTTGTTCGACTCCGCCTGTGTCCATGCCCCCAGCAGCGCGGTCTTCGCCGGCGCCGACCATGACAGCTCGAACACGCGATCGCGCGCCATGCCGAGCCGCTGATATTGCAGCGACGTGACGTATTCGCCTTCCATGCCGAGGCTGATGCTGATGGCGTTGCCCCACGACTTGCCGCGCGTGTCGCTCCAGCGCAGGAAAACCGGAACCGGGTCATACGTGCCGGTCCCATTCCCGACTTCCATATTCGCGATGAACTCGCGATAGCGCATGCGGTCGCTGTTGTCGTCGACGCTGTGCATGAACGAGCGGATGCGCGGGATCGGGTTGCCGTTGTCCGTGTACGCGTTCACGTCCCACAGATACAGGTTGCCGTTCTCCCAAACGCCCACGATCGGCATGCCGTAGGCCGACGCATAGCA
>Ga0310813_10002580_pt1 | contig 10977 bp, 7 predicted proteins | sample YN3metagenome_FD_203086 | JGI IMG/M metagenome (GOLD analysis project Ga0310813, IMG submission 203086) | Soil microbial communities from experimental microcosm in Duke University, North Carolina, United States - YN3 | ecosystem: Engineered > Artificial ecosystem > Soil microcosm > Unclassified ... | reverse complement strand
GACGCCGACCACCGCGACTTCCGCCACGGCCTTGTGGCCCGACAGCGCTTCTTCGATTTCTCGCGTGCCGAGCCGATGACCGGCCACGTTGATCACGTCGTCGGTGCGGCCGAGGATCGTCACGTAGCCGTCGTCGTCCTGGATGCCCCAGTCGAAGGTCGAGTACACCGGCTGATCCGGCAGGCCCGACCAGTACGTGCTGACGAAGCGCGAATCGTCGCCCCACACCGTCGACATGCAGCCGGGCGGCAGCGGATAGCCGAGCGTGATCACGCCTTTCTCGCCGGGCGCGCAGGCGTCGCCGGTCAGCTCGTTGCGCAACGTCAGGTCGTAGCCGTACACCGGCACGCCGGGCGAGCCGAGCTTCTGCGGCAGCGCCTCGACGCCGCGCTGGATCGCGAGGATCGGCCAGCCGGTTTCGGTCTGCCAGAAGTTGTCGACCACCGGCTTGCCGAGCGCATCGGCGATCCATGCGGCGGTCGGTTCGTCGAGCGGCTCGCCGGCGAGGAACAGCGTGCGCAGGCTCGACAGATTGGATTGCTTCAAAAGCGCCGGGTCCTGCTTCTTCAGCACGCGCAGCGCGGTCGGCGCGGTAAACATCAGGTTGATGCCGTACTTCTCGACAAGCCGCCACCAGATGCCGCCGTCCGGCCGGATCGGCGTGCCTTCGTACATCACCGTGGTCAGGCCCGCGAGCAGCGGCGCGTACACGATATAGCTGTGGCCGACCACCCAGCCGACGTCCGACGCTGTGAACATCGTGTCGCCGGGCTGTCCCTGGAAGATGTATTCCATCGAAGCCGCCAGCGCCACCGCATAGCCGCCGACGTCGCGCTGCACGCCCTTCGGCCGCCCGGTCGTGCCGGACGTGTACAGCACGTAAGACGGCTCGTTCGATTCGAGCCATTCGCACTGCACGTGCGCATTGAAGAACTGCTCGCGCAGCGGCTCGTAGTCGACGAGGTACGGCGCGACCAGCTTTTCCGGCGTCAGTTGCCGGTCGATCAGCAGCACGCGCGGCGTCTTGTGCGCGGCGCGCGACAGCGCTTCGTCGATCAGCGGTGCGTAGTCGATCACCTTGCCGGCGCGCGCGCCCGCATCGGCGGTGACGATCAACGCGGGCCGCGCGTCGTCGATACGCGCCGCGAGGTTCGGCGCCGCGAAGCCGCCGAACACCACCGAATGAACCGCGCCGAGCCGCGCGCACGCGAGCATCGCGAACACCGCTTCGGGAATCATCGGCAGATAGATCAGCACGCGCTCGCCGCGCTTCACGCCGAGCGCGCGCATCACCGCGGCCATCCGGTTCACTTCCGCGTGCAGCTCGGCATAGGTGTACTTGCGCTCGATGCCGGTTTCGGTCGACACGTAGATCAGCGCGTTCTGCTGCGCGCGCTCGGCGAGATGGCGGTCGACCGCGTTATGGCACAGATTGGTGCGGCCGCCGACGAACCAGCGCGCGAACGGCGGATTCGAGCGGTCGAGCACGGTGTGAAACGGCGTTTGCCAGTGAATGCGCGCGGCTTCGCTGCGCCAGAACGCTTCGGGCTCGTCGATCGAGCGGCGGTGGAATTCGCGGTAGCGGGTCATCGGCGGAGATCCTTCGGTCGGCGTGGGGCGAGGGGCTCGAACGAAAACGCGATGCGGGCACGCAATCAGCGTGCCGTTGAGGCTCCGACAACGCGCGCCAGCAAGCGATGCGCCGTGGGAACCGTCAGCCAGCACAGCATAGAGCGCCGCCGATGCGCGGGCAACGCGGGTTCACCATGAGCGCGGCGTCGGCGGGTGCGAAAGCGGACGCGCAAAAAACAAAAAACCTCACGCTGCGGAAAAGCGTGAGGTTGATCGTTGCAGGCGCTTTGCGTTGCCGATGCGAAGCGCGGGTGCTGCCGGCGCGACGCATGGCTGGTCGCTGCGTACGGTGCACGGCGTGCGGCGTGCAATGCGTCGGTCTGTGTCGGTCTGCGGCGGGCGAGGCCGCGCGTCGGCGCGTCGCCCGCGCGCTTGCCGAATTACGCCTTCGCGCGCTTGCCCTCGATGTTCGGCAGGAACACGGTCAGGATACCGATCAGCGGCAGGTACGAGCAGACCTTGTACACATAGGTGATGCTGGTCGCGTCCGCGAGCTGCCCGAGCACGGCCGCGCCGATGCCGCCGAGGCCGAACGCGAAGCCGAAGAACAGCCCGGCGACCATCCCGACCTTGCCCGGAATCAGCTCCTGCGCGTAGACGAGGATCGCCGAGAACGCCGATGCGAGCACCACGCCGATCACGACGGTCAGCACGCCGGTCCAGAACAGGTTCGCGTACGGCAGCAGCAGCGTGAACGGCGTGACACCGAGAATCGACACCCAGATCACGTACTTTCGGCCGATCCGGTCGCCGACCGGGCCGCCGATGATGGTGCCGGCCGCCACCGCCGCGAGGAACACGAACAGATGAATCTGCGCGGCCTGCACCGGCAGATGGAACTTGTCGATCAGATAGAACGTGAAGTAGCTGTTGATACTCGCCAGATAGAAATACTTCGAGAACACCAGCAGCACCAGAATGCTCATCGCGATCATCACGCGGCTTTGCGACAGCGTCGGATGCGCGACGCCGGCGCGCGCCTTTCTGGTGGCCGGGTGCTGTTTGTACCAGCGGCTCACCTGCGACAGTACCAGCATGCCGACCAGCGCCGCCACCGAGAACCACGCAATGCTGCGCTGGCCATGGGGAATCACGATCAGCGCGGCGAGCAGCGGCCCGAGCGAGGTGCCGGCATTGCCGCCCACCTGAAACAGCGACTGCGCGAGGCCGTGGCGGCCACCGGAAGCCATCCGCGCAACCCGCGACGATTCCGGGTGGAACACCGACGAGCCGCAGCCGACCAGCGCCGCGGCGATCAGCAGCACGCCGAAGCTCGGCGCGACCGACATCAGCAGCAGCCCGCACAGCGTGAAGCCCATGCCGACCGGCAGCGAGTAAGGTTTCGGATGCTTGTCGGTATAGACGCCGACCAGCGGCTGCAGCAGCGACGCGGTGATCTGGTAGGTCAGCGTGATCAGGCCGATCTGCGTGAACGACAGCGCGAAGTTGTCTTTCAGCATCGGATAGATCGCGAGGATCAACGACTGGATCATGTCGTTCATCAGATGCGAGAAGCTGATTGCGCCGAGGATCGAATAGACGGTGCTGGGCGCCTTGACGGTGGTGCTGGCCGGCGCGGCGGCGGAAGACGCGGAGGCGCCGGCGAGGGCGCTTTTGTCGAGGCTCGATTCCATACGTGGTTGGATTTGGACTGGGCTGAACGGGGCTCGCGCGGGCTGCGGGGGGCTTCTGGTCGGGGGCAGGGCCGGGCGAATCGTTGGGTACGGATCAATTGTAATGTGGCGCAAGACAGTTGTCCGGCCAAGTTTTGTCGCGAATCGGACAGCAATTTGCCGTTGCGGTGCACCAATGCGGCGCTTAAGCACCGCGCATGACACGAGGATGACTTCCAGTGACTTGGCCATTTTGGCCATGTATAACACCGCTCGCGCAGAGCCCACGAGGTGGTGCGCGTCGAGCCGCACGGCGCGGGGCAGTTAAAGAACGCCGGCGGCTTTGCCGTTGACCTGACGTGAGACGAAAGTTCGCCGGAACGGACCTTTCCGGCTGTAAGACAAGTGGGGAAACAACCATGAGCACACTTCCGCTGGCCAAGCGGCCCAACGAAGCGTTCGTGCCGGGCCGCGCCGCGCGCGGCGCGGGCGACACCGCAGCGTCGGACGGCCATCGCGCCGCAGGCCGCCGCCATCTGTCGGTGAAGACCACGCTGCGGCTCGCGTTCGCGCTGCTGCTGGTGGGCACGCTGGCGATCGGCGTGTTTTCGCTGACGCAGATCAGCCGCCTGAACGGCTCGACGCAATCGATCTACGAACAGGGCTATATCGCGAGCCGAGCGGCCGAAGAAGCGCGCGGCAACATGCTGCGCGCGAGCCGTGCGCAGAAAATGCTGTTGACCGCGACCACCGCGAAAGAGCGCGAAGAACTCGGCGCCGATATCGACAAGGGCCTCGCCGCGCTGAACACCGAGTTGCAGACGCTGCAGCAGTACACCGCGTCGCCGGAAGCCGCGGGCCAGCAAAAGCAGTTCGCCGCTGCGGTTGCCACGTGGAGCACGCATCTGCGCGACTTCGTGAAGCTGGTGCAGGCGCAGCCGCTCGACCTGTCGCAGATGAACTGGCAGGTCGGCATGCAGGACGTGGCGCTGCTGGTCGAAACCGGCAAGCTCGAAAAGCTCGTCGATACGCTGGTCGCGCAGCGCGGCACTGCCGCGAAAGCCACCATCGACGCATCCGCGTTTATCTTCAAGTCGTCGTTCGTGATGATCGCCGCGATGACGCTCGGCCTGATCGTGCTCGCGTTCGCGATCAGCGAGTGGGTGGTGCGGCGCCTTGCGCGGCAACTCGGCGGCGAACCCGCTTACGCGAAGGAAATCGCCAGCCGGATCGCGGCCGGCGATCTGTCCGATGCGATTGCGCTGAAAAAGCGCGATACGTCGAGCATGCTGTCCGCGTTGCGCGACATGCAGCACGGGCTGTCGGCGACGGTGGCCGAGATTGCGGCGAGCGCCGGGGCGATCGCCGCGGCGTCCGGACAGATCTCGATGGGCAATCTGGACCTGTCGCAACGCACCGAGCAGCAGGCGATGGCGCTCGAGCGCACCGCGAGCAGCATGGAAGAGCTGACCTCGACGGTGCGGCAGAACGCCGACAACGCGAAGCAGGCGCGCACGCTGGCCGACAACGCGTCGGCGATCGCCGAGAAGGGCGGCGACGTGGTCGGCCGCGTGGTCGCGACGATGAACGACATCAACGACAGCGCGAAGAGCATCGGCGACATCATCGGTGTGATCGAAGGCATTGCGTTTCAGACCAATATCCTTGCGCTGAACGCCGCCGTGGAAGCGGCGCGAGCCGGCGAGGACGGGCGCGGCTTTTCGGTGGTGGCGGGCGAGGTGCGCACTCTCGCGCAGCGCAGCGCGGCGGCCGCGAAGGAAATCAAGACGCTGATCGGCGCTTCGGTGGAGCGCGCGAGCAACGGCTCGCAGCTCGCGCAGGACGCCGGGCAGACGATGGACGAAGTGGTAAAGGCCGTCAAACGCGTGACCGACATCATGGGCGAGATTTCGGCGGCCTCGGCCGAGCAGAGCTCGGGCATCGAGGAGATCAACCTCGCGGTGTCGCAGATGGATGCCGGCACGCAGCAGAACGCGGCGCTGGTCGAACAGGCCACTGCGGCGGCGCAGTCGCTCGACGATCAGGCGCGCGCGTTGCAGGGGATGGTGGGGAAGTTCCGGTTGCGCGGGTGAGGGAGGGGGCGCTGTCGGGGCGGGGGATCTGCGTCCCGCCTGCCACCTGCTACTGCGGGCGCCGGGACGTGGCGCCATCCGCCGGGCCGGGTCAGTGCGGTGCGCGGGCCGTATGCATTGCCGCAAGCTCGTGCGACAACGGCGCAAGCGCGCTATGCGCGTTCAGGTACAACTCAAACAGCGGCCGATAGAACGCCGCGCGCGCCGCATCCGGCTCGCATCGCGCGGCACTTTGCACGAGATACCGCTGTGCATCGCGCAACGATGCAAACTCGCCGATGCCGGTCCATGCGACCGCCGCCGCGCCGACGATGCCGGCCTCCTGCGCTGAACCCGCCACCACTGGCCGTTCGCAGATGTCTGCCTTGATCTGCCGCCACTGCAGGTTCGACGCCGCCTTGCCGCCGAAGCGGATTTCGTCGACGGGACGGCCGAGCGCCGCTTCCGCGCGATTGAGCACCAGCCTGTTGTGAAACGCCACGCCTTCCAGTACCGCCCACGCCAGATCGGTCGGCGTGTGCGCGCGCTGCAGGCCGACAAACGCGCCGCGCAGCGCCGGATCCCACCACGGCACGCGCTCGCCCTGCAGGTACGGCAGAAACAGCAGAGGCTGCGCGTGGCGCGGTCGCGCGAGCAGCGCTGTGAGCTGATCCGCGGGGAAGTGCTCGGGATGGTTCGTGTGTCCGAGAATCGACAGCAGCCACGTCAGCGTGTCTGCGCCGTTCTGACTCGGGCCGCCAAGCTGATGAACGCCGCCCCAGTCGACGCTGACGAGCCCCGCCGCGCTGTGCGCGTGTTCGCTGACGACGCCGAACACCTCGGTGGTGCCGGACAGGTTGTATGCGAGATTCGGCTGCAGCGCGCCGAGGCCGAGCACGGCGCTCCACGTATCGTTCGAGCCGCATAGGACGGGGATGCCGGCCAGCCGGTCGAACGGCGCCGGCACGCCGGCGCGGATCGTGCCGACGCGAGCGCAGGGCGCGGCGAGCGGCGGCAGCAGCGTCGACGGGATGCCGCTTGCGCTGAGCAGATCGGTCGCGTGCCGGGTGGGCGCGGCGGCGGCGGCAAGGCGCGCGCTCGAAATGCGGTCGGACATGCGAATGCCGGTCAGGCGTAAATTCAGATAGTCCTTGGGTTCGAGTACTGTCGCCGCGCGGCTGAACAGGTGCGGCTCGTGCTGTTTCAGCCATGCGAGACGCGCAAGCGGATGGAACGCATTGATCTGCGCAGTTTCCGGATGATGCGGCGGCAAGTGCGCGACCAATTCTGCGGCCGTCGCGGTGGCGCGGGTGTCGCGCCATGTCGGCGCGTCGCGCAGCGGATGGCCGTGCGCGTCGATTAGCACCTGGGTGCGCGTGATCGCACTCAGCGCGACAGCTTCGACGCTGGCGAATGCTGCAGGCGCGCGGTCGGCGAGTTCGGCGGCGAGGGCGAGCAGCGTGTGCCACCAGCTGTCGGGGGCGACTTCGGAGCGGCCGTCGGCGTCGGCCTCGCTCGGCGTGCTCGCGCGCGAGCTTTGCGCGATCGTTGCGCCGCTACGGTCGACGAGGGCCGCGCGAAAGTGTGTGCCGCCGAGATCGGCGACGAGAACTGCGCTCATTGGCTTGTATCGGTGGTTGGGTGGTGCCGGTGCCGAAGCTGATGTGGGTGTCGGCGTCGATCCGGTGCCAGTGACTGCGCCAGCGGCCCGGCTGGGCTTTGGCTGCGATGCAAGCCGGTTGCGCGGCAAACGCACCGCGCAGCGGATCCGGAGCGCGACGCGTGCTTTGCCGCAAGCGGCGCCGGCTCGCTTCGCATAGCATGGTGGTCGATCATCTTGCCCGAACTGGCCGGATGATGCGCGCGGGACGGGCGACGTCGCGCCATCGACGGCGAACCCGCGGCACCACCTGAACGGAGCGAAACATGACGGAACTCGACACGGCGCGCGATACGAAGATCGCATGGATAGCGGGCGTCGGCGCGCTGCAAGGCACCGGTGCGGCAGTCGCGCAGCGGTTTGCGAAGGAGGGCTTCACGGTAGTCGTCACCGGCCGCTCGCCGGAGCGCCTCGCCGAGCTGGTCCGCGCGATCGAAAAGGCCGGCGGTAGCGCGCTGGCGGCGCCTGGCGACGTGACCAGCGAGCGCGATCTGCTCGATATTCTCGCGCGTATCGAAGGCCTCGGTACGCTGGAGGTCGGCGTCTACAACGCGGGCAATTCGCATGGCGCGCCAGCGCTGGAACTGAATAGCGCGGCGTTCGAAAATGCGTGGCGCGTCTGCTGCTTTGGCGGATTCGTGTTCGGCAGGGAAGTGATCCGCTCGATGCAGAAGCGCGGTCGCGGCACGCTGCTGTTCACCGGCGCGACCGCGTCGTTGCGCGGCCGGCCGCGCTTTGCGGCGTTCGCGGCGGCCAAGGCGGGTTTGCGGATGGTCAGTCAATCGCTTGCGCGCGAGTTTCAGCCGCAGGGCATTCATGTCGCGCATGTGGTGATCGACGGCTCGATCCGCGGCGAGCGGTACATGTCGAAGCAATCCGATGCGACAGCAAAGCGGGAGGCGGACAGCATGCTCGATATCGATGCGATCGCCGACGCGTATTGGTACTTGCATCAGCAGCATCGGTCGGCGTGGACTCATGAGCTCGATGTGCGACCGTACGTGGAGACCTTCTGACGGACGGTATTAACAGGCGCGCGGTGCGGATGGCAGCGTAGGACGAATGGTGCCGGCGTGAGGCACGGCACCTGATGCTCTGTGCCTGTCGGAGCATGGTGCGAGGCGGTGTGAGGCGGCTGGGGAGCGATGTCGCGGGCGGCGCCCCTACCCACCGGCGTGAGGAGGGCGGGCGAAGTCCCGCCGATGCAGTTCAGTGCGTTGGCAGCGTTTCGAGCCGTTTCGTCCATGCCTTGGTGGCCGCGGCATAGAACGATTGCAGCGAATCGTGCGCATCGCGGTCGAGTTCTGCCAGCCCGAGGTGACGGGCGGCCGCATGCAGCGCGTCAAGCGGCCGGCTCGTATCGAGTGCGTGCGCGCCGGTCTGCTTGCTGAGCTTTTCGCCTTCTGCGTTAGTGACGACCGGCACGTGCAGATAGGACGGTGTCGGCACGCCGAGACAGCGCTGCAGCCAGATCTGCCGCGCCGTCGAATCGAGCAGGTCTGCGCCGCGCACGATATGCGTGATGCCGGCCTCGGCATCGTCGACGACCACCGCCAGCTGGTACGCCCATTGACCGTCCGCGCGATACAGCACGAAATCGCCGACTTCGGTGGCGAGATTCTGCTGCCGGGTGCGCTGCCAGCGATCGTCGAAGCTGACCCGCGCCGCTTCGCCATCGGGAATCCGCAGACGCCACGCGCGCGGCGTCTTGCCGTGCAGCCCGTCGCGGCAGGTGCCGGGATAGGCGAGCGTCGTATGCCGCGCATGCGCGCGCACCAGCGAGTCGGCGATTTCCTTGCGTGTGCAGCCGCACGGGTAGACGAGGCCGGCGGCCTGCAGCTGCGCGAACGCGCGCTGGTAGTGCGCGGTGCGGCCGCTTTGCCAGACGGGCGGTTCGTCCGCGTGCATGCCGAAGTGCGCGAGCGTTGCGAGGATCTGCTGCGCGGCGCCGGGCACGGTGCGCGGTCCGTCGATGTCGTCGATGCGCACCAGCCACGCGCCATCGTGTGCGCGCGCATCGAGCCAGCTGGCGAGCGCGCTGACCAGCGAGCCAAAGTGCAAGGGGCCGGTGGGCGACGGCGCGAAGCGTCCGCGGTAGGTCATGGCGGGGTTGTGTGGTTGCGGCGCCGGGCGGCTGGGGCCGGGGCGCCCGGGGCGGTGCGGTTCGTGCGGGTTGCGCCGGTGTTGTGCTCGCAGACTGCTTCGCGAGAGTTCTTGCTGCCGGTGCCGGTGCCGGCGTCGGCGCTGGCAGGGGCGCTGGCAGTGGCGCTGGCGTTGCTCATGAGACCTGCGCCGGCACTGCTGTAGCTGCCCGCGCCGCCGTGGTTCACGAGACCTGCGCCGACACCGTTCATGCAGCCTGTGCTGCGGATGCGGCCTGCGGTGTCTGCGCCGTATCGCGCTGCGGGTGACACGCGTCGCAAGTCTTGCCCGGCACGTACAACGGCGACTGCTGTCCCTCGGGCGTCACGATCGCGCGGCAGCCGAAGCACTGCACGGTTGCCGTGGGCGCGAGATTCGGATCGAGCGCGGTACGGTAGTCGAACACGAAGCATTCGCCGTGGTAGTGCGCGCCGCCGACTTCCTCGAAATACTTCAGAATGCCGCCCTCGAGCTGATACACATGCTCGATGCCGACTTCCTGCATATGGATTGCCGCTTTCTCGCAGCGAATACCGCCGGTGCAGAACGACACGATTGTCTTGCCCTCGAGGTCCGCGCGGTTCTGTTCGATCACCGCGGGAAACTCGCTGAACTTCGTGATGCGGTAGTCGAGCGCGGCGTCGAACGTGCCGACGTCCACTTCGAACGCATTGCGCGTATCGAGCATCACCACCGGACGCCCCGCGTCGTCGTGGCCGCGGTCGAGCCAGGATTTCAGCGTACGCGCGTCGACGGCGGGCGCGCGGCCTTCTTCCGGCCGGATGGCCGGCTTTTTCATGGTGATGATTTCTTTTTTCAGCTTGACGAGCATGCGCCGGAACGGCTGCGTGTCCGACACGCTTTCCTTGAACTGCAGCTGTGCAAACTTGCCCTCGAACAGCGGATCGTGGCGAATGTATTCGATGAACGTACGGACGCTCTCGTGCGGGCCCGCGACGAACAGGTTGATGCCCTCCGGCGCGAGCAGGATCGTGCCGCGCAGGCCGAGCGCGTTGCAGCGCTCGGTGACGAGCGGGCGCCACTGCGCAATGGCTTCGAGCGTGACGAACTGATAGGCGGACAGATTCAGGATACTCATGGCGATTCGGCGAAAACGGGCCGCGCGGCACAACCCGGGGACGGCGCGGGCGGCAAACTGACAAAACCGTATTATCCCCGATCTGGCCGACGCGCCATCAGTTTGCCGGATGGCATATTGACATCGTGCATTGCCGCATGCCATGCGGCGCATACCCCTGGCCGAACGGCTAACGTGCGAATTCGGCGCGTGCCCGGGGGCAAAATCCGCTGGGTCGCGAGTTACAATACCGCCCATGTCAGATCCTCGCTTCGTCCATCTCCGCGTCCACTCCGAATTTTCGATTGCCGATGGCATCGTGCGTCTCGACGACATCGTCGCGGCCGCTGCCAAAGACGGTCAGGGCGCACTCGCGCTTACCGATCTCGGTAACGCCTTCGGTCTCGTCCGTTTCTACAAGGAAGCGCGCGGCAAAGGGGTCAAACCCATCGCCGGCTGCGACGTCTGGATCGAGAATCCGGCCGATCGCGACAAGCCGTCGCGTCTGCTGCTGCTGGTCAAGAACAAGCTCGGCTACCTGAATCTGTGCGAGCTGCTGTCCAGGTCGTGGCTCACCAACCAGTATCGCGGCCGCGCGGAAGTCAAGGTCGAATGGCTCGAGGCCGGGCTTGCCGAAGGCTTGCTCGCGTTGTCGGGCGCACAGCAGGGCGACGTCGGCCTCGCGTTCGCCGCCGGCAACGACGAGGCGGCGCGGCGCAATGCGCAGCGCTGGGCGCGCCTCTTCCCGAACGGGTTCTATATCGAGCTGCAACGCAGCGG
>Ga0310813_10002578_pt1 | contig 10981 bp, 7 predicted proteins | sample YN3metagenome_FD_203086 | JGI IMG/M metagenome (GOLD analysis project Ga0310813, IMG submission 203086) | Soil microbial communities from experimental microcosm in Duke University, North Carolina, United States - YN3 | ecosystem: Engineered > Artificial ecosystem > Soil microcosm > Unclassified ... | reverse complement strand
CGCTATGCATCAACCTGTTCGTCGCCGCGGGATTCGCCTGCGTGCTCGCGATGGTCAGTTATGCCGCGTTCGGGCGCACTGCAGGAGCCGTCTCAGGATCGGTGGCGGCCATCGTCCTGTACCTGATCGCAATTGCGTTCCTGACCAGTTTTGGCGCAAGCGTATCGCACAGCGCGCGTCACGAAGGCACGCCCGCAGAAGTGCTCGCGCGCTGCCGCAAGCTGCTCGAGCGCCACGATTTCGTATTCAGCGGCGAGGCCTCCGATCGCATCGTGGGGACGCGTGGTGCGCGCGCCGGCGCGGAAAGCAAGTGGAGAAGTTGCCCGCTCGAATTGCGTGCGTCCGCAAGCGCGCAAGGGAGCGCCACGCTGCTTGCGATCCAGTGCACCGGCGAATCGGCAGCGCATCGGTTTGTCCGCCGCTTGATCCTCAAGACCGCCGAAGCGGCCGCCAATCTCGACCGCCCGGCGCTCAAGGCGCTCGACAAGACACTGGTGCGACGCCCTGGCGCGCTATTCCAGGGAGGCCTTGGAACGGCGGTGCTGACCGCGATGCTCGCTTGCTCGATCCTCGGCACGCTGGCGGTCGTAGGCGTGTCCTATCGACTGGCGATCTACGTGCTCGACATCTCCCAGGCGAACGCCGCAACCGACGACATCCGCCGATTGCAGGTGCAGCTTACGTCGCGCATCGATGCGGCGCTGCAAGCAGAGGCCGTGCGGCTCGCGCGCCAGCTCGAGAAAGGCGGCGCGAAAGGTACCCCGCCCGCCGAGACGATGCGCGGACTTGCACCGTTCAGCGTGCCGGGCGAGTTGCTCGCCGGTGTGAGCGAACCCCAGGGGAGGGTTGCTCTCTTCAGCCCAGCAAGCATGCAATGGGGACAGGATGGGCTGCGCGGCGCACGGACCTACGGCCTCGCGCGTCTCGGCGACCGCGTGGTGCGCGAACTGCCGCCACCGCAGGCGCGCGACCTCGAGGCACAGCTGGCGCTGAAGCCCGGGCAACTGGTGATCGGAGCGTCCCTGGCGCATGCCGATCTCGCGCGTTTCGCACCCGAGCGAATCGATTCCGGCAGCACAGAGATCACGTTCTTCGACTCCGGCCGGCCGTTCCTTCGCTATGTCTGGCGGCCGGGCAAGGGCGTCGGCGTGGATGGCGGATCCGGCGGCATTCCCGCGGACGTGCTGGCGAACGCAGCGCGGCGGCTCGATTCCGACTGGACGATGATCTTGCGCGACGTCCTCGTGGGCGGCGATGTGGGAGAAACCGCGATCCGCGCGGAGAATCGGGACGGCGCGCCGCATCGCGTCTATTACCGCGTGACCCGCAAGGAAGGCCGCAGCGACGCCTGGGACGGTGTTTCGGTCGCGCGCAGCTACGAGCCGACGCTCGAGACCCGAGAATGGATCCTGCCGCTCGCCGTAGCGCTCTCGTTGATCGCGCTGCTGCCCGTCCTGATCGTAACCGTCATGCTCGCGGGCATGATCTCGAACCGGATCTCGCGGCCGGCGCTGCAAATCCGCGACGCGCTGCGCTCGATCGAGGAAGGCGACTATTCGGTGCGCCTCGCGCCCGCGCGCAGCGACGAGATCGGCCAGGTGCAGGCGCAGCTCAACAAGACGGCCGAGGAGCTCGAGAAGCGAGCGCAGGACCAGCCGAAGTAACCGTCTCGAAACCGGCGAGCGGCAACGCCCCGGCTTCGAGCGCGAGCAGCGCTTTTTTCCGCTCCAGCCCTCCGGCGTACCCGGTCAGGCTGCCGTCGGCGCCGACGATCCGATGGCAGGGCACGATGATTCCGATCGGATTGCGCCCGGTCGCCGCGCCAACGGCACGCGCGCGGCCCGCGGCGCCGGCACGCCGCGCAAGCTCGCCGTACGTGATGGTCTGCCCGTAGCCTACTGCCGAGATTGCGCTCCACACCGCACGCTGGAACGCAGTGCCGGAAGGATCGAGCGCGACCTCGAAACGCTTGCGCGAGCCGGCGAAATACTCGGCGAGCTCGCGTTTCGCCTGGCGCAGCAGGTCGTTCCCGGCCTCGCGGCGCCATTCGGCTTCATCCTTGGGGAAATATTTCTGCCCAGCAAAGTACACGCCGCTGATTCCGGCGTTCGTTGCCGCAACCAGGATCTCGCCCTGGGGGCTGTCGTAGAGGTCGTAGAAACGCATGTTCAGTCCTTTCTCAGAGATTGCCACAGGTGCATGACCGCATAGGCGCGCCACGGCCGCCAGCCTTCGCCCACTTCGAGCACGCGCCGCGGATCGGTTTCGCGCAAGGCTTTCATCACGCCCAGGTCGGTGTGCGGGAAGGCATCGGGCCAGGCGAGCGCGCGCATCGCAATGTACTGGGCGGTCCATTCGCCGACGCCGGCGAGAGCGCGCAGGCGCTCGAGCGTCGATTCCACGTCCGCGTTCGGCGCCAGCACCAGCGTGCCGTCCGCGACCGCTCGCGCAAGTGCAATCAGCGTGCGTGCCCGCGATCCAGGCATGCCGAGCCGGGCAACGCTGCCCTGCGTCGCATCGGCAATGCGCTCCGGCGCCGGGAAGATCGTGCGAAGTGTGGCGAACGGTGTGTCGATTGCGTCGCCGAATGCCGTCGCGAGCCGGCCGACGATCGTGCGTGCGGCCGCAACGCTGACTTGCTGGCCGACGATGGCCCGGACCGCCACTTCGAAGCCATCGAATGCGCCCGGAACCCGGAGGCCGGGGTTGCGCCTTGCGAGCGCGCCAAGCGTTTGCGAGACCTCGGTCGGATTGCAGGACAGATCCATCAATGCCTTTACGCGCGACAGTACCGGCGGCAGCGCACGGGCCAGCGACGCGGAAACCGCGACCCGAAGCGCCGGCTTTTTCGCCGAAACGCCGATTTCCAACCATCCAACGTGTTCCTTGCCGTCGGCGGTCACGCGCGCCGTGCGGCGGTAGCACTCGTCCTCGACCGCCTCGACTCCTGCGATCGAGCGCGCGCCGAGAAAGCCGCTCACTGCCTCCCAGTCGTAGGGCGGCCGAAAGCTCAACTCGAAGCTCAGCGTGTCCGTTTCTCCTGTCGAGCGCTCGCGCGTGCGCATGTGACGGCGCAGCATGCTCGGCTGCAGCCGGTAGCGCTGCTTGAACAGCGCGTTGAACCTGCGCAGGCTGCCGAAGCCGCTTGCGTAGGCGACCTCGGTGACCGGAAGCGCGGTGTCGGTGAGCAGGCGCTTCGCAAGCAGCAGCCGCTGCGTCTGCGCGAACTCCACCGGCGACACGCCGAACTCGGCGCCGAACGCGCGGCGCAGGTGGCGGTCCGTGATTCCCAGGCGGCCCGCGATCGCATCGAGGCCGCCTTCCTCGAGCGCGTGGTCTTCGATCAGGCTCGCGGCCGCCTGCGCAACGCGCCGCGTTGCGTCGACGCTTGCGTTGCCCGGCGCGAGCTCCGGCCGGCAGCGCAGGCAGGGACGGTAGCCGGCCGATTCAGCGGCGGCAGCGCTGGGATAGAAGCGGCAGTTCTCGCGCTTGGGCGGCTTCACCGTGCAGACCGGCCGGCAGTAGATCCGGGTCGAAGACACGGCGACGAAAAATCGCCCGTCGAAGCGCGCATCGCGCGACCGCAGCGCGCGGTAGCAGGTGTGCAGGTCAAGCGTCATGGCCGCGATTGTGCTCGCGCGCTGCCGGGTTGGCTAGCCGTTTTCGGACCTCGCCATGGGCCCCGCGCCGCGAAGTCCGAAAATGGCCAGTCGGCGCCGGACGCGTGCGACACAATGCTGCTGTGAACGCCGCCGACTACGCGCGCCTCATACTGCTCGCCGCGCTCTGGGGTGGCGCCTTCGTGTTCCTGCGCGTCGCGGCGCCGGTGCTGGGGCCGATCTGGACGGCGGAATTCCGGGTCCTGCTCGGCGGGCTTGCATTGCTCGCCTGGCTCCGACTGACCGGATTCGACGCCGGGCTGCGCCGCCATGCGCGCTTTTATCTCCTGATCGGCACCGTGAACATTGCGGTGCCGTTCGCACTGTATTCGTACGCCGCGATGCACGCTCCGGCGTCGCTGCTCTCGATCGTCAACGCGACGGCGCCCATTTTCGGGCTCGCGTGGAGCGCACTCTTCGGTGATGAGCGCTTTACGCCGCGAAAAGCCGTCGGACTGCTGCTCGGGATGGCCGGCGTTGTTCTGATCGTCCGCATTCCGGACGGCGCGCTTGCGCCGGACCTCGGATGGGCGCTCGGAGCCGCGCTTCTGGCGTGCTGTGCCTACGGCCTGACCGGCGTCCTGATGAAGCGGTTCTCGAGCGGCGCTTCGCCGCGCGGCATGGCGGCCGGCAACCAGCTCGCCGCAGCCCTCGTGCTGTTGCCATTGATGCCGCTCGTGCCGCCGCTTGGCGCGCCGAGCCTGCTCGTGGTCGCCAACGTGGTTGCGCTTGCGCTGCTCGCAAGCGGCGTTGCGTTCCTGCTGTACTTCCGCCTGATCGCCGACGTCGGCGCGACGCGGGCGCTGACGGTGACCTACCTCATTCCGCTGTTCGGCGTGCTGTTGGGCTGGATATTTCTCGGCGAAGCGCTGCCTGCTGCAACCCTTGCCGGCGGCGCATTGGTTCTCGCCGGAACGATACTCGTCACGCGCAGCTAAATCCCGGACAATGGGGACGTACCTCATTCTTCCGCCATGTCATACCAGCATCTGTTCGAGCCGCTGGACGTCGGCAGCGTGCGCTTGCCGAACCGCATTCTCATGGGTTCGATGCATACCGGGCTCGAGGCCCGGCCCGATGGCATCGAGCGGCTCGCTGCGTTCTATGCCGAGCGCGCCCGCGGCGGCGCGGCGTTGATCGTCACCGGCGGGTTCTCGCCGAACGACGAAGGCGAGCTGGGACCGCATCGCGCGCAGTTCTCGACACCGGCCGACCGCGATCGACACCGGCCGATCCCGAACGCCGTGCATTCGGCCGGCGGGCGCGTCGTGCTGCAGCTTCTTCACTCGGGGCGCTACGGGTATCACCAGCGCATCGTCGCGCCATCGGCGATCAAGGCGCCGATCAATCCGGCCACGCCGCGCGAAATGAGCGCGACGGATATCAACCGCACGATCGACGACTTCGCACGCTCGGCGCAGCTTGCCGCCGACGCCGGCTACGACGGCGTCGAGATCATGGGCTCGGAGGGATACCTGATCACCCAGTTTTTCGCGCTGCGGACGAATCAGCGCAGCGACGAATGGGGCGGAACGCTGCAGAACCGGATCAGGTTCGGTTGCTCGGTCGTGCGCGCAGTACGCGGCGCAACGCCACCCGGGTTCATCATCGTGTTTCGCATCTCTGCGCTGGATCTCGTCGAGGGCGGGCTCTCGGGCGACGAGACGCTCGCTGTCGCGCGCGCCATCGAGAATGCCGGCGCGACGCTTCTCAACACGGGCATCGGATGGCACGAGGCGCGCATCCCGACGATCGCGCAGGCTGTGCCACGCGCCGGATTTGCCTGGGCGGCCCGCCGGATCAAGCAAGCGGTCGGCATTCCGGTCGTCGCATCCAACCGGATCAACGACCCCGACACCGCCGAACAGATCCTCGCCCGAGGCGATGCCGACATGGTTTCGCTCGCGCGCGCCCTGCTGGCGGATGCCGGGTTTGCGAACAAGGCGAAGTCGGGCGACCGCGCGGGAATCAACGTGTGCATCGCGTGCAACCAGGCCTGCCTCGACCACTACTTCGCCGGGCAGCCCGCCAGCTGCGTCGTGAATCCGCGCGCCGGCAGGGAAACGAAGCTCGTGTACGCGCCCACTGCGCGGCGACGGCGCGTCGCCGTCGCGGGGGGCGGCCCGGCGGGGCTTTCGGCCGCCGCGGTCGCCGCCGAGCGGGGCCACGACGTCGTGCTGTTCGAAAAATCAGCTCGCCTCGGCGGGCAGTTCAACCTCGCTGCACGCATCCCAGGCAAGCAGGAATTCGCCGAGTCGGTCGCCTACTACGCAGAACGGTTGCGCCGCGCCGCAGGGCAGGTCGTCTTGGGTCGCGCAGCCGAAATCCCGGAACTGCTGCGGTTCGACGAGATCGTGATCGCAACCGGCGTCGATCCGCGACGCCCGCCGATACCCGGAATCGACGACGCCCGCGTCATAGGCTACACGGACGCGATTGCCGGAAATGCGCAGATCGGTGAATCGGTGGCGATTCTCGGTGCAGGCGGGATCGGCTTCGATGTAGCGCTGTACCTGCTCGAGCGCTCCAGCCGCTCGACGCTCGACTCGGAGGAGTTCTCCCGGCACTGGGGCATTACCGCAGACAGCGCCGCCGCCGGCGGGCTCGATGCGCGGGAGCGGAAAGCTCCGCAGCCTGCGCATCGAATCACGATGCTCAAGCGCTCGCATACGGCTTTCGGCCACACGCTTGGACGTTCGACCGGCTGGGTGCATCGCGCGGAGCTTGTCCGCAACGGGGTCAAGATGCTGAAAGGGGTCGAGTACAAGCGGATCGACGCTGCGGGCCTTCACATCGCGCTGGACGGGGCCGAGGTCGTGATACCCGCCGACACGATCGTGGTCTGCGCGGGGCAGGAGCCCCAGCGCGCACTCGCTGCGAGCCTCGAGGCACTCGGGCGCGTGCCGCATCTCATCGGCGGCGCGCGCGAGGCCGGGGAGCTCGACGCCAAGCGTGCGATGCTGGAAGGCGCGGAGCTCGCCGCGCGCCTGTAGGCCGCTACCGGCATCGCAACCGTACAATCCGCGCATGGACGGAAACTCCGGCCGCTCGCTGCTCGAGCGAATCGCGGCGAACATCGAGCAGGTGATGCGCGGCCAGCACGACGCGGTGCGCAAGCTGCTCGCAGCGTTCGCTTCCGGCGGGCACGTGCTGATCGACGACTATCCCGGAACGGGCAAGACGACGCTTGCCAAGAGCCTCGCGGCGTCGATCGGGGCGCGCTTCACCCGCGTGCAGTTCACGCCCGATCTGCTGCCATCGGACATCCTCGGCGTCTCGGTCTTCAACCAGAAAGAGCAGCTGTTCGAGTTCCGCGAAGGCCCGGTCTTCACCTCGATCCTGCTTGCCGACGAGATCAACCGCGCCTCGCCGCGCACGCAATCGGCGCTGCTCGAGGTCATGGGAGAGGGCCAGGTATCGGTCGAGGGACGCACGCACCGGATGGACGATCTGTTCTTCGTCGTCGCCACGCAGAACCCGGTCGAATTCCGCGGCACCTATCCGCTGCCCGAGGCGCAGATGGATCGCTTCGCGATGTGCCTCGCGCTCGGGTACGTCGACGGCGATACGGAGGCGCAGGTCCTCGCCGCGCAGGAGCTGGGCCACCCGTTGTCAAAGCTGAGCGCGGCGGCGAGCCGCGATGAAGTGGTGGCGCTCAAGGCCCGCGTGCGCGAGGTCCGGATGGCCGACGAGTTGCGCCACTACGTGGTCGAACTCGTTCGGAGCACGCGCACGGCGCCACAAGTGAAGCTCGGCTGCGGACCGCGCGCGTCGATTGCGCTGGCGCATGCGGCCAAGGCGCTCGCCCTCTTCGACGGCGACGAATTCGTCCGCCCCGAGCATATCCACGAGCTCGCGGTGACGGTGCTTGCGCACCGCATCGTGCTCGACCCGCAGGCCAGGTTCGCGGGCGCTTCGGCGCAAGCCCTGGTTGGCGACATCGTGCGCGAGGTCAAGGTCCCGTCGTGAGACGGGTGATCTATTTCCTGTTGCGCCGGTTCAGCGTCCTCGACCGGTGGCTGCGCGAACGCTTGACGCCGCTGGGATGGCTGGCGCTGGGCGCGGCAGGCGCGGCAGCCGCGGGCGGAATCGACTTGAACCAGACGATGACCGCGCAGGCCTTCACGCTTCTCGCGGTGCTACTGATCCTCGCGTTTCTCGCCAGCCGTGCGTTCCGCGCGCGCGTCGAGGTTGCACGGCAGATGCCGCGTTACGCGACGGCCGGAGAAGATTTTGTCTACCGGGTGACCGTTACGAACCGCGGCGCGGCGCCGCTTGGCGGCGTGACGCTGGCCGAGCGGTTTCGCGACCCGCGGCCGGGGTACGACGAGTGGCGGGCGACGCGCGAGCCGGGCGAGCAGCGCAGGAACTGGTTCGACCGCGAAATCGGCTACTTCCGCTGGCGCTGGCTGATCGAGCGGCGCATTCCCGAGAACCCGACCGAGGCATCGCTGCCTGCTCTCGTCCCCGGGCAATCGCATTCGCTGCGGCTCGCGTTCGTGCCGCGGCGGCGCGGCCGGCTCGAACTCGCGGGGCTGAACGTCGCGCGCACCGACCCGCTGGGCCTGGTCAAGGGCATTGCGCGCGTTCCGCTGGAAGCACGGGTCATGGCGCTGCCGAAGCGGTATCGCATTCCGCTGCTCGCGCTTCCCGGAGCGCGCAAGTTCCAGCAGGGCGGCGTGTCGCTGTCGGCCTCGATCGGCGACTCGGAGGAGTTTCTCTCGCTGCGGGACTACCGCCCGGGCGATCCGCTGCATCGCCTGCACTGGAAGAGCTTCGCGCGCACAGGCAAGCCGGTCGTCAAGGATTACCAGGACGAATTCTTCGAGCGCCACGCGCTCGTCCTTGACACCGGGACGCGTAATGGCGAGGACGCGGCGTTCGAGGACGCCGTGGCGGTCGCAGCCTCGTTTGTCTATACGATCGAAACGCAGGAGTGCCTGCTCGATCTGCTGTTCGTCGGCGGCGCGGTGAAGACGTATACGGCCGGGCGCGGGCAGTCTCACGCCGAGCAGATGCTCGAGGTGCTTGCCGGCGTCTCGCCGTCGCCGCCGGAAGAATTCGCGTCGCTGGCCGCCGCCGTGCTCGCACGGCGACAAACGTTCTCCAGCGTCATCGCGGTGCTGCTCGCGTGGGACGAGCCGCGGCGGGATTTCATCGCCAGGGCTCGCGCAACCGGTGTCGAGGTGCGCGCACTGCTCGTGTGCCCGCCGGGCGAGGCTCCTCCAGCCGCGCCCGGGCTGCTCGTGCTGCATCCCGGCGCCATCGAAAACGGCCTCGCGCGACTGCAATGATTGCGACGCCGCCCTTCCTGATCGGCGCGTGCCTGCTCTTCTGGGGATGGCAGACCGGGAACTGGATCGCCGCCGGGGTGCTCGCGCTACTCGTCGAGACCTTGCGCCGCCTGCCGCTGCGATTCGACCTCGGCACCACCGAGCATTCATGGATCGCCGACCTGTGCACGGTAGTCTTCGTCGGGCTCGCGGTGCTGCTTGCGATCAACCGCGGGATCGCGCACGGGATCCTCGCCGCGTTTCAGTGGCTGCCCGCCGCGCTCGCGCCGATCCTGATCGCCCAGTTTCTTTCCGAAACCCGGCGCGTTCCGCTCTCGGCGCTGTTTCGCTACATCCGCAAGCAGCGGCGCGAGAATCCGTCGGTCAATGACCCCCCGGTCGACACGAGCGCGGTCTATCTCGCGATCGTGCTGATCTCGGCGGGGGTCGCGAATTCGCGCGGCCCGGGATACTACGCAGGCATCGTATTCGCGGCAGCGTGGGGATTATTCCTCGCACGGCCCAGGCACGCGAGCGTCGCAGCCTGGGCCATCCTGTTCACCGGAGGCATTGCCGGCGGATACGCCGGGCATATGGGGCTCGCGCACCTGCAGGCGCAACTCGAAAACTGGGTTTCCGAGTGGTATCTGAAGGGATTCGAAGGAGATCCGGATCGCGCGAGCACCGACATCGGCACGCTCGGCAAGCTGAAGATGCTCGATACGATCCTCGTGCGTGTGTATGTCCCGCCGAGCGATGCGGCGCGCATAAAGCTGCTGCACCGGGCGAGCTATAACACCTACATCGGCACCAGCTGGCTCACGCGAAGCGCTCCGATGCAACCGGTCGCCCCCGAGCCTGGCGGATTGACCTGGAACCTCGGCAAGTCGCCACCGCAATGGTCTGCGCCGATCGCTTCGCGAATCGAGCGCGGGCGCATCCTGCTCGCGCTGCCTTCCACCACCACGCGCATTACCGGCCTCGCCGCGATCACGTTGAGGCGAAATGCGCTCGGCTCCGTGCACGCCGAACTGCCGGGCGATTGGATCCAGTATGAAGCCGGGGCCGCCTCGACTTCGGACCTCGCGGAGGCGCCCTCGCATGAAGACCTGGTTGTTCCGGGGTCCGAGCGGGCAACCTTCACGTCCATCGCCGCCGAGTTGCAGCTCGCCGGCCTCCCGGCGGCGGAGGCAATGCGGCGCGTGCAGGATCACTTTGCACGCTTCTCGTATTCGACGTGGCGCGAGAAGCCGGCGCAGGCCGGCATGACCCCGCTTGGCGATTTCATGCGCAACGCGCGCGCGGGTCACTGCGAGTATTTCGCCGCTGCCACCACCCTGTTGCTGCGCGCTGCGGGGATTCCCGCGCGCTATGCGACCGGCTTCGCGGTGATGGAGTACAGCCCGCTCGAAGCCGCTTTTGTCGTGCGCGCCCGTCACGCCCATGCTTGGTCGCGCGCATGGGACGGCGCGCGATGGGTGGAGCTGGACACCACCCCGCCCACTTGGATCGAGGAGGAGCAAAACCAGCTCGCGCCAGCATGGGAAAGGCTGATGGACTTCCTGCGCTGGGCCGCGTTTCGCTGGTCGCAGCGCGGCGAAATGCAGGCGAGCGACGCATGGTACGGAGTGCTGGTGATCCTGATTGCGGTACTCGCCTGGCGATTGCTTCGCGGCCGTCGCGTGACCCAGGCGCGCGCCGGAGCAGCGAGGTCGCAACGGGAATGGCCGGGCCTTGATTCCGAGTTCTACGGGTTCGAGCGCACACTGGCGCTTGAAGGCCAATCGAGAGGCCCCGGCATGCCGATGATGCATTGGATCGACCGAATGTCCCAGACCCTCGACCCCGCATCGCGCGGGAAGCTCCAGGAAGCGCTGCGGCTGCACCAGCGCTATCGCTTCGATCCGGCCGGCCTGAGTCCAAAGGAGCGCGCGCGGCTGCGCGATCTTTGCACGACGGCCCGATGAGTGTGCGCCTGCTAACCCTCGTCCTCGCGGCGATCGGTGCTCCTGCGCTGGCGCAGGACCCGGCGATCCAGCGCGAGGTGAT
>Ga0310813_10002575_pt1 | contig 10989 bp, 10 predicted proteins | sample YN3metagenome_FD_203086 | JGI IMG/M metagenome (GOLD analysis project Ga0310813, IMG submission 203086) | Soil microbial communities from experimental microcosm in Duke University, North Carolina, United States - YN3 | ecosystem: Engineered > Artificial ecosystem > Soil microcosm > Unclassified... | reverse complement strand
GACCTCTTCCTCGATGAAGGCGTGGACAAAGTGCGCCTCACCGGTGGCGAGCCGTTGCTGCGTCGCGATCTCCCTGTGCTTGTCAAAGGGCTCGCGGCGAAATCGCGCATTCGCGACCTTGCGATGACGACCAATGGCGTCCTTCTCGCCGACCATGTATGGGCGCTGAAGGACGCCGGTCTGCATCGCGTCACCGTAAGCCTCGATACGCTTCGCCACGATCGGTTCGCGAAGCTCGCCCGATTCGACGAGCTGGATCGCGTCGTTTCCGGCATCGACGCCGCCGCAAAGGCTTTCGGCGAATTGAAAATCGATACCGTCGTCATTCGCGGTGTCAACGAGGACGAACTGGTAGACCTCATCGAGTTCGGCCGCGGCCGCCACGCCGAAATCCGATTCATCGAATACATGGATGTCGGCGGCGCGACCCAATGGTCGATGGATCGCGTCGTCTCGAAGGCCGAAATGCTCGATGCGCTGGCTGCGCGCTACGGCACGGCGACGCCGATTGTCGAGGACTCGTCGGCACCCGCAAGGCGCTACCGGCTTCCGGACGGAACGGTGTTCGGGATCATCGCGTCGACGACGGCGCCGTTCTGCAGCGATTGCGACCGGAGCCGCCTGACCGCCGACGGCATGTGGTACCTGTGCCTCTACGCGTCCGAGGGCAGGGATCTTCGGCGGGCGCTTCGATCAGGCGCGTCGCGCGTGGAGATCGCGTCGCTGATTCGTTCCGTGTGGCAAGGCCGGCGCGATCGGGGTGCAGAAGAGCGGCTCGCCACGGGTGCACGCACTCCGCTCATCCCGCTCGATCGCCTGCGCCGCGATCCACACCTCGAGATGCACACGCGTGGCGGATAGTGCGAAGTGATTTGTGATTTGTGATTGGTGATTGGTGATTGGCCCGAACCCGGGGAAATCACAAATCGCTAATCACGAATCACAAATGTCGTCGAACGCCGCGGTGAGGCGCTCGGCAATCTGCCGTGCGTCGCGGTTCTCGATATCGCTCCGCTGCAGCATGAACACGAGTTCGCCATTGCGAAGAATCCCGATCGACGGCGAGGAGGGCGGGTACGGCGCAAAGTACCCGCGCGCGCGATCGGTCGCTTCGATGTCGGCGCCTGCGAACACGGTCCCGACCAATTGCGGGCGACAGGCATGCTGCAGCGCGAGCGCAACGCCCGGCCGCGCCTTGCCCGCTGCGCAGCCGCATATCGAGTTGACGACGATCATTGTGACGCCGGGAGATGCAACGGCGGTATCGACATCTGCGGCCGTTCGCAGCTCGCGCACGCCGAGACGCGTAAGCTCGGCCCGCATCGGCGCGATGAATTGTTCAGGATAGGGCATGCCCGCGATTGTAGATCGCGCAGCGCAAATTACGACTCGACGACCTGGCGCAGCTTGCGTAGAAGTTCTTCCGGCGTGAACGGCTTCTGCAGGAACGCAGCGCTTTCCCCCAGCATTCCGTTGCGGACGATGGCGTTGTCCGTATAGCCGGACATATAGAGCACGCGCAGATTCGGCCGATCGAGGCGCAGCCGATCGGCGAGCTCGACACCGCTCGGGCCAGGCATGATCAGATCGGTCAACAGCACGTCGATGTAGGGATGCTGCTCCGCGCACGCGATCGCCTGCTCCCCGTCCGCGGCCTCGACAACCGTGTAACCGGCACGTTCCATGATTTCCCGCGCCAGCCGGCGAATCATCGGTGCATCTTCGACGAGCAGCACGGTCTCGGTTCCCTTTGACCACTCATTACGCGCAGTCTCGTTGTTTGACGCTGTCCCGCGATCGGAAGCGTCCACTGGCAGATACACCTTGAACGTCGTTCCGACGCCTTCTTCGCTGTACACCCAGATGTTGCCGCCGCTCTGTTTCACGATGCCGTATACCGTCGCAAGTCCGAGGCCCGACCCTTTGCCCGGTTCCTTCGTCGTGAAGAACGGCTCGAAGATGCGCGCCTGCACATCCTGCGACATGCCGACGCCGGTGTCGCTCACCGACAGCCGCGCGTATCGGCCGGGCCTCGCGCCGATGTGCGTCGTGCAGTAGTCGTCATCCAGTGTGACGTCCGCAGTTTCGATCGTCAGGCGGCCTCCTCGCGGCATCGCATCGCGTGCATTGACCACGAGATTGGCCAGCGCCGACTCGAGCTGGCTGAGGTCGGCGCGGATCGGCGGCAGCTCGGTGGCGCAAACGATGCGGAGGTCGATGTTCTCGCCGATCAGCTGCCGCAGCATGCCCGCGAGCGCCGTGACGGTGTCGTTCAGATTTACTTTCGACGGGTGCAGCACCTGCCGCCGGCCGAACGCGAGCAGCTGTCGCGTCAGCGCCGAAGCGCGATTGGCGGCGGCGAGAATCTCGAGAACGTTGCGGGACGCGGCATCGTTGTCGGCGACCTGTTCGGCGACGAGCGTCCCGAAGCCGACGATGGCGGTGAGGATGTTGTTGAAGTCGTGGGCGATACCGCCGGCAAGCTGGCCGACGGTCTCCATCTTCTGCGCCTGGTAGAACTGCTTCTCGAGCCGCTCACGATCCGCGAGCACCGCCGCAAGCTGCGCCGCCGCCTCGACAACGTACTCACGTCCCGTGTGCGAACGGAGCAGCGACGCAATCAGCGTCCGCGTTTCAGCGTCAGCATCGACGACACGGAGGCGGATGGGATCGGATGTGGTCGACCCCATCGACATGTTCACAGCGTCGGCACCGGCGCAACTCCCGCCAGCGCGAGAAACACTTCGACGTGGTCACGGCTGAACTTGCCTCCCGCGGCGTCCTGAACGAGGTGACGCGCCGCGTCCTCCGCAGTCAGCGCCGGACGATACGGCCGGTGCGACGTCAACGCGTCGTACACGTCGCAGATACCCACGATTTGCGCCAGCAGCGGCACCTCGGCTCCACGCAGCCCTTGCGGATAGCCGGAGCCGTCCAGCCGTTCGTGGTGACACCGGATGATCGGCCTGACGCTGCGCAGCGACTGCAGTGGCGCGCACAGCGAGTCACCAATATCCGGGTGCTTCTTCATCAATTCGAATTCCGCCGCCGTAAGTGGACCGCGCTTCAACAGCACCGCATCCGGAATGCCCACCTTCCCTACGTCGTGCAGGTATCCACCGCGATGCAGCGCCTGGAGATCTTTTTCGCCGACGCCAAGCGCCTTGCCCAGCGCGACCGCGTGGCCCGCGAGACGCTCACAATGTCCGCCCGTCGTCGGATCGCGCGCCTCGATCGTCAGTGCAAGCGTCATGAACGCCGCTTCCGCCGAATCGAGCGCGTCGAGCAGGTGCTTCATGCGCGTCAGCGAGTTGACGCGGGCGCGGAGCTCGAGGGGATGCACGGGCTTAGACAGGAATTCGTCTGCACCGGCTTCAATGCCCTTGATCCGATCCTGCAGATCGCTCAGACCGGTCACCAGCACGACGGGAGTCAGGCGTGTCGCTGGATCCGACTTCAGGCGCCGGCACACCTCGAGCCCGTCAAGCTGCGGCATCGTCACATCGAGTAAGACGACGTCTGGATGAAAGTCTCGAACAGCGGCCAGCGCAGCTTCGCCGTCGCCAACATCGATGACTTCATGGCCATCCGTGGCGAGCAGCTTCCGGAACAGCGCACGAATGCTGTCGGTATCGTCGGCGACGAGGATGCGACTATGGCGCGGAGAGGGCGACTGCGATTCGAATTCGATCACGTTGTGCCTGCGACGTTACGACGAGGCGCTCTGGTTTGCGCGCGCCGACATCGGCACGCGCTGATGGAGACCGTGACGCTCAAGCTGACGGTAGAACGCGCGGCGACTGATGCCGAGCAACCGCGCGGCGACGGCCTTGTTGCCGCGAACCTGCTGCAACGTGCGGATGATGTGCTCGCGTTCCACTTCCACAAGCGGCGCAGGACTGCCATCGGCCCGCGGCGTTGCCGCCGCAGCCGGCGAAAAGGATGATGCCGCCGGAGCAAGCCGCTGCTCATGCATGCTGCCGGCAAGATCGCCCTCGGCCACAAAATCGCCTTCGGCGAGGATGCAGGCACGTTCGATCACATTGCGAAGCTGACGCACGTTGCCATCCCAGCTCGCTTCCTGGAGCATCCGCTCAGCTCCTGGCGTGAGTCCGACCAGCAGCTTGCTGAAACGCTGTGAGAACCCGCGGACGAACGCGGCGGTGAGATATGGAATGTCCTCGCGTCGCTCGCTGAGCCGCGGCAGGCGAATTTCGACGATGTTGAGGCGATAGTAGAGATCGTTGCGGAACCGTCCAGCGGCAACTTCCGCGAGGAGATCGCGGTTCGTCGCGGCGATTAGACGCACGTCTACTTTCCGCGGCTCGAGGGATCCCACGCGCTGCACTTCGCCCTCTTCGAGGACGCGCAGCAGTTTTGCCTGGACGGGCGGCGGAAGCTCGCCGACTTCGTCGAGGAACAGCGTGCCGCCGTCCGCTGTTTCAAACAGCCCGGCCTTGTGCTCGGTCGCGCCGGTGAATGCACCTCGAACGTGGCCGAACAGCTCGCTTTCGAAGAGCGTCTCGACGACCGCGGAGCAGTTGACCGTGACAAACCGCTTGGCGCTGCGCGGCCCCAGCTTGTGCAACGCGCGCGCGACCAGCTCCTTGCCGGTGCCGGTCTCGCCGGAGACCAACGCAACCCGAACGTGCGGGGCGAGGCGGCGGATTAATTCGAACACCTCCTGCATTGCCGGACCGCGGCCGACCATGCCGCAGAACTCCAGCCGCTGCGCCAGGTCGCCTTCCATCGTGAGGACCTCGCGGCGGTGTGCGGCTTCTTCACGAACCGTGGACAGGAGATGCCGGAGACGCTGCAGATCGAATGGCTTGGTGAGGTAATCGAGGGCGCCGAGCTTTACGGCTTCGACCGCGCTGTCGATCGTGGCAAATCCCGTCATTAGCACCACTTTGCATTTCGGGCTGACCTCGCGCACAGAACGCAGCACGTCGAGGCCCGTGATGCCAGGCATCCGCAAATCGAGAAGAACCAGCTCCGCCGGACGTTGGCGCAGTTGCTTCATCGCATCTTCGCCGTTCGTTGTCGTGGCAACGTCGAAGCCTTCCGCGATCGCAATCGTGCCTATGAGCGTGAGAATGGCGCGGTCATCGTCGACGACGAGCAACCTGGGACGTTGGTTCTGCATGTCAGAAATGTGCGGGTCTAAACCGCCCGCCTGCGCGCACGCATTCGGGCACCGGGTTTAACCTGCTGTATCGACGGAACTTCGGAGAGGCTTTAGGTGTGGCAGGACACCCGACGACGCAATTGTCCGCTTGTGCCCTGTGCGGTCAGGTCACAACCTCGCCGTGCGGCGTGGCTCCTACCGCAGTGCAGGACCGTGTCGCCGCAGCCATTCGCGCGCGGCGCGGTAGTCGGGACAGGCTTCCGCCACCAGACGCCAGTACGCCGGGGAATGGTCCATGCGCCGCAAGTGCATCAACTCGTGGATGAGAACGTACTCGCTGATAGAGGGTGGCATTACGACCAGGCGCCAGTTCAGGCAGATATGGCCGTCGCGGCCGCATGAGCCCCAGCGCGAGCGCTGGTTGCGGATGCTGATGCGCGACACCGTGAGACCGTGAGCCGCGGCGAGCGCGAGCAGTCGTGGCGGAAGTTCACGAGCGGCCTGCTCGCGAAGCGCGCGGCGATCGTCGAACGACCGGCGTTGCTGCGGCAGCCGCGCGCGCTGCCGGGCGATCCAATCCGCCTGGCGCGTTGCGAACGCCTCCGCCTCGCGGCGCGAGCCGCCGCGTGGAATCGTCACACGCACGCGGCCATCCGCATCGACGCGAATGACGTATCGTCTGGCGCGGCGGTGACGAACGAAATATGCGGGTTCAGTGGGATCAGTGGGTTCGAGAGGAAGGGCCAATTGCATCCGATGCGAGAATAAACCAACTCGTGACCGAAGTACTACGGGTTGATCCCGAGAATCCCGATCGGACCGTGATTGCACGTGCCGCCGCGTGTCTTCGCCGTGGAGGACTCGTGGCCTTCCCTACCGAAACGGTCTACGGCCTCGGTGCGCACGCGCTCGATCGCGCAGCCATCCAGCGCGTCTTCGCTGCGAAGGAGCGCCCCGCGAACGACCCGCTGATCGTTCATGTCGCGTCGCTCGATGAGGCTGCATCGCTCGTCGCCGACATCCCTGATGCAGCTCGCCAACTTGCGTCGAAGTTCTGGCCGGGTCCATTGACGATGGTGCTGAAACGGTCAGCTGCAGTACCACGCGAAGTGACCGCTGGACTCGACACAGTGGCTGTGCGGGTGCCATCGCATCCGGTGGCGCGTGCATTGATCGAGACAGCAGGCATACCAGTAGCGGCACCGAGCGCCAATCTGTTTTCGCGGCCGAGTCCAACGCAGGCATCGCATGTCCTGGCGGATCTCGAGGACCGGATCGACATGATCGTGGACGGCGGTGCGACCCATGTTGGGCTGGAGTCAACAGTGGTGGATCTGTCGGGGCCGGCTGCCACTATCCTGCGACCGGGTGCCATCAGTACAGAGCACCTCCGAGAGCTCCTGCCGGACGTCCGCATTCAGCGCTCGATAACGCAGCCGACTGATGCCATGCCAGCACCAGGCATGCTCGCAAGACATTACTCGCCGCGAACCCCGGTCGTTCTGTACGCCGGGGAGCGCGGCCGCGCGCTGCGTGCGCTGCAGCGCGACGCGCAGGAACGCCTCGACCGCGGCGAGCGGATTGTGGTCCTCGCCTACACGGGAGACGTGAAAGAGCTCGGGTCGCTTCCCGTTCAGGTTGTCGAGCTCGGAAGCGAGGCCGACCCGCCGGCTGTTGCCGCGCGGCTGTACGCGGCCCTGCGTGAGAGCGACGAGCTTGGCGCGACCGCGATTCTGGTGCGCTCGATGAACACCGAGCATCCGCTGAGCGCAGCCATTCACGATCGCCTTCGCCGCGCAGCGGCGAGGTAGGCATCTGCCTTGCGAAAACGTGAGGCATGGCCGAGAAAAGCACAACTGCCCTTGAAACTCCACTCCGCGATCAGCTGGACCGTCTGGCTTCGGTCGATCCGGGGTCGTTTGTCAGCGTTTACCTGGACCTCCGACCGGACCAGAACGGTCAGAGGAGCCACATCGACACATTTCTGAAGAACAGTTTCGACGAACAGACGCGATCGATGACCGGCGAGACGCGCCGCGCATTCGATGACGTGCTCAAGCGCATGCGCGAGCACCTCACGGCGCGGGACGCCTCCTCCAAGGCGATCGCGATATTCGCGTCAACAACGGGCGACTTCTTCGAATCGATTCCGCTGGACGTGCCGCTGGGCCAGCCGTCGATGCACGTCGGCTCGGTGCCGCACCTCTACCCGCTCGCGCGACTGAACGATCAGTACCCGAGGTACGCCGCTTTGCTCGTCGACACCAACAGTGCGGATCTCTACGTCTTCGCCCTCGGCGCAACAATGCGACATGACGCAATCACCAACGAGAAGACGCGGCGGACACAGATGGGCGGATGGTCGCAGGCGCGTTACCAGCGGCGTGCCGACAACTTTCATAAGCAGCACATGAAGGAAGTCGTCGACCTGCTCGACAAGGTCGTCACGCAGGAGCGTCTCAATCACATCGTCGTTGCATCCGATGAGGTCGCGAAGCCGTTCCTGATGGCGCAGCTGCCGAAGCACCTTGCGGACAAGGTAATCGACGTCGTGCAAGTCGACGTGAAGTCGATTGAACAGCATCACCTGCTGAAGGAGACGATGGAAGCGCTGCGGCGTAAGGACGCGGAAACCGATGCCGAGCACGTAGAGCGGATGCTGGATGCGTGGCGGGCAGGTGGTCTCGCGGTCGCCGGCATCGAGGCGACGATCCGCGCGCTCGACATGCGTCAGGTAGAAGAGCTGCTAATCGCGGCGCGGCCCGATCGGCTGAAAGGCGCGACGGACGAACTGATCGCCAAGGCGCAGCAGAACAGCGCGCGCATCCGTTTCATCGAAGACGACAAGCTGCTTGCCGACGTCGGCGGCATCGGCGCGCTCCTCCGCTTCAAAGTGTAGGGGCGGGTCGTCAGACCCGCCCAGGGTGACCCCATGAGCAAACACAACAAGGTGAACAAGAGCAATTACGATCAGGCGGGCCGATTGACGCCGGACGACATGGCGCGCGAGCGGGCGCGTGAGATCTACATGTCGGATACGCGCCGCAAGTTCAGCGCGTCGAGGCACTCGCCGGCGAAGGGCGCCGCACCGGCACCCAACCAGGCTCGAACCGAGCGCGAAGAAGAAGAGTAACGACCTCGCCGTAGCTGCGCAGGCCGGACTCGACGCGGTTCGCCTTCAGGTACTTGTCGTAGACGCGCCAGCTTGCCTGCTGCAGCGCGGGAATCTCGCCGCGGCGCAGTCGCGCGACGATCGCGGTGATGTCGCGCCGCGGTCCTTCAGCGAGCGCAGCGTTCAGCCGCCCGCGTTCCTGCGCGTTGACTTCGCCGTTGATCTGCCAGTAGAGAAACATCCAGCCGCTGTACTGGTGAGGCGGCAACGCGCGAACGCATGTCAGCCAGCCGATGAAGTTCGCTTCAGCCTCGTTCGCATAGCCGGCGAGATGCCCCCATTCGTGCGCCGCGACAAATGGTCGCTCGAATGGCAGCAGATCGGGGTTCGCGATCACCTCGAGACCAAACGGATTGACCATCCCGTCAACGCCCGTCCACCGGAAATAGGGTCCGAGGAGGCTGTGTTTCAGCCGACCTGGTTCGACCTGGCGCGCATCACTCAACGCATGTTGGACTTCGCCAAACGCAGTTCGCAGCTCGGTGTCCTGCCATTCGGGAACTGCCGGCTGTTGCGCGTGCGCGGCGGAATACAGCGAATTCATCTGACTCACCGCTGTGAGACCGAGTTCAATCACCTGACTCGAGGTCGGCGCCGCACGCTCCAGCACCAGGCGCTCCGGCATCCGCACGCGCCGGTAATTGAACCCCCACAGCAAGAGAAACAGCACATAGAGCGCCGCCGCGGCAGCGGTGAGATGCGCGAGCGTCAGCACGACGCCGCGGACCTTCCGCGTGCGGCGCGCGTCGCGCACTACCCTGCCGACCGCCACGGCGACTGCTACCACAGCTGCGATCAAGAGCAGGTCGAGGAGAGCAAACGGCAGGTAGTTAGAGGCGGGGGTCAGGACCCGTTCAATGTAGGGATAGAGGGACGTCGAGTACCACGCCTCAACCCGGGCCGCAGGGAGCGGCGCAACAGCTAGAGTCGCGGCGACCGCGGCAACGACGACCTCAACCGTATAGACCGGCCGCCAAAAGGCAACGCTCTTGCTCATCCGCTCATTTTGAGGGCTTTTCCGCTCGCGACTGCTCAAAACCGATACGGAAGGGCCGTGCCCGTGACAGTGGGGTTTACATGAACGGTTCACATCCACAGGACGAAACAAGCGCCTTCGACCTATCCGAGCTTGCCGACCGCATCCGACAGGGGGATCTGCCGGTCGTCAAAGCGCCAGACCCGCTGGCGCCCGGCGACCAATGCCATTTTGCAACGCCGGTCCGCTTTGGCCGCCGGCGCGTCGACCAGTACGGCCATCTGCTGCTGACAAGTGGCTGGCTGAAATTCCGTGGCACTCTCGATCTCAGCGTGACGTGGAGCGAAGTTGCGGACGTTCAGCGCGTCGTTCGCGAAGTCGTTGTCTCGTTGCAGGACAGCCGGCGCCTCCTCCGGTTTTCGTGTCACTCGGCCACTGAAGCCGCGCGCGGCGCTTTGATTGCACAGCAACTGGCGCAGAGTGCGAGAGTGCATACTGCTGAGCCGAGCGCGTCGTTCGTACAGCACGCAGCGCTGTAGGATTTTTCGACTTCCCACGGCACGAGTCGGGATCCTTCTCTTCATCGGGGCGCTTACCCTCGCGCGCCCCGCATCGGCCTATTCCGTCCTCGCGCACGAATCGATGGTCGACGCAGTGTGGGACGACGTGATCGCGCCGATGCTGAAGGCACGCTTCCCGGGCGCCGATGCCGATGCCATCAGCAGCGCCCGCGCGTATGCGTACGGTGGATCCGTGATGCCGGACATGGGCTACTACCCGTTCGGCAGCCACTTCTTCACCAACCTGCTCCACTACACGCGTTCGGGCGATTTCGTGGAGGCGCTGATTCGCGACGCCCACGACGTCAACGAGTATGCGTTCGCGCTCGGTGCGCTGGCGCATTACGTCTCGGATTCAACCGGGCATCCACTCGGCACCAATCGCGCCGTTCCGCTCCAGTACCCGAAGCTGCGCGCCAAATTCGGCGACCAGGTCACCTACGTCGACGATCCGAAGCGGCACATCATGGTCGAATTCGCTTTCGACGTCGTCCAGGTCGCCAACGGCGCGTATCTGCCGCAGGCCTACCACAATTTCATCGGCTTCGACGTGGCGATGGACCTCGTGCAGCGCGCTTTTCGGGAGACCTATGGCATCGAGGTGAAGGATGTGTTCGCGAGCACCGATCTCGCCGTCGGCACGTTCCGCTACGCCGTTGGCACGACGATCCCTCAGATGACGCAGGTTGCGTGGGAGAAGAAACGCGACGAGATCGAGAAGCTCTCGCCGCACGTGCAGCGAAGCGCGTTCGTCTACACGTTCACGCGGCAGCAGTACGAGAAGGAATTCGGCACGAAATATCAGCGGCCTGGCATCTTCGCGCGTTTCTTCGTCTGGGTCGTGCGCGTCATACCGAAGGTCGGACCGTTCAGCGCGCTGGCGTTCAAGACGCCGACGCCGGAAGCCGAGCGGCTGTTCACCGAAAGCTTCAAAACTTCACGTGACAGATATCGAATGCTGCTGCTCGCCATCCGCGGCAACCGACTCGATCTCCGCAACACCGATTTCGATACTGGCCAACCGACCCGCCGCGGCGAGTACAAGCTTGCCGATGAAACCTATGCGGAACTCGCGTCCCGGTTGAAAGACAAGAAGGACGTTCCGCCGGCGATTCGCGCCGAGATCGCTCGCTTTTACGGCCAGTCGACGCCG
>Ga0310813_10002573_pt1 | contig 10996 bp, 8 predicted proteins | sample YN3metagenome_FD_203086 | JGI IMG/M metagenome (GOLD analysis project Ga0310813, IMG submission 203086) | Soil microbial communities from experimental microcosm in Duke University, North Carolina, United States - YN3 | ecosystem: Engineered > Artificial ecosystem > Soil microcosm > Unclassified ... | reverse complement strand
CGCCACCGAGCCGCCCGACGCGGCGAATTCCTTGGCCATGGCGAGACCCAAGCCGGTGCTCGCGCCCGTGATCACGGCCACGCGGCCGTCCATGCGTACGTCCATTGTCTCCTCCTGGTCAGGTCTTGAGTGTAGCGATAGCCGCCAGAATGCGCTCGGGCGTGGCCGGCGCATCCAATCGCACGGCGGTCTTGCCGTCACCGGTGGCGGCGATGGCGTCCTTGAGCGCGGTCCAGACGGCGGTGGCCAGCATCAGCGGCGGCTCGCCGACCGCCTTGGAGCGGAAGATCGTCGCCTCGGAGTTGGGCGCGTTGTCGAGCATCCTGACGTTGAAGATCGCGGGCGCGTCGCGACTGCCGGGGATCTTGTAGGTCGAGGGGCCGACGGTGCGCAGCCGGCCCTCCTTGTCCCACCACAGCTCCTCGCAGGTCAGCCAGCCCTGGCCCTGCACGAAGGCGCCCTCGATCTGCCCCAGGTCGACCGCCGGGTTGAGCGAGGTCCCGCAGTCCTGCACCAGGTCGGCGCGCAGCACACGGCTTTCGCCGGTCAGGATGTCGATCGCCACCTCCGCCGCAGCCGCACCGAAGGAGAAGTAGAAGAACGGCCGGCCCTTCATCTTTGCGCCGTCCCAATGGATCTTGGGCGTCTTGTAGTAGCCGGTCGAGGAGAGCGAGACGCGGCCAAGATGGCAGAGCCGGGCGAGCTCGTTGAAGCTCACCACCTGGTTGCTGCCGGGTTTGGCGATGCGCACTGCGTTGTCGGCGAACTCGATCTCGCCCTCGGCCGCGCCGAAATGCTCGGCGGCGAAGGCGACCATGCGCTGCTTGATGGTGTTGGCCGCTGCGTAGGCGGCCCAGCCGTTGAGGTCGGAGCCGGTCGACGCCGCGGTCGGCGAGGTGTTGGGCACTTCGGCGGTAGAGGTGGCACTCGGCCGGATGCGGCAGAGATCGACCTTGAAGACCTCGGCTACGACCTGCGCCACCTTGACGAACAGCCCCTGCCCCATCTCGGTGCCGCCGTGGTTCAGGCGGATCGAGCCGTCGGTGTAGACATGCACCAGCGCGCCCGCCTGGTTCATGTGCGGGATGTTGAAGGAGATGCCGAACTTGAGCGGGAACAGGCCGAGACCGCGCTTCAGCACCGGACTCGTCTCGTTGAAGGCATCGACCTCGGCGCGGCGGCGCGCCCACTCCGCGCCCTGCTTCACCTCGGCCCAGATGCGCGGCAGGTGGTTGCTTTCGACCTTCTGGCCAAACGGCGTCTCGTCGCCGACATCGTTATAGAAATTGAGCCCACGCACCTCGGCCGGGTCGCGCCCGAGCTGCCAGGCAATGCGGTCGAGCGCGTCCTCCATCACCACCACGCCTTGCGGGCCGCCGAAGCCGCGGAACGCGGTGTTCGACTGCTTGTGCGTCCGGCAGGCATAGCCGACCGCCCGGAAATGCGGGATCCAGTAGGCGTTGTCGGTGTGGGTGAGCGCGCGCGCCATCACGCCGGGCGTGAGATCGAGGCTCCAGCCGGCATCGGCCGCCAGCATCGCGTCGAGCGCCAGCACGCGGCCCTCGCCATCGAAGCCTACGGTGTAGCGATAAAGGAAGGGATGGCGCTTGCCGGTCGCCACCATGTCGATCTCGCGCGGCAGGCGGAGCTTGACCGGCTTGCCGGTGTGATGCGCCGCCAGTGCTGCCGCGCCGGCAACCCAGGAGGCATTGCTCTCCTTGCCGCCGAAGCCGCCGCCCAGCCGGCGCACCACCGCGGTGACCCGGTTGAAATCGCAGCCCAGCAGGCGGGCGCAGATGTGCTGGACTTCGGTCGGATGCTGGGTCGAGGTGTGGACGACGATGTCGCCGTCCTCGCCAGGCAGGGCGAAGGCGATCTGGCCCTCGAGGTAGAAATGCTCCTGGCCGCCGACCGTGAACTCGGCGCTGAGGCGATGGGGCGCGGAGCTCATCGCTGCGTCGGGGTCGCCGCGCAGCAGCGTTTGCGGCGCCTGCACGTAGGTCTTTGCCGCGAGCGCGCCTTCGATGTCGAGGATCGCGGGCTCGGCGTCGATCTCGATCGTGGCGCGATCGGCGGCGTGACGCGCGGCGTCGAGGGTGGTCGCCACGACCATCGCCAGCGGCATGCCGGCATAGAACACATGATCGGCCGCGAACAACGGCTCGTCGCTGCCGACCGGCGCGACATCGTTCCTGCCGGGAATGTCTCGCGCGGCGAGCACGGCGACGACGCCGGGCGACGGCGGCACCTCGACCTTCTTGAGGCGGCCGTGCGCGATCGGGCTCAGCACCAGGGCAGCATGCAAGGTGCCGGCCGGCTCAGGCATATCGTCGATGTACAGCGCCTGGCCGGTGACGTGTTTCAACGCCGAATCGTGGCGCTGCGCGGTGTTGACCCCGCCCTTCACAGCGCCTCGACTTCGACGGGACGCTGCGGCTCGGCGAGACGCACCTCCAATCGGCGCAGCAGATTGGCCGCGACCTGCAGGCGGTACTCGGCACTACCGCGCCAGTCGTCGAGAGGCTGGAAGTCCTGCGCGAGGGCCGCGCGTGCGGCGTCGAAGCCGTCCTTCACCAAGGCGACCTCGGCACGGCTGGCGCGCTTGGGAGTCGCCGCCATGCCGCCGAAGGCGAGCCGCGCGTCCGCGATCTTGCCGTCCTCTAAGCGGATGCGATAGGCGCCGGCGACGGTCGAGATGTCCTGATCGCGCCGCTTGCTCACCTTGTCGCAATGGAACGTCTCGCCCGGTGCGAGCCGCGGCAGGGTGAAACTCTGGATCACCTCATCGGCGGCGAGGGCGGTCCTGCGATAGCCGATGAAAAATTGGTCGAGCGGCAGCTGACGAGCGCCATGCCCCGACACCATCGTAACCGTAGTTTCCAGCGCCAGCAGGACCGGAGGCATGTCGCCGATCGGCGAGGCGTTGCCGAGATTGCCGCCGATCGTGCCCATGGTTCGGATCTGCCGCGAGCCGAGCCGCGCGAGATAGGGGCGCAACGCGGGAAACGCCTCGACCAGGACCGGCCATGCCTGCGCGTAAGTAACCGCGGCGCCGAAGGTGAGATGCTTCTCGCCGGCATCGACCACGTTGAGCTCGGGCACGTGCGCGACGTGGATCACGCTCGCGGGCGGCTGGCGCGAGCGGCTGGCGAGCAGGCCGAGGTCGGTGCCGCCGGCCAGCAGCAGCGCCTCGGGATGCCGGGTGCGCAAGGCAACGAGGTCGGCGAGCGAGCGCGGCGCGAAGAAGCTGCCTTCGAAAACGGACGATGAGGCGCGAGGAGCAGGCGGCGCGGCCGGTTCGGCCGCCAGCCCCGCCACCTTCTTCATCGCATCGATGATCGGCCGGTAGCCGGTGCAACGACAGAGATTGCCGGCTAGCGCATCGTGGATGGCCTCGAGCTCAGGCGGTTCGCCGCCCGCGGCGAAGGCATACGCCGTCATCACGAAGCCAGGTGTGCAGAAGCCGCATTGCGTGGCGTCCGACTCGGCGAGCACGCGCTGCACCGGATGGGGCGTGCCGTCCTTGCCCAGCAGGCCTTCGACGGTACGGATCGACTGGCCATCCATCTGCCCCAGCATGGCGATGCAGGAATTCATCGCCTCGTGCCGGCCGTCGGCGCGTTCCAGCACGACGGTGCAGGCGCCGCAGTCGCCTTCGGAGCAGCCTTCCTTGGTGCCCCTGAGCCCGCGCTGATCGCGCAGCCAGTCGATCAGCGTAGTCATCGGCGATAGTCCCGCGACGTCGACCGGCGTGCCGTTGAGCGTGAAGCGAATGCTGTCCGCCATGCGGTTAAACATGCCTGCTGTTGCGCCCCCGTCAACCGCATGATGCACTCGCCGGCCCAAGATAGAAGGATCTGGCATGGACCCCTATCGGTTCGGCTATTCCCCCATCGTCACGCGGCCAAGACTCAGCTGGCCGAAAGGGGCGCGAGTGGCCGTCTGGGTATGCCCCAACATCGAGCACTACGAGTACCTTCCAGCGGAAGTGCGGGTGCGCAATCCGTGGCCGCGCATGCCGCATCCCGACGTGCTGGGCTATGGCGGCCGCGACTACGGCAACCGGGTCGGCCTGTGGCGCATGTTCGAGGTGCTCGACAAGCACGCGATCCGCTGCACGGTTTCGCTGTCGATGTCGGTGATCGAGATGTACCCCGAGATCCTCGAGGCGATGGAGGCGCGGCGCTGGGAGTACATGAGCCACGGCTACTTCAACACGCGCTACCACTGGGGTTATGCACCGGAGGAGGAACGCGAGGTGATCGAGCACAGCAAGGCGACGCACCTGCGCCTCACCGGCCGCAGGCTGCGCGGCTGGTTCTCGCCCGCCGTCTCCAACACGCTGAACACGCCTGACCTCGTCAAGCAGGCCGGACTCGAGTACTTCTGCGACTTCTATCATGACGACCAGCCGACGCCGGTCGCCACCGCGCACGGCCCGCTGATCCACGTGCCCTACACGATGGATCTCAACGACGCGATGATCTACCGTCAGCCGGTCGAGGCGGAAGAATTCGCGCAGATGATCGTCGACCACTTCGACACGGTCTATCGCGAGGGCGCCGAGCATGGCCGCGTGATGTGCATCGCGCTGCATCCCTACATGATGGGCGCGCCGCATCGCCTGAAGTACCTCGACCGCGCGCTCGGCTATATCCGCAAGCACAAGGACGCCTGGATCTGCACCGCCGAGGAGATCCTCGACTGGTATGTCGAGAACGGTCTCACACCCTACCAGCAGCATCTCGGAAAGGAGGCGTGACATGACCGCCTCCCCTTCCAAGGTCCCGAAGAACCCCCCGCCGCTCGAGGCGGGGATGGATAATCCCTGGTACGACTATGCGCCGTTCCCGACGCGGCCCAGGCTTGCCTGGCCGCGCAACGCGCGCGTGGCGTTCTCCGTCGTGCTGACGCTCGAATACTACGAGCTGCTGCCGCCCGACAACGTGGTCAAGGACAGCCGCTTCGTCGGTGAGTTCGGCAATTATCGGCCTGACTATCGCACCTGGACGCAGCGCGAATACGGCAACCGCGCCGGCATCTTCCGCGTCCTCGACGTGCTCGACCGCTACCAGGTTCACGCCGGCGTCGCGGTCAGCGCGATGGCGGCGGAGCGCTATCCCTTCCTGATCGAGCAGTTCAAGAAGCGCCGCTACGAGTTCATCGGCCACGGCATCTCGGGCAACCGCATGATCTCGTCGAAGATGGGCGAGGCCGAAGAGAAGGCAGAGATCGCCGGGTCGATCGCCTCGATCGAGAAGGCGGCAGGCATGCGGCCGAGGGGCTGGCTCGGCCAGGAATACGGCGAGAGCCAGCGCACGCCGCAGCTGCTCGCCGACGCCGGCTTCGACTACGTGCTCGACTGGCCCAACGACGACCAGCCCTACCCCATGAAGGTCGGCCGGAAGTTCGTGTCGATGCCCAATCAGCCGGAATGGGACGACGTGCAGCAGCTCTGGCTCAGGCGCATCAACACCACGCGCTATCCCGACCTGGTCGGCGATGCCCTGGAGCGGCTGCACCAGGAGGGCGGCCAAGTGTTCAGCCTCTCGATCCATCCGTGGCTGATGGGCATGGCGCACCGCATCAAGTATCTCGACGAGGCGCTGCGCCGGATCGAGCGCTTCGACAACATCTGGCAGGCGACGCCGGGCGAGATCGCCCAGCACTACATGTCGACGATGATGTGACAGCGGCCGCTTGTCCGCATGAAGTCAGGGCTTCAGAACCAAACCCGAGGCGTCGAGCAGGCGATAGACTGGAGCCTCGGCCTCGTCGCTCGCCATCGGGATGACGCCAACCCCGACATAGCTGCCCGGCGAATCGGGCTCCAGCGCCGCGGCGGCGATGCCGGCGGCCGGCTGGTCCATCGGCACGAACAGCGTGCCGGCCGGCACGTCCATCGTCTTCTTCTCGATGGTCACCCGCACCGACTGGTCGGGATTGATCGCTTCGCGCCGCTTGCGGCTGCCGGTCCATTTGACGCGATAGGCCTCGACGTCCTGGGCACTCCCGGTCGCCACCTCGCGCACGCCCACCTCGTTGAGGCCGAGCCGCTCGGCGACGTCGGCACCGGCGCGCAGCACGAGATAGCCGGCGGGCCGCGGACGCACGTCGACCGGCCGGATATCGCGGCTGTCGATCAGACGCACCGGCGTCGCCATGAGGACACCGCTCTCGGCATTGATCAGTGGCAGGTCGACCTCACGCTCCCCTTCCTCGTGCGAGACGATCAGATCTGCTCGGTCGGCCGCGACTGCGGCGCGCGCCTCGGCGAGGCGCCGCAGCAGGCCCGCGGGATCGGCGGCGCTGACCTCGAGCACCGCCCTGGCGAGCAGGAAGTGGGTCGAGACGCGGCGCTGGTAGCTCTGCAGGCCGATGCCGACGCCGCGCGTCTCGATCAGGTAGGAGACCGCGCCGCGCAGCCCGAAGGTGTTGCGGGCGATGCCGGGCGCCGTGCCGCCGAGCGACACCCGCTTGTCGGCCGGTGTCGGATCGGTCGTGACGTAGTCGAAGCTCGACAGGCCCTCTCTTCTGATCGCCGCCTCGAGAGCGGGCCGGTAGAGGCCGCGCGCGATGGCAGAGAGCGCCTTCGGAATCGAGGGGTTGGTCGCCTCGAGGATCATCACGTCGGCGGCCTGCAGGCCGTTGAACTTCTCGACCCAGCGCCAGGCGACGCTGAACTCGTGATGGTCGAACACCACGTCGGGCGGCAGCGCGTGCATCGCCTGATGCAAGGCACGCACCTCGGGCTGGCTGAGCAGCAGATGGTCGCGGTTGCTGTCGGCCCCGGAGGCCAGCACGCGCTTGTCGTTGGCGGCGCCATCGACATTGGCGCGCGGCACGATGACCACCGTGAGCTTGGCGAGCAGCGGCGCCAGCTCGCCCCGCGCCAACGCGGCGGCAAGCGCCAGCATCGCCTCGCCACCCGCCGGCTCATTGCCGTGCTGCTGGCCGATCAGCCAGATCACCGGCCGGCCGAGCTGTCGAATCGCGGCCGAATCGGCGAGCCCTTCGGCGGTGAGATAGACCACGGGGATGTCGCGCCCGTGGGTCGACGTGCCGAGGCTGCCCACCTTCGCCTTGGCCGAGTTGCGCGCCAGCGCGGTAAGGAAATCCGCCATCGCATCCTGGCTGGTGAGCGACGGTTCGGGCGTGCGGAACGCAGGGCTGTCGAGATGCATGTCGGCGACGGGTGGATAGTGTGCCAGTACCGCGGCCGTCTGGCGATACGGCGTCGGCTGCGCGAGCGCACCACAGGGCAGCAGCAGGAGGAGAAGGAAAAGAGCCCGACGCCTCACACGGCCTCCCCGGCGACCCAGCCGGAAGACCAGGCCCATTGGAAGTTATAGCCGCCCAGCCAGCCGGTGACGTCGACCGCTTCGCCGATCACGAATAGGCCGGGCACCTTGAGGGCTTCCATTGTGCGCGAGGAGAGCTCACGCGTGTCGACTCCGCCCCCGGTAACCTCGGCCTTGGCATAGCCCTCGGTGCCGGTCGGGGTCACGCGCCAATCGTTCAGCTTCTCCGCCGGATGGCCCTCGAGAGCCGCGGCGAGCCGCTGCGGCATCACCTCGGCGAGGATGGTGCGCCGCTCCGCCTTGGGCCGCGCCTGACGGCGCTCCTTGAGAAACTGCAGCGCCTCGGTATCGGGCAGCAGGTCGATGCTGATCTCCTGGCCCGGGCGCCAGTAGGACGAAATCTGCAGGATCGCCGGGCCCGACAGGCCGCGATGAGTGAACAGCATGGCCTCGCGGAACGCGATCTTGCCGCAGCGCGCCACCACCGGCAGCGAGACACCGGCGAGCTGAGGCACGTTGGCCGTGAGCGGCACCAGCGCCGGCCGCGTCTCGCTGACCGCGAGGCCAAAGCGACGCGCGGTATCGTGCGCGAAGCCGGTCGCGCCCATCTTCGGGATCGAGAGGCCGCCACTCGCCAGCACCAGCGCGCCCGATTCGAAGTCGCCGTTGTCGGTGGCCACGACGAAGCGGTCGGCCTTCTCGATTGCAGTGGGGCGGTGCGCGACGCGAACATCGACGCCCGCGGCGGCGCATTCCCCGAGCAGCATTGCCACGATCTGCCGCGCAGAGCCGTCGCAGAACAGCTGACCCAGAGTCTTCTCGTGCCAGCGAATGCGGTGCTTGTCGATCAGCGCGATGAAATCATATTGGGTGTAGCGCGCCAGCGCCGACTTGCAGAAATGCGGGTTGTTCGACAGGAACGCTTCGGGCCGCGCTTCGAGGTTCGTGAAGTTGCAGCGCCCGCCGCCCGAGATCAGGATTTTCTTGCCGACCTTCTCGGCATGCTCGATCACCAGCACCTTGCGCCCGCGCTGACCGGCGCGTAGCGCACACATCAGCCCCGCGGCGCCAGCGCCGATGATCACGACGTCGAACGATTGCCGGCTCACGCCACCCGGCATTCGTGGCCCTCCTCAGCTGCCGAAGCGTCGACGATAGTCGGGCAGCGCCGCCGCGTACGGCAACGCCGTTGCCTCGTAGACGCCGCGGGCGACCGCGCGGGCCAGGCAATCGGCCGCCGCGGCGCCCAGCTCGGCCAGCAGCGGCGGATCGCCGCCAGGAGCGGCCTGGCTGGTCGATACCGCGAACACCGTGTCGCCGTCGGTCGGCGCGTGAACCGGCCGCAGCGCGCGGGCCAATCCGTCGTTGGCCATGATGGCGAGCCGCTTGCACTCCGGCTTGGTCAACGTGGCGTCGGTCGCGACCAGAGCAATGGTCGTGGCGGTGGCCTCCGCCGGCTGGCCCTTGAAGCGGATGGCCAGCGCCTTGGCCTCGAATTTTTGCGGCAGGCCGTGGCCGCCGAACTCGCGCCCCTGTTCATACGGCGCCGCCCAGAAGTGCTTGCTGTCGCCCACCGTCGCCATGCCGACGGCGTTCACGGCCGCGAGCGCGCCGACGATGAAGCCGCTCGCCGTGCGCTGGCTCGCCGATCCCAGCCCACCCTTCAGATTGGCGGTCGTGCCGCCGTAGCCCGCGCCGACCGTGCCCAGAGCGAAGTCAGCGCCGGCTGCGAGCGCGGCGTCGCGGCCAAGGTCCCAGTAGGGCGGGCGATGCGTGATCGGCTGCTTGATCCAATCCTTGTCACCGCCATTCGTCAGGTCGAACAGGATCGCTTGCACCGCGACCGGCAGCACGATGCCGCCGAAGGTGGCGCCCTTGCCCTGTTTGCATAGTACGGCCGAGACGCCGCCTGCCGCATCGAGGCCATACAGCGAGCCGCCCGACAGCACCACGGCATCGATCACGCCGCGCGTCATCTCGGGCTCGAGCAGGGTCGCGGCGCGATCGCCCGGCGCTCCGCCCAGGGTAGCGACGCTCGCCACGCAGCTCTTGTCGAACACCGCGACCGTCACGCCCGTCGCGGCGCGCGGCTCGTGCGCGTTGCCGACCTTCACGCCCGGCACGTCGGTGATCAGGTTCCTCACGTAAGGAACTCGCCGCCGTTCACATGGATGGTCTGGCCGGTGATGAAAGTCCCTTCGGGCCCGACGATCAGCCGGACCATGGCGGCGATCTCCTCGACCGTGCCGAGGCGGCCGAGCGGAATGGGCCGCCCCTGGATCGGCCGCGGTCCGGCAGTCGCGGCACGGGCAGTGTCGATCGCGCCGGGCGACACCGCATTGCAGGTGATCTTGTGCGGCGCGAGTTCGCGCGCCAGCGCCCGCATCAAGCCCTCGAGGCCCGACTTGGAGGCCGAGACGTGGCAGCGGTTGAGCGTACCGACATGGGTCGACACGCCGGACATGGCGACGAAGGCGCCGCCTTTGCCCTTGGCCACCATCTGCGGCACGAACGCCTTACCGAGCAGAAAGGCGCCGTCGAGCGCCACCGACATGATCTCACGCCATTCCTCGAACGACATGTCGAGGAACGAGGTCTGGCGGCGCAGCCCCGCGTTGCTCACCAGGATGTCGACGCCGCCCAATCCCTCGGCCTGTTTGGCAAGCCGCGGCGCCACGGCGGGATCGGAGACGTCGCCCATCGCCGCTTGCGCCTTGCCACCGGCGGCCGCGATCTCGCCCACCACCATATCGACCGCCGCGCGGTCGCTCCGCCCGTTGACCAGCACGGTCGCGCCATCTTTTGCCAGCGTGAGCGCGATCGCGCGACCGATGTTCCTGCCGGCGCCGGTGACCAGCGCGATCCGTCCTTGCAGTGCCTGAGACATGCCCTCTCCGTCGTTGGCGCGACCCTAGAGCATATTCCCTCCGGCCGGAAACGGCCGGACGGAATAGGCCTGCTGCAGCAAGCATCGCCGGTGCGCTTTAGCACGCCGTCAGGGCGGGGCATGACTCCCGTATCGCTTGGCGTAGGCGCGGCTGAATTCCGCGCCGAGCAGGAAGATCTGCGCCGAATAATAGATCCAGACCAGCAACACGATCAGTGCGCCGGCAGCGCCGTAGGACGAGGCGACGTTGCTCTGGCCGATGTAAAAGGCAATCGCGTACTTGCCCCCTTCGAAGAGCAAGGTGGTGGCGAGCGCACCGATCGCCACGTCGCGCCAGGCAACGTCGACGTCGGGCAGCACCTTGAACATCGCCGCGAACAGTCCGGCGATCAGCAACGCCGACAGCACGACGTCGACGACGTTCATCAGCGTATCCGCCCCGGGAAAGACGAACTTCAGGTAGGTCGAGAAGGCGGCCAGCGCCGCACTGGCCGCCAGCGACACCATCAGCAGGAAGCCGGCGGTCACCACCAGACCCATGCTCACCAGCCGCGCCCGCACCAGGCGCATCACGGTCGAGTTCGGGGGCGGTGCTGCCTTCCAGATCGCGTTCATCGCCGACTGGACCTCGCCGAACACGCCGGAGATGGCGATGAACAGGACAACTACGCCGACGATCGTGGCCCAGGTTCCCTCGCGCGGCTTGGCTGCGCTCTCAACCATGCCCTGCAGCGCTTCGGCGGTCTGATGACCCATCAGCACGCTGAACTGGTCGACGATCGCGCCCTCTGCGGCGTCGCGACCGAAG
>Ga0310813_10002572_pt1 | contig 10997 bp, 5 predicted proteins | sample YN3metagenome_FD_203086 | JGI IMG/M metagenome (GOLD analysis project Ga0310813, IMG submission 203086) | Soil microbial communities from experimental microcosm in Duke University, North Carolina, United States - YN3 | ecosystem: Engineered > Artificial ecosystem > Soil microcosm > Unclassified ... | reverse complement strand
CAGCGCGCGCTCGTATATGACCGCCTACAGCATGGCCCTGCCGGCCACGGTGCAGTGGCCGCGCGCGGCGCGCCTGCTGGCGAGAGCCTCCGATTGGCGCGTGGAGGGAGGCTGGTGGCGCGTGCTCGTGGCCTGGATCTTGGAGAAGACCGCCGCGCTGCTGCGCGCCCCCGCCTATTTCCGGGAGCGGCGCGGGCGGCGCGCGGCGGCGCGCGCCGGCCTGGGCGAGCGCTCCCTCGAGCCCTTGAAGGAGTGGGACATCATCCACCTGCTGGCCCTGGCGGGCGACGAGTCCGTCCGCTCCGCCGACAAGATCGCCGCCGCCGCCCTTCTCGACAAGACCGACGCCTACCAGGCGAGCGCGATGTTCGACCAGTTCGGACGGCCGCTGGGGATGACGGCGGCGGTGACGGCGGGGCGCTGGCTGCTGGAGGACGTTTCTAAGGAAACGAGCGACCGGGACCTGCCCGAGCTCACCGGGATGCTTCTGCGCCTGCACGACTACCACCCCGGCCTGCTCAACCCGGACATGAGCGAGAATGGGACGCTGGGCAACGCTTTCCGCGCCGGGTCGGCCTACGTCCTGCGCAACGAGCCTCTGCGCGTCGCCGCCAAGCACGAGCACCCGTTCCGCGGGATCGGCAACCGCTGGGCCCTGCGCTGGCTGGAGCGCCTGGACGCCGCGCGCGCCTGGCCCAAGGGCGCCGCGGAGCGCCTCGACCTCCTCGACCTCCTCAACTCGACGGGCGAGTTCACCGACGCCATCGACAAGCGCATCCTCTCCGAGGCCGAGGCCGACCCCGAGGCCTTCCGCGCCTGGGCCGCGCGGGACGCCTCCCGCGCGCGCGGCCGCGAGGGCGGCAGCAAGGGATTGGGGCAGGTCCTGGCCCGCCAGCTCCTCAGCCAGGTCCAGGAGTACGTCCACGTCCCCAAGGCGCGCCCGTTGCGTATCGTGAGGAACCCGGTCCTGCGCGCGCGCCTCTTCGCGCTGACCATCGGCAAGGAGATCGCGGAGAAGGCCCGCGTCTCGCTTTGGGCGAAGCTCACCGGCGCGCTCCGCCTGTGGCGGGCGTGGCGCAAGGCGCGCGTCTATTTCTCCGCGGCCTTCTTGAAGGGCCTTCACGGCGAGGGCATCGTCGAGGACAAGATCTTCGCCGCGCTCGAGGAGTCCGACCGGGTGGCGCAGGAGCGCACGGACGCGGCGCGCGCGCGCTGGGACGCCGGCGAGTTCAGCGCGGAGGACGTGCACGCGCTCCAGTCGCCGGACATGTCCGACCCGCCTCGCGCCTGGAAGACGCTCCTGCCCCACAAGAAGGAGAAGGCCCTGCGCGCCTACAAGTCCCTGCAGAAGGCCAAGGCCCTACAGGTCCTCGAGGAGCTCTACAAGGCCTACGCGGGCACGCGCGAGCCGCTCCTCGACCGCATCCTCGAGGAGTATCCCGAGCCGACGCGCTCTCGGGACGCCCTTATCGAGGCGGTGGCCAAGGCCCGGCGCCTGGACGCCGGGACCATCGCCTTCCTCGACTCCCACAAGAGCCATCGCACCCCGAACCCGCTTCGGCGCATGGAGAAGAACCTCCTCGACCAGGCCACCTTGCAGCTGCGGAAGTTCACGGCGGCGGAGCGCGTCGATATTCTCCTGCATCTTTCCGGCGCGAAGCCCCTGACCCGCGAGCGCCTGCGCGAGTTCGACCGGCGGGTCCTGAGCGGCGGCCGGCGCAAGCTAGTCGCGAGCCAGGCCGGGGTGCGCGGCATCTCCCAGCTCGAGGGCTACCTGAGCCTTTTGCATCCGAAGGACAAGGAACTCCTGGTGCGCGGGCAGTTCGCCGGCGACCTCTCCCTCAACGCTTCCCCGGATGAAGTAGAGCGCCTCTACATCGGCCTGGTCATCGAGGGCCGCGGCCTGCCGCCGTTTCTCGAGCGGGTCCTGCGCGGCTTCTTCCGGGTCCTCAACGGCGACGAGCGCGCGCGCTTGATTTCCGAGCTGGTCGGCCGCGAGGGGGAGACGGGCCGCCGGCTCACCGGCCCCGAGGTCCTGCGCTTGGCTTTGAAGTCGATGCGCGTGACCGGCGCCAAGATCGCCCAGGTCCTGGCCACCCACCGCGGCCTGGTGCCCGAGGAGTACGCGCGGGCTCTCGAGGGCTTCAAGGACAAAGCCCAGGACATGGACAAGTCCCGCGCGCTGGACCTGGCGGCGGATCGCTTGGACGCCTTCGTGCGCACGGAGGAGCCCCTCGAGAAGGGGCAAGACGTGGCCGGGGCCGCCGAGGAGGCCCTGCCCGGCTTGGCCCCGGAGAAGCGCGCCGAGATCGTGGAGCAGGTGCGCTTCCTCCTGCGCCGCCAGGGCCGGCGGGCGCGCTTCATCGAAGAGGTCGGCCCGGAGCTGGGCACGGGCTCCATCAAGGTCGTCTACAAGATCTGGCTCGACGACGGCCGCGTGTGGGTGCTCAAGCTCCGCGCGCCGGGCGCCGCCTACCGCATCCGCCGGGAGTTTCAGATTCTGGAGTATCTCGTGGCGGACCTCGAGGCCGACGCCTCGCTCGACCCTACCCAGGCGGCTCAGGCCCGCCAGGTGCTCGACGAGGTCCAGGGCCTCATCCGCTCCGAGCTCGACATGAGCGAGGAGGCGCGCATCGAGAACGAGGCCATCGCCCGGGCCGAGAGCCGGCCCTGGTACGCCTGGCTCCTGATCGGCCGGCCGCCGGCCCTGCCGCGCCCGCATCCGGTCTTCGTGGGCGAGGACCTCATCATCGAGGAGTTCATGCCCTCGACCCGCTTCGCCGAGCTCCCGGAGAGGGCCGCGGTGGGCCCCAGCAAGGCGTCGATCGCGCGCCGGACCGTCCGCGAGGGTCTCTTCGACCTGGTCTTCCACGAGTGGCTGGAGCCGGACGCGCACACCGGCAACCGCAACGCGCGGCGCGCGGGCTGGCTCGACCTCCTGCGCACGCGGCTCCTGATGTTCGACCTTGGGCAGGGGCAGGCCGCGCCCGTCGATCTCCTCAAGCCCTTCATCAAAGCCGCCTTCGCCCTCGACGGGGGCGACGCCCGCGCCGCGGCCGACCTTTTGCTCGAGGCGGTGCAGGCTCCCGCGGGGCGGGAGATCGAGGTGCGGGACGCGATGGCCGTCGCCCTGGCGAGGCCCGGCGCGGCGATGAACCGCGCCATCGACGCCTTGGTGGAGGCCGAGCGCCACGGCGGCATCATCCGGGCGCGCTACGCGGCCCTGCAGAAGGCCTTCATGATCTACGCGGGCTACGGCACCTGGCTGCCGAAAGGCTATCTCGACGCGGCGTTCGAGCGGGCGGTGCTGGTCCGCCTGTGGCGGGACTATCCTGGGTCGCGCTGGAGCCTGCTCCACCTGGGAATCAAGCGCGTCTTCCTCGGCCGCGCCTCGGTCCGCGCCGAGCTGGAGCGGCTCGTGGACGGGCTACAGCCCCGCGCGCAGCTCCCGCAGCAGCAGCCCTAGCGCCTTCTCGACGTCGGAGTCCTTCCCCGTGAGCGCGGACACGGACGCGGCCTTGTCGAGCTCGCGCGGGACGCGGTTGTTGAGGTTCATCCCCACGCCCAGCACGACCCAGTCGACGCGGCGCGTGTCGCCGGAGGCCTCGAGGAGGATGCCGCAGACCTTGCGCGGCTCCTCGCCCGAGCCGGGCCGGCGCGCGAGGATGTCGTTGGGGGGCTTGATGAAGACGTCGAGCCCGGAGAGCCGCTCCAGAGCCTTGGCGCAGGCCTTGGCCGAGGCCAGGCTCAGGCCCTCGAGCTGGGCCGGGGCCATCGACGGGCGGAGGATCACCGACACGTAGAGCCCGCCCTTGCCCGAGGACCAGCGCCGCTCCATCCGGCCGCGGCCCCGGGTCTGGCGTTCGGCGACCACGGCCGTCCACGCCGGCGCGCCGGCCTCGGCCATGCGCCGCGCCCGGGTCTGGGTCGAGACGCTGGTGCGCAGGCGCAGGACCTTCACGCGTCGAGCTCGAGGCTCATGTCCAAAGCGGGCGCGGAGTGGGTGATCCGTCCCACGGAGATGCGGTCGGCGCCGAGCCGGGCGAGCGCGGGCAGGGTTTTCAGGTTCACGCGGCCGGAGATCTCGATCCCCGCGCGGGGGGCCCGGGCGCGGATCAGGGCGATCTCGCGCTTGAGGCGCGCGGGCGGCATGTTGTCCAGCAGGATGATGTCCGCGCCCAGGTCCAGGGCGCGCTCCACCTCGGCGCGGGTCTTGGCCTCGATCTCGATGGGGACGCGGGGATGGCGCCGGCGGAAGGCGGCGACGCGCGCGCGCAGCGCTCGCGCGGGCGCGCCTTCGGCGGTCCAGCCCGCGAGGTGGTTGTCCTTGAGCAGGATCATGTCGTGGAGGCCCATGCGGTGGTTGGCGCCGCCGCCGCAGCGCACGGCGTATTTGTCCAGCGTCCGCCAGCCGGGCAAGGTCTTGCGGGTGTCGTAGACGCGGGTGCGCGTCCCGCGCAGCGCGCGGGCGTAGGCGGCGGTCGCGGTGGCCACCCCGGAGAGGCGCTGGAGGAAGTTCAGGGCGGGGCGCTCGGCGGTGAGGATCTCGCGGCCGCCGCGGATCTCGACGATGGTCTCGCCGGGCCGGAGCGCGTCGCCGTCCCTCTTGCGCCAGCGCAGCGCCGCCCGCGGGGCGGCCAGCCGGAAGACCTCCTCGGCCGCGGCCCGTCCGCAGAAGACGCCGGCGGCCTTGGCCTGGATGCGGGCGCGGAAGGCTTTCCCGGCCGGCAGGAAGAAGCGGGTGGTGAGGTCGCCGTGCTTGCCCAAATCCTCGCGCAGGGCCATGGCGACGAGGCGCTTCGAGGCGGAATCAAGCCGCATTGGACCTCCGGTGCCCCGTGGGGCGCTTCGTTCCCGGCGGGGGGCGGCGGCCCTTGGCCGAGGCGGGGCGCCCGGGAGACATCTCCTTGAGCTCGAAGAGCTGGTCGCGCAGGAGCGCCGCCAGCTCGAAGTCGAGGCTGTCGGCCGCCTCCTTCATCTGGCGCTCCAAGGTCTCGACGAGGTGGGGAAGGGTGCGCGGCGTGAGCGGGCGGTGGCCGGCGGCCTCGCGCATGAGCCGCAGGCCCTCGCGCTTGGCCTCGGACTGGAACTCGGCCAGCTCGACGACGGCCTTCTGCACGGTCTTGGGCGTGATCTTGTGCTCCTTGTTGTAGGCGACCTGCTTCTCGCGGCGCCGGTCCATCTCCTCCATGGCGCGGCGCATCGAGCCGGTGACCGTGTCGGCGTAGAGCACCACTTCTCCGCCGGAGTTGCGCGCGGCGCGGCCGGAGATCTGGATCAAGGTGGTCTCGCTGCGCAGGAACCCCTCGTTGGCCGCCTCGAGGATCGCGACCAAGGAGACCTCGGGCAGATCCAGGCCTTCGCGGAGGAGGTTGATGCCGACCAGGACGTCGAAGTTGCCCTTGCGCAGGTCCTGGAGGATGCCGATGCGGGTCAGCGAGTCGATGTCGGAGTGCAGGTAGCGCACGCGCAGGCCGCGCGCGACCAGGTAGTCGCAGAGGTCCTCGGCGGTGCGCTTGGTGAGCGTCAGGACCAGCGCCCGCTCCTTCCTCTTCACCCGGTCCTCGATGAGGCCGATGAGATGGGGGATCTGGCCCTCGGTGGGGACCACGCGCGCCACGGGGTCGACCAAGCCGGTGGGGCGGATGACCTGCTCGATGATCTCCCCGCCGGACTTCGTCAGCTCGTAGGGCCCGGGCGTGGCCGAGACGTAGAGGCGGCTGCCGCCCAGCGCCTCGAACTCCTCGAACTTGAGCGGCCGGTTGTCGAGAGCGGAGGGAAGTCGGAAGCCGAAGTCCACGAGCGTCTGCTTGCGGGCGCGGTCGCCCTCGTACATCCCGCGCACCTGCGGGACGCTCACGTGGGACTCGTCGACGATCAGGAGGTAGTCCTCGGGGAAGTAGTCGAGGAGGCAGAAGGGCCGCGCGCCGGGGGGGCGGCCGGTCAGGTGGCGGGAGTAGTTCTCGACGCCGTGGCAGAAGCCCAGCTCCTTGAGCATCTCCATGTCGTAGCGCACGCGCTGCTGAATCCTCTGCGCCTCGAGCTCCTTGCCCTTGGACTTGAACCAGGCCACGCGCTCCTCGAGCTCCGTCGCGATGGTTCCCAGGGCGCGCTCCAGCTCGGCCGGCCGGGTGACGAAGTGCTTGGCGGGGTAGACGAAAGCCCGGTCCAGGCTCGCCACGCGATCGGCGGTGAGGGGGTGGATGACCGAGATCGAGCGCACGCCGGAGTCGCCCACCTCGACGCGCAGGGCGTTCTCGTCGCCCGCCGGGAACACATCCACGAAGGCCCCTTTCGCGCGGAATCGGCCCGGCGCGAACTCGACCTCGTTCCTTTCATAATGGCTGGCGATCAGCGCCTCGAGGAGCTGGCCGCGGGACAGGGGCATGCCCTTCTCGATGCGGACGCAGAACTCTTTGTAGTTCTCCGGCGAGCCGATGTTGTAGATGCAGGACACCGAGGCCACCACGATCACGTCGCGGCGCGAGAGAAGCGAGCTCGTCGCCTTGAGGCGCAGCTTGTCGATGTGCTCGTTGACCGAGGAGTCCTTCTCGATGTAGGTGTCGGTCGAGGGGACGTAGGCCTCGGGCTGGTAGTAGTCGTAGTAGGAGATGAAGTACTCGACCGCGTTGTGCGGGAAGAAGGACTTGAACTCGGCGTAGAGCTGCGCGGCCAGGACCTTGTTGGGCGAGAGCACCAGCGCCGGGCGCTCGAGCTGGGCGAGCGCCGAGGCCACGGTGAAGGTCTTGCCGCTGCCGGTGACGCCGAGGAGGGTCTGGTGCCGCCGGCCCTCGCGCACGCCGCGGGTCAGCGCCGCGATCGCGGCGGGCTGATCCCCCGAGGGCTTGAAATCCGAGCAAAGTCGGAATAGACTCATGGACGTCTATAGTAAAACACTTCCGGGCGCCCTTGCGGCGGCCGATGCGCCAATCCAACTCCATGCGGCAAAGGGGAGCCCTGCTCGGGGCCGCGCTATTTCTTTCGGCCGCCGCCCGCGCGGCGGACCTCCCGCCGCCCGGCGTCGAGATCTCCTACGAGGACGTCCTCAACCACCCGGACGACATGGACCTCAACATGCGCTACGCGGCGCAGCAGGTCGACCGGGGGGAGCTCAAGTCGGCGCTTTCGACCTGCGAGCGCATGCTCCTGGCCGATCCCGGCCAAACGCGCGTGCGCTTGGCCTACGCGGCCATCCTCTACCGCCTCGACGACATGGAGGAGGCGCGTCGGGAGCTGGAGACGGTGCTCCGGTCGGGGGCGGATCCCGCGGTCCTCCGAGACGCGCGGGAGTATCTGCGCCGCGTCGAGGGGCGGAGCCAGCGCACGCGGCTCTTGGGCCGGGTGAGCGCGGGCTTCGAGTACGACTCGAACCGGAACGCCTCGCCGACCTCGGGCCAGAGCCTGTTCTTCGGCGTGCCCTTTAATCTCAACGGGACCTCGCTGCGGCGATCGGACACGGCCATGATCGGGGCCGCCGGCGTGGAGGCGCGCCGGACCCTGGCTTCCCAAGCCGGGCACGAGCTCTTCGCCGGCCTGAACTACTACCGCCAGGAGCAGACCGTGGTCAACACGCTCGACCTTCAGGCGTACGCCGTCCGCGCGGGGGCGGCGATCAAGGGCCCGGGCTGGATCCTGACGCCCACGGGGATCTACGACCAGGTGCTTTTGGCGCAGAAGACCTACTTGAGCGACGCGGGCGGCTCGCTGGAGCTGCGCAAGCTGGTCAACCGCCGCCTCAGCCTGTTCGCGGAGGCGCGGGACGTCTATCAGGGCTATCGGCGCACGCTGGACATCCCGACGGGGGACGAGCGCCGAGGCCCGGAGCTCTCCGGGACGCTGGGCGTCAACTGGGCCATGACCCCCACCATGCGCCTCGACGGAAGCTTCACGCACTTGATCAAGCGCGCCGGTCAGAGCTACGACGCCTACCGCCGCGAAGCCGTGCGCGTCGGCCACGCGTGGTTCATGGGGCGCGGCGCCTTCCTCGCGGAGTCCCTGATCCTGGGCTACGACTGCTATCAGACCGCGGACCACATCATCAGCGACGACCGCCGCATCGATCGAAACGCCCAGGCCGACGTCACCTTCGGCGTCCCGCTTTCCTTTTTGAGCGGGCGCTTCGGCGACGTGCTCTGGACGGTCTCCTACGAGCACTACCACGACTGGTCGAACGTCACCAACTACGCCTTCTACAACAACAAGGTCTTCACCTTGCTCACCTACCAGTGGGGGGTGGGGCGATGAGGAGGGGGGCCTTGAAATCGGCGCGCGCGGCGCGCACACTTACCTCTATGAGGCGCGCGCGGGCTTTTCTGGCGGTCCTGACCTCCGCCGCGTTGGGCGCCGGCCCCGCGTTCGGCCAGGGCGCCGCGCTCAAGCGCATCGGAGTCGCCGCGTCGGTGCAGGGCCTGGTCCGGGCCGCCCCGCCGCGGGCGGCGGGGCGGGTGGTCTCGACCGGCAAGCCTTTGTACTCCGGCGAGCGGGTGACGACCGGCCCCGACGCCCATGTCCAGGTGATGCTCATCGACGAGAGCACCTTCTCCCTGGGACCCAACAGCGAGCTGCTCCTCGACGAGTTCGTCTACGACCCGGACTCCGGCGCGGGCAAGACGGCGGCCCGCGTGACCAAGGGCGCCTTCCGCTTCATCTCGGGGCGCATCGCGGCCCAGGCTCCGGAAAAGGTCAAGATCGCCCTCCCGACCGGGACCATCGGCATCCGCGGCACCGTGGTCATGGGACGCGTCGCCCCGGACGGCACCGCCACGGTGATCCTGGGGGGGCCGGGCGGCGACAACGACGCCGACGCCCGTCCCGCGCGGGTGCGCGTCGAGGGCGCGGGCCGCTCCGTGGACCTGTGGCGGCCGGGCTTCGGGACCACGCTGGGCTCGCGGGGCCCCGGTCCCGTGCTCCCGATGCCCGGCGAGATGAGCGGCATCGGCCGCGATTTGGGCCAGGGGGCTCCTTCGCCGGGTCCAGGCCGGGAGCGCGGCGGGGACTTTTCGGGCGAGCCGCGGGTGCTGGGACGGAGCTTCCTTACGGACGCGTTCCGCGACGAGCGGCTGAGGCCCCCGCCGCTATTGGCCAGCACCGCCAGCGCGGAGGAGATCCGGGACCCGCTCGCCGATCCCAATTTCAAGCCGACCTGGGAGTTCATGCGCGCCATCGGCGGGAGCGCGGTATACTCGGGGGTCAGCAACGTGAACTTCTTCAACGGCGCCAGCAACATCCTGGCGCCCGCGAACGTGGACATCTCGGTGGATTTCGCCTCGCGCACCTTCAAATACACGGTCATCAGCCCCGCGTCCACGGGCGGGACGTACTACGCGCAGTCCGGGAACTCGATCGTGCAGCAGGGGACTCCCAGCGGGGCGAACGAGCAGCCCATTTCCTTCAACTCCTTGTCGGGGCAGGCGGTCATCCCCGTCAACGCGACGATGTCCGGGGACCCGACCCACGGGTTCGATAACACCGGTTCCGGCGGAGGGCTGACGACCATCGAGTTCCAGAAGACGTCCACGGACCCCATCGGGCAGGTGAAGCTGGACCTGCACTTCGACAACGGGTCTACCGGATCCGCCCAAAATACCGCGAGCGGCGTCGTGATCGGCCCGCGCCAGTGATCAGCGCCCGCGCTTAGGCGCGTTCTCGGCCAGCGCCGCGTGCGCGCGCAGGAGCGCGGAGCGCGGCTGCAGCTCAAGCGCCCGCGAGAAGACCCGCCGGGCATCCTCGGTCCGCCCGGCGCGCACGAGCGTCAAGCCGAGGTTGTCGAGCGCCAAGACGTAGCTCGGACGGGCCTGCGCGGCCTTCTCGAAATAGCCGAGGGCTTCCGGCGCCTCGCCGCGGCGCGCGGCCTCGACGCCGAGGTTGTTGAGCGCGACCGCGTGCGCCGGGTTCACGGCGAGGGCGCGGTTCCAGAGCGCGTCGCTGTCCTTCCAATAGCCGCACTGCCTCCAGGTGAGCGCGGCAAGCGCGGCCAGGACCGCGCACGCGAGGAGCGGCGCGGCGCGCCGGCTGCCGGAGCGGGCAAGGCCCGCTCCCGCGAGGATGGCCAACGTCATTCCCGGCAAGTAGCTGAAGCGGTCGGCGGCGAGCTGCAGGCCGAACTTCGCCGCCCCGAGCACCGGGAGCAGCTGGAAGACGTACGCGGCGAACGCGGTCCACGGCGCGGGGCGCGCGCGCCGGTCCCTCCAGAGAGTCCACAAAAGGAGCGCCGCCGCGGCTTGGCCGGCGAGAAAGGGCGGGCTCCAGGGGTCGAGCTCGGCCGGCGCCAGGTAGAGCGCGTGAAGGCCGGACGGCCAAAGCGTCTTCCAGAGATAGAACAGCATGGCCCACGCGCTCTGAGCCAGCCGCTGGTGGACGCTGAATTCGCCCAACGGAGCCAGCGCGCCGAGCCGGGCCTCGGCCCAAAAGGCCGCGGCGCCCGAGGCGGCGGCGGCCGCGGCGAAGGGGAGCTTCTCGAGCCAGACCCGCCGGACCCCCGGCTCGGTCCAGCGCCGGGGGTCCGGGGACAGGCGGCGAAGGGGATACACGTCCAGAGCCGCGAGGATGAGCGGGAAGGTCAGGCCGATCTCCTTGCCCAGGAGCGAGAAGACATAATAAAGGAAGGAGAGCCGGGCGCGTCCGTCCAGGTAGGCGCTCGCCGCGAGCACGTAGAAGAGCCCGGACACCAGGTCGCGGCGCTGGCTCGCCCAGGCCACGGGCTCGACGCGCAGGGGGTGGAGGCTCCAGGCCAGGGCCGCGAAGGCGGCGCAGAGGTTCGCGCGCCGCGCGTCGGCCGGCCCGGAGAAAAAACGGCGCGCCAAGCCGAAGAGCGCGGCCGCAGTCGCGGCGTGGAGGAGCATGGCGGTGAGATGGTAGCCGCGCGGGTCCAGGCCCCAGAGCGTGTAATCGAGGCCGAGACTCATCCAGGACAGCGGCATGTAGCGCGCGAAGTGGAGCGTGGACCACATCCAGCGCAGCTGGGCCGGGCCCAGTCCGCGCCATTGGAGCACGTCGAG
>Ga0310813_10002569_pt1 | contig 11008 bp, 11 predicted proteins | sample YN3metagenome_FD_203086 | JGI IMG/M metagenome (GOLD analysis project Ga0310813, IMG submission 203086) | Soil microbial communities from experimental microcosm in Duke University, North Carolina, United States - YN3 | ecosystem: Engineered > Artificial ecosystem > Soil microcosm > Unclassified... | reverse complement strand
TGGCGAAGCGCATTGAAGAAGGGGTTCTTCGTCAGTTCGGCTTTCCGGTCGCGGCACTGGTGAAAACGGCAGCTGAGATCGGCGAAGTAATAGCCAACAATCCCCTGCTGAAAGAAAAGGGCATCGACCCGACCAAGCTGCATGTAACTTTTCTGGCATGCGCACCCGACAAAAACGCGCTGAGAGCGCTGGATGCCGCAGAGGCCGCTCCCGATCAGTTTCGCTGTTCCGCACAGGCTGTCTACCTCTATTGCCCGAATGGGTACCACGCGACCAAGTTAGGCAATAACGTCTTGGGAAAGATGCTGAAGGTGGGCACGACTACGCGCAACTGGAATACGGTAAACAAACTGTGGGAGATGACGCGGAGCTAGGGCTGGGTTCCCTCGAAGTACTCCCTCAAGCAACGGCATCGGCAACGGCTTTCACAGTTTCGTCTGCCCCGGTGGGGGCGGAACGCCTCCATGACGGCCGCCGGGACGGCGGCGCTACACTACCCCTGATGGTCAATTGCTTTGCGTAAATCCGTCCAGATATTCTCGGGCATCGCAAGGAATAATTGAACTACTTCGGGGTCGAACTGGCGGCCGGACCAGCGGAGGATTTCTTCCCTCGCCGCGGCTAGAGATTGGGCTGGACGGTAGGGCCGGTGCGAAGTGATCGCATCCAGTGTATTCGCCACGGCTACAAGCCGCGCCCCGAGAGGTATTTCGTCACCCTTCAGGCCTCGCGGGTAGCCGCTGCCATCGTAGTTTTCGTGGTGGCTGTAAACAATCTCCGCCGGTTCTGCCAGGAACGGCACCTTTCTCACCATTTCATAGCCCTCAAAGCAGTGTTGACGCACAACCGCCGTTTCATCTGGAGTCAAACTGCCTGGCTTGAGAAGAATCTTCTCTGGAATCGATACCTTGCCGATGTCGTGCACAAAAGCTCCACGGGCAATCACAGCAATCCGGTCCACACGCAGTCCCTTGGCCCGTGCGATGGCGATAGCGAAGGCGGTGACGCGCCTGGAGTGCCGCTCTGTCTCTGCGTCTTTCATGGCAAGTGCAGCGCCCAGACTCTCCAGGGTTTGGTCATAGGAACGCTCCAAATCACAGATTGCCTTCGTCAGCCGCTCGGTACGGTCAGCAACCAGGGATTGCAGGTTCGCCTGATAGTGACGGTTCTCTATGATAAGCCGGCGATGCTCCAGGGCACGGCGAACTAATGCCAGCAGAGTCTCAGAGCGGAAAGGAGCTTGCAGGTAGTCGTAAGCACCCTTCTCAATCGCCGCCAGGAACACGGACGCATCTCGCATCCCGCTCTCCAGCACAAACATCATGTCGGGAAATTTCTTGTGGGTGCGTTCGAGCAAGCCGATCCCGTCCAGGTTGGGCATCATGAAGTTGGACAGCAACAGTTCGAATTCCTGCCCGGATTCGAGGACTGCTAGGGCCTCGAGTCCATCCGCGGCGGTCACGCACTGGTATCCTGCCGAGGTCAGAATGGAGGCGATGATGTCACGTATGACTGCTTCATCATTGACCACGAGAATCCGTGCAGTTGATTCAGAATCGGACATAGGATCCAGCCTTCTTGCGTCTATTGGCGAATCTGTGAACGGTTGGGCCGAGGGCTGCTTTGTTGGTGCATCCTCGCGGCAAAAGTCGGGCGAACAAAAATGTCCGGCGCGGGTTCGCACTCCACGCTAGGGACGCAGCCTGTGGAGCGGCAAGTTACTTCGGTAACCACAAAAAGGACGCTAGTCTATCGGGCCGGGCAAACAGAGGGGCGAGGGCTTGTCTTCTACACGTGTGTCGAGCGGAATCGGGGCCGCTAGCAACTCGATGAGAAACGAGAAAACTGGTAAGTCTAAACGTCAGCTGTTATCAACATCAGGTGATCCCACGTAAATGGGCTAGGGTACCGGTGTGCATGGCACGAGCTGACGTGGATAGGCGAGAGTGTTGTTGTCCAGCTTCCGCCCAGCCGAGCCCACCTTTACTCGACCCTTCGAGCCCTCCACGCTGGGAATGTCCAACTCTATCTGATACATCTCCTGGAGCTGGCTTCTGATTTGAGTGGCGAGCCTCGTCAGCCAAGCCTCGTTGTTGGTGGTAATCTCGTTCCAGGGAGCTCGAATCACATACCCGCCCGTATATTGGGCGAGTTCCCCCATTTGAGATTGGCCTTCTGCTTCCTCCACCGTCATGACTCCATCAATCGGAACGAGAAAAACAAAGACCCTGACACCGTGAACGGCAAGCTTCTCTTTTAGTTTTCCTATGGAAAAGTGGCTCTTGTTATCCCCACCATCGGTGACAAGGTAAATGGCATCGCCGAGTTGTGGTACTTGAAACAGCGAAAGAGCCTGATCAATGGAGTCGAACAACGCCGTGCGACCCGAGGGTTCCTGTTTTGCCAGGTTCAGCATTCTTCTTCCCACTTTCGGGCGATCCTGGAAGCCATCTGACACTCCCTGCTCTTTGTCACCAAATGTCACCAAAGCAACCGAAGCGTCCGACGGAATAGCGGTGTAGGCGAAGGCGGCGGTGCGGAGGGCGATGCCCCATCCGCTCCTTTGTGGCGATAGATTCATGCTCCCACTCGTATCCACCATCAGCACAATCCGGCGTGGGCCCGAGCTTAGCGATACGGAGACAACTTTTGTTTGCGTACCATCAACCGTAACTTTGATATCCCCCGCCAGAATATCGCGCCTGACCGTCAAATCCCGCCCAACAGAGTTCAGAAGGAGCATCGGGTTCGGGCAGTTCCCTCCAAAACCGAGTGGGCAGGCAAGGAGCAGGGCTGTGGCCAGAAGTCGATTCCTTCCGAGAATTCGCATGATCCAGAGGATTATAAGCTGCGAACATGCGGGAGGGATTTAACGCAGGTTGCACACGACACAAGTCATGCCCTTCCCGGGTGGGATAGGTTCGGGCTCAGCAGGGCTTGCGGATCACGATGTCGCTGTCATTGATGAAGAACTGCACCGAGCACTGGTCGGAGCCGCAGATGACCGGCAGCAGGCCGGCCAGTTGCTTGCGCGTGATGAGGCCCAGGGTGCCGCAATCAGGACAGGCGAGCACCGCCCAGTAGGGATCTTCCTTTTCGCCCACGTGGCCGGCATTTTCCAGCACGAAGATCGTGCCGGGATGCATCTGCTCGGGAATCCACTCGTTCAGGACGTTCAGTTCTCCAACCATCTCTCCTCCCCCGGAGCCAAACTTTGTGGAGCCAAACTTCCCTGCTTATGAAGCTTTTCTGCGCACCGGCCGCAACGCGCCGGCGCTAGCTTTTTTTTCCGCATGGCGGATGTCGGCGCGCACCTGGCGTACAGTATCGCTGAGACAGATCGCCAGCATGGGCTGGCGGGAATTCTTCAGGATGTCCACAATCTGCCGGGCTGAGGTTTCCAGATAAAGCGTGCGGCCGTCGGTGAGGAGATGGTAGTCCGACGACCCGATAACGGTTTCCGCCAGACGCTTGCTGAACTCGCGCTGCAGAAAGCGCATCACCTTGCGCACCCGCTGCAGGGAGAAGCCGCGCCGGCGCAACTCGCAGATGACCGCCACTTCGGCCAGATCTTCGTTCGAGTACACGCGGCGGTGCCCAGCACGGGCGGGGACGACGATGCGGCGCTCGTCCCACCATTGCAGTTGGCGGAGCGTGATGCCGGTCAGCGACATCACTTCGCGGGATGTGAATTGCGTTCTGGACACAAAAATGTTTCAAACATTCAAGATATAAAATGTTTGACACATTTTAGGCGTGAAGTGGCTGCTGTCAACGGAAGATTTGCCCGAGGCGTGTACTAGACGAGTTCCCCATTCTGAGGGCGGGACGCCCTCAGGACAGCCGGCGGGACGCCGGCGCTACAAAAATCCGCGCTACCAAAGTCCGCCGCCTACGAAGTGGACGATTTCCAGGTGGTCGCCTTCCGCCAGGTTGGTCTCCGCCCACTGGGATCGGGGAACGATGTTTCGGTTCAACTCTACCGCTACGCGGTCCTGCTTCATGCCGAGCTGCTCGACAAGCCCTGCCAGCGTGATCGGGGGGAGACTTTGCTCTTGCCCGTTGATGGTGATTTTCATCGCAACGATTTTCGCAAGTAAAAGATGCCGCAGCAAGAGACACGTGGGGACAGCCGCCCCGGCTGTCCGGTCGAGCGCAACTCGACAACGTCCTTGCCGGAGGAAAGCCTAGCGGAGCTTTGCTCCGCCGGACAGCCGAGGGCGGCTGTCCCCACGTGGTTATGCTTCTACTTTTCTCAGCTGAAACTTGCGGGTGGCAGTGCGACCGGAGTAACTGGCCTGCACCAGCACGGACGAATCCGGCAGCGAGGATTCATCCACTTCGATCTTCATCTCAGTGTCGCCGGCGGGATCGGTGACCATCTGGGCGTAGAAGGGTGCAGCGTCGGGGCGGGCGAAGCGGACCGTGAGGCGTGCTCCGGGAACGCCCGACCCGCTCTCCGTCACCCGCAGCCGCATGGTCAGATTGCGGTCGGCGTGCACGGAATTGGCGTTCAGCCATTGCACGTCAAGCTCTTTGACGGCGGCCAGGGTTTCCGGAGTCTCGCGCTTGTCGAGAATGTCGTCCAGGCGGCCATCCCGGATGGCGTCGAGAACAAGGCGATGCTGGTCGCGCAGGCCGTGCTCTTTTTGCTGGTCGGTAAAGCCGCCCGCCAGCTTGTCTCCGTACGGAGTCGCACGCTTGCCGATACAGCGGCCGCGCACGAACACCTGGGTCTGCAGCAGGAGCTCGCTTTCACGGGCCTCGCTCTGCACGTGATAGACGGTGTCGCCTTGCTTGATATCAGTGTTGAAGCCGAAGATCATGTTCTTTTGTACACCGTCGCGAAAGAGATCGGGGCAATCGATTAAAAAGTTTTAACAAAGCGACAACAAAGGCGGCCCTTCGCTTGACACCGCCAATAACGAAATCTAATCTAGAATGTTTAGTTAAGGCTTGGCGCGAATTATATATAGCTCCCCTATGCCCGACAATTACTTCGCCCGCTACCTGCCATTACTGATTCACTTCCTGGTTGCGGGAGCCCTTGCGGGCGCAATCGTTCTGCTTTCATGGTTGATCGGGTATCGCCGCCCAACTCGAGCCAAGATGTCGCCCTATGAGTGTGGCATGACCCCGGTCGGGGACGCCAGAGAGCGATTTTCCGTTAAATTCTATCTGGTGGGGATGCTGTTCATCCTGTTTGATATTGAGGCCATCTTTCTTTATCCCTGGGCCGTGATTTTGCGCGATCTTAAGATGTTTGGTTTCTGGGAGATGCTGGTTTATATCGGCATTGTGCTGGTGGGCTTCTTCTATGTATGGAAAAAGGGCGCGCTGGACTGGGGTAAGCCGTCGGCCCGGCGAGGCGAAGTCTGATGCCGCTGCCCCCCGCCATCACCGATCTGGAGCAACTGAAGAACCACCCGGCTGTCGCGAAAATAACGGCCTGGAATCCCGCCGCGGTCGAGGGCGCCAAGTTCGATCGCGACGAGATGAGCATTTACGTGGAGCGATCGTCAATCCGTGATGTGTGCGACCTGCTGCGCCAGGACGCGGATTGTCCCTTCAACTATCTCGCCGACATCACTTGTGTGGACTGGTTCCCTTCCGAACCGCGGTTCGAGGTCATCTACCACCTGTTGTCGATTTCGAAGAAGGAGCGGGTACGTTTGAAGGTGCGACTGGAGGGCAGCAGCCCGGCCCTTGATTCCGTCACTGCAGTCTGGCCCGCCGCAAACTATTTCGAGCGCGAAGTCTTCGACCTGTTTGGAGTGCGCTTTGCGGGCCATCCCTACCTGCGACGCTTGCTGATGCCGGAGGATTGGGAAGGATATCCGCTGCGCAAAGACTATCCGGTGGAGGGCTACCGCTAGGTCCCGCCATGGCTCATCTCTCCCCCACGCCCGCGCTCGAACCCGGTCAGGACCGCACCATGATCCTGAACATGGGCCCGCATCACCCGTCCACTCACGGCGTGCTGCGGCTGATTCTCGAAATCGACGGCGAAAATATTGTCCGCATCATGCCCGACATCGGGTATCTGCACACCGGGATCGAGAAAACCTGCGAGGCCAAGTTTTACCAGCAGGTAGTGCCGCTCACTGACCGCATCGACTATCTCTGCCCGCTGACCAATAATCTCTGCTACGTGCTGGCGGTGGAAAAGCTGCTGGGCCTGGAGGTTCCGCCCAAGGCGCAGTGGATGCGGGTGATGTTGAATGAGCTGACCCGTATCAACTCGCACCTGGTCTGGCTGGGAACCCACGCGCTCGATATCGGGGCGATGACGGTCTTTCTTTACTGTTTCCGGGAGCGGGAAGACATTCTTCGGCTGTTCGAGATGGTCAGCGGACAGCGCATGATGACGTCGTACTTCCGCATCGGCGGGCTGGCGCTCGAGCCACCGCTGGGTTTTTTCGAACGCGTGCAGGATTTTGCCACCCGCTTCCCGTCCAAGGTGGATGAATACGAAAATCTGCTGACCGGAAATCCCATCTGGGGGATGCGCACCAAGGGCGTGGCGCGAATCACCGCCGAAGATGCGGTTGCTCTGGGGGCCAGCGGGCCGACCCTGCGCGGCAGCGGGGTTGATTTCGATCTGCGGCGCGACATGCCGTATTCCGGCTACGAGAATTTCAAGTTCAAGGTGCCGGTATCGCAGGGCGGCGACGTATTTGCCCGCTACGCCTGCCGGGTGGCGGAGATGCGGGAATCGATCTCGATGGTGCAGCAGGCATTGAATGGGATGCCGGATGGTCCGATCAAGGCAGTGGCGCCGAAGGTAATTCTGCCCGACCGGGAGATGATGAAGACGCAGATGGAGGCGCTCATCTATCACTTTAAGATTATTACGGAAGGCTTTGCTGTGCCTGCGGGTGAAGTGTACCAGGCGGTGGAGTCGCCAAGGGGTGAAATGGGCTACTACATAGTCAGCGACGGTACGGCAAAGCCGTATCGGGTGCACATGCGATCGGCCTGTCTGGCGAATCTGCAGACGCTGCCTACGATGTGTGAAGGAAGATTGCTGGCGGACGTGGTGGCGGCGATCGGATCTATTGATATCGTGTTAGGCGAAATCGACCGGTAGGAACTCAGTGTCCTCCGTGTCCTCTGTGGTTAATCAAAACGATTTACCACAGAGGGCACGGAGGACACTGAGGAAAAATGAATGCGATTTTCTGACCAATTCGAGCAGCGCTTCGCGGAGATGCTGACCCACTATCCGACCAAGCGGTCAGTGCTGGTCCCGACGCTGCTTTACGCCCAGGATGAAGCGGGTTACCTGTCGGATGAAGTAATCGAGGAGCTGGCACAACGGCTGGAGTTGACCGCGCTGGACGTCCGCAACGTGATCAGCTACTACTCCATGCTGACCACCAAGCCGCGAGGCAAATACAATGTCCAGGTTTGCACCAACATTGCCTGTATGCTGCGCGGGGGCGAGGAACTGCTGGAACACTGCGAGAAAAAGCTTGGCATCGGGCACAAGGGGACGACCTCCGACGGTTTGTTCTCCCTGGAAGAAGTGGAGTGCATCGGCGGCTGCAGCTGGGCCCCAGCTGTGCAGGTGAACTACGACTTTCATGAGAACCTGACGGCGGAGAAGATGGATAAGGTGCTTGAAGGGTACGCAAAGAAGGGAGCGTAGGAATTCGAGATTGAAGATTTCAGATTTCAGATTTCAGATTCGAAAATGGAGTGGGTCGCGAAATCTGCAATCTAAAATCATCAATCTGAATTTGCATCATGGCTGATCTGGTTTCCCATCCCGACGAAGTAAAGGTCGTCTCCCGGCGTTTCGGTATGGGTGCGACCAATCTCGATCGCTACCTGGAGCTTGACGGCTACAAGGCGGTGCAGAAGGCGCTGGGCATGGGGCCGGATGGCATTGTCAACGAGGTCAAGAACTCGGGCTTGCGCGGGCGGGGCGGCGCGGGTTTCAGCACCGGGCTGAAGTGGTCGTTCGTGCCCAAGCAGGCTTCCAAGCCGAAATATGTTTTATGTAACGGCGACGAGAGCGAACCTGGCACCTGTAAGGACCGCCTGATTTTCGAGCATGATCCGCACGCCGTCATTGAAGGCGTGATTATTGCCGGGCTGGCCGTGGGATCGCACACCGGCTACATCTATGTTCGTGGAGAGTACCGCTATCTTCTCGAAATCATGCAGAAGGCGATTGCGGACGCTTACGCTCGCGGCTTTCTGGGCAAAAACATCTTTGGCAGCGGCTACGATTTTGACGTTTACTGGCACGGCGGCGCGGGCGCCTACGAAGTTGGCGAAGAATCTGCGCTGATGGAGTCGCTTGAAGGCAAGCGCGGCATTCCCCGCATCCGCCCTCCCTTCCCGGCCGTGGTCGGGTTGTGGGGCGGCCCGACAGTTATTAATAATGCTGAAACCCTGGCCAGCGTGCCCCACATTATTCTGGGTGGAGCGGAATGGTATGCCGGTCTGGGTCCGCCGAAGAATGGCGGTACCCGGCTGTTCTGCCTCAGCGGACATGTCAAGCGTCCTGGAGTTTACGAACTGCCCATGGGATACAACCTCCGAAAGATGATTTTCGAAGTGGCGGGCGGTGTTCCCAACGGTCGCGCCCTTAAGGCGGTGGTACCGGGCGGATCGAGCACACCGGTGCTGAAGTCCGACGAAATCGACATCGGAATGGATTTTGACAGCGTAGCCAAGGCGGGCTCCATGCTGGGATCGGGTGGCGTAGTGGTGCTCGACGATACGACCTGCATCGTCAAATTTGCGCTACGGACGATGAAGTTCTACCAGCACGAGAGCTGCGGGTGGTGCATTCCCTGCCGCGAAGGCACGGACTGGCTGAAGAAGACGCTGATTCGCTTCCACTCGGGCGGCGGCGTGAAAAAAGATATCGACAACATGTACTACCTGTCCGAGAACATGCTGGGACGGACATTCTGCCCGCTGGGCGATGCCGCGGCCATGCCGACCATGGCCTTCATCAAGAAGTTCCGGCAGGAGTTTGAAGATCATTTGGACGGCAAGCCGTGTCCGTTTGAGAAGGCGGCGGAGCCGGTTTTAGCGTAGCGCCGGCATCCTGCCGGCCCGAAGGGCGGGCAAGGCCCGCCAGTCTTTCGCGGTATGGGTGCGAGTGCAAGCGGAGGGCGAGACGCCCTCCGGACAGCCGGCGGGACGCCGGCGCTACAAGAATCTATGGCCGACGTAAACATCACTGTCGACGGAAAGAAAGTCACGGCCCCGGCCGGGACCCTGCTGATTGAAGCCTGCAAGGCAGTCGGCATCGAGGTGCCGTCGTTCTGCTACTACCCCAATCTTTCGCTGCAAGGCGCCTGCCGCATGTGCCTGGTGAAAGTTGAGAAGATGCCCAAGCTGCAGACGGCGTGCACGACTGTGATCGGCGAAGGCATGGTCGTCACCACCGACAGCGATGAAGTGCATCAGGCGCGCAAGGGCATGGTGGAATTGCTGCTGGGTAATCATCCGTTGGATTGTCCGGTGTGCGATGCCGGGGGCGAATGCGAATTGCAGGACATGACGTTTTCCTACGGCGCGGCGGAATCGAAGTACATGGAGCCCAAGAACCACAAGGACGAGCAGCAATGGTCTCCGGTGGTGTACTTCGATCGGCCGCGCTGCATTCTCTGCTACCGCTGCGTGCGGGTGTGCGGCGAGGGCATGGATGTCTGGGCGCTGGGGGTGCAGAACCGCGGCGTAGGCTCGATCATCGCACCAAATAAAGAGGATCACCTGGAGTGCGAAGAATGCGGCATGTGCATCGACATCTGTCCTGTGGGCGCACTCACTTCGGGAGCTTATCGTTATAAGACCCGCCCCTGGGAGATGAATCACATCGGCACGACTTGCACTCATTGTGCCGACGGATGCAAGACCACGCTGGGCGTACGCCGCTCCGAGACCGGCATGGAGATCGTGCGCGGAGACAATCGCGACAAGAGCGGCATCAACGGCGATTTCCTTTGCATCAAGGGCCGCTACGCTTTCGATTTCGCCAATCGTCAAGACCGCCTGACCCAGCCGCTGATTCGCAAGGACGGGCAACTGGCGCCGTCCACCTGGGAAGAGGCGTTTGAACTGATCGGGAAGCGCTTCAAGGAAGCGCGCCAGCACCATGGCGGGCAGGCAATCGGGGTCGTGGGCTCGAACCGCACTACCAACGAAGAGAATTACCTGCTGCAGAAGTTCGCGCGCGTGGTGCTGCAGACCAACAACATCGACCATCACCGCACCGCCGACTTCCCTGGCCTGGCTGCGGCGCTTAAGGGCAAACCGGGATCCACCGCCAGCATGCGCGACGTATTCCATGCGCCGGCGATTCTGCTGATTGGGAACGATCCCACCGAACAGCATCCCCTGCTGGCCTGGCAGATTAGGAATAATGTGCGGCTGCATCGCGCGAAGTTGTATGTGGTGAATTCGGCGGATATCAAGCTCAGGCGCCAGGCGGCCGGGTTTTTACAGATTCCTACGGGGGCTGAGGGGCGGTTCGCTGCTTTTTTGGCTGGCGATGATGCGGCGGCGGAAGCGCTGGGGCCGGTTGCGAATCTCGCGGGCGAGTCGCCCTCGGCCACACAGGAACAGCAGTCCACCCTGGGTGGATTCCGCGAACTGCTGCGGGGCGAACAGAATCTTCTCATCATCTTCGGGGCGGAGATTCGTGGCCGCGATATTGCATCGCTGGTGAAGTTTGGCTCTGGCATCGCCGGCGTGAAGTATCTTTGCCTGGCCGACTACGCCAACTCGCGGGGAGCTGCCGACATGGGTCTCTATCCCGACTTGCTTCCCGGCTACCATCCCATTGCGGCCTCGGGCAATTTCCATGAGGAGTGGGGTGAAGTTCCGGCAGCGCCTGGTTTGACCCTGCCGGAAATGGTGGAAAAAGCGCGCGCTGGGGAGTTGAAGGCCCTGTATGTCGTGGGCGCGAATCCGGTGGGACGGTTCGGCATCGATCCCTTTGTTTTCTCCCAGAGTTTCGTCGTGGTGCAGGACATGTTCCTGA
>Ga0310813_10002566_pt1 | contig 11012 bp, 14 predicted proteins | sample YN3metagenome_FD_203086 | JGI IMG/M metagenome (GOLD analysis project Ga0310813, IMG submission 203086) | Soil microbial communities from experimental microcosm in Duke University, North Carolina, United States - YN3 | ecosystem: Engineered > Artificial ecosystem > Soil microcosm > Unclassified... | reverse complement strand
GACATAATATTTTGGGCGGAAAATCCTGAAGAATCTCAAACCAACGCCGCAGTAATAGAACAAATAATAAACGAATTCGGCGAATCAAAAAAGTAAAATATCGAATGAAAATTGCAAAAATCGTCAGTTCAAACTCACATATCGATTATGTCGGGCGCGTGATCGATTCGCTCGATGTCGCCGATCCGCCGAGTGCGGAGGATTATGGTTTCGCGCAATTCGTCCGTTTGCCGGTCGCCGGCGCGGGGGAGATTGTCGGCGTGATCTACGATTCGATTCTCGTGAATCCCGATTATTCGAATTTCGGTCCCCGTCTTTCGCCCAAACCCGAACTCGGTAGTTTTAGTCCCGATTATCTCAACGAACAAGGCGTTTTGATCGGAATTCTGCTGCTCGGCACAAAAGAAAAAGACGGGCGCATTCAGCACGGCGTGCCGCGCCGCGTGGTTCCCGCCGGACAGGATGTCGTAAAGATCGAAGCGGGCGAGGTCAAAAAATTTCACTCGGACGAAAACGACTGTCTGCAAATTCATTATTACTCGCAGGTGGTCGCGCACGCCGGACTTTTTGCCGTGCCGCTTCTCGAATCAATTATCGAACAACTAACTTTGGATTGCTCCGACCAGGATAAACAAAGGCTCGGCGTTTTAAAACAAACTCTGCTCTGGCAACGCACGATGAGCGGAATGCGTCTATAAGTTTAGATTTCAGATTTCAGATTTCAAATAAAAAATTAGGATAAAAATTTATGAAAAAAATATTATTTTTTCTCGCGCTGAGTTTATTTGCCTGCGCTTCGATTGTTTCGGCTCAGCCGCGTCCGGTTGATAAAACTCAAACTCCGACCGCGCCCGTTAAACCCGCACCGGCGTCGTTCGTCGCAAAATATGAAGGCGGAATGTTCGGTTTCAGCAAAAAACAGGAAGGCACGCTCAAATTTGAGGACGCCAACTCGCGGCTCGTCTTTTTCGATAAAACTCAAAAAGAGGTATTTTCAATTCCGTATAAATCAATGCTCGTCGTTTCGCCGCAGTCGCAGTCGGTGCAGTCGACGACCGGAAAAGTCGTCAGTATGATTCCGTACGGCGGAATCGTCGGCGGATTTATCAAGGAAAAACGCCGCTATCTGATTATCAGTTTCGACGATCCGGATGTCGAAGCGAAAGGCGTTACGAGTTTTAAGATTGACGACCCGATTTTGCTCGATTCGGTGGTTGCCGCGCTCGGCACAAAAGCCGAATTGAAACAGCGCGGGGATGCGTATATTCGCCCGAAAGTCGTCAAAGTTGACGCTGACAGCGATAAATAGTTTTCAGCGCAGATCGCCGAAGTTATGCTGTAAAACGGCGGAAATAGCGATCGCCGCCGTTTCCGCCCGCAAAATTCGCCCGCCGAGCGTGATGATCTGAAAGCCGTTCGACGCGGCAGATTCGATCTCAGCGTTTTCCCAACCGCCTTCGGAACCGACGAGGGCGGTTATTTTTTTGTCCGCTTTGATCGCGGAAAAACTCGCGCCGCTTCGTTCGGCGAATAAGATTTTTGCCCCGTCCGCCGTTTTGATGAATTTTTCAAAATCCACGGGCAGTTCGATTTGCATCAATCGCGCGCGTCCCGATTGTTTACAGGCTTCAAGCGCGATTTTCTGCCAACGCTCCTGTTTTTTATCAGCGTCTTTAAGACGCACATCGGAGCGTTTCGTATTGAGCGGAACAAGTTTCGTGACGCCTAGTTCGACCGCTTTTTGAATCACCAGATCAAATTTTTCGCCCTTCAAAAGCGCGACCGCGAGCGTCAGCTCCAAATCTGATTCGAATGAGGACGGCGCGGTTTCTTCGATGATCTTCAGTAAAATTTCTTTCTTTGCGACGGTTTCGATCTCGCACAAAAACTCTTTTCCCGCGCCGTCGAAAACACTGACCTTTTCGCCTTCGCGAAGCCGCAAAACATCGCGTAAATGGCGTGTTTCTTCGAGACCTAATGTGATCATATTCGCGCCGCTAAAATTCTCCGGCGGCGCATAAAATCGGCGCATAAAATGTTATTCCACTTCGAACTTTTCCTTAAAATCCTTTGAATTCTGCCTGAGTAAAACCCAGTTTTCAAACATTTCGGGCGACTGCATCCAGAGCGTGAACCATTCGGCGATCTCGGCTTTTTCGGCACGGTTTTTTTCTTCGACCCGTTCGTTTTTGGAAATCATCTGGGCGCGGTTTTTGCCTTTGATCGCCACTTCGCGCAGCTGGCGCAAGCCTTCTTTGTCGTTTTCCGCGACGAATTTTTTTCGCAGATTTTCGAGCCGCCGGATCGAAAATAAAGTTTGCCGAAAATCCGAAAACTTTAAGATGTTGCGAAACATCGCGTCGTAAGGCGATTCCTGGCGGCGTTTGACATCGAGTTCGAGGATTTCCGAATGACGCAGCTCCGCGCCTTCGTCGGCTAACAGCCGCGCAATGATCATCGGCGAATCGACCGCGCCGAAGCCGAATCTGTCCTGCACGGCGATCTCGATCGCTTCGATTTCCCGTGCGCCGACCGATTCGCAATCGAGTTTTTCCCAAACTTCGATGATCAGGTCGGTTTTTGTGCGTGAATTCCACATTTGTTCAATTACGAATTACGAATTTCAAATTTCAAATTAAAAGCAACATTCGTAATTCGTAATTTGAAATTCGTAATTTTTCAACTGCTGACTAATTTTATCAAATCCGTTGACGAATGGTCTTTCGGGTCGCCGACGATCACAACTTTGCCGCCGTATTCTTTGACGATTTCGCGTTCGGGAACGGTGTCGGTCGTATAATCCGTGCCTTTCGCGTGAAAATCGGGACGGACGGCGCGAATCAGTTCGGTGACGGTCGGCTCGTCGAAGATCGTCACAAGATCAACGAACTTAAAGGCGGAAACGATCTCGGCGCGTTCGCGTTCGGGCATAAACGGACGATTTTCGCCTTTTAGTTTTCTGACCTGTTCGTCGGAATTGATGCCGACGATCAAAAAATCGCCGAGCGATCTTGCGCCCGCGAGATAACGAATATGACCGACGTGAAAAAGATCGAAACAGCCGTTTGCGAGCACGATGCGCGCGCCCTTGCGGCGTTCGATCGAAACCCGCGCAACCAGACGATTACGCTCTAAAATCGGCGCAAATGAGCTTTCCTGAATCATAAAGTTTGTGCTTTTTGTTCGATGACGGCGGTTTTCGATAGCGATGCGATCAATTCTTCCGCAGACACGGAAGCCGTCCCTTTTTTCATCACGACGATGCCGCCCGCGTGATTTGCCAGATTTGCGCTTTCGGCAAAACTTAAGCTACAAGCCAAGCCCAGAGCGTAGGTCGCGATCACCGTATCGCCGGCGCCCGTAACATCGACGGGTTCTTTTGAGCCGATCGCTTCGAGATGAAAAGGCGTTTTGTCTTTTTCGATCAAAACCATTCCCTTGTTGCCGCGCGTCACGAGCAGGGCTTCATAGCCTAATTTTCCGCAGAGCGCGGCGCAATCGATTTGGGTAAAATCTTTGCCCAGAATCTGTTCGACTTCTTCCTGATTCGGCGTCGCGGTCGTTGCGTTTTGAAAATCCCGCAGACTAAAACGCGAATCGACGAGCAGGGGAATTTGTTTTTCGGCGGCAATTTTTTTAGCGATTGCGGCGATTTCGCGATTAGCCACGCCGTAATTATAATCCGAAATGATCAGCGCGTCGGCTTTTCGGGCGGCTTCGGTCAGGTTTGCTTTTAATTGCTCCAGAGTTTCGGCATCGATCGTCTGCTGATTTTCGTAATCGATCCGAATGACCTGCTGGCGCGGCGCGTAATGCTGTCCGGCGAGAACGCGCACTTTGGTCGTGGTCGTCAGTTTTTCTGAAGCAATCACGAAATCGCAATTAACATTTGACGCGGCGAGTTTTTCCAAAAGCGCGCCGCCGTTCGGATCTTTGCCGACCACGCCGATCAAAACCGCCTTTCCCTGAAGCGAAGCGACATTGGTTGCCGCATTTGCCGCGCCGCCCGCGAAGGTTTCGGTTTCGTCGTGACGCAGAATAAAAACCGGTGCTTCACGCGAAACACGCGCAATCGTCCCGCGCAAAAACTGGTCGGCAACCAAATCGCCGACGATCACGATCGTTTTATCCGGGAAAGTTTGGTTGATGATCTCCGAAAGATTTTTCATTCTAGTTACAAACAAATTATCACAAAACGAACAAAAAGGTTGAAGACCGTCAAAGTCCTCAACCTTTTCATTTGACCATTCAGCAAAAATTAGTGCGTGTCGTAAGCGGCAATCGGGAAGTCGCTCGGCGAACCCCACTGAACAACATTCAAAACGCCGTCCGAGCTTCTCAAGATGTAAAAACTGCCGTTTGAATCGCGCCAGACCGCCAAATCGGTTTTGCCGTCGCCGTCATAGTCGTTTTGCGCGTTCAAATCCGAACCCGTAATGCCGTAAGTATTGGCGATCAAACCGCCGTCCGAACTTTTCTGAATATACCAGACGAGATTCGAAGTCGGTGTCGCGCCTTCGCGAACCACTGCAATATCGGTTTTGCCGTCGCCGTCATAATCGCCCGGCACGACCAGATCATTGCTCAAGCCCCAATTGGTGATCGTAAATCCGGCGTCCGAACTTCTCAGAATGTAAAAAGTCGATTGAGCCGAAGCCGTTGCGCCCGGACGTTGGATCGCAAAGTCGAATTTGCCGTCGCCGTCATAGTCGCCGCATGCCGTGTAATCGGTTGAAAGACCGAATTGGTAAGCAACAAAGCCGCCGTCCGAGCTTCTCAGCACATACCAGATCATCGCGCCGTTAGTGCGGCGGACAACCGCGAGATCGGTTTTACCGTCGCCGTCATAATCTCTGCCGACCGGTTCATCGCCGGTGATGCCGAAGCCGATCGCGGAAAAAACGTTATTGGAACTGTTCAGACGATACCAAACGCCGTCCGTGTCGCGCCAAACCGAGATGTCGGCTTTCAGATCGCCGTCAAAATCGCCCGGTGCCATATAATCGGAGTTTGCGATGCCGAATGTTTGAAACAAAAAACCGCCGCCGGATTTATTGACATACCAAACATTGGTGCTTGGACGAAAAACCGACAGATCGGCTTTACCGTCATTGTCAAAGTCGAGCGCGCGGCGCAATTTAACTTGCCCCGAAACCGAAACTACGAGAAGAACTACGAGGGCAAAGAATACGCTAAATTTGCCGCTTTTGGTCAAAATACTTTTCATTTTTGTTATCCTTAAAACTATATTGATTATTGCAAAGGTTTTGGCAATAGTTACGCCAAAGACTACAGGAATGTCAAATATACTACTTTAGCCGAACTAAATGCAAGATATTCGACGAAAAACCTTGTCAAAAACGAAATTTTTACTCTTACCTTTGGCTTATTCTGCGTTCTTAGACGCACTCAAATTAATAAAAGTTGGAAAACCGCCAAAATTTTATCAAAATTAATTTCTTGATTGCGTAACCGTTAAAATCTGGTCGCCGATTTTGATCGTTCCCGTCCGTGAAATCTGCTGATTGGTCGACACGCGGAACGTCACCGCGCCGTTTCCGCTGAGCGGCGATGCGCTTGTCACGGAAATCCATTTGGCACTGCTTTTTACCGAATAATCGCAATTTGACGCCGCGGTAATATTAACCGTGAACGTGCCGCCTTTGGTCGGTGCCGGCAAATTGGTCTGCGATAGATTGAAACTGCAAACCGTCTGGTTCTGCAATGCCCGCTGAACATTCAATCTGCCGCCGGTTTTGACCAAACCGTTCCAAGCCGCCAAAACATCGACCGTGTTCATCAGGGTCGCTTTGAGCGAGGCGGCGGAAAGATTCGGATTAAACGACGAAAGCAAAGCCGCCGCGCCCGCGACATGCGGGGTCGCCATCGAGGTTCCGCTCAATGTCGCGTAGCTTGAATTTGAACTGTTATAAGTGCTGTAAACGCTCGATCCAGGTGCCGCCAGGTCAACGCTGATCGGACCGATATTTGAAAAACTCGAACGCGCGTCGGTCGAAGTCGAAGAGGCGACGGCTAAGATCGAAGGCAAATTATAGCTTGCCGGATAAAGCGGCTGCGTATCGATATGTCGATTGCTGTTATTTCCGGCGGCGAAGACATTCAAAACGCCTGCTTCGCCGAGCGCGTCGAGCGCATCCCGGGTTGCCTGGTCATAACCGCAGGCTTCCGGACAATCGGCGTAGGAATTATTCGTGACGCGAACGTTCACGCCGCGGGTTTTCATCAAGCGAACGTAATTGTAGGCATTAACGAGCATCGCCGAAGTCGAATCCGTGCCGCCCGCGCTGTAAATTTTGATCGCCATCAGTTTGACGTTCCAGTTCACGCCCGTGACGCCGATGCCGTTATTGCCGACCGCGCCGATCGTGCCCGCCGTGTGCGTTCCGTGTCCGTTTTCGTCCAATGGATCGGGATCGTTGTAGCGAAAATCATATCCGTAATAATCATCAATAAAACCGTTGCCGTCGTCGTCAATTCCGTTGCCGTTGATCTCGCCCGGATTGGTCCAGGCGTTGGCGGCAATGTCTTCGTGCGTGTAGCGCAAACCCGTGTCGATATCGGCTACGACCACGGTCGAGCTTCCCGTCGTCAAATCCCAGGCTCCCGGCGCGGAGATTTTCGATAATCCATACATTCCCGTGTTCGTGTATTGCGGGTCGTTCGGCGTGGCGAGCAGATGATAGTAAAAATTCGGCTGCACGGCTTCGATCTCGCCGTATTTTTTATAATCTTCGATGGCTTTTTCGACCGTCATATCTTCAGGCAGTTTAACGCGTATCCAACCTAGATCGCCGAGCGTTTCCAATAAATTTGCGCCGACCAGAGCGTTCGTTTGGGCAACCAGCGACGAATCGGTTCCGCTTTTGAATTTCACGAGAACTTCGCCGTCGGCAAATGCCTTTTCAAATTTTTGACCAAATGCAAAATTGACGGCGAAAAGTAGAATTACAAAAAAGCACAGTGGTTTAATTGGTTTCATAATGGATTTTGTAAAACTACCTGAATAAACAGTGCAGTTTTTTGAACGAAAGAGACAAAATTATTAACGAAAGAGACAAAAGTTTTAAAGATTATAAATTTTTCAGGTAGAGAATTACAAATTTATTTTGCGGGAATTCGGAAAAGAAAATTTATGGGGCGGCTAGTGGGGGTCGAACCCACGACTTCCTGAACCACAATCAGGCGCTCTAACCACTGAACTATAGCCGCCACAAACGCGATTTCGGATTTGAGAATGCGGATTGCGGATTGAATCCAAAATCGAGATTTGTATTATACAATCCGGAATCCGAAATCCCAAATCTAAAATTTTAATACCCCCGGCACGACTTGAACGTGCGACCCACAGCTTAGCTTACCTCACTTGGTTTCCCAAGCCCTGTTTTCCCGAAAGAAAACAAGTTGAAAGTCTGGACTATATCTTAGACATTTCAGTCTGAGTGCGTATAGTCTCTACGGAACCCCTGCGAAGTCTTCAGCGAAATTTATATTTTTCGACTGATTATTTTTCGGAGCGTCAATTCTCAACGAAAAGTAAGTTTTGACATTTTCCGGCTTAAAGTAATAACACTTGTCTGTGTCAGGACAATAAACGCAAAAAACATCAACCTCACTTTTGTCAATCGGCTTACCATGCGAACCGTTTCGGTCAGCCCACCAGTTTTCAAGTCTGATTTGAACTGAACCATTAACGGCTCGGCGATATTTAACCTGTATTCTTATAAACTTAATTCCGTCATAAGCTACAAGGTCAAACGGCGCATGTTCGGTTGTCGGAAACAAAACTACGTAACCTTTTTCAACCAAATCACAATGAGCCTTTGCTACTCCTAAGTCGCCTTTATTTTTTGTGTGATGAATTCTCATACAAAATTAACGACTCCAAGGTTTCCTCGGTATTGTCATAGGAAGTTTTCATTTCCCTTAGAGTTCCACCGATACAGCACTCTCCACTGTGCAAGTTTCTTTTTCCCTGCACAGGCTCCTATTTGAAGGCTGTTGCTCTATCCAACTGAGCTACGGGAGCATAAAAAGAACGAATAGAAATCTTAACTATTGAAAAGTTTTAAGTCAAATTGACGCTTCCTGCTTTCGCCGATTTTTCTTGGATAATTTGCATCATTTGCTCGAAAACTTCGGATAGATCGAGTTCGCTCGTATCGATTACGACCGCATCTTCGGCGATCATCAAGGGCGAATCTTCGCGCGAAACGTCGCGTTCGTCGCGTTCCTTGATCTCGGCGAAAGTCTGTTCGTAACTTGTCGCCCGCTGCTTTTCCAGATCTTCTTCGTAACGGCGGCGCGCCCGCGCTTCGGGTTTTGCGGTTAAGAAAAATTTGACGTCAGCCTGCGGAAAAACAACGCTTCCGATGTCGCGCCCGTCAAGCACCGCGCCGTTTTTGGCGGTTTCGCCGATCGTGCGCTGATGTTCGACCAAAATTCGGCGAACCTCTGAAATAGTCGAAACGATCGAGGCGGCTTGCCCGACTTCGTTTGTCCGAATTTCTGCCGAAACATCGCGCCCGTCGAGAAAAATCTGCAAATTTTCAGGCTCGCCGACCAGCTCGATTCGTGCGCTTTCGGCAATCTCGGCGACTCGCGCGCGATCTTCAAAACTCACGTTGTTTTGCAAAACAGCCAGACCGACGGCGCGATACATCGCGCCCGTGTCGAGATAAAGCAGGTTCAATTGTTTGGCTAACATTTTACCGAGCGTCGATTTTCCCGCGCCCGAAGGTCCGTCAATGGCAATTATCATCGAGTTTTAGTTTATTTGATTTCGGGGCATTCTGTCTAAATCAATCAGCATTTCGAGTTTTTTGCCGTCCGTCCAACACTCGCGTTTGAAGTTTTGGTGATATTCGTCAATCGCGTGAACCGACTTTTGGACGGCTTCTTTGGCACGTTCAAAGCTTTCGGCTTTCATCAGATAGATCAAAAAATCGCCTTCCGTATTTTGGTCGAGAAAAACCGTTTCCAAAATAACGCCTTCATCGCGCAAAGTTGCCAATGCTTCGTTCCGGCGTTCGTTAACGGTTTTTGCCCACATCCGAACTTTTTCGATCGAATCCGGTTTTAGTCTGATTTTAACGCAGCGCGTTTCGTAATTCATCGGCTTTGATTCAAGGATATAATTATTCGGAAAGCAGTTTGTTTTTTGCCGCTTTCGGTAGTTTTTCCCAAACCATTTCGTATGAGTTTTTGATCAGATCCTTAAGTTCGGCGGTTTCGAGTGCGTCCGGGTTTTCGACCGTCACCCAATGATAGCGGGCAACATAATGAGCCGGAATGATGCCGTCCTGTTCGACGAGTTCGGCAAATTTTTCGGGCGTGCATTTAAAGGAAACAGCCGTTTGCGCCGTTTCGAGCCCCGTCACGGCGAACATTTTTTTGCCGACCGTGAACGTCAGATCGTTTCCCCATTTAACGTCTTCCGTCGCCCCGGGAAATGAAAGACAAAATTGGCGAAGTTCATCGATATTCATTTTATTGATCCAAAATTTTCAGCAAAAGTTTTAATGCTGAATTTCTATTTATTTTTAAAATCCGTTTCGCTGTAGGTCGCGATAATCCTTCCCGCTTCATTGACCGTTTTTTCGTAAACCCAGGATTTGTAGCAGTTGAAACAACTATAAAATTCCGATTGTTTATTGTTTCGCAGTTGTTTCATTAGCTCATTGCAATTCGGACAAACGATTATGAATCGCTTTGTTTGTGCTCGAAATTCCAATAATTTTTCAATCATAAAATCCCGCTTAACACTTTTAATGTCGTTTCGATGTCTTCGCGCGAAACGTCGCAGTGCGTGACCATCCGGATCGCTTTGCCGAAGGGAATCGCTAAAATGCCGTTTTCTTTTAAGGCGGTGCAGATCTCCGCCGAAGTTTTGCCGGTTTCCGAAACGTCGAAAATGACGATGTTGGTCTGAACTAATTCAGCATCGATCGCAACGCCGCGCAAATTTGCCGCGCCTTCCGCCAATGCGCGGGCGTTTTCGTGGTCGATATGGAGGCGTTTCGGCGATTCTTCGAGCGCGATCAAACCTGCCGCCGCGAGAATTCCGGCTTGCCGCATTCCGCCGCCGAAGCGTTTGCGCCAGACTCTCGCTTCCGCGATAAATTCCTTCGTTCCCAAAAGCATCGAACCGATCGGCGCGCCCAAGCCTTTTGACAAACAAAACTGCACCGAATCAACCGATTTTGCGAGATTCGCCACGGTTTCGTTTTGCGCGACCGCCGAATTAAAAATCCGCGCGCCGTCCAGATGAACGGGCAGATTTAATTGATGCGCGTTGCCGCAGATTTCGTCGGTCGCCGACGCTGACATAACGCTTCCGCCGCCGAAATTATGCGTGTTTTCAAGGCAAATCAAGCCGGTCGGGCAAGCGTAATACGGCTGATCGATGTGCAGTGCCGATTCGATTTCCGCCCACGTGAGCATCCCGCTCGGGTTCGCGGCGCGCACCGGGCGAATCATCACGCCGGAGGCGACCGCCGGCGTGCCCATCTCGTAATTAAAAATATGCCCGCGTTCTTCGATCACGACTTCATCGCCGGCGCGCGTGTGAAGCTTGACGGCGATCTGATTGCCCATCGAACCCGTGGGCACAAAAAGCGCGGCTTCTTTGCCGAATATTTCCGCGGCTTTTCTCTGCAAAAGATTAACGGTCGGGTCTTCGCCGTAAACATCGTCGCCGACTTCCGCCTCCGCCATCGCTTTGCGCATCTGCGCGGTCGGTTTCGTCACTGTATCGCTTCTTAGATCAATCATTTGTTCTGTTATTTTGCACTATAAATTAAACTTTTGGAAAATGCTCGTTTCAAAGATTTTTTGAGGGCGACTGCGGGATTCGAAATTTTTGAAACTACTCGGCAAATTTTTTCGATAAAGTAGTCTTAATACAAGTACTTTAGAAAATCTTTTCAAAAAAAATCAAGGCATTGGTTGTTTTCATTCAAATCAGCTGATGTTTCTCGGAAAAGACGTTCTGA
>Ga0310813_10002565_pt1 | contig 11013 bp, 13 predicted proteins | sample YN3metagenome_FD_203086 | JGI IMG/M metagenome (GOLD analysis project Ga0310813, IMG submission 203086) | Soil microbial communities from experimental microcosm in Duke University, North Carolina, United States - YN3 | ecosystem: Engineered > Artificial ecosystem > Soil microcosm > Unclassified... | reverse complement strand
GTGCAGAAACTCGAAGCGCAGCTCGATGCGCGGCTGTTTCTGCGCACCACGCGCAGCACGTCGTTGACCCGCGAAGGCGAGCTGTTCTATGAAAACTGCCAGCCGGGCGTGCAGCGCATCGTGCAGGCGCTCGAAGACATGCGCGAGCTGCGCAACGGACCGCCGCGCGGGCAGTTGCGCATCTGCTCGACGCCCGGCTTCGGGCGGCGCATCGTCGCGCCGCTATTGCGCGGCTTTCACGAGCGCTATCCGGACATCACGCTGGAATTGCTGCTCAACGAGCGGCCCGCCGATTTCACGGCCGACCGCATCGACGTGTCGTTTCGCGACGGCCGCATCGAAGACTGCGAGATCGTCGCGCGCCAGCTGATCCCGATGCAGATGATGGTGTGCGCAGCGCCCGCGTACGTGCATGCGCATGGCTTGCCGCGCCAGGTCGAAGACCTCTGCCGGCATGGCTGCATCAATTTCCGCAGCGAAGCGGGCCGTGTGCGCGACTGGGAGTTCAAGGTGAACGGTCTCGCGCAGAGCTACCGGCCGCGCGCGCAGCATACCTTCAACGACACCGAACTGATCCTGCAGGCCGTGCTCGACGGACAAGGTCTGGCGCAGCTGCCCGCTTACCAGGTCTTCGACCAGCTGCGCGATGGGCGGCTCGTCAGTTGTCTGGCGCAGTACGCGCCCGACGACGGCGGCCACTACATCTGCTATCTGAGCCGCAAGCATCTGCCGGCGCGGATTCGCGTATTTATCGATTACATGACCGAGCAGACGCGCGCGCTCGATCTGCCCTATCCATTGACGATCAGTCCGGCGCCCGCCGCGAGACCAGCGCAAACCACGCAGGCTGTGCCGGCCGCGCAGGCTAGCCAGCCCGTGCAGGCTACTCAGGCAGCCCAGCCTACGTAGGCCTAAGCGCGCACTCACGCCATTGGTGTTCGCTGCGCAACACCGTGCGTCCTCGCGCGGCTCTACTGCAGCACGGCGCGTACGCCTACGATGGGTGCGGTAAGGAGCCGGATGCAGCAAGCGATCCGGCATACGCAATGCGGCACGCGAGCCGCACACCCGCTCACGGAGAAACATGATGCTTCGACGCGTGGTTTGCGCAAGCTCAGACGAGCGCGCGTCAGGTGATGCATTGGATCGTCCGCCAACGACCCGCACGCCATGACGAGGATGCGTGCGCCGTGGTTCACGCTGCCCGGCCACGATGACGGGTGCGATCCGTACACGCTGTACACGACCACCGTCACCGTGACCGGCGGCGAAGCCTGCGACGGGCGCGAGTCGGGCATCGTGCGCTCGGACGACGGCGAACTGCTGCTCGAACTGCGGCGGCCGCTGGCGCTCGGCGGAGCCGGTGGCGGCACCAACCCCGAACAGCTGTTTGCGGCCGGCTACGCGGCGTGTTTTCACGGTGCGCTGAGCATGCTGGCTGCGCGCGCGGGTCTGCGCATCGTCGACGCGAGCGTGGCGGTGACGGTGCGCTTTAACCGCGATCCCGCGGACGGGCTCTATGTGCTGATGGCCGACACGCGCATCAGCCTGCCCGGCGTCGAGCGCACGCTGGCCGAGCAACTGGTGCGCGACACCGAACGCTATTGCCCTTACGCCAAGATGGCGCGCCGCGGCATCGCCAATCTCGTTGCGCTCGCAACGTCCGGCGAGGCGGGGGCGGCGCGATGAAATGCACGGTGTTTTTCGCAGATGGAGGCTTTGAAATGAACAGGACCGACCGCTGGTCGCAGATCGTCGGCGGGCTGCGCGCAGTGGCTGCGAACCGCTTCAGCGTGCGCCGCAGGTCCCTTGCGTACGATGAGCGCGAGCGCGACGCAGCGATGCAGCGCACGGCGCCCTATGAGCCGTTTATCAGCAGTGTCGAGCGGCGCAGTTCGTCGACCATCGTGGTGTCGTGGAGCGATGCGACGCGCGGCCGCTATCTGGACCAGGTGTGGCGCGCCGGCTATGCGCGCGCGGCGGGGTTTTGCGGCTTGACGGGCATTCCGGTGCGGCGCGGCGATGTGGTGTTCCGTCCGCTGCTGCGCGGCGGCGTGGCGCCGGTCAATGCATTCGACATGATTCTGGCGGATCGCGTGCCGGGCGCGGCCGTGGAGCGTTGAACCGCCGGCCGGCATGCCGGCCGATGGTTGCGGTTGCAAACAAAGCGGTTCTTTGGTGGGATGAGGGCTGACACACCGTTACAGCCCGAGTCGCAATACCACAAGGAGCCAACAAGTGCCGGCAAGAACCGCTGTCGCAGTCGTCATGGTGGCCTGTGCGACGCTTGGGGCGTTGCCCGCCCAATCGGCATACGCCGATACCGTTGCTGACGAAACCATCACCGTTGCAGGCCTCACGCATCCGGTCGATATCCTGATCGACAAATGGGGCGTGCCGCACATCTTCGCGGACAACGAGCGCGACGCGTTTTTCGTGCAGGGCTTCAATGCCGCGCGCGACCGCATGTTCCAGATCGACCTGTGGCGCCGCCGCGGCCTCGGTGAACTCGCGGAGGTGTTCGGCCCCGCGTATGTCGAACAGGACAAGGCGACGCGCCTGTTCGTCTATCGTGGCGACATGACCGCCGAATGGAAACGCTACGGCCCCGACGCATTGCCGGTGGCGACCCGTTTCGCGGCGGGCGTGAATGCGTATATCGACTGGCTGGCCGCGCACCCGGAGCGTTTGCCCTATGAGTTTCGCAAGGTCGGCTACTGGCCGGCGAGATGGAGCGCCGACGACATCGTGCGGATTCGCAGCCATGGCCTCACGCGCAATCTGACCAGCGAAGTGGCGCGGGCGAAAGTGGTATGCAAGGGTTCGGTGGCGGACGATACGGTCCGCTTCGGCCTGCAGCCGCCGTGGCAAACGCAGGTGCCCGACGGGCTCGATCCGTGCCTGCCCGACGACGTGCTGAAGGTGTTCACGCTCGCCACGCAAAACGTGCATGTGACGCGCGAGTCGCTGCACAGCGCCGACGCCGCGACCACGCTGATCGCCGCGGCCGACAATCCCGAGGAAGTGACCGAAGGCAGCAACAACTGGGTGGTCGCACCGGACAAGTCGGCCACCGGCCGCGCGATCATGGCTAACGATCCGCACCGTGCCTATGCGGCGCCGAGCCTGCGCTACATCCAGCAGATCAGCACGCCGACGCTCGACATCATCGGCGGCGGCGAGCCGTCGGCGCCCGGCATTTCGATCGGACACAACGGCACGATTGCGTACGGGCTGACGATCTTCAATATCGATCAGGAAGATCTGTATGTGTATCGGCTCAATCCGGCCAATCCGCGGCAATACCGCTACAAGGGCCGCTGGGAGCCGATGCGCATCGTGCATGAAAAGATCGCGGTGCGCGGCCGCGCGCCGGTCGATGCCGAACTGGCCTTTACGCCGCACGGCCCGGTGATCTACACCGAAAGCGCAAAGAACCGCGCGTTCGCAGTGCGCACCGCATGGCTGCAGCCTGGCATGTCGCCGTACTTCGATTCGATCCGCTATATGCGCGCGAAAAATTTTGCGGAGTTCAAACACGATCTGTCGACATGGGGCGCGCCGACCGTCAATCAGGTGTACGCGGATACGCATGGCGATATCGGCTGGGTGCCAAGCGGACTCGCGCCACGGCGGCCGAACTGGGACGGGCTGATGCCGGTGCCCGGCGACGGGCGCTATGAATGGGCAGGCTTCTGGCCACGCGACGAGATGCCGTCCGCGTACGATCCGCGCGACGGTTACTTCACCACGTCCAACGAAATGAACCTGCCGGCCGGCTATCCGTACAAGGAACGCAAGCTCGGCTTCGAATGGACCAATGGGTCGCGTCATCAACGCATCGATGAAGTGCTGAGAGCGCTGCCGAAGGTGTCGATCGAAGACAGCGAACGCTTGCAGAACGACGTCGTGTCGATTCCGGCGCGCCGGCTGGTGGCGTTGCTTGCGCCGTTATCCAGCGACGATCCCGACACGCGCGCGGCGCTCGCGCTGCTGAAAGGCTGGGATGCGCAGATGCGCGCGGATTCCGCGCAGGCTGCGCTGGAAGAGGTGTGGCACAGCCGGTACCTGGGCAAAGCGTTCAAGACCGCGGTGTTGCCCAAAGCGGCCGCCGATGCGTTCGGTGCGCCGGATACCGCGGTGTTGCTGGACTCGCTCGAACATCCGCAGGCGCGCTTCGGCGACAACGCAACGGCGAAACGCGACGCCGTGATGCTGTCGAGCCTGCGCGATGCATACCGCGAGATGGTGCAACTGCAAGGCGGTGATGCCCGTGCGTGGCAATGGGGCAAGCTGCAGACGAACCTGAACGCGCATCCGTTTGCGGATCTGGTCGACGCCGACATGCGCGCGAAGCTCGACGTCGGTCCGCTCGGCAAGGGCGGCAGCGCGTATACGCCGAACCAGTCGACCTATCGCGCGAGCGACTTCCGCGAGACCAATGGGCCGTCGTTCCGCGTGATCGTCGACGTGGGCAACTGGGACAATTCGCGCGCGGTGAATCTGCCCGGCGAATCGGGCGATCCGGATAACCCGCATTATCGCGACCTTGCGCAGATGTGGCTGAATGGAGAGTACTTTCCGTTGCTGTATACGCGCGCGGCGGTTGAGCGTGCGACGGAACAGCGCATCCGGTTGGTGCCGGGGGCGCAGACGGAGTAGGGGGTACGGGGCGCATGGCGAGCGGTCGCACTCACGCCCCGCAGAATCTGCGAGCGCAGACGCGCCATCGCTATAATCGCGCTCAAACCTCGCCATGGAAGCCCGATTGTGAAAAGAACTACCGCCTTCGCGCTCGTTGCATCTGCATTTGCACTTGCACTCGCAGGCTGCTCGTCGGCCGAAAAAGAGCAGCTCGCCGCGCAGCGCTTCGCTCACGACGAAGCCAGTCTCGCCGTCGCGCAGCGCAGTGCCGCAGTGGATTGCAGCGCGGCCAACTGCGACGCCGCCTGGGCGCTTACAAAACGCTATATCGAGCAGCATTCCGATACGCACGTGGTGCGCGCGGACGCGGTCGCCATCGATAGCGACGTGCCGTACAGTTCGGGCGATGTCGCGTTGTCGGCTACGCGTGTCGCGAAAGGCTCAGGCGCTACGCTGACGCTGTTCGCGCAATGCCGCAACATGTACGGGCGCGACAATGCGCGGGGCTCCGACTATGACGAATGCGCGGAATCGATTCTGAAAGCGCAGAACGGGTATGTGCCGTTTCTGAGGAAGCAGGCGTCGGGGCAGTAAGCGATCGTAGGGCGCCAGAGTATGTGCGACTGTGGGACTGAGTTTGTGCGACTGACGTAGGGAGCCAGAGTATGTGTGCGATCGGCGCCGCAATTGTGCGACTGAGCGACAAGGTTTGCGCGATCGGCCTAAATTGCCGTGAAGCGTGAAGCGCCACCATCGCGTCATTTACTGTTCTCGACCGACTCGGGCGGACGTCGGCCCGGAGCGGTCAATGACGGCACTGCGCCGATGACTGATCAAGGCTGCGGACAGCTCAGCATCCGCCACCGAATAAGGCCAACGGGCCAATTCAGTGCCGGTGCGATTGAGGGACAAAAAGGGGGGCGACCTTACTTCAACGCGCGAGGCGCGACCCGACAAGGGCCTGGAACAGTTGAAGAATGTCGACCTTCGTGCGGCCGCCGCTAATAATGGACAAGAAGACGTTAAAATTCATCGCGACCTTCTCGCCGCTCCTCGGATTGAGTAGCACGAAGTCTTCCCACTCGGCTTCATGCCCCTCGACCGACGCCGCGTAACTCAAGAGCCAATAGATGGCCACTTGGCGAAAATCTGCCGAAGAGAAGCGTTTCACGCTGCACTTCACCTCTACGAGAGTACTCCCTAGGGCGAAGTCTCCGTGGCCACTGGCAATCCATTCAAGGCCCGGAATTCGCGGCCGGATGACGATGGGACGCCCGCTCGCGCGGCTCATCTCTGTCATCGAGTTGGCGAGGTTCGTCCCGATCGTCTCGGCCAAAGCTTGGTCCCACGCGGTCAGTTGGTCGGGCAGCTTCGCATCGAAGTATGCACGCTGCCGCCGGAGCGTTTCAGCGAAGCAGCTTTGCCAGTCGATGCTCGCTCTACCGTCAAGCAGCGTCTCGCCCACCGTGTAGCCGAGCTCGAAGAGCATTGCGCGCTGCATGGTTGACAGAAGCAGGAGTTCCGGTCGGAGTGGCTGGATTTGGACGGTGAGCGCCGAATTGTTAAAGTGCGCGACGATGCTCGGCGTCAGCTGTGGAAACACCTCATCAAATAAGCCCGGGATTTCTCGGGCCACGGTGCGTGGATCAAACTGCATCGTTTATCCCTTTGGCCCAGTTCATGAACACAGCCGAAAACCGTGGCTCCGCGCCGCAGCTTGCTGAGCTTCATTTTATCCTTAGCTTCGTCGAAAGGGAGTTCTACCCCAAGCGCCCATGATTGGCTCGCGGCACGCTTCACCTGCTGCCGAGCTTTGTCTCCCTCATCAGCGAATGCGAAGGACGCGAGCCAAAAGAGGCGCTGACATTCTGGACTCATTTGGTGCCAGCGATTGCGCAGGGAATTGAACGCGACAGCGTCGCGCCAGCCACGCCAACAATCGATGCAAGCGCGCCGTACCGTATCTAGTTGAGTAGTGTCGAAAAGCTGGCGCACAAGCTGCACCCGCGCCGGCGCACTTTGGAAACGCAAGCAGCGCAGGTAATGGAGCAGACTAGTGTCGGCTTGCAGCAGATGCGCGGAGTGGACGGGTACGTCATCGAGCAAATGGTCGAGCCGTCCATGGATGCTGGAGAACCTAGCGTCGCTTCGTAGGTTCGCGATGCCCCGCATGATGGTGGTGAACGAAGAGCGGAAGGCATGGAGATTCCGCTGTTTCAGCAGCGTCGCCGCGATTTCGAGTGCGACAGCCGGTTCATGAAGCTGTGTGATTCGCAGACATCGTTTCAACTAAAATGAGGGATGGACCGCGAGATTGCGACTCGATTACGTTGGGTGATGATGTATCACGAGACCGGCAAAGCTGGTCTCGTATGTGCGCGCTGTGGCATCTCGAGACCGACACTTCGCAAATGGTTACGACGCTACCGGGATGCTGGAGAAGAGGGTCTTCGATCTCAAAGTGGCCGCCCGCTCAACAGTCCAAACCGGAAGGTCACTGAAGCTGATCGGGCGACTATTCTCCGGCTGCGTTCCGAGCACAAGGGAGCGAGGCGGATCCAGAACGAGTTGCGGCTCCACGAACAAAGAGAACTGTCACTCGCGACCATTCACAAGGTTCTGAACGAAGCGTCCGTGAAACCGTTAGTGCGTCCCAGGCGGCCGGCACATCCCAAACGCTATAGTCGCCCGGTTCCAGTGGATCGGGTCCAGATGGACACGATGAAGATCGCGCGAGGCGTCTACCAATACACGGCCATCGACGACTGCTCGCGCTTTCGCGTACTGGCTGTCTACCCGCGCAGAAACGCCCGTAATACGCTGCTTTTTCTCGACCGTGTCATCGAGGAAATGCCGTTTCCGATCCAGCGTATCCAGACTGATCGGGGCGGCGAGTTCTTCGCTGAATCGGTACAGCGACGTCTGATGAGCGAGTGCATCAGATTTCGACCGATTCCGCCACGCTCTCCACACCTCAACGGCAAGGTCGAGCGCTCACAGCTGACTGACCTGAACGAGTTCTGGATCCACCATGCCCCGACCGAGGACGAGATTGACCAGCGACTTGAAGGTAAGCGTCAAACCGAGGCCGTCTTGACGATCAGAACTTGACCTCAGAGAGGCGCTGATTTGCGAGCACGATATCGAAGGCGGAGGGATCGAAACTGCCGCCGCACCACGTGAGGAAGTGGTCGTGCTCCTCGTGCGCTGGATCGCTGATTGCCTGGAGGAAGTCTGCATATCCCGGCACGCCGCCCACGTCTTCCGGCGGACACGCATTCTTCCCGTCCAGGCACAGTGGCCGGCGCATGTCTGGATCCGGTACAAGTGCCTTCTCGATCTTGATCCGATGTCGCCAGTTGTCGCCGTAGTCGTAGATGTAGGTAAATGACTTCAGTGCGCCCAGCGCTCTGGCCAGGGTGATCCGGGCTTCATTGAGCAGCGGCGGATCGCTCGGGAATCCGGAGTCGTCAGGTTCGCCGTAGTTGTATTCGCCAAAGATGAATTCGTGCAGGTGTCCACCTTCCCAGCCCATGGCCAGCAGCAGCACGACGTGCAGCTTTCCCAGCCGGATCGAGCCCGGGACGATGATGCGCCGCCAGATCACTGGTTTGATGTACTGCAGCTCAACGCGCAGCACGTAATCAGGCACGGGCGCCTTGACCAGGCGCAGGGAGGATTTGCGGGCTTGTGCCATCGGACTGTCAGGCGGCTTGCTGCTCGATGCATGTGGCCGGCGCCAGGCGCCACGGCAGCAGCTCGTCAATGCGGTTGATGGGGTGATCGCCGATGCGCTCAAATACCATGCGCAGATAGGCGAACGGTTCGATGCCGTTCAGGCGCGCTGTACCGATGAGGCTGTAAATCACGGCCGCACTGTCGCCGCCGCCGTCGGAACCTGCGAAGAGGTAGTTGCGCCTGCCGAGGACGAGCGGCCTGATCGCCCGCTCCGCGGTATTGTTGTCCACTTCGATGCGCCCGTCTTCACAATAGCGTGTAAGCGCCCGCCAGTGCGCCAGCGAATACCGGATTGCCCTTGCCAGTCCCGACTTCGTTGAGACCAGCGACAGCGTGTGTTCAAGCCAGGCCTTCAGTTCGGTGAGCAACGGAGCCGAGCGCTGCTGACGCACCGACACCCGCACATCCGGAGTTCGGCCGCGAATCTCACGCTCGACGACATACAGGGCAGCGATACGGCGCAGTGCTTCCTGGGCAATCGGCGAGCGATCGAGCTCGTACAGGTCGTAGAACTTGCGCCGCGCGTGCGCCCAGCATCCGGCCTCAATGATGGTGCCGTCACGATACAGGGCGTCATACCCGCTGAAGGCATCGGCCTGCAGGATTCCCTTGTAGCCAGCCAGATGTTCCCGAGGTCGCTCACCTTTGCGGTCGGCCGAGTAGCGATACCAGACCGCTGGCGGCGCATGGCTTCCTGCCGCCCGGTCGTCCCGCACATAGGCCCACAGACGCGCCGTGCGCGTCTTTCCGCGCCCGGGCTCAAGAACAGGAACAGGTGTGTCGTCGGTATGTACCTTGTCGGCGTCGCGCACGTAACGGCCGAGTGCATCGGACAGCGGCTGCAACAGCGCCGCTGCTTCACGTATCCACGCAGCCAGGGTTGCGCGATCCAGTTCGACGCCGGCACGCCGATAGATGCCAGCCTGCCGGTACAACGGAGTATGGTCGGCATACTTCGCGACGACGACCTGAGCGAGCAGCCCGGCACCGGCCATTGATCGCGCTATCGGGCGCGACGGTGCCGCCTCCTGCACCACTGCAGCACAGCGCGGGCAACTCAGTTTCGGACGGACGTGACGCAGGACCTTGAAGTAACCGGGCACGTAGTCGAGCATCTCCGATGCGTCTTCGCCCAGCGCGCGCATCTGTTTGCCGCATTCCGGACACCCGCAATCCGCAGGCGCATGCACAACTACTTCACGGGGAAGATGTGCCGGGAACTGTCGCGGCGTGCGACGCAGTGGCGCAATGTCCGTCGTGAGCATCGTGCGCAGTCGCTTCGGCATCAGGTGACATCGCCGGCGTGCAATCAGGCGCTTCAGGAGCAGGCAGATCACCGAGTGCGAGTTGCAGCTGGTCCATCAGTTCTGTGATGCGCTCTGACGAACGGCCATACTGCCATCGCTTCAGTCGCGAGATCTCGCCCAGCAACTGCGCGATCGTTTCGTCGCGCGAGGCAACGATGCGCTTGAGAGCGGCGACGTCATCGGGCAAATGGCTGGATGGCATGCGTGCCAGTGTAAATGAAGCACTCGGGCTTGTGGGCCTCCAGCTCCAGCATTACGCCGCGTGCGTCGGTCGCCACGTCCGCTCGGGATGTCGCCAGTCAATCCCCTCGAGCAGCATCGACAGTTGCGCGGCTGACAGGTGGACTGTTCCCGAGTCTGCCTGCGGCCACACGAAGCGTCCGCGTTCAAGTCGTTTCGCGTACAGGTTCATGCCGTCGCCGCTCCACCATAAGATCTTGATGAGATCACCGCGACGACCGCGAAACAGGAAAATGTGGCCCGAGAAGGGATCATGTCCGAGTGTCGACTGAACCAGTGCGGCCAGCCCATCCATGCCACGACGCATATCAGTTGTGCCCGCTGCCAGCCAGACGCGCGTACCAGTCGGTGGGGCAATCATGCCGGCATCAGGCAGCGCAGCACGAGGCGCAACTGCACTGGATCGACCATACCCGTGACGCGCACTCGCGCGCCGTTCAGTTCAATCTCGATGCCCGACGCTGCCGGTGCGCTGTCGCGATGTGGCCACCGAATGTAGAGCCGACGCCGACGGATCCGTCTGGCCTGCTGGTACATCAGGCAACGTTACGGGCAACAATACTGTCGTGCCGTTTGCCACCCCGTTGAACAGCCCAGCCTTCAGTTGCCGGCGCCACTTGAACACCATGTTGGGATTCAGCCCGTGCGCCTGCGCGAGTTTGGCCACGGAGATTCCGGGCTCGCATGCCGCGACTGCAACCTGCCGTCGATACTCCCTTGTGTAATTCGGTCGGCCCTTGCGGCTCGACGCTCTTGTATCGCCTGTGTCCAAAGTAGTCCCCACCACTTGAAGTGACGGACATCACTTTGGACAACGGGGCCATCCATGTCCATGCGGCCTTTAACTTACGCTTACCCTTGAAGAGTGGCAGTTCGATTACAACTGGCGCCGTCCGCACGGCTCCCTCGGTGGCAAGACACCGGTTGACCGCATCGCAGAAGTCGGTGAAATCACGCCTCTGTCGGAGCAGGTGCAAAACGCATACGACGAGCGGAAGGAACGAATCCGGCATCGCGAATGGCGTGTGGACAAGACACTTGCGGAGCATCACCGGCGCGTGCGGGGACTCGCGCCGCCAAACCG
>Ga0310813_10002563_pt1 | contig 11014 bp, 14 predicted proteins | sample YN3metagenome_FD_203086 | JGI IMG/M metagenome (GOLD analysis project Ga0310813, IMG submission 203086) | Soil microbial communities from experimental microcosm in Duke University, North Carolina, United States - YN3 | ecosystem: Engineered > Artificial ecosystem > Soil microcosm > Unclassified... | reverse complement strand
AGTATTTGAACAATTTGATCGAGCAGGATCATCGCAACATCAAGTCCTGGGTCAACGCAATGCTCGGCTTCAAACGCTTCAGGGATGCGGCCATTACGATATCGGGCGTGGAGTTGATGCATCGCATTCGCAAAGGTCAGTTCAACCTCGCACGGTTGCGCCTCAAAGATTCCACTGAGCCCGCTGTTTGGAAGTCAGTCCTTTCAGCACGATAATGCAATGGTGAATACACCGTTTTTCGCTTGCGCCCGCAATTTGCACCACAGCCAGCATGTGCACATAGCGGGAATACACCGCTCATATGACATATCGCGTCGCACCTTCTGTCTCAGTGCCGATCAAAGCGTTCGCCGATCATCTCCTCGCTCTTGGCCCAGAGCGCCTGGGCGTACTCCGAATCAACTGCATACGGCATGACGCCGGGACTCATCGGGCTGATCGGTCCGTGAATAACCTGCGATACCTGGCAGTCCTCGCAGTAGCGGCCACCGATCTCTTCGGCCCCGGCAACGATGGCGGCCCAGACCGAAGTCGCCGCCCCTTGGGGAACCGTCTTGAATCGGAAGGGTGGCTGCCCTTTGGCGGTCAACTGGGCATTGATCTGCTTCACAACCTTGTCGACCTCGTCAGGTTTCATATGGCGGTCGAGTTCAGTTTTGATCACGCCTGGGTGCAGCGCTGTCGCTCGTACCCCGTGCGCTCGATGTCGGCGATCAAACTCCACCGCGAATAGGATGTTGGCGGTCTTGGAGCGGCCATACGCGATCCCCGGATCGTATGGCGTGCGGTCGAAATTGGGATCCTCGAGGTCGACATCTGAGTTGCGATGGCCGGAAGACGCGAGGATCACCAGCCGCCCTCCTGGCGCAATCAACGATGCAATGCGATTCACAAAGACAAAATGCCCGAGATGATTGGTTCCAAATTGCGTCTCGAAGCCATCGGCGGTGTGCCCAAACGGCGTCCGCATCACGCCGGCACTGGCAATCACCGCATCGAAGGGCCGCCCCTCGCAATTCAGCGCTTCCGAGCAGGCGCGCACGCTATCGAGCGAGGCGAGGGCCTTGATGCACGAACAACCGGGCAAAGACTGGAGCCTCCTCGAGCTGGCGAAGGCCGCAGGTATGTCACGCGCGACCTTCGCCCTTCATTTCAAGGCAGCGGCAGGCGTCGGTCCGCTCGGCTATCTGACCGAATGGCGCATGCGCCTGGCGGAGCGTGCGCTGTGTCAGGACGGTGTCTCAATTGCCAGGCTCGCTGAGTCGCTCGGCTACGCGAGCGAGAGCGCATTTAGCCATGCGTTCAAGCGCGTCACCGGTCGCGCACCCAAATGGGTTCGCCGCAAGACGGAGGTTGCCGCAAGCACGTCAACCTGACCTGGAACTCATCTAGCAGCATCGGATTGTCGACGATTCGTAGCCGCTGTCGAATGTCTCAAACTGGCCGCGTGCTCCCTCACGCCGTCGGCATCAACAGCTTCAGTTCGCCAGGTTTCGATCGGCAGCACGCGACCCAGGTCGTGTGGAAACCCGTTGGAATTACAACGCGACGCGTGACCGCGGCCCCCAGCGGCGCGTTTGGCTGCCTTTGCGGCTATCATGGCGACGACGAGAAGGCGAGCCTCTCCGATGCGTTCCAGACGAGTTTAAGGGCTTTGTTTCAGGACCTATGGGGTGCTCACCCGGCACCAGCGCTGCCGCGTTGATCCATGCCTCGACGCTGTCCCGGATCTGGTCGGTAATCTCGAACTGAACCGGCCGTTGAGTTTTCTCCTGCATGATCGTCGCCCGGCTGGCGATGTGATGCCCGTGGCAAACGTCACAAACTCGCAGCCTCGTGAGATCGCACCCGTTCAAGAATCTTCACAATCTCGCCACGCGTATCGATTTGCCGATACTGCTTCCCCAGCGCCGATGCACGAGCGCGATACCGCGGCTCGCCGGGCACACGGCGAATTGCATCGCGTAATGCGTCCGGCGTCGGATTATTGGTCTTGAGGTCGATACCGACGCCTGACCATTCGACCCGCGCATTCACGTCTGCCTTGTCTTCAGTCATGCCCGCCGTCACCAATGGAATACCGAAACTCAATGCCTGATTCACGCTGCCGTACCCGCCGTTGGTGACGAACACATCGACCTTTGGAAGCAGCCACTCGAACGGCAGATAACTCGCGAGACGCGCATTGGACGGAATCGGCCCCGGTATCGCCTCGATAGATCGCCCGCCGGCGGTGACGACGACCAGCAGGTCTGGCTGGTCTGCGAGCGCAGCGAGTGTCGGCATGACCAATTGTCCGAAATCATGATTGGAAAGCGTTCCCTGCGTGACCAATACGATTTTGCGCGGCCCGTCCAGTTCATGAGCCCACGACGGTATCGGCGCCTGACCCGACACGATCGGGATCGCGCCGACAAATTGCACCGACGCCGGCAGATCGGAACGCGGGAACTCGAATTCCGGCACGGTCAACTGAAGATGGACATCCGGAAGTTTGACTACGGCATCGAGGATGTTCATCGACATCGGTTCGACTTCCATGCTCGCGAGCAGCCCGTTCAGATGACGCCCGAACGGCTCTAGAAACATCTGATCCACCTCGGCCGCGATCGCCTCATAGTCCTGCTTGCTTGCTGGCGGAAGACCCATGTTGCACGGCGCATTGTCGTCGCGGTGGCAAAGCAGACAGGTTGTTCCGCAATACACGATCGCAGGACGCGAAGCGCGAGGACCGAGCAGCATCGGCAGAACGCCGAGGAACAGGTTGTCCGTGAGGATAACGTCCGCGGAGAAATTCTTGAGGACCCTTTGAAGGCTTTTGTACTGGTCGGGCATTGGGTCGGCAAAGACCCGCTCGAAATAGAAGCGAGTCATCGGGAGACCAGGTGGAATGGACGTGAAGTCGGGAAAGGCAGCGGCGAAGTCCCGCAGATCAACATCTGCGACACCTTCGAACGGCGCGAAGGTGGCGCCCATACGTTCAATGCGGTCACGCAAGACAGTCGCCGACAGGCCGACGAGTTCATGACCCTGCTCGACCAGGGTGCGTCCGATCGAAAGTAGCGGGTTTAGATGACCCATTAACGGGACCGACGAGATCAGAATCTTCATGTTCCTGTCCTTTTGAAAACTGCATCAGGTTTCGTAGAGATGTATCGACACCGGCGTCATGTTCGACATTGTTGCCGTTGCAGCAGAATCAAATGGCTAACACATGGTGTAGCGTCATTACTGGAGTAGGGTTTCCAGGACGACGTTCGCGTACCGACTTGAGGGAGAGTATTCGCACACTCGCCGGTTCTAAGCGCAACGAGAACGATCACAATGCGTAGCCGGGCTTTCATGAAGCACGCAATGTTCGTTAAGACTTAATCCCCCGCAACAAGCGGACTCAGCGATAACAGATCCTCCTGTGTGGGGAGCGCGGTCATTCTGGAAGGGAGTATGTTCACGCTCGATCCAGCATCGCCGCGGGCACGACGGTAGGGGCTAGCGGCACAACTTGAACGCGGCTTGCCGTTCGAACCGTGCGGTCATTATTGAAAAGTACGGGTGACGGCGCCGTTGCCCGCAGATTTCAAATTTGTTATCAACGGATGAGGCAAGCCGCCATTCAATGCGAAGCTGCCGAGCAGCGACTCGACGCCTGAATAGACGGTCGCGCGCCCAAAGCTCAAAGCGTCATGTGAGTCGATATGGCGCTCCTGCCGGGGAGTGGACGTCTACGATCGCCGACCCATGCGACCACCGCTTGGGGGTAACGGCCGTTTCTAGATTCATGCCCCGAGGCAGATGCGGCGTTGGAAGTCGTCGCGAGATCCCTGCACGAAGTGGTCAGTTTCCTCGTTGGTCTGGTGACGCCGGGCGCCTGTCTCATTAAGCTCCAAGTGTACGATACGCTTCTGCAGTCCCACACCACATATGCTAGGGTGTCTCGTTTCGTGCGCTGAGCCAGCGCTTGAACTGGCTCCAAACGACGCATTGCCGGAACAGCAAAAGCATGGAAAGACACGACATTAGATTAAAAGAAATCCGCGGCTTCCACGTCGGTGGCGCACTGCACAGGCTGGTTGGCTTTAAGAGTGAAGCTGTTGCCCGGGTGGAGGGCGATACGCCAACCGTCATGGACATGAACGGCGACCACATGGCAGGTCAAATGTATGCCACGCATTACCGGCAGGCCGAACCGGAATTCGTGCTGCCGTTACTGCTGTGGCACGGCGGCGGCCTAACTGGCGCCTGCTGGGAAGACACGCCCGATGGTGGACAGGGATGGTTGGATTACTTCCTGCGCCATGGATTCGACGTGGTGGTCTCGGACGCGTTCGAAAGAGGGCGCGCATCCTGGCCCCCCTACCCGCTCGGGCAAGGACCGGAACATCGTTCGCTGAACGCCGTTTGGCATCATTTCCGTTTTGGTGCAGCAGGCACGTACCCACCGATCCTTGAAGCCCGGAGCGCCCGGAAGATGGCTTACCCGGGACTGCAATTCAGCATTGAGCATCTGGAGCAATTCGGTCGTCAGTTCGTGCCACGCTGGTTGGGCACTGAAGACCTCGCGCTTAAAGCGTACGGAGCGCTCCTTCAAAAGATAGGGCCGTGTGTAGTGATTGGTCATAGTCAGGGCGGCTACTACGCACTGCAGTGCGCCCGCCTGTTTCCGGAATTGGTTAAGGCTGTAGTGGCCGTCGAGCCCCCGGCTGTGCCAGGAGCCGTCAACGCATCCGTCGTGTGCTGCCCCCATCTGTTCATATGGGGGGACTACATTCATGGCAAAAGCGAGACCTGGTCCCGCTACTTCCGGGTCGTCGAGGACTACCGCCGGGGGTTAAGCGACTCGGGGACGCTGGCTGAGGTCATGGAGCTACCTGCGCTAGGCGTACGCGGCAATAGCCACATGCTGATCATGGACCGCAATAACCAACTCATAGCGAAGCTGGTGCAGGATTGGCTGACGCGGATTTCGAATTGAATCGACAGTTTTCATGGTTTTGGTAATCATATAGCCGGCCTCCCTCCGTTCGATGCGAACGGCTGGCGTAGAGATCATGGTGCGAACACCGACGTGACGCACAGGAGGCCGGCATGGGCAAGTCTAGTGGAATTGACCTGCACTCGAACAACATCAGGCTGACGAAAGAGCCAATGGACAGATCGAGTTCGTTCGCCGTAATCACGGCGAGCTGCGCGAGGGTGGCGAACACGATCGGAACGCCGAGGTTCAGCAGCATGACGCCACCGAAATAGCTAAGCGTGTTAGGTTGGATGATCGCCATCGGCACGAGAATCGCGACGAGCGATGCGAACGGCAGGATCGAGCGCAGATCGCACGGCCCCCGCAGCGGACTCAGGACTGCTTTCATTCTGTCGCCTCCTCGAAGCTGGCCGCGAGCAGCGCCTCTTCGGTACACTCGGCCGCGCTCAGTTCTCGCGTTATCCGGCCTGAACGGAAAATTCTAACCGCTATCAGGCAGTTGGCCGGGTCGGCATTCGCTATCGTTTTTGAACAACAGCGCATTCTCAGATAACGAGCGGGCAAGAGAAGAATCGAGTCCGGCACCGCCTTTGTGTGTGTGCCCGGACGCACCTCGTCGCGAACGGTTAGCCGGTGAGTCAGGTCCCGCTGAAATCGAACCGGTCCAAGTCCATGACCTCGACCCACGCGGCCACGACGTCGCACACGAGCTTGTCCTTGCCGTCGTCGCTTGCATAGACCTCGCCCAGCGCGCGTAGCACCGCGTGCGAGCCGAACATTAGATCGACGCGTGAGCCAGTCCATTTCTTCTGGCCGCTCCTGCGATCGAAGCCTTCGATCCCGTCGCGCCGCGTCCGATGTCGGCGTCCACTCAGTGTCCACGTCGAGCAGGTTGCTGAAAAATTTATTCGTTAGCGTTTCCAGCCTGTCGGGGAACATGCGCGAACGCGTCGTCTCGGTAAGTGCGCTGATCATGACGACAGCAGTGATAGCAAGGCGTTTCATAGCAATTTTCCTGGTGAGTTTTGCGTACCGACATTAAGGAGAGCGCCAGCTCGATATTTCTAATTCCACCAGTCTGGATGATTCGATTTTCAACTTCCACCGGAATACAAAGCTTATTGTCAGCACCCGAATCGAGATTCAATCTCGCACCGGCAATGGAATATCTCCGCGCGTACCGTGTTCGATCTATGCAGGGGAAGGAACACTATTCGGACACATGGTCGAACAGGAGAAAACGTGCTTGCCGCTAAACCCTCTCTTCTCAAGCGCATATGGGTATCGCTGCCCGCTGGCGCACTGGCGATACGGGCGAACACTGCGTTGCTTCAGGCAACAGATCAGGTCGGCATCGTAACTGCTCGCGGTGGATTGCTCACGCTGGTGAACCGTGCAGTTGATATCCCCGGCCGGGCACTCGCCACGAACTGGCAGTTCCAGCAGGCGTTCCACGTATGCGTAGGAATTGGTATGGCTGTCTTCTATGCGTTGATCGTCAGAGATCCGCGCAATCGCGTTGTCGGAAAGAGCCTGCTTTACGCCACGTTGGTCTGGCTGGCAAATGCTCTGGTTGATCTACCGCTCATCGGGCAGGGACTTGCCGGGACGCGCGTTCTCTCGATTATTGGCATCGAGTACTTCGCGCAGGCGCACACGATCTTTTTTGTTCTTAGCGGTCTGTTGCTCGCGAGGTTCTCTGAAGACTAGCAGGAAGCGAGCAGGAAAGAGAAGAGGAGAGAGGGGCTCTGCAATGGCTTTCCCGTCGATGCAATTCGTCGCGATTTCACCTGCAGGCTAAAGGATAACCGCTCCAGACAGTGACAAAGATGCGCTGCGCCAGCGTCGGTCAATGCGCCGGGCAGCGCTCAGCTGAACTCGGCTCAGCTGCCGCCGAAGTAGATGTTGCAGTAGCTGACGGGGCCGACGCAATCGTCCGAATGCGACGATGACGTATCGCTTCGCTTGTTTCCCGAATCCGTTGTGGCACCAGGAACACCACCCAAACCGCTTTGCTGGCTGGCAGCTGCGTCCTCAGCAGCCACCTTTGCTTCTGCCGCAAGGATGTCGTCCGGGTAATTCGGGTCACTCGCCCTGGCCGGATTATAGCCCGCCTGTTCGAGACGGACGAGGTCCGCCCGAACCTGTGCACGGGTCAGCGGGCCATTGACCGGCTGGGCAAAGGACAAGGCCGGTGCCACGAGTGCGCTGATTACGAAAGCATATTTGGCAATCTTGTTCATGATTGGATCCAGATCAGTAGAAGTTAAAAAAGTCACTGTTCGGCGTCTGATACGGATCTTAGGATCCGGCGCACTCGATCAAGACGGTACGGATATCAGCTGCTTCATACCTGCAAACACAGCGCTCTCTTTACTATTCCGATCGACTCATAGAATTATTTCGATCCTGCAAAATCACAGGCATGTAATAAAGTATTCTCTCAGCAGTACTGCTGATACCGGCAAATTGGCGATTCACCGCAAGACTTGGATCTCGCAATCAAGAAAAGACCGCTGCACGCCTAAGCATGCAGCGTCTGCCAACCACGTCACAACTCTGGAGGGGTGTCTCTCTCACCCTTCCCCTGGCAACGTGTTACTCGGAGACGGGAGTAAATTGTGCATATACGTCGTGGGAAAGCCTGAGCAGCGTCGCACGTTCGATACCGGCCGAGACTGCGTACCCGTACTGCCCATCGATCCAGTAAAACACTTTCACGGGGCCGTCCTCGTAAAGCCTGAAAGCCGTGGTATTTGAGCTGGCCTTCCGTCGGGACACGCAGAGCGTCACCCTTTCACCCTGGGCGTTCCGGTACATGAACTGGGCCATTGATCCATCTGCATCCGGGAGCAACCGCCCGCCTGCGAGCTGGAAGCCGCTTTGTTCAAGATTGGGCGGACGCACATCAGTACCCATGCGACTCGTCAGCCATTTCACGAAGTCCAGATCCTTGATGCCCGCGCCGGTCTTGGGAATCTCCACCTCAGGCATATAGACTACGTGGGCAAGAGCAGCTTTGCGCACGAAACTGTCCCCCGAATCGTGTCCAGAATAGCGGACATCGTGCAGAGAGGATGCGCGGGTACCGGACCCACTCGCGCTTCCGCCCGTTCCCATACCAGACTGAACGCCGAATCCAATGCCGATTCCCAAAGTCAGCATCGCTGCGAGTGCAGAGAATCTCGGCCAGTTCGCTGCCGGAAGGCGAAACCATTTCGGCGTGGGATCTTGCAAAAGCTCGCGAAAGCGAGCAGGCAGCGGCTCAGCAAGTATCGGATCGTAGCGTTTGTGCAGGAGACTGTTGAGCGAGAAGTAGTCGTCTACACGAACCGCAGCAGCCGGATTTTCATGCAAAAGGAACTCAATGGTTTCGCGACGGTATTCTGGAAGAACGCCGTCCACATAGGCATGAAAGTCATCATCTTCAATTTTTGTGCCGCGCGTATTCATTGCACCACCTTGAGTCTTGCAGCCGGGACCTTCCCCGACATCAGTGAACGCAACCGCTCCCGACCACGCGACAGACGCGACATGACAGTGCCGATCGGGATGTCGAGCGTGAGCGCTACGTCCGAGTAGCTCATTTCTTCAAGACCGACGAGCAAAACGACCTCCCGCAGGTCGAGCGGCAGTTGCTGCAGGGCGAAGTCGAGATCGCGCAATTCAAGCGATCCGGCCGGATTTGGTGTGACCGCCATTTCGTCCCTCTCGGCTACGCCTTCATCCTCGATGCCGACATGCATCGCCCGCATCGAAGCCTTCCGGATCGTGTTCACGTATAGGTTGTGCATGACCGTAAAAAGCCAAGCACGCAGATCCGTGCCTTTTTCAAAAAATTCGGTCTTGGACAGCGCCCTCTCGAGCGTGTCCTGGACGAGATCATCGGCGTGCTCACGGTTGCTCATTAACGCTCTGGCATACCGTCGCAACCGCGGCACCTGTTCAACGAGTTGGTCGCGAAATTCCATCTCATTTCCTCGTGGCTCCAGACTGTCTGCAAGGCTACTTTTTAGCGGTCGAGTTGGCGGCAAGCATTAAGCCTCGAGTGCGCGCCTCACCGGCAATGACATAACGACTCCAGCCGCTAGGCCACGTGAGGAGTCGCGCAGTTCCGACTCGATGAGCTATCCAGGGGTTTCGGACGAACCGGTACATTGCGAGGGTTGACGCGTATATCAAGGGCTCGTTTTGAGCGTTCAGATAGATAAAAGAATCCACACGGGTGAACAATCCGATGTTCATTGAGCGTCGACCGACAAGACGCAATCCAGCGTCAGTGAAGTCCGGTGCCCCGATGCCTGAGATATGCACTGTCTGTGCCGCCGCCCAGCGTTCACCTTCCGCTCCCTTAAGCGCCATAGTTACCGCTGCGTCCATCTGCTCCGGGTTGACGCGTGTCGCAGCGATCCACCCCACGAGTCCCGTGAGTGCCATTACAAGAACGGCTATAGCACGCGCCATACGGCGCCCCGCCCTTGCGCGCGAAACTCGGGTGCACTGGGCGCGCACGCGATTCGATCCGGTCTCATCAGCCTGTGAGCCAACCTCGCGCAACAGCGTGTTGAGCCGGGCATAGAAGCCAGCGCGCCGGGCCTCGCCGGGTTCTGATCTAAGGTAGTCCACCACAAGCAACGCTCTGTCATCAGGTAGCGTTCCGTCCACGTATGCGTGAATATCTGATTCGTTAAGTGGACGTTCCAACGCTCTATCATTGGGCGCCATGCTGTTCATCCTCGACGCGGCAAACAGGCCGCCTACATCAATACCAACAAACGGAAGCGGCGCTGATTCCGAGATGAAGGCGGATAGCGGCACTGCACCGGGGGAGCATCCGCCCGGTGCGGTGATTCGGACGCATCGATCAGCCCCCGGAGAAGATATTGCAGAAGCTGACCGGGCCGACGCAGTCGTCCGGTTTGGAACTGGCAGTACGGCGCGGCGATCCAGCTTCGACATGGGAGCCCATCGGAACTCCGCCGACCGCTTGACTGGTTTGCGCGGCCGAAGCGTTGGCAGCCACCTTCGCTTCCGCGGCCTGGATGTCATCCGGGTAGTGAGGATCCTCACCGGTGGCCGGGTTGTATCCCGCACGCTCCAGTTGCACGAGTTCTTCGCGAACTTGCGCCCGTGTGATCGTGTCCTCCGAATGCGCGAAAGTAACTGCCGGCGCGCACAGGGTCACAGCGCAAAGGAAGATTTTCGAAACGGTGTTCATGACGTGTACTCCCAAGTTCATGGAAAAATGTATCCGATTTAGTTAGGTATTTAGGCAACTGATATGCATCACATCGACGATATTTGCAGTTGCTTCACTTCCACGAACACAGCGGCTACATCGATATTCCAGACCTACTTGCCGAAATATTTCGCCGGCATGGTGGAATATCCGGGCCCCGAATGGGTTATTTGCTATCCGCTGGTAGCCAGCCAGCTATTCCTTTTGCGACGCGCCCTGAAATCCCGCTCCGCATGATTGCGGCAACAATTGGCTGAGGCGCAACAGCTCTATCCCGGGTCAGATGTCTTCGAACGGCGCGTTCTCCTGGCAGTCGTCGGCTACTTCGATCCGGGCGGGAATACAAGTTCCAGCTGGGAGCCCCGGCGTGAGGAGGTAGAACCATCGTTCACCGTCAGACAGGGGGCCCGGGTCGTTCAGCATACGGAGCTTCCGTTCACTGAGTACAGCGATGCCCAGCACATAGGCCTGCTTCGGTTGCACGCCGGTAGCGGCCTGGAGAACCTGCACGAGCCCCTGGTCGAACAACGCGATAGTTGTAGGTGCATTTCCGGCGTCCCGCTGCTTGCCCGATCCCACCGAAATCAGTGCAATGTGGGCACTCTGACCAGCCAGGCCGAGCGTCTGCAGGTTCTGCATACGATAACCTTCCGGCACCGCATTCCGCACATAGGTAACAGCAGTCTGCGGCGGCAGGGCAATGGGCACAGTTGAAATGACCGTGTTGGCGTTCTCGAGACCGGCGCAGTGCTGCCGTTCTTCTCGGCGCGGGAATAAATGGAGGGCCTCTGTGTTCGCCA
>Ga0310813_10002561_pt1 | contig 11015 bp, 10 predicted proteins | sample YN3metagenome_FD_203086 | JGI IMG/M metagenome (GOLD analysis project Ga0310813, IMG submission 203086) | Soil microbial communities from experimental microcosm in Duke University, North Carolina, United States - YN3 | ecosystem: Engineered > Artificial ecosystem > Soil microcosm > Unclassified... | reverse complement strand
GCTCGCTATCGGAAATAGCCGAGGTTGGAAATTACTTCACGACGATCTTGGTGACCACGTCGTCCTTGACCCAGACCGACACTTCCTTGCCGACGGTCAGCTCACCTTCGACCTTGGTCTCTTCCGTGAGCTTGTAGGCCTTGGTCGCGTCGCCGACCTGCACCGAGATCGACTTGCCGGCCTCGTACGCCGTCACCTTGCCCGTGGCCGTGGGATCGTCCGCCGCCATCGCCATCAGGGGCGCGCCGACGAGCACGAGCGCGAACGCCATCACCGCCAGGAACGCGCCGAAACGAACGTCCTTCATGGGATCTCCTCCAAGTAACCTGTTTGATGCCGGGGAGCTGCCGGGCCTGTGGCCGCCCCACCGGGCGGCCCGGGTGCAGGGCACCCCTCCCTTCCAGCACGTGACGCATTATGGGTGAACGTTACACCTGAATCGACCCGTGAAGAATCTCAATAAATCTGCGCCTGATCTCATGGCGCACCCTGGGAAGATTGAAAAAATAGCGGTCGGCGTCGCCGGAGCGGGGCGCCTCGGAGGTCCACCCATGACCGGTCGAATCCTGATGCTTCTCGGAGTCGCGTGGCTCGGCCCGGCGGCCGCGCAGGACGAACCGCCGCCCGTCGTCTCCCTCGCCCCCGGCATCGTCGCGCGCGAGCTCCCCGTCCGGCTGACGAACATCAACAACGTCCGCTACGCCCCCGACGGCCGGCTCTTCGCCGTCGGCTACGACGGACGCGTCCACGTCCTGACGGACACCGACGGCGACGGGCTCGAGGACCGCGTCGTCCCGTACTGGGACAAGAAAGGCGAGCTGCTCACGCCGCTCGGCATGGAAATCGCCCCCGAAGGCGTCTACGTCGCGTCGCGCGGCCGGATCTCGCTGCTCCGAGACACCGACAAGGACGGGGTCGCCGACGCGTGCGACGTCGTCGCCGACGGCTGGGTGCAGGAGAAGCACAACAACAACAACCGGAACGACGCGTCGGGCCTCGCGCTCGACGGCGAGGGCAACCTCTACTTCTGCCTCGGCTGTTCCGACTACTCGAACCCGTTCCTCGTCGACAAGCAGACGGGCCGGGCCCACTACGACGTGAAGAGCGAGCGCGGCACGATCCTGAAGGTCTCGCCCGACCGGAAGCGTCGCGAGATCGTCAGCACCGGCATCCGGTTCGCCGTCAGCCTGGCGTTCAACAAGCACGGCGACCTGTTCGCGACCGACCAGGAGGGCGACACCTGGTTCCCCGGCGGGAACGTGCTCGACGAGCTGCTCCACATCGTCCCGGGCCGCCACTACGGATTCCCCTACCGCCACCCGCAATATCTGCCGGACGTGGTCGACGAGCCCGCCGCGGCCGAGTTCGGGCCGCAGCACCAGTCGTCGTGCGGATTCTGCTTCAACGAAGCCCGTCCCGGCCGCGAGCGGTTCGGCCCGCCCGAATGGGAAGGCGACGCGCTGGTCGCCGGATTTTCGCGGGGAAAACTCTGGCGCGTGGCGCTGGCGAAGACGCGCGCGGGATACCTCGGCCGTCCGGTGGTGCTCGCCTCGTTCCGCTCGCTTGCGGTGGACGTCGCCCTCTCGCCGAAAGGCGACCTCGTCGTCGCCTGCCACGGCGGCAAGCCGGACTGGGGCTCCGGGCCCAACGGCGACGGGAAGCTGTGGAAGCTCTCCTGGACCGGAAAGACCGTCCCGCAGCCGGTGATCGCGTGGCCGACCGGGCCGCTCGAGGTGCAGGTGGCGTTCGATCGCCCCGTCGCCGGCGACGCGCCGGCCGCGACGCTCGAGGGCGGCGAGTTCGTGCGGGCCGGCGACCGGTTCGAGACGATCCGTCCCGGCTACAAGGTCGTCGCCGAGCAGCAGCGCTCCCCGCGCCATCCGCTCCGCGTCGCCTCGATCCGCGCCTCGGAGGACCGCCGGATGCTGACGCTCCTCACGGGAGCCCATCCGTGGCGCGCGACCTACGGCCTTTCGGTCCCCGGCGCCGGCGTCGAGGTGGACTACGAGCCGAGCGGCCTGGAGGCGGAGTGGACGGCGGACGCGGGCGGCGCGGCCTCGTGGAAGGGCTGGCTCCCCCATCCGACCCTGGCCGTCTCGCGGGCGTGGACGCGCGGCTCGAAGCTCCACGAGACGCTCGCCTCGGTCTGGAACCGGTCGGGCCGCCTGACGCTGCAGGGACAGTACTTTCCGCCCGTGGCCGGCGGCGTCCTCGTGGCCGACTCGGCGACCCCGTTCGACGTCGTCTGCGGCGGCGTCGAGCGGAAATCCGAACGGGGCGGCGAGGGACGCCATCGCGCGGAGATCGCGCCTCCCGCGGGGGCCGGCCCCTTCCCGATCCGGATCGCGTTGCGCACCGGCGGCGTCGATCCCGACTTCGAGATCGCGCTCCGGAAGCCCGACGATCCCCATCTCCGTCCGTTCCGTCCCGACTCCTTCGCACCCGCCTGGGCGCCGTCGGCCCGTCCGCCGAAGCCCTCGGCGGAGAAGAAGCCGGGCGCGGCCGCGCAGGGCGATCCCGCGAAAGGCCGGGAGATCTTCTTCGGAACCGAGGCGCGCTGCTCGGTCTGCCACATGATCCGAGGCGAAGGCGGCAAGGTCGCGCCCGACCTCACGCCCTCGGCCCACCGCGATCCGGAAGCGGTGCTGCGGGACATCGTCGAGCCCAACGCCGCGATCAATCCCGAGTTCGTGAGCTACGTGGTCGAGCTGGCGAGCGGCGACACCCTCAACGGCGTCGTGCTCTCGCAGGACGCGGAGAAGATCGTGCTCGTCGACGCCGAAGGCAAGGAACGGCCGCTCGCGAGGGAGAAGATCCGCCAGTTCCGGTCGAGCGCGATCTCGCTGATGCCCGACGGGTTCAAGAAGCTCGGCGACGAGAAGCTGCGCGACCTCGTCGCGTTCCTGTGCTCTAGCCCGGATCCGAAGAAGTGATCGGGTAGTGCCGCTCCTGGTAGGCCTGGGCGGCGCGCAGGAGCCCCCGATCCGCGCCGTACGCCTTCGCGAACCTCATCCGGTCCGTCCTCGAGAGGAGGACGCGCGACCACCTCATCACCGACGCGAGATCGCGGACGCGGCCGAGGCGGGGCATCAGGCGCCACCGCCAGATCCCCGCGAAGGGCACGTCGATGAGGTGCAGCGCGTAGGCGCCGCCGGAGCGCGTGATCAGCACGTTCTTGGAGCGGAGCGTGTGGACGAAGAACTTCTCCTCGTGGGCCCGGCGGAGCAGCGCCGCGAACTCCCCGATCAGCCGGAGCCGCTCGGCCCGGCCGGGCAGCGGAAACGGCACGGTCTTGGGGTAATAGACGAAAGTCCAGAGGGACACGGCGTCCTCGATCGCGCGGGTCATGACGAAGCTGTCGCTCACGAACCCGAGCGTCCGCGCCTGGCCGCAGGCGACGGGAGAGGCGACGCGGAACCCCAGTTCCGCCAGCCGCAGCAGGTTGTGGTACTCCCGCCGGGCCCGCGAGGGAATCAACAGCGTCCGGAGCCGCCAGAGGCCCGAGTAGGCGTAGACCTTGAGAAAAAAGTGCCCCTCGGGGAGGCGGAGGTCCGCGACGGCGCTGCGCTGGTCGGCGGGGGGAATCGAGGCGCCCCACTTCGCGATCACGTCGCGGGGCGAGGAGAGGCCGTTGAAGAGGGCGCGCTGGTCCGGGTGGACGACGAGCTCCACCCCGTGGATCAGCATCGGCGAAGCACCGCGTAGTGGTGGCCCGAGGCGATCCGCGACAGCGGGATCGTGGTCACCACTTCCCAGCCCACGCTCCTGGCCACCTCGCGCAGCTCGGCCGTCGTCATCGTGACCTTGGGCTTCTTCTTGTTGAAGGGGCGGCGGATGCGGCGAAGGATGTTCTTGAGCGACCAGGTGTGGAAGAACGTGAAGATGACGTTCTTCTTCGCGACGCGGCAGAGCTCCTTGATGTACTGGTGGCGCTCCTTCTGGTCGGGCACGTGATGGAAGAGCCGCGCGGAGAAGGCGACGTCGACGCACTGGTCCTTGAGGGGCATCGCGAACGCCGAGCCCACGCCGAGCGACGGCTTGAACTCCGCGAGGTTCTGGCGCACGAACTTGAGCATCTCCAGGGAGATGTCCATCTCGACGAACCGCTTCCCGTACGGCTGGAACGCCTTGAAGAGGCGGCCGGCGCCGCTGGGGAGGTCGAGGATCAGGTCGTGTCCTCCGCCGGTGAGCTTGAAGCACTTCGCGATGACTTTGTACTCGACCTTGGTGCAGAGCCGCTTGTGCCACTCCTCGTCGTACTTCACGTTGAACGAGGCGGCGCCTTCGTAGCTCTTGTACCGCTCGACGACTTTCTCTTCCATTCGGGCGGGATTCTATCAAATGTGTCCTCGTCGGCACAGCCCCAAGATTGTAGAGTAGGCATCCTTTTGGGGGGCCGTCCATGCGCCGAGTTGCCCTGATCGCGCTGCTGATCGCAGGCTGTTCCACCGCTCCGGCCGCGGCCCGGAAGGCGCCGTCGCCCACGGTCTACGTCGTCGTCTGGTTCGACACGGAGGACTATCTTCTCCGCGCCGACGACGACGCCATCCTGCGCAATGCCACGTTCTTCACCGACGAGGGGCTGCGCGCGACATTCAAGGTCGTCGGCGAGAAGGCGCGGGTCCTCGAGCAGCGGAAGCGGACGGACGTCATCGCCGCGCTGAAGAAGCACGAGATCGGGTTCCACTCCAACTTCCACAGCGTCCACCCGACGCCGGCGCAGTACCTCTCGGCGCTCGGCTGGGACGAGGGGATCGCCGAGTTCGAGCGGAAGGAGGGGCCGGGATGGGAGGACGTCCGCCGCATCTTCGGCCAGACTCCCAGCTGCTACGGCCAGCCCGGAAGCTCGTGGGGGCCGCAGGCGTTCGGCGCCATGCGGAAGTGGGGGATGAAGGCGTACCTCGACACCGGGAGCCATGTCGCCCTCGAGGGCCGGCCGCACTATTATTGCGGGCTCCTCACGATGTACCGGCTGACCCACACGCTCCGCACGGGACTCGGCGGCGACAAGGATCTCGAGATCGCGAAGGAGAAGTTCAAGAAGTCGCACGAGCAGCTGATGCAGGAGGGCGGCGGGCTGGTCAGCGTCTTCTATCACCCCTGCGAGTTCGTCCACAAGCAGTTCTGGGACTCGATCTTCAAGAACGGCGTCAACCCGCCGCGCGAGCAGTGGACGCCGCCGCCCCAGAAGACGCCCGAGGAGAGCAAGGTCGCGTACGAGACGTTCGAGTCGTGGATCCGCTACATCAAGTCGTTCCCGAACGTGAAGTTCATCACCGCAGGCGAAGCGGCGGAGGTCTATCACGACCGGGCCCTCGACTACGTCTTCCATCCCCGCGAGCTCTCCTCGATCGCTGCCGCCGTGGGAGACGAGGTCACGTTCCAGCGTCAGGGCGATCTTGCGCTCACGGCGGCTGAAGTCCTTCGGCTCCTGAACATGGCCGCGGAGCACGTCGAGGCCGGCGCTCACGCAGTCCTCTCCTCGCCCCCGCTCGGCCCCACCGAGCCCGCCCCCGCGATGGCGGCGCCGGTGACGGTGAGCTGGAGCCAGTTCAGCCGCACGATCTGCGACGTCAACGCCTATCTCCAGAGCCACGGGAAGGTGCCGTCCACCGTCTGGCTGGGCAGCCTCGGCGTCCCGCCGGAGGCGTACCTGGCGGCGCTCGCCCGGAACTTCAATCCGATCGTGAGCGGCCATCCCCCCGAGACCGTGGAGATCCGGCCGGTCAAGCTCGGCTGCGCGAAGTACGTCGCCGACGACAGCCCGAAGATCTTCGGATGGCTCTTCCCCGAGGGGTTCCACGCGCCCGCCATGATGGAGCTGGCGCGGCGGCAGTCGTGGACGGTCAAGCCCGCCATCCTGGACTCTTCCCGATGAGCGGCCTTCACGACAAAGACACAAAGATCACAAAGAAGGGGTCATGAGACTCTTTGCGCCCTCCGATCCGGGTTTTGTGTCCGTTGTGCCTTTGTGGTGAAATACATCTGAATGGAGCGCGAGGCGTTTGCGGAGCTGGTGCGGCGCCACCAGCCGGGCGTGTCGAGGTTCGTCTCGCGGTACCTTCGCTCGCGCGAGGACAACGACGAGGTCGTCCAGGAGACTTTTCTCCGGGCGTGGCAGCAGATCGCCCGCTTCCAGCCCGGCAGCAACTTCCCGGCCTGGGTCCTGACCATCGCGCGGTTCCTCTGCATGGCGCGGCTGAAGACCGCGCAGCGCCACCCCGCGCCGGCGTCGCTCGATCCGCTGAATGAGCCGGCCGCTGAACCGCTGCCGGAAAACCTCGAGCGGCTCCGCCTCGCGTGCGACAAGCTTCCCCTGGCGCAGCGCGAAGTGATCGCGCTCCGGTTCTTCGACGAGCTCGATTACCGCGCCATCGCGGAGATCACGGGCGACAGCGAGGTCGCGCTCCGCTCGCGGCTCCACGACGCGCTCGAGAAGCTGAAGACGATGGTCCGGCCGGAGAAAGAGCATTCGTAGCCACAACGGAGTCGACGGAGCTTTACCCAGATGATGACCTGCGGAGACCTGACGAACGACGTCCTGACCGAGCCGCTGTCCGCGGCGGCGCGGGCCCATCTCGAGCGGTGCGCCGACTGCCGCGCGCGACGCGCGGAGCTCCGGTCGCTCGAGGGCGAGCTCGCCGCGCTCGGCCGCGCCCTTCCCCGCTCCTCGAACCCCGCGCTCGTCCGCGGCATCCTCGCGCGGATCCCGATGCGGTCCTCGTCGCCCTGGAGGTGGGCCGCGGGGCTCGCCGCCGCGGCGCTGCTCCTGGTCGTGATCCTGGCGACGCGGGAGACGCCTCCGCCGCCGCCCGCGCCCCGCGACACGGTCGCCGTCCCGGCGCCTCCGCCGCTCCCGACGGTGCTCGATCCGGTGCCGCCGCCGCCTGCGCCGAAACCGCCGGCTCCGACGCCCGTTCCCCCCGAGCCGCCGGTCCGGACCCCGGATCCGACCCCGACGCCCGTCCCGCCGACGCCGACGGTGGTCCCGCCCGAGCCCGTCAAGCCGCCCACCCCGCCGGCAGAGACGCCCCGTCCCACGGTGCCCTCCACCAGGCCCGCGCGGGCGGTCGTGGCGCTCGCGGGGATCGAGGGCGCCCTCGAGCTCGAGGACGGCGACAAGTGGAAGAAGCTCGCCAAGGCCGCGGAGTGGGACGAGGCCGCCGCGCTTCGGTCGGGCGACAAGCCCGCCCGGTTCACGCTGCCCGACGGCACCCGCGCGACGCTGCGGCCGCGCTGCGAGCTGCGGATTCTCTCTGCGGCGCCGCTCTCGCTCGCCCTCGACAAGGGCGAGGCGTTCTTCGACGTGATCCCCGCGCCTGACCGGCGCTTCTCCGTCGTCACCCCCGACGCGCGCGTCCGCGTCACCGGCACCCAGTTCTCGGTGAAGCACAACGGCCAGACCGACGTCACCGTCTCTTCCGGCGAGGTCCAGGTCGCCAACGACAAGGGCGAGGTGAGCGTGCCCGCGGGCAACGCGACGAGCGCGAGAAAGGGCTCCGCGCCCGCGAAGGCGCGCGCCGTCGATCCCGACCGCGTCCTCGCGTGGCGCCGGGAGCTGGACGGCCCCGAGGTCCCGCGGTTCCGGTACGACTTCGAGGACGGCCGCCTTCCCCAGCTCTGGACGAGCGGCCGCGTGGTCACCTTCGGTCCGGCGCGCGGCCTCAACCGGTACTGCGTGGAGGGGGCGCCCGGGCTCAACGCCGACCTGTCGCGGGTCGACAAGCGGGTCTGGACGTACCGGTCGAACCTGAAGCTGCGCTTCCGCTACTGGACCACGGGCGTGGAGTCGATCTGGATCCAGCTCTTCTGCGACCGCGTCCAGGACAACCTGCGGATCGAGCTCAAGCACATCGCCGTCAACAAGTGGGAGACGGTGGAGCTGCCGCTGGCCGACTTCTACCGGCTCGCGGACGGCAGCCACGCGCAGGACGGCGACCGCTTCTCCTGGTTCAACATCAACGTCTCCGGCACGACGGGCCCGCTCTACTTCGACGACATCGAACTCGTGGAGAGCCAGAAATGATCGCGCTGCTCCTGTTCCTGCAGCAGACGGGGATCGCGGCCCAGTACCCCGGAGACGATGGGATCGAGAAGGATCCGCGCGTGCTGTTCGTCGAAGACTTCGAGACGGGCACGGTTCGGGAGACCGGCGCCCGCTGGGGCGAAGTGTCCCACGCGGAGAACATGGATCTTTCGGCCGACGTTCCGGCGGGATCGCCCGGCGTCCGGTCGCTCCACATCGCCAAGAACGGCCACCTGTACACCCACACGAAGGGCGTCGACACGATGTTCGCCCGGTTCTACGTGAAGTTCCACGAGAAGACCGGCTACATCCATCACTTCGTCCACCTGAACGCGGACGCGTCCCCGACGCCGTGGCCCAAGGGCACCGCGGGAATCAAACCCGCGGGCGACCAGGGGTTCACGAGCGGCATCGAGCCGTGGGGCCAGTGGGGGAAGGCTCCCGCGCCGGGCGTCTGGCACTTCTACTCGTACTGGCACGAAATGAAGGGCGACGGCGGCGGGAAGTATTGGGGCAACTTCTTCGATCCGCCGAAAGCGGATCCGATCCCGCCGGGCCGCTGGATCTGCGTCGAGGCGATGCTGAAGGCGAACTCGACCCCCGAGGCATCCGACGGCGAGCAGGCGTTCTGGGTGGACGGCGCGAAGGTCGGCGAGTTCAAGGGGATCCGCTGGCGCACGAGCGACGCCCTCAAGGTGAACACCTTCTGGCTGCTCTACTACATCACGGACCAGGCGGCGCGGCACAACAACGACACCGCGACCGACCGCGTGTACGAGGTCTGGTTCGACGACATCGTGCTGGCGACGTCGTACATCGGCCCCGTCCAGGGAACCCCGAAGTCCGGAAAGAAGGCCGCGACGCCCGGGCGCTCCGCGCTCCACGCCGGGCCGGCCGCCGCGAAGTCGACCAAGACGATCTACGCCGAGAATTTCGATGCGGGGCCGGGCAAGTTCAAGGGAGGCGAGGCGAGCGACGGCGCGCTGTCGATCCCGCCCAAGGGCGCGAGCGCCTGGGGCGGATGGTCCACGACGGTCGGCGAGACGACTTCGATCCGGTTCCGCCTGAAGCCGCTGGTCGACCTCGATCAGGTGTCGGTGATGATCTGGTCGGACAAGCTGAACGACAACGCCCGCTTCTACGTGACCGGCTTCAAGAAAGGCGAGTGGAAGACGGTCGAGTTCCGCGGCGTCGAGGCCCGGAAGGGCTGGGCGATGGACGGCCCGAGCCTCGCCGGCTGCACGTTGAACAACATCTCCATCCTCTTCGAGGGCCCCCCCGACGCGAGGGTGCTGATCGACGACTTCGAGGTCCGCGAATGACCGCCTGGGTCCTGATCCTGGCGGCGGTGCAGCCGACGGAGATCCGGGCCGTCCAGGAATCCCCGAAGCTCATCCGCGTGACCTCCCCGGGCCGGTTCGAGACGACCTTCACGACGCGCAAGGGGTTCGGGGCCACCTGGTTCGATCTGAAACACGATCCCGACCAGAAGCGGGACCTGGCGCCGGTGCTCGACGAGAACGGGTTCTTCTGGATCAAGATCGGCCAGCCCGAGGGCGACGGATCGTGGTACGCGAATCCGGCCGAAGAGATGACGCTGCTCGAAGGGGGGCCGGTCCGGACGAGGGTCCGGCTTCGGGGCGCCCACATGCGCTACGGCCAGACGGAGGCGAAGGCGGCGTGGAAGGAGCTCCGGTTCGACCAGACTTGGACGGTCTATCCCGACGGCAGCGTCTACCTCGTCTACGCGCTGGAGCAGGAGCAGCCGGTCCGCTTCAAGCATTTCCTCGTGATCACGAAGTCCAACGGGGCGTGGGGCCCCAACGGGAAGGGCGAAGGCCGCGGCGAGGCGAAGATCGCGGGAGAGGCCGGGTCGGCAAAGCCGTCGTCCCAAGCTCCCACGAGCTTCACGCTCCAGTGGAGCGATGGCCCGACGTATTTCACCGACATCCTGATGGTTCCCCGGAAGGGGCTTTACGGATCCGCCTACTGGAACGAGGGATACCAGGACAAGGACCTCCGCTGCAGCTTCGATTTCGGCGGCGCCTGGCCGGAGAAGACGATCCCGGCGGGGACGCAGCGGCTGCACTTCCTGATGCGGTTCGGGGAGGAGATCAATTCCGCCGAAGCGGGCGCGGCCCACGCACGGGACTACCGCACGCCGGACAGGCTGACCGTGACCCGGGGCGCGCCGGACCTGGGGGATGAAGGAGACCGCGACGGCGACGGCTTCAACGAGGAAGAAGGCTGCTACGTCCTGACGGCCGCACCGGAAGGCGCGACGTTCACGATCCACGGAGCGTCGACGCCCCGGGTGAATCCTGCCTTCAAGATCAAGCGTTGGACGGGCGAGGCGCCGTCGAAGATCCTGGTGGGCGGACGGGCGGTCGAGCGCGGCAAAGGAATGAGTTCAGCCGTGCGGGAGGGCACCCTCCTGCTCCAGCTGTTTTCCGCCGCGAAGGACGACGCCGAGGTCGCGGTTTCGAACTAGGGCGACTTCCGCGAGCGGCGGCGAGCTCCGGCCCCCGAGCGGCGCGAGTGGCGGGGCTTCCGGACGGCGGGCGTGAACTCCGGCCAGGGGATCATGACGCCGTCTTCTTCCTGGGAGACCGCCTCGGAGCAGGCTTCGCCTGATCGATCGCCTCCAGGAGCGCCGCGCCCCGCGTGAGGTGACCGATCATCCGGTCGACGTCTCCCGCGACGATCGCTGCACGGGCGTTCCCGAAGCTCCGGAGCGCGCTCCGGATGATGGGCGTCACATAGATATCGCGTGCCGTACTCATGATCCTTCTCCCCGACAATACCTGCGGCTGGTTAGAGCCCCCACCCCCCCGTTTGTTATCCGGATTCCGCGATTTTTTCGGCTTGCCATTTTCCGCGGAACATAGTTTAATTAGAATAGTCTAAGTAAGAGATTTATGCCGGCCACCCTCGATCCGGTCAATGCCATCACCCTCCTGGGCTTCATCGAGCAGGAGCCTCGGTCGGG
>Ga0310813_10002560_pt1 | contig 11017 bp, 5 predicted proteins | sample YN3metagenome_FD_203086 | JGI IMG/M metagenome (GOLD analysis project Ga0310813, IMG submission 203086) | Soil microbial communities from experimental microcosm in Duke University, North Carolina, United States - YN3 | ecosystem: Engineered > Artificial ecosystem > Soil microcosm > Unclassified ... | reverse complement strand
ACAGCATAGTTGACAAAGTCAACTATCGGCCCGAGACTGGTCTCATGCGCCAACTCGATCACCACGCCGAGGCGGTCCGGGATTTCAACCGCTTCTACACGACGCGCATCGGCGCCCTCGGCGATTCGTACGTGGACAGCGACTTCTCGCTCACTGAAGTCCGGGTCCTCTACGAGCTCGCGCATCGCGACGATCCGGCTGCGTCCGAAATCGCCGCCGCACTCTCGCTCGATCCCGGCTACTTGAGCCGAATGCTCGCGTCCTTTCGGAAACGCGGACTGATCGTCGCGCGCCCCGACGCGAAGGATCGGCGGCATTCACGGTTGCGACTGACCGCGACGGGACGACGCGCATTCGCGCCGCTCGACCAGCGCGCCCGCGACGCGGTCGTCGGTCTGCTCGAGCCCCTCGGCGCCGGCGAACGGGCGCGCATGCTGGACGCGATGAGCACCATTCGTCGAACCCTCGTTGGCACAGACGCCGCCGAGCCGGTCACCCTGCGCGAACACAAGCCCGGCGACATCGGCTGGATTGTCCACCGTCACGGCGCGCTCTACGCCGAGGAGTACGGCTACGACGAGCGCTTCGAGGCGCTCGTCGCCGGGATCGTCGCGCGCTTCGTCCAGAAGCTGGATCGCAAACGCGAACGGTGTTGGATCGCCGAGCGAGCCGGGCAGATCGTCGGAACGATCTTCGTCGTCGCGAAATCGAAGACGACGGCGCAGCTCCGCTTGCTGCTCGTCGAGCCGTCGGCGCGCGGGCTGGGACTCGGCGCGCGGTTGGTAGACGAAGTCGTATGCTTTTCGCGCGACGCCGGATACAAGCGCATCGATCTCTGGACGCAGAGCGAGCTCACGGCGGCGCGACGGCTTTACGAGGCGGCGGGTTTCAAGCGCATTGCAACCAAACGCCACCGGATGTTCGGGAAGCCGACGATCGCCGAGTCCTGGCGCCTCGAGCTTCGACCGACGCGCTGATGGCCGAGGACACAAGCGCCAAGTCGCCCTACACGGAGCTCTTCTACGACCACGAAGGGCTCCGTCTCCAATCGTATCTCTTCAAGCCGCCGAGCGGCGGACCGTTTCCGCTCGTCATCTACAATCACGGCCTTCGCTTCGGCGACGAGCGCGCGCAGCGGCCATTCTTCTACGTCGCTCGACTGCTCACCGACGCGGGCTACGCCGTACTCGTCCTCGAGCGGCGAGGCTACGGCGCGTCGGACGGCCCGACGTTTCGAGAGGAAGTGCGGGGCGACTACCGCGATCTTTTCGTCGCGCGCGTCGTCGCCGAGACGGGCGACGCCCTCGCCTCAATCGACGCCGTAGAGGGCGATCCGGAGATCGACGCGTCAAAGATCGCGATGATGGGCTGGTCGTTCGGCGCACTCGTTTCCGTCTTCGCGGCGGCGCGAACTGATCGGCTGTTCGCCGTGATCAATCAGGCGGGCGGCTCGCTGAACTTCTTGCGGAGCTCGCCGCTTCGCGACGCGCTCGAGGATGCCGCGCGGCGCTTGAACACGCCGGTTTGCTGTATGGTCGCCAAGAACGACGGCACCGTCGACGGCGCCCGTCGCGTCCACGCCATCCTCGCGTCGCGCGGCGTTCCCGCCGAGCTCAAGATCTACCCCCCTTTCAATCCCAAGCAGCCGATCGACGGAATCGCTCCAGGCCATCTGATTTTTGGAGCCGAAGGCGTCCCGATTTGGGGTGATGACGTCATCCGGTTTCTGTACGATCACTGCCGGAGATAGCCTGGCCGCGGTGTACATTTCGTCGCGCGCCTAACCAAAATTCGCCGCAAGGAGTCTGACCCCTAACGCGGCGAATTGGGCCTGAACCTCATCATTTCCGCTCCTCTCCGACCGACATCAATGGCCCCCCCGACGTTCATCTATGTCATGAAAGACCTGCGCAAGGTCGTCCCGCCCTCGCGGGAGATTTTGCGCGGCATTTGGTTGTCCTTTTACGACGGCGCCAAGATCGGCGTCCTCGGCGCGAACGGAGCAGGCAAGTCGTCGCTCCTTCGCATCATGGCGGGCGTCGATCACGATTTTCAGGGCGAAGCCTGGGCGCGCGAAGGAACGCGCGTCGGATACTTGTCCCAAGAGCCGCAGCTCGATCCCACTCTGGATGTGAAGGGCAACGTCGAGCTGGCGGTGAAAGCGCAGCGCGCGTTGCTCAAGGAATTCGAGGACATCTCGATGGCGTTCGCCGAGCCGATGGAGGACTCGGCGATGGAAAAGCTCCTCGCGCGCCAAGCGCGCGTGCAGGAGCAGATCGACGCACACGACCTGTGGAACCTGGATAACAAGATCGAGGTGGCGATGGACGCGCTGCGGCTGCCGCCGCCCGACGCCGACGTCACCAAGCTCTCGGGTGGTGAGCGACGTCGCGTCGCGCTCTGCCGCGTGCTGCTCGAGGAGCCCGACATGCTCCTCCTCGACGAGCCGACGAACCACCTCGACGCCGAAAGCGTCGCCTGGCTCGAGCGGTATTTGCACGACTTTGCGGGAACAGTCGTCGCCGTCACGCACGACCGCTACTTCCTCGACAACGTCGCCGGCTGGATCCTCGAGCTGGATCGCGGCTACGGCATTCCATACGAGGGGAACTACACCTCCTGGCTCGACCAGAAACGCACGCGTCTCGCGCAGGAAGAGAAAAGCGAATCGGCGCGCCAGCGCACGTTGCAGCGCGAGCTCGACTGGGTCCGCTTGGCGCCGCGCGCGCGACAAGCCAAGAACAAGGCGCGTATCCAGAAGTACGAAGAGATGGCCGCGCAGGAGACGGCCGAAAAAATTTTGCAGCACGAGATCGTGATTCCGCCGCCACCGCGACTCGGCAACGACGTCGTCACGGCGCGCGATCTGAAGAAAGCATTCGGCGACAAGCTGCTCTTCGACGGACTGTCGTTCGACCTGCCGCGCGGCGGCATCGTCGGCATCATCGGTCCGAACGGCGCCGGCAAGACGACGCTGTTCAAGATGATCGTCGATCAAGAGCAGCCTGACGGTGGTTCGCTCAAAGTCGGCGAGACGGTGCAGATCGCCTACACCGACCAGAATCGCACGCTCAATCCCGACGTCACGGCGTGGCAGGAGATCTCCGGCGGCCAGGAGATGATCATGGTCGGGAAGAAAGAGCTCAACAGCCGCGCGTATCTATCGAGCTTCAACTTCAAGGGCACTGATCAACAGAAGAAGGTGGGTCTCCTCTCGGGCGGTGAGCGCAACCGACTGCATCTTGCGAAAACGCTCATGAGCGGCGGCAATCTCCTTTTGCTCGACGAGCCGACGAACGACCTCGACGTCGACACGCTGCGCGCCCTCGAGGACGCGATCGTCGATTTCGCCGGCTGCGCGGTGATCATCTCACACGATCGCTGGTTCCTCGACCGCGTCGCGACGCACATCCTCGCCTTCGAGGGGAACAGCGAGGTGGTGTGGCACGAAGGGAACTACCAGTCGTACGTCGAGGACCTCAAGAAGCGGAAGGGCCCCGACGCCGATCAGCCACATCGCGTGGCGTACAGGAAGCTGGTGCGCGCGTAACGACTCGCGGGTGGACGACCACCCTTCGCGCGGCGCTCGAGGCTCAGCGCCGCGCGAACTTTACCCGCCGTATTCGGCCGTTGGTCACCTCGAAGCCGGTGACACGATTCCCGGCCCGGATGAATTGCACGGTGTAGCCGCCACCGAGGAACGTGTCGGTGAACACCGGGCGGACGATGAAGCCTTTCCCGCTGCCCGTGCGCAGGACGAGCGTCGAATCCTTCGCGTCCACGTGGTAGAGAGCGCCGGCCAGCTCCGCGCTCACGTATTCGCCTGCGTACGGCGCGAGCATCGACGCACTCGGCGAGACGCTCGCATGCCACTCGAACCGCAGCGGATGCTGCGACGGAAAGCGTCGCTCGTAGTTGGCATGCTCGCCCGGCTCGAACTGGATGTCGCCCGGCTGTCCCGGCAGCGCGAAGCGATCCTCGGCAAGCGGAATGAGCGCCGGTCCCGGATCGACGAAGAGTTTTCCGTCGCGCACGATGAGGTGAACCACCTGGAGCGTCGTCGGCTGCAGGTAATAGCCGGCGCGCTTCTCCAGAATGTTGGACGGAAGGGAAACGCCTTGTTGCGAGACCGGCGCCGACGGTTGGAGCGCGCTCCCGAGAAAGACGTCGGCCACACCGCGTGACAGCGCAGTTGTGTTCGCCGTCGCCGTATTGCAGGTGATGGCGATCCCGAGACCCTGATCGGGGAAACGCCCGAGGTACGAGCGATAGCCGGCGTCCGCGCCGTTGTGGTCGACCACACGCGCTCCGCGATACCGCCCCATCGCGAGCCCGAATCCATAGTTGGACGTGTCGCCATTCGTGAGCAGCGTCGGCATCTGCATTCGCGCGTACATCGCGGCATCGCCGATCACGGGCGAATCGAGATTTGCCGTCCACTTGAGCATGTCCCCCACGGTGGTGAAGAGACTCGTCGCGCCGTAGGTGTCATAGTTCGGGATGCTGTTCCTCCACCGCGCACTCCCGCCGTTCTCGAGCGGCACGTACCCCCACGTCCGGCCGGGCACGATCATCGTGTAGTCGTCGTGGAAGTGGGTGTGCGTCATGCCGAGTGGCTTGAAGATTCGCTCGTCCGCAAAGTCTTTGAGCGACTTGCCGCTCACCCGCTTGACGATGACGCCGAGCAGCGTGAAGCCGGTGTTGCTGTACACGTACTCGGCCCCCGGCGCGAAGTTGAGCGCGGTCTGTCGAGGAATGATGTCCATCACGTCTGCTTCGGTGATCCGATCCTCCTCGAACCGGCCGCGCGCCAGCGCGAGAAGCTCCCACTGGTCGCGCAGGCCACTCGTATGCGTCAGCAAATGCCGGATCGTTACAGTCGTTCCGTAGCTCGGGATCTCCGGCAAATACTTTCGGATGTCGTCGTCGATCGAGAGCTTGCCGTCGCGGACGAGCAGCATGATCGCCGCGGCGGTGAACTGTTTCGAGACGGACGCGACGTGGAAGATCGAGCCAGGTGCGATCGGGGTCATCGTCTCGAGGTTGGCCATGCCGTAGCCGCGCGCGAGCACGGGCTGACCGTTGCGACTCACTCCAACCGCGCATCCCGGTCCGTCGTTGCTCCGAAAACCGTCGAATACCCGGTCGACGAGGCGCGCGACGCTGTCGGGAACCTGCGCCGAGGCGAGACGAGCCGAAACCAGAAGCCCAACCAGGGGAAGGGGGAGTAGACGCATGAGGTGTCGTAGAGTGAAGATTGGACAGCCGGTGACGGCTTGCGGTTGGCATGGCGACCGCGGTACGGACTGATCAAACCGGTAAACGCAGCGCGAGGCAAGAGGAGATTCGCACACGATGAACGATCTCGTACGATCGGTCCGCATCGCTCTGCGCGGCTTGGGTCGCACGCCAGGGTTCCTCACGGCGGCGATCGTCATTCTCGGCCTCGGCATCGGAACCGCCGTCGCGGTGTTCACGGTATTCCGCGCCGTTCTCTTCCAAAGGCTTCCAGTCACTAGCGCCGACCGACTGGTCGTGCTCTCGACCTACCGGGACAAGCCCGACAACGAGTTCGGGCTGGTGAAGAGCGATCTCAAGGCGGTGGCGCGCGAGGCGCGCACGATGCGCAAGGTCGGCGGCTACGCGCACTGGGCCACCTCCGAAGGCCCGCTCGTCGACGGCGACCGGACGCTCACGCTCGGTCGCGTCGTCGTGAACGGCACCTTCTTCGACGCACTCGGCGCGCATGCGGCCATCGGACGATTATTGCGCCCGGAGGACGACGTGCCCGGAGCGGCGCCGGTGCTCGTGTTGAGCTACGCCAACTGGCAGCACTGGTTCGGCGGCGACTCGTCGGTCGTCGGACATCATCTGTATGAGCCGTACAGCCAGCTGACGTACACAGTCGTCGGTGTCGCGCCGCCCGGACTCGACTTCCCGAACCGCGCCGGCTACTGGATCCTCTGGCCCGGCACTGAAGGACTCAGCGTGATCGCGGTCGCCCGTCTCAATCCCGGAGCGACGCCGCGAGCCGCTGCCGACGAGTTCGCGGCGATCGTCAAGCGAACACCAGCGCCCGGCACACCGGTGCGGCCGAGTATCACCGGCGCCAAGGTCGTTCCGTTCACGCAGGCAATGCTTGGCGACATTCGGCCGGTGCTCATCGCGCTCAGCGCCGCCGTCGCCCTGCTGCTGGCGATCGCGTGCGTCAACGTCGGCGGACTGTTGCTCTTGCGTGCCTCGGGCCGCGCCCGTGAGTTGGCGATCCGCCGCGCGCTCGGCGCGACGTACGCCGACGTCGCGCGACAACTGTTGCTCGAGAGCGGATTGATCGCGCTCGGCGGAGGCGTCGTCGGCTTCCTGAGCGCGGGCTTGCTCGTTCAACTGCTTGTCGCCGCCGCGCCCGCACGGCTACCGCGGCTCGACGTCGTTCAACTGTCTGGCACGCCGCTCTGGATCGGTATCGGCGTGACGATCCTCGCCGTGCTGTTGTTCGGCGTTGTCCCATCGCTCGTCGCCGCGAAAGCGGATGTCGCTTCCGCGCTTCGGCTCGACGCACGCTCCGGCCGGGATTCCGCGTCACGCCGCCGGTTCCGACACACCCTCGTCGCCGCGCAAACGACGCTGGCGCTCGTCATGCTTTCCGGCGCGGCGCTGCTTGCGCGAAGCCTGGCTCGCCTGGAGTCGATCGATCTCGGCTACAAGCCGGACCACCTCACGCAACTGTCGGTGTCTTGGCCGTCGAAGAAGTACGACTCGGTGTCGAAGTACTATCCGCTTGGCGAGGAGATCTTGCGTCGCTGGCGCTCGATTCCTGGCGTCATATCAGTGACGCCGACGCTGATCCCGCCGCTCGTCGGCGACAACGTCTTCCTCAGTCGATTCGACAAGGAAGGCCAATCGGCGTCTGAGATCGCGTCGAATCCGTTCGTCCCGGAGATGTCTGGCGACAAAGACTACTTTCGCACCTTCGGCACGCGACTCGTGAGCGGCCGCGCCTTCACGGATGCTGACAGAGAGAACGCCGCGCCCGTCGCCATCGTGAGCGAGATGGTAGCGAAGCGGATGTGGCCTGGCGAGAACCCGATCGGGAAGCGCGTCCACTATCTGCTTCCGGACAGTATCCCCTGGCGCACCGTGATCGGTGTCGCCGAGGACTCGCACATCCGAACGCTTCGCAGCGCGACGCCGATCGTGTACGTGCCGTGGCGACAGATGGATTTTTGGCAATTTGGATTTGCCATTCGCACGCGCGGCGAGCTCGGCGCGGTGCTGCCGGCGCTGCGCCGCGAGCTCGTACCGATCGATCCGCTCTTCCGGCTCTGGTACGTGCATCCGACGGATGAGCTACTCGCCGGACCGCTCACTCAACCGCGGATCAGCACGTACCTGATGTCGGTGTTCGGTGTCGCCGCGCTACTGCTTGCCGCGATTGGCCTGTATGGATTGATGGCGTCGCTGGTGCGCGAACAAACTCGTGAGATCGGAATTCGCATGGCGCTTGGCGCGGAGCCTGAGCGATTGCGTCGCGAGGTGCTGCTCCACGCTCTCCAGGTGACCGGCGCCGGAGCGATTGTCGGCATCGTCGCCGCTCTCGCCGCGTCGAAACTGCTCTCAGCAATGTTGTTCGAGCTGAGCCCGACCGATCCGGTGGCACTCGCCGGCGCATGTGGCGTGCTCTTCGTCGTGATCATCGTCGCGGCGTACGCGCCGGCGCGTCGCGCGACGAGAGTCGATCCGTCGATCGCGCTGCGGGCGGATTGAGCCAATCGAGCGAGCTAGCGACGTTCTTGCGGGACGCTGTCGAGAAAGGCAAGGAGCGCCGTGTTGAAGCGTTTCGGCTCGTCGAAGTGCACGCCATGTCCACCGCCGGGAATCAACATTTTTTTCGCGTTCGGCATCCAGCGCACGAGCGAATCGGACATGGTTTGCCACGGCTGGGCCTCGCGCTCGCCGGAGATGAAGAGAATGGGAAAGCGCCATGCCTTCACCTCTTCCAGTCTCGCCACCGGGAAAGCTCGGGACGGTGGGCGTGGATCGAGCAGATCACGCCCCGAATAGTCCTTCGAGATTGAATCGAGCCGCGACGTCATCGCCGCGGATCTGTTTGGCCCGGGCCGAAACTGCGGCAGCGCCTCTACCGAACGCATCACGGAATCGATTCCGTACTGGCGCGCGATGGCACCACGCCCTTGCGCCTCGTCGGCGAGCGGTCGTGCGCCGCCGGGATACGGAAATCCCGCAGGCGCCGGTCCGCCGTACAGCACGAGTGCATTCACGCGATCCGGCATTGCCGCGCCGAACCGCTGCGCCACCATGGCGCCGGCGCTGTGGCCGACAAGAATCGCCGATCGAATCCCAAGCGTGTCGAGCAAGGCGCGCACGTCACCCGGATCGGCGGAGACGTCCATGTCACCCGTCGACTTACCGAATCCACGCCTATCGAACGCGATGACACGGTACCGAGGCGTGAGCGCCGCGATTTGGTCGGTCCATTCGCGAAGGTCGAGCGCCCAGCCGTGAATGAGGACGACAGCGGGTCCTGAGCCGCTCATCGTGAAATGAATGCGCGCGCCCTTCACGTCGAGATACCGATCCTGCGCTCTGATCAACTGCGAAGCGACGGCGACCAAGAGTCCTGCGAGGCGTAACGAGGCTCGCATGGAGGCGCCTCCCCTTATTGGTATCGGCCCGCCGTGGGAGTGGTGAACAGAATCGTGTCGAGTCCAATGCGACGGATCAGTGCCTTGAAGCGCTTGCTCGAGCGGAGCACATCGATTCGTGGCAATATGAGAATCGGCGCGCTCGGCCAGAATTCCTGCGCATCGGTGGCGCGTTCCAGCTCGTCGAGCGCGCGCGCCGTGTCGCGCGCTCCCAGCGCCGCCATCGCCCGCGACGCGTGCCCATAAGCGCGCGATTGGGGATTGCTCTCGATGGTTGATATGATCGTGCGCACCATGGCCTGATCGCCCATTTCGCCGTAGAGGAGAGCAACACCACCCGGCCAGGGAGCCGAACGCAGAACCCCCTGTGGACGCCAGGAGATCTCGGCGAGCCGTCGAGCGCGTTCGCGCTGACCTCGCGCGACGGCAATCTCGGCACCCATGAACGACGCGGGCACGCTCATCGAGTCCAACTCGAGGGCGCGATCGATTTCGGCAAACGCCTCCGTCCGTCGGTTGACCGACAGCAGCAGACGCGCGAGCCAGCCGCCAACAACCGCGGATGTCGGGTCCATTCGCTTGGCGTTCTGCATCTCCACCACCGCGTCGGCCGGACGACCTACGTAGATGAGGTAACGCGCGTAGTGGAAGTGTGCCGTGGGGTCGCTCGGATCCAGCGCGATGGCCCGTCGGAATTCCGAATCTGCCTCGGCCCAGCGCAGGGCGTGCATCGACGCCAGCGCAAGCGCGGTCTGCGCTTCGGCGAGCGTCGAGTCGAGCTGGAGGGCGCGACGCGCGGCGAGCGTCGCCCGGTCGTGTACTTCGGCGTATGTGGTGTCGGCGAAATTGGGGAGCACTTCCAGCGCCGCGGCCAGGCCGGCATGGGCCCGGGCAAACTTCCCGTCGTGCGCCGTCGCCTGTTCGAATAGCTCGACCGCGCGACGCACCGAGCTGCCGCGTGCTCGGAGCAGAGTCTGACCCCGCAAGTACAACTCGTACGCCGTCGTATCCGACGTACCTCGCAACGAGGTCGCGGCAAGCACGGGCCCCGTCAGGTGGAGCACGTGTCGTTGAACCGCCGCGGTGATCGCGTTCGTGATGCTGTCGAGCGTGGCGAGGATGTCACTTGCGTCGCGCTCGAAGCTGTCGCGCCACAGTTCGCGTCCGTCGTCGGCATTGCTCAATAGCGCGACGACGAGAACCCGGTTCCGCTGCGGCCAGAGCGTCGCCTGAAGGACGTGGCGCACCTGAAGCGCGCGGCCGACCTCTCGCGCGTCCACGTTGCGCCGGTTTCGATATCGATCGACCGAGGTGCGCGTGGCGAGACGGAGGTTCGCCGCGCGGGCCAACGTCGTCGCGACCTGGTCGGTGAGCCCTTCGGCCCAGATGTTCTTCGCCGTGTCGCCGCCGACGTTCACCACTGGAAGAATCGCCAGTGAGCTCGCGTCCGTCGCGGCGTGCGCGGTGCGTGGCCAGACACGAGCGCCAACGACGATCGCGCCTAGCGCAACCACTGCGGCGCCGACGACACCGACGACGCGTTGACGACGCGACATCCGGTTCACGAGCCGGCGCACACCGGTCGTGGCTGCCGTCGAGCTGTCCAGTGCGCGTAGTATTTCGTGCGCCGATATCGGCCGCCGCGCCGGATCCTTCTCGAGGCATTGCGTGACGAGCCGCGCGAGACTCGCCGGGCAGTCGGGGCGGAGTGTCTCTACTGACGCGGGACGTTCGCTCAGGTGCGCCGCGAACAGCTGATGCGCCGCACGTCCGGCGAACGGCGACCGTCCGCTGAGGATCTCGTACGCAAGACACCCGAACGAGTAAAGGTCGGCCCGATGGTCGATCGTCGGGTCCGACGAGATCTGCTCCGGCGACATGTACGCCGGAGTGCCGATCGCCATTCCGGCCACCGTGTACGTGGTGGTCGGCGCGCGTCCGATATCGGTATCGGTCTGCGCGGCGCTGATCGCCTTCGCGATGCCGAAGTCCGTAACGACTGCTGCCTCGCCGGAGAGCAGGACGTTCTCCGGTTTGATATCGCGGTGCACGACCCCGTTGTCATGCGCGTAGGCGAGCGCTCGCGCCACATCGCGAAGGACGCCCACGGCGGCGGGAATCTCGAGTCGCCCGTCGCGCGTCAGCCGGTCGCGTAACGACAGTCCCGCGACGAACGGCATGACGTAGTACGGAAGCTCGTCGGCTTCTCCCGCCGTCAGCACGGGGACGATGTTGGCCTGTTGCAGCGCGGCGGCCAACCGGATCTCGCGCGTGAATCGCTGGGCCGACAGTCCGGCCGCCAGATCGGGCGAGAGCACCTTGATGACGACGCGCCTCGCCAGCGCCGACTCGGT
>Ga0310813_10002558_pt1 | contig 11025 bp, 10 predicted proteins | sample YN3metagenome_FD_203086 | JGI IMG/M metagenome (GOLD analysis project Ga0310813, IMG submission 203086) | Soil microbial communities from experimental microcosm in Duke University, North Carolina, United States - YN3 | ecosystem: Engineered > Artificial ecosystem > Soil microcosm > Unclassified... | reverse complement strand
CACCACGTTCAGCAACCAGCCCATGTTGGACAGATCGTTCCCCGGGGTGGTTCGGTACTCCATGAGTTTGAGCGCGATTTCCTCGGTTATTCCCGGAAGACAGAGAAGAACCTGTTTCGGGGCGGTGTTCACGTTCACCAGACCCGGAACCTTCTCGTCGTCCACGACGCCCAGCTTGTCTCCGACGAGGACCTCCTTGAAGCGCTGGACGCTCAGGATCGCCGGGACCCCCTGAGCCCCGAGGAGCTGGGCCACCGACAGGAACGGCACGGCCTGCCGCATCACCATGATCTGCTGGACCTCGGGGTTCTGCAGGCCCGCCCGCACGAGCTCGGGCGCCGAGGCGCTGTTCAGGTTGATGCGCTTGGTGCCCTCTGCGTCGATGTTGCGGTCGGCGCTCCAGACCGTGCAGAGCGACCAGAGGCCGGGGTCGAGCTTCCCGTCGCGGTTGTCGGGCGGCCAGGTCTCATCGCCGTCGTTCTCGTTCTGCTCCATCCGGCCGTTTAGGTTGAAGTCTTCGCCGAAGAGGAGCGGGGGCGTGATTCCCTTCACGTAGAGGAGCTCCTCCAGCGTTTCGAAGGGCTGGCTCTTGCAGTTGTACGGAGGCGTGAGCGTGTTGTAGTAGGAGCTCTCCGCCCCGGAGGCGCTCGGCGTGGAGTCGGCGTCGCGCCAATCCAGGATCGCGTCGACGATCTCCTCGGTCATGTTCGGCAGCTTGAGCAGGATGTCCCGCGAGGCCGTGTTGAGGTTGATCTTGGACGCCTCATCGTCGAGGCCCCAGAGCACCGTCTGCGTGTCATCGTACGTCGGCCGGAAAATCGTGAAGGCGCCGTCGCCGAGCGGAACTTCGAAGAAGGCGTCGGGGTTGTTGGCCCACGTGGTGTCGTTCAGGCTCTGCCACGTCTGGGTGTCGTTCAGAACCGTGGCACAGGCCAGGTCGATCGCGCTCCAGGCCAACTGCTCCGCCTTCTTCCCATCCGCGTAGCCCCCCGACACCGCGTACTCGACCTGCATGTCGGCCAAGAACGAGTACATCAACAACGTCAAGATGGCCATCAGCCAAAGGACGATCAACAAGGCGACGCCGCTTCTGCGGCCCTTTCCCTCCCCCGGGGAGGGGAAAGGGAGGGGACCCCCTTCTCTATTCTCTATTCTCGCTTCTGTATTCTTCGTCACTGCGTTTTCTCCGGCGTCTCCGCCCCCACGGGCAGATAGAAGCGCGAAGTGAACGGTTCGATCAGGGTCTCCCCCCGCCATTCCCCACGGATATAGACGGTGACCTCGACCGCTTTGGGCAGTTTTCGCGTCTGCGTGGAGTCCCAGCTGTCGACCCATTGCCCGTTGTCGTAGTAGCGGAAATTGAGGTAGACGACGTCGTCCGCGATCCCCGTCACGTCCTCCTCGCGGTGCACCGGCCCGCTCGGCGGCGTCAGCTCCAGCGGACGCTCGCGCAGCAGCCCGTGCGGCTTGCGCTTTTCGTCCGCCTCGATCGCGTAGCTGACCTTGCAGACGTCGATGCCGCGGACGACGTCCGCCACGGTCACGTCGTACGGCGAGGCCGAGTGGCGGTTCACGGAGACGAACTCGAGCTTGTCCAGGGGCTCCTTCTCGGAGCCGACGTTCGTTCCGATGAAGCCGGTGTCGTAGGCCGTGCCCAGCATCACCGCGCCGCGGAGGTCGTCCTCGACGGCCTGCAACGAGGCCCGCGCCGACTGGAAGAGCTGCGCGCGGAACTCCGCGCGCGTCGTGATGCCGCGCGCCGAGTCGAAGAGGGAATAGGTCGCGGCGACGACGATCGCGAAGATCGCCGTCGCGACGGCCAGTTCCAGCAATGTAAAGCCGCGACGCTTCATTTGGGCGGCGTCGTCGACGAGGACGACGGGCTCGTGGTCGAGCCGGTCGACGTCGTCGGACGGTCCTTCATCAGGCGCACGAGTTCGTAGCTGCGGTCCTGGTTGCGCTCCTGCCACTTGATCCGGATGGTCAGCTGCGTGAGACCGGTGATGCTCCCGGTGGCGGCGGTCGTTTCATAGGTGAAGTCGGGCTCATCCTCGAAGCCGCCGCTCTGGTTCGACGTGAGCGCCAGCTGGCCGGTCTCGAAGTCCGTCAGCACGCGCTGCGCGAGCATCGCGGCGCGCGTCGCGAACTGCGCGGTCGTCGAGGCCCGCGCCCCGGTGGTGAAGCCCTGCGAGAGCAGCGCCATCGCGGCTACCGCGACGACCAGGGCGACCAGGACCTCGATCAGCGTAAAGCCGGCGCGCTTCATTGGTCTTCCTTCGCCAGCTCGATGTAGATCTTCGACGTCGCCGCCTCCACCCGGAGCGTCTGGCGGTCGCCGTTCTCGTTGGACAGGATGACGGTCGCCTCGGTCGAGGTCCCGTCCGGGCGGAACTCGATGTAGCGGCGGGCGCTGTCGTTCGGGTCCGTCTCGGCCCCCTCGATCAGCTCGAAGAGGATCTCGTCCGGGAGCTGCACCTCTTCCCAGGCGCCCGAGAGCTTCTTGAACTTCCCGGCCTCCTTGAGGGGGCGGGACTCGACCTCGATCCAGAACTTCTTCTTGGACGAGTCCATGAGGAGCCGCTGGCGGCAGCCCGTGAGGGCCGCGTCCGTCCGGGCCTTGCGGGCCCAGGCGAAGAGCCGCTCCGTCGACGTGCGGACCTGGAGGCTGGGGAACGAGTCCGAGAAGCGCGGCGCCACGATGGTCGCGAGCGTGAAGATGACGACCATCACGAGGATAAGCTCGATCAGGGTGAAGCCGCCGCGCCTGCTTCTCATCGTCGTCCTTACTTGCCCAGCCAGACGTCGTCCTCGGTGCCGGCCGCGCCGTCCGGCCCCCACGAGAACAGGTCGAAGCCGCTGGGGAACTTGGAGCCCGGGCAGACGTACTGGTAGTCGTTCCCCCAGGGGTCCTTGGGGATCTCGGTCAGGTTGCTGAGGTAGGGCCCCTTCCAGTTCTTGGGCTCGGGGGCGCCCGACGGCTTCGCCAGCAGCGCGGTGAGGCCCTGGGCGCTGTTGGGGTACTTGCCGTTGTCCACCTCGTACTGGCCCAGCGCGTCGTTCATCGCCTTCAGGTCGCCCTTGGCGGCGGCGATGCGCGCCTCGTCGGAACGTCCGACCAGCCGCGGCACCACGATGGCGGCCAGGATGCCGATGATGACGACGACGAGCAGCAACTCGATGAGCGTAAACCCTCCTTCGCCCCTCTGGGAGCGGCTACGGAGGGCGGGGCCCTGGGTGCTGCGACGACGGCGAAGCTTCATGGGACTCTCCTCTACTTGACCATGCTTGAAATATTGAAGACCGGAAGCAGCATTGCGATGACGATGAAGCCGACCACGGCGGCCATGACGACCAGGAGCGCCGGCTCGAAGAGCGAGACGAAGACCCGGACCGCACGCTCGACCTGGACGTCGTAGGACTCGGCGACGTTGATGAGCACTTCGTCCAGGTTGCCGCCTTCCTCGCCGACGGCGATCATGTCCGTCACCATGGCGGGGAAGTAGCGCGAGCTGCGCAGGATCTCCGCGAGACCCTTGCCCTGCTTGATGCCCGCCGACGCCTCGTCGATGTCCTCCATGAGGACGACGTTGGCCATGGCGGCCTTCGAGATATCGAGGGCGGACAGGATGGCGACGCCGCTCTTGAGCAGCGTGCCCAGCGTCCGGCTGAAGCGCGAGACGGCGTTCTTCTTCACGATGTCGCCGAAGAGGGGGAGCCGGATCTTCAGGCGGTCGACCACGCGCCGGCCCGCCGAGGTGGCGACCACGCGCGACCAGCCGATGGCGAGCGCGATCAGCCCCATGCCGGCGAACATCCAGTAGTCGCGAAGGAAGTAGGAAATAGCCATCACGATCTGGGTCGGCAGCGGGAGGCTGCTGCCCATCTTGGCGAAGATCTCGCTGAAGCGCGGGATGAAGAAGACCATCAGGAAGGTGACCGCGAAGGAGCCGATCACGATCAGCAGGATCGGGTACGCCATCGCGGAGCTGATCCGGCTCCTCAGCTCCTGATCCTTCTCGATGAAGAGCGCCAGGCGGTGGAGGACGTCCTCCAGGAAGCCGCCGGTCTCGCCCGCGCGGACCATGCTGACGTAGAGGAACGAGAACATCTTGGGGAAGCGGGCCAGCGCCTCGTGGAGCGACGCGCCGCCCGAGACCTGCTTCTCGATCTCGCTGATCGTCTCCGACAGCGTCAGGTTCGTCGTCTGGGTGGCCAGCGTATGGAGGGCCCGATTGAGCGGCACGCCTGCCCGCATCAGGTCGGCCATCTGGCGCGTGAAGAGGGCCACGTCCGCCGACTTGATCTTCCGGTGAATCTGGCGCGGCGCGGCGGGCGCCCGGATCGTCCCCGGCTTGTCTTCCGCGCGCGACTCGATCTCCAGGGGGAAGACGCCCATGCGGCCGAGGGAATCCAACGCCGACCGTTCGCTTTCGGCCTGCAACGTCCCCGTCACGACGGAGCCGTCGTCCTTCTTCGCTTTATAGGCAAATTGCGGCATCAGTACTTGTCCGACTTGGTGATCCGCAGGATTTCTTCGGCGGAGGTGACTCCGGCTCGTACACGATCCCAGCCGTCGTCGCGCAACGTCCTCATCCCGTGGTCGATCGCGTACTTCTTCAGCCGGTTGGCGGCCTCGCGTCGGAGGATCATCTCCCGCATCTCGTCGTCGACGACGAGCAGCTCGAAGACGCCCTGGCGGCCGCGGTAGCCGGTCCCGCGGCACTCATCGCAGCCCTTGCCCATCCACACGCTCTTGACGTCGGCGGGGAGCAGCGACGATACCTCGGAGTCGGAGGCCTTGATCTCCGTCTTGCAGGCTTTGCAGATGCGGCGCACGAGGCGCTGGGCCATCAGGCCCTCCACGGTCGAGGCGACCAGGAAGGGCTCCAGGCCCATGTCCACCAGGCGGGTCACCGCCGTGGGGGCGTCATTCGTGTGAAGCGTCGAGAAGACCAGGTGGCCCGTGAGGGCGGACTGGACCGCGATCTCGGCGGTCTCGAGGTCGCGGATTTCGCCGATCATGATGATGTCGGGGTCGTGGCGCAGGATCGCCCGGAGGCCGCCCCCGAAGGTCAGGCCGATCTTCGCGTTCACCTGGATCTGCTTGATCCCGGGGAGCTGGTATTCGACCGGGTCCTCGACGGTGATGATCTTGTCCTCGACGTTGTTGATCTTCTGCAGCCCCGCGTAGAGGGTGGTCGTCTTGCCCGATCCGGTGGGACCGGTGACCAGCAGGATCCCGTGCGGTTCCGTGATGAGCTGCTTGAAGCGGGTCAGGACATCGGGCGGCATCCCCAGGTCCTCGAGGGTGACGGCCATGTTCGCGCGGTCCAGGAGCCGGAGGCAGACCCCTTCGCCCCAGACGTTCGGAATGACCGAGACGCGGACGTCGATCTGCTTCCCGAGGGCGTTCAGCATGATCCGGCCGTCCTGCGGGAGCCGCTTCTCGGCGATGTTGAGCGCGGACATGATCTTGAGCCGCGACACGATCGCCGCCTGGAAGCGCTTGATCTCGGTCGGGATCGGGACCTTGTGCAACACGCCGTCGATGCGGTAGCGGATGCGGAGCTCGTCCTCCATCGGCTCGACGTGGATATCGCTCGCGCGGTCGCGCACCGCCTCGGTGAAGATCTGATTCACGAACTTGACGAGGCCGGCGTCCTCGGCGAGCGCCTTCTCGTCCGCCTGCTGCGCGCTCTCTTTGATGACCTGGACTTCGTCCTTGGCGGCGTTGACCATCCGGTGGACTTCGTCGGCGGCGACGCCGTAGTGCTTCTTGATCAGGCGGTCGATTTCCGACGGCCGCCCCAGGACGGGGATGATCTTCGCCTTCAGGAGGAGGCGGAGGTCGTCGAGGACTTCGAGGTCGAGGGGATCGGAGAGGGCGACGCGCATCGACCCGTTGGCGCGTCCCAGGGGCAGCACCTTGCGCTGAAAGATCGTCTTCATGCTGGCCGGGCTGCTCAGGTTGGGGTCGATCTCGATGCCGGTCAGGTCGACGTAGGGGATGCTCGTCTGCTCGGAGAGGGCCTTCAGGACGTCCTCTTCCTTGGCGAAGCCCAGGCGCACAAGGGTCTGGCCGATGCGTTCCTTGCCCTCCTTCTTCCGAAGGGCCTCATCAACCTGGGCGGCGCTGGCCGCCTTGTTCCGGACGAGGATTTCACCCAGCAGCATGGATTCTCCAGGGACAAAAAAAGCTACCCTAAGGCACTATGATCTCCCCGGGTAGCCGCTCCAACCCTTCCAGCCTACTATTAGAGTAGAGGACGCTCGATTTCTTCCCATAAGACAGATAAAGAAGATACGGGGTTCGCGAGTTCGGGGGAAGGCGAATTCCGAGGCCCGACGGGACGTTCCCAGAAAAAGGGGGTGCGCGTGAGCGAACCGGACTACTCCAAGAGCTTCAGCGACAAGTCCTTCTGGAACAAGATGAAGCGCTTCGCCACGGTCGCGGGGAAGGAGGTCGTCTCCAAGGCCCTCTTACTCTATTATTGCTACTCGGACCCCGCGACCCCCACCTGGGTCAAAGGGATCATCCTCGGCGCCCTGGGGTACTTCATCAGCCCCCTCGACGCGATCCCCGACGCCATCCCGGTGGCCGGCTTCGCGGACGATCTGGGGGCCCTGGCGGCTGCGGCGGCGGCCGTCGCGACCCATATCAACAAGGGCCATTCCGAGGCAGCGAAGAAGAAGCTCGGCGAGTGGTTCGGCTAGGCCCGACTCCACGAGGACTTCATGCGCATCAAACGCCATCTCGGCACCCTCTCGCTTGTCGCCGTGACCGGCCTCTTCGCGGGCCTTGAGGCCGCGCTTCGCGGCGGCCTGGCGGGCGGCCCGGTCGTCCGGATCCTGGCGTCCGCCTTCGAAGCCGGGGTCGTCGGCGGCCTCGCCGACTGGTTCGCAGTGACCGCGCTCTTCCGCGAAGTCCCCATCCCGTTCCTGCGACGCCACACCAACATCCTCCTCCGCAAACGCGAGGCCCTGACGGAACACATCGTCGACGTCGTCCAGAACCGCTGGCTGACCCCGGAGGCCATCTCGGAGTACCTCTCCCAACGCTCTCCGTCGGGCGCGCTGCTCGACTACCTGGCGGACCCGCGGCACGAGCGGCAGCTCCTCGACGCCTTGCGCGACGTCCTGGCGGCCATCGTCGACCGCCTCGACGGACCCGAGATGTCGGGATTCCTAGGTCAGGCGCTGCGGCGACAGATCGACCGGCCAGACTTCGACCGCTTCGTCGGCGAACAGCTGGAGGGGGCGATCCGTCGGGGCGACCACGGCCCCGCCATCGACACGCTGCTCGGCGTCGTCGAGAGCAGCGTCCGCGAAGGCTCCCTTCGGGCGCTCGTCCGCGGCTGGATCGAGGAGGCCGCGAAAACCTACGCCGCCCGCGGGACCCTGAAGGCGGCCACGACCTGGATGCTCGAGAAGTCGGGCGGGCTGGACTACGAGCGGGCCGCCGAAGACATTGTCAACGCGGTCGCCACCTCGATCCACGGCGTCCGGGGCCAGGCGGACCACCCGCTGCGGCAGCGGATCGAGGAGGCCGCCCGCCGCTTCGCGCGTGGGCTCATGGAGAGCGGGGAAGCGCCCCGAGCCGCCCTCGAGCGCTTCCGGCGCGGCGTGTCGGAGGGCCTGGAGTCGGAAGCAGGCCTGCGCGAAATCCTGCGGCGCCTGAAGGAATCGCTGCGGGCGCAGCTGACCGAGCCGGGCAGCGCGTTCATGCTGGCGGCCGGCTCGTTCCTTCACGCGCGCCTGGCCGAGCTGAAAACCGACGGGGAGCTCCGGGGGCGGATCGACGCCTGGGTCCGCGAGACCGCGAAGGGCGTGGTCGAACGGAATCCGGCCATGATCGGCGAGATGATCCGCACCAGCCTGACGAAGCTGGAGGGCCCGGAGCTGGTCCAGCAGATCGAGGACAAGGTCGGGCCAGAGCTTCAGTACATCCGGCTCAATGGCGCGGTCATCGGCACGCTCGTGGGGCTTTGCCTGGGGACTGCCCGCGTGATCCTGGGCTAGCGATATCCTCCCTCGCATTTCCCCAGCAGGCCGTCCGGATTCGGGTGACCTTCCAACCGGAGCGTATTGATCGCCGCGAGATAGAGTCGGTTGTCCCCCGGGGCCTCGGGATCCCAGGATCCGTCCCGGCAGCGGGCATCGAGACCCTTCTGGCTCTCCATCACTTCCTCCGGGATGCGCGCGACCCCCAGGAACAGCGGGCCGCACCACGACTCATGGATGAGCCGGTCGGCCAAGGACCGCGCCCCGAGGCAACCCCCATAATGGGTCCGGCGGCTGGAAAGCCAGCTCATCCCCTTGGAGAGCGCGTCTCTCACCAGCAGCCGGCGCCTCACGACCACGGGATCCACGCGGACCTCGTCGGGCCGAGCCTCCTGACCCGCCGCCGAAAGGGCCAAGACCACCAGGGCGCTGACGCAGTCGTCGCAGCGGGAGCCGCCGCTGCCGTCGCAGCGGGCGCCGTCGCAATGACGGTCGAAACGGTCGACGCTCCAGCTCCCATCCTCGTTCTGATGGCGCACCAGCCAGGACAGCGCCGGCGCCAGGCTCTCACTCGAGGCAGCGGAAAAATCAATGGGGAGAGGAAACCGCAAGCCGCGCTGGGACCTCAGCGACGAACGCGGGCCGGTCAAGGTGCCGTCTCGATCGATCCGATAACGATCCCTCGTATCGCGCTGGAGGACCACCTTGAAGGGCTCGACCCCCGGGCCGTCGCTCGAAGGAAGTTCCGGCAGGGCGTCACTGAGCGCGACCAGCGTCGCCAATCCGAGTAAGAAGGAATGGATCGAGAACGACAGAGTCCCTCCCAGGATGCCGGGGTGCCAGCGTTCCATCATGCCTCTTCTCAACGGGAGCCGCGGGCCAAGGTTCAGGGGGTCCCTGTTTTCACGATTTCACCGGTAAATCGCGGGCCGGGTGTACGTTCTAGTGCATGGACGCAGGGGCGGCCGCCGGACCCACGGAGGCGTTCCTCAAGGAATTCGCCTCCCAGCACGACCGGCTCTTCGCCTACCTCTTCTCTCTGCTCCCGCACCGGCCCGACGCCGAGGACGTCTTTCAGCGCACGAGCCTCGTCCTCTGGCAGAAGTTCGACCAGTGGGAGCCCGGCAGCGACTTTCTTGCCTGGGCCTGCAGCGTCGCCTTCTATGAGGCGCGCAACTTCATCCGCGTCGCCTCCCGCGACCGGCTCCGCTTCGGCGAGGCTCTCCTGGAATCCCTCGCGAAAGAGCGCGCGGCGTCCCTCCGCCGCCGCGACGACCGCGTCGCCGCCCTCCAGGAATGCCTCAAGAAGCTCGACCACGCGGAGCGCGAGCTGCTGCAGCGCGCCTACGTCGACCAGGAAAGCATCCGCGAACTCGCCCGCCGCGACGGACAGGCCGCCCAGACCCTCTACAACCGCCTCAACCTGATCCGGAAGCGGCTCCTCCTCTGCGTCGATCTCCGCAGCGCCGCCCGGGGAGAACCCGCGTGAACCGATCCGAACAACACCCCGAGCTCCTCGAGCTCGCCGCCGCCGTCTGCAACGGCACCATCACGCCGGAGCAGCACGAGCGCCTCCAGCAGCTCCTCGCGGCCGACCCCGAAGCGCGGCAGCTCTACTTTGACTACCTCGACCTCCACCTGGCACTGGGGCAGACTCACCAGACGGCCCAGGAAGCGCAGCCGATGATGCAATTCCAGAAGGCGCTGGCGGCACCGGTCCGCCGCGGGACGCGAGGGCTCCTGGCCGCCGCCGCGGGAATTCTCTTCTGCGCGCTCATTTACTACTTCGTGACCCGCCCCACGCCGTCGATCCCGATCGCGACGCTCGTCCAGAGCGCCTCCGCCCGCTTCTACGGCGCCGGAGAAAGCCTCCGCGTGGGCTCCGCGCTCGCGACGCTCCAGGAATACGCGCTGAAAGCCGGACGCGTCGAAGTCCGCTTCCGCAACGGCGTCACCGCCATCGTCGAAGGCCCGGCGGTCTTCGAAGTCCGCGACGAGATGCGCCTCCACGTCACCTACGGCAAGTGCTCCGTCACCGTCGTCCCCGGCGCCGAAGGCTTCGCGGTCGAGACGCCGCTCACCCGAATCGTCGACCGCGGAACGCGCTTTGCGGTCGACGTCGACGAAGCGGGCGAGACCGAGGTCCAGGTGGTGCAGGGCAAGGCCGAAGTCCAGGCCCCTTCGGCGGCGCCGACGATGCTGACCGAGGGCGCCGGGCGCCGCTATACGGCGGCCGACCGCGCGACCGGCAAGGACGTGCCTTACGACCAGCGCCGCTTCCCGATGGACATGCCCGACCGCGTCGTCCGCTACAGCACCACGCCGCGGCCCGGCTCGTCGGGCGCGGAACACCTGACGGGCGTCACGGTGCGACGCGGCGGCCGGGAACGGACCTATGCGGTCGGCGAGCTGATCGGCGTCCAGCTGATCCACTTCAAGAACCTGCTCAAGAACGGCAAGTTCATCGCGACCGTCACCGACGGCCCGGATCCGGCCCTCAGCGGCGGATCGCGCACCGCGCTCCTCGAAGAAGACACGAACATCAACACGGGCGTGATCAACCCGGGCGGGTCGCAGATCCCGTTGACGAGCGATCCCGTCATGAACGACCCCGAAGACCCGAAGAAGCTCAACACGCCCGGCATGGGCATTCGCTTCAAGCGGCCCGTCGTGAACGACGCGGGCCCGGACATCGTCCTCTTCGACTTCCAGCCCGTCATCCAGCCCGAGTACGGCGACCCGTTCCACGTGAGCCCGCTCCACTTCGACCCGGGTCTCCACTCGCACAGCGTGACGCGCTTCGACCTCGGCACGTTCTCCCCGGAGGCCCAGGTCATCGCGGGCTTCCGGCTCAACACCTTCGAGAAGCCCGTCTCCTGCCTCAGCCAGCTCCGGACCACGCCGTTCCGGGGGACGAACTTCACGGTGACGTCGAAGCTGCTGGCGGTCGGGATCGACCTGTCCGATCTCGGCTACCCGCCGGGGGCCGCCGTGGACGGGATTTTCATCCAGGATGCGCTCGAC
>Ga0310813_10002555_pt1 | contig 11029 bp, 6 predicted proteins | sample YN3metagenome_FD_203086 | JGI IMG/M metagenome (GOLD analysis project Ga0310813, IMG submission 203086) | Soil microbial communities from experimental microcosm in Duke University, North Carolina, United States - YN3 | ecosystem: Engineered > Artificial ecosystem > Soil microcosm > Unclassified ... | reverse complement strand
GACTTCGATGGGGGCCGATGTTTCGAGCGTCCTCCCCGCAGGGGAGGGATGGGGTGGGGGTGCGGCTCTTCTGCTTCCTGGTTCCTAGCGCGCGACACGCCTGAAACTAAGGATATCGCGTCGGATGTGCCCGTCGATGTCGTCCAGTTCAAGGTCGAGCATTGCCGCCACCGTCGGGGCGATGTCCACGAGCCGCATCCGCTCGACCGTCACGCCGGGGCGCACGCCGGCGCCTTCGGCGATGAAGCCGGTCTCCAGGCCCGGCCTTGAGGGCAGCTGCCCGTGGTTCCCCGCCACCGTGGGCGTGGTCGGGCCGAGGCGCTCCGTGAAGGCCCAGCCCTCCGCCGGATCGAGCGCCAGCACGGCGTCCGGGTTGTAGCCCAGACGATCCAGCGTCGAGCGGCCGATCATGCTGAAAACCGGCTTCCCATCGACCTTGGACCCGGCCAGCAGCGCCTCGATCACGCGCGGCGCGTCGTTGGGGTCCTTCAGGTAGACCCCCGCCGAGCCGCCGCTGGACCGGATGATCGCCTTCCACGATTTGATCTTGCCGTTCTCCTCCTCGATGAAGCCGGCATCCCGGAGGACGGTGTTCGGGCTGAAGTTCCGCGTGATCGTCGTGAACCCGTGATCGCCCACGATCAGCAGCGCCGTGCGGTCCGCGACGCCCGACTCGGCGATCGCCTGGCGGATCCGGGCGATGTTCTCGTCCTGCATCCGCACCGCGTCCGCCACCTCCGGCGCGTTCGGCCCCGCCTTGTGCTGCACTTCGTCGCAGTTGAGGAGGTGGACCAGCTGCAGGTTCGGCTTGTGCTTCCGGAACACGTGGGCGGCGGCCCGCGAGACGAAGTTGTCCACCGCCGCCCGGTCCGTCGCGATCCGTTCCTGCGGGATGCCGATCGCGAACATCAGCTCCGTCAGGAGGCCCGGCGTGGCCGCCGACGCGAGCCGCTTCACCGTGTCCTTGTTGTCGGGGTCCCAGATCTCGCCGAGGACGAGGTCCGCCCGGGCCCCCACCGTCGTCGGCCAGTACGTGATCGCGACCTTGAGCCCCTTCTCCTGCGCCGCCTGCCAGATCGTCCGCGCCTTCAGCGACTTCGCGTACCAATGCCAGTCCCGGCTCGACCCCTGCTCCGTCCACACCGTGTTGGCATGGATCCCGTGCTTCGCCGGCAGGACGCCCGTCACGATCGTCGCGTGCGCCGGATACGTCGAGCTCGGGTAGACGCTTTCGACAGCGCGCGCGTGGGCGCCCGCCGCGACCATCGACTTCATCGCCGGCGCGTCGAAATCCCCGAGATAGAAGTCGGGCCGAAGGCCGTCGATCGAGACGATGACGACGTGCTCCGGCGCGCCGGAGGCGGCGCGCGCCGCGACCGGGGTGCTCGCGCAGGCTCCCAGCAGGAGCAGCGTCAGGACAGCTGCCGCAAGATGTCGTCCGCACCCTGGACCCATGTCACCTCCGGGAATCGTTTGAACCACATAATCTGGTGGCGGGCCAGATTATTCGTATTTCGATTGATCAGCCGTTCCATCTCGTCCGCGTCGACCTTCCCTTCCAGGTGGTCGATGACTTCACGATACCCCACGGCGCGCCGCCCTTCCTTGCTCCAGGGTCGCGCCAGCAGGGCCCGTACCTCGTCGACCAGCCCGGCCTTCAGCATCGTCTTCGTCCGGGCGGCGATGCGGTCCTTGATGTCCTCCCGGCGGAAGCCGAAGACGTCCGCCTCCAGGGTCCGCCCGGCGTCGAAGTGCGTGTGGCGCGCGCTGATCGGCTCCCCGGTCTTCCGGTAGACCTCGACCGCGCGCACGAGCCGCTTGAGGTCGTTCGGGTGGATCTTGGAGGCGGCCTTGGGGTCCACCTTCTGGAGCTCCTCGTGGAGCTTCGGCGCCCCGATGGCCACCAGTTCCTCCCGCAGCGCCGGGTCCGCTTCCGGGCCCTCGAAGATCCCGTAGGCGAACGTCTTGTAGTACAGCGCGGTGCCCCCGACGAAGAGCGGCCGGGCGCAGTCCTCGAGGCACTTCCGCGCGTCGCGCACGAAGCGGCCGGCGTTGTAGCTCTCCGACGGGTCGCAGATGTCCACCAGCCGGTACGGCCGCTTCGGCTTGGCCGTGCCGATGTCCATGCCGCGGTAGACCTTCATCGAGTCGATGGAGATCAGCTGCGCGCCCAGGCGCTCCGCCACGGCCTCCGCGGCCGCGTGCTTCCCCGAGCCGGTCTGTCCAAGAATGAAGATGGGACGATTCACCGAGGTCTGATTATAGCAGATGGGCCCGAGGCTGGGGACCGGGGGCCTACTTCCGCGGGATCTCGATGTCCACGCCGTCGATGCTCGGCGCGTGGCTCACGATCTCGAAAGCGCGGGAGCTCCACTTCTTGTCCCCCGAGGTGAGGACGATCAGACAGTCCTTCTGGTCGACCTTCGGGACCACGAACTCGGCTCCGCCCGACGCGGACTGGTCCTTGAAGAGCACGCCCGGATTCCCGTCGATGACCAGCGACACGGTGACCTTCGCGGCGCTGTCCTGCGCGATCCATTCCAGGCGAAGGCGGGTGCCGCCCTTCACCTTGTCCGGGAGGACCGTCTTCAGCTTCAGCGGCTCCTTGATGTCCTCGGTCGGCGGCTTGGTCGGCGGGTTCGACACCGTCGTCTGCCCGTCGCCGGGCTCGATCGCGAAATCCTTGTCCGAGGCGTCGGAGTGCTCCCGGCCCCTCGAATCGACCATGGTGACGCGCAGGCGGCAGGTCGTGTTCGAGATCTTCGGCAGCGTCCAATGAAAGCCGGTCGCCGTCGCCTTGAGGTCGGGAATCGGCTTCCAGCTCCCCTCGCGGCCGCCCGCGTCGGAGAACTCGACCTTCACCTGGGAGAGCTCGGCTTCGGTCTGGACGACGATCGGGCGGCTCGTGCCGCCCACGTAGGTCTGACCGCCGCGGAAGTTCGCCAGCCGGATGCCCGCCCGCTCCGCGACCTTGAAGCGGAAGTGGTTCGAGTCGTACTCGCGGCCATCGGCCGCCTTGACGACGACGCGCACGACGTAGTCGCCGGGCTTCTCGGGCGCCTTGAAGCTGAACGAGGTCCCCTTGATCTCGCCCCGGGATTCCCAGGTCTGGGCGTTCTCGGAGATCTCCAGCCGGAGCTCCTTGGCCGTCTTGACGATGCTCTTGGGCTCGACCACCGCCGCGACGAAGCCGTTCGGCTCCACCGCCGCGTTGGCGATGATGCGCACCTGCTCGACGCCGGAGATCATGTCGAAGCTCAGGACGTTCGAGTTGATGGGACGGTTCGCCGCATCCTTCGCCAGGGCCCGCAGCTGATAACGGCCTTCCTGCTCGGGCAGCATCACCTTCACGGCCGGCCCGGAGAGCGTGGTGTAGTAGGCCCAGGTCTTGCCGCCGTCCTTCGACAGCTCGAGGGTGAGTTCGCGGATGCTCCGGTCCGGGGACGTCCACGCGAGCGCGACGGAGCTCCCGACGACCAGCTGGCGGCCGTCCTCGATGCCGCGGATCACCAGTCCGGGCGGCGGCACGTCGCCCGGGTCGAAGTCGTCCGTGGACGCCTCGGCCTCGTTGCCGGCCTCGTCGCCGGCGACCAGGCGCAGGCGGTACTTCTTCCCCTGGAAGAGGTGGGCCCGCAGGTCGGCCCGGCCGGCGTTGTTGTGCCGCGGCACCGCGACGAACCAGGTGCGGCCGCCGTCGGACGAGTACTCGATGCGCAGCACGATCTTGTCGAGCGTCGTGAGCTTGTCGGTGGCGACCCACTCGCATTCCCAGGCCTGGTTGAGCCAGGTCTTCCCGCCGCCCGGCAGCGCGAAGCTCCGGATGCTCAGTTCGGGCTTCGTGACGTCGACCGTGACCACCATGTCCGGCCGGGGGATGCGCGCCAGGTCGGTGGACGCGTGGCCCGCGCCGTCCGTCGCGATCAGGACCAGGGCCCAGATGCCCTCGCCGGGGAGCTCCGCGTCGATCGTCCCTTCGGCGTTCTTCGTCTCGGTGAGGATCTTGTAGCCCTCTTTCTCGGAGAGGCGCCGGGCGTAGAGCGTCACCTTGTCGATGCCGGAGGTCACGTCGCTCGCCTTGTACTTCGCCGTGATGCGCGACGAGCGGGTCACAAGCGGAGGCCGCTCCAGGATCGCCACCAGCGGCTGGTCGTTGTCGATGGCGAACATCTTGTCGGATTCGACCTGCCCCTTGTTCCCGAAGCGGTCGGACGCGACCACGCGGATCTTGTGGCGGTTCCCCGACGCGTTGGGCAGCACCCAGCGATAGGGCTTCAGGGCGTCGACGTTCTGCGCGACGAGGTTCCACGCCTTCCCGCCGTCCGGGGAGTGGTAGATCGAGACGCCTCGCGGGTCGGGATTGGGCTCGTTGATCTTCCACGTGACGTCGACCGAGGCCCCGGCCTGGACCACGCCGCCGCTGTTGAAGCTCGTCAGCTCGATCTGCGGCGGGCTCGCGTCGATGATCAGCACCAGCTGGGGTTCCGTAGCGGCGTCGGGGGCCTTCTGGACGAAGTCGCTCTTGAGGCCCGCCTCCGTGGCGCAGGTGATGTAGATGCCGTACTTCCCATCCGCCTTGGAGAACGTGAAGGGCGGCTCGCGGTCGGGGTCGTCGCCGTATTTCGCCCACTCCTTCACGCCGTCCGGCCGGAAGTAGAGCGACACCATTTTGATCGGCGCGCTGGCCCGGTTCTTGATCTCGTAGCCGATCTGAACCGTGTTGGAGTTCGAGCGGTCGGGTCCCGTGGCGCGGGCCTCGGGCACCGTGCCGTCGATGCCGAAGCGCTCGCTGACGACCTCGCGGACGTTGCCGGCGAAGTCGGCCGCCACGAGCTTGAGGCGGCAGTCGGGCAGCGTGGCGCGCGGCGGGATCCACGAGTAGAGGCCGTCGTTCTTGAGCCCCTTCCCGACCAGCTTCCAGGTCCGGCCGCCGTCGTCCGACCAGGACATCTCGATCCCGTTGGCGGGCATGTCGACGTTGTCCTTCGCGGTCCACTGGACGTCCATCGGGACGCCGCCCAGGTAGCCGCCCGCAGTCGGCGAGATCAGCTTCACCTCGGGCTTGGTGCGGTCGAGGGTCAGGGTGAAGAGCGGCGGCAGGCCGGGAACGGGCGGCGGGTTCGCGTTGCCCATCTTGTCCTCGCCGACGAGCTTGAGGCCGTAGAGGCCGTCGAGGTCCGTGAACTCGAAGGGCGACTTGAGGGACAGGTCCTCGCCGTGCGGCTTCCAGCTCTGGCCGCCGTCGCGCGTGACCCAGAGGGTGATCTTCTTGAGGCCCGCGCCGCCCAGGTCGCCGCCCTGCCACTCGATCTTCACGGGCACTTCGTTGGCGGCGCTGGGGCCGACGATCCGCAGGTCGGGCGCCAGTCCGTCGACGGCGAAGTCCGCGTCGGAGCTGTCGCTCGTGACGTTCCCCGCGAGGTCGCGGGCCGTCACCCGGATGCGGCAGGTCGTGCTCGAGAGGCCGGCCGGGATGTCCCAGTGGTACTTGCCGGTGTTGGGGACGTTCTGCGCGACGGCGATCCAGGTGTCCTTGCCCGTCGACGCCTCGATGGTGATGCCCTTCACGGGGTCGAGATTTGCGTCGGCCGCCGCCCACTGGATGACGGTCGAGCGCGCGGCGCCGAACATTTCGCCGCCGTTGGGCGAGAGGACTTCGACGACGGGCGGGACGCTGTCGACGACGATCGTCCGCTCCGGGGCGTCGCCGGCCTTCGGGGTGATGTCGCGGCGGCCGTCGGCGGCGAGCGGGACGATCAGGAATCCGTACTTCCCGTCCCGCGGGGCCAGGAAGGGTGCGGACGGTTTGCTGCTGTCGATATCGCCGTGGTTGACCCAGGTCTTCGCGTCGTCCGTGCTCACCCAAAGCTCGGCGCCCTTCTTGCCGCTGAGGCGGGAGTGATCGTAGAGGACTTCGACGAAGCGCTTGGAGGAGTAGGTTTCAGCGGCGGCTTGAGCGGGGGGATCCTGAGCAAACGCGTGAGGGGCGACCCCGGCGAGCGTGAGAACCACCGCTGCGGCCAGGGATCCCCTCGGGAACGTCATAAGTTCCTCTTCACGTACTCGAACGCGTTCTGGAAGAACTTGAGACCGTCGGGCCGGACGTCCGCCCCTCTCCGCGTCCACTGCGGATGATTCGTCGCATCCTGAAAGCGCTCCGGATGCGGCATGAGGCCGAGGACTCGTCCCGTCGGGTCGCAAATTCCGGCGACGCTGGACGTCGATCCGTTGGGGTTCCAGGGGTATCCGGCGTCGCGGCCCTCGGGGTCGACATACTTGAGGACCAGCTGCCCCCCCTGCTCCCACCGTTTCATCGACTGAGCGTCGCTCGGGAGGAACTTCCCTTCGCCGTGGGCGATGGGAAGCTCGATGACCTCCTCCACCTTTAGGAATTCGGATTTTATCGAGGAAACCTTGAGCCGAATCCAGCGGGCTTCGAACTTGCCTGAGTCGTTGTTGGTCAGCGTGGCCTGGAACGGGGAGGCGCTCATGGGCTCGGGCAGGAGCCCTGCCTTGGTCAGGATCTGGAAGCCGTTGCAGATGCCGAGCATCAGCTTCCCGGCCTTGATGAACTCCCGGAATTCCGGCACCAGCTTGGTCTGGAGCTCGTTCGCCAGGACCTTCCCGGAGCCGAGGTCGTCGCCGAACGAGAAGCCTCCCGGCACGATCAGGAACTGGTAATCGTGGACGAGCTTCTTGTTCTCGACGAGCCGGTTGACGTGGACGACGTCCGCGCGGAATCCCACCTTCTCGCAGGCGGACTTGGACTCCTGGTCGCAGTTGATGCCCGCGGCCTTCAGGACGATCGCTCTCGGCTGTGCCATAGCTCCTATTTCCCCGGTCGCGGGAAAATCTGACGATGCAGGTCGAGGACGCGCTTCAATTCTTTGATGGGCTCGGCATGGTCGTCGACGCGCAGGTCGCGGTAGCGATCGTTGAAGCCGCCGTAGCCCCAGCCTTCCCGCACGATCAGGAGCGCCGCGGACTGCATCCCGCGCGTGTCGCCGCCCGCGTCCTGCCCGGCCTGAAGCGACGCGAGCAGGCGGTCGGCGAGCTCGCCCTTCGACTCCTGGAACGACTTCGCCATGTTCTTGACCACGTCTTCGCCCGCCAGAATATTGCCCTGGCAGCAGAAGTTCTCGCCCTTCACGCCGCCCGCCCAGGCGTTGCACGTCGCGCCCGTGAAGGTGGCCGACCCGCCCTTCGCGCTGACGATCCCGACCTGGCGGACCGCCGCCCGCTTGTCCTCTTCGGTGATCTTGGACATCACCGCCTCGGGCGTCTCGCCTTTCGCGAGCAGCTCCAGCGCCTTCGGGCCATAAGTCGTATTCGCGTAAGCCTGCGTCGCGATCGCTCCGACCCCCGCCTTGGCCCAGGGGACCACGGAGCCGACGGCGATGAACTTCGACTGCACGGCGATCCCGAGTTCCTGGGTGTCGGGGTCGTAGGCCACAATGGAGAACGTGGCGACGACGGGGAGCTCGGCGGACGCCGGGGTCGCCGCGCATCCGACGAGCAGCAGGACGAGCAGCGACTTCACCATCTCAGCGGCTTCTGCCAGGCTTCCTTGAGGTCTGCCAGCTTCTCTTCCAGCAGCACCTCGTCCTTGCCCAGCACGACCAGCTTCTTCTCCGCCGTCACCTTGCCGACGTCGATGGCGAAGACGGGCCATTTGGCGATGACGTCTTCGAACGCCGCTCGATTCGACTCCGGGATTTCGAGGAGGAACCGCGAGGGGCTTTCCGAGAAGAGCGCCACCGGCGAGGGGAGGTCTTCGGGGCCGACCTTCGTCAGATCAAGCCGGATGCCGAGGTTTCCGGAGAACGCCATCTCGGCCGCCGCCACCGCGAGCCCGCCTTCCGAGAGGTCGTGGCAGGCCCGGACCAGCCCCTGCCGGATCGCGGACGACACGGCCTTGAAGACCTGCCGGCCCGCCGCCACCTCGACGCGCGGCACCGCCCCGCCTGAGAGTCCGTTGACGAGCGCAAAGTGCGAGCCGCCCAGCTCGTTGCGGGTGATCCCCACCAGGTAGACCAGGTTGCCGGCCTCCTTGGCGTCCATCGTGACGCAGCCGCGGACGTCCTCGACGATCGAGATCGCCGAGATCAGCAGCGAGTGCGGGATGATGATCGTCTTTCCGCCGACGCGGAACTCGTTGTTCAGGCTGTCCTTGCCGGAGATGAACGGCGTGTCGTAGGCGGTGGCGATCTCCTGGCAGGCCCGCGCGGCCAGCACCAGGGCGCCCAGGTTCTCCGGATTCTCGGGGCTGCCCCACGCGAAGTTGTCCAGGATCGCGGTCCGCTCCGGGTCGCCGCCGACCGCGACGACGTTGCGGATCGCCTCGTCGATCGCGTTGGCCGCCATGTCGTAGGGCGACAGGTCGCTGTAGCGCGGGTTCATTCCGTTGCCGATCGCGATGCCCTTGTAGTGCGTGAGCACCGGCCGCACGACCGCGGCGTCGCTCGGGCCGTCGTTGGTCGCGCCGGTGAGCGGCTTCACCACGCTGCCGCCCTGGACCTCGTGGTCGTACTGCCGGATGATCCACTCCTTCGAGCAGACGTTGCCGCTCGAGAGGATCTTCTTCAGGTCGTCGCCGTAGGTCTTTTTCGCGGGCAGCTCCAGCGGCTTGGTGACGATCGGCGGGAACGTCGCCGTCCGCTCGAAGAGCGGGATGCCGTCGTGGAGGAACTCCATGTCGAGCTCGCCCACGACCTTGCCGCCGTAGCGAAGCGTCAGCTTCCCGTCGCCCGGGAAGCGGCCGATCACGGTCGCCTCCACGTCCTCGGCGCGGAACACCGCGAGACACTCGTCGAGCTTCTCGGGCGGCACCGAGATCACCATGCGCTCCTGCGCCTCGCTGATCCAGATCTCGGTGTAGGACAGCCCGTCGTACTTCAGCGGCACCTTCTCGAGGTCCACCTCGGCCCCGAGCTCTTCTCCCATTTCCCCTACCGCACTGCTGAGCCCGCCTGCGCCGCAGTCCGTGATGCCCGTGTACAGGCCGCGATCCCGCGCCTGCAGGACCGTGTCGAGCACGCGCTTTTCGACGATGGCGTTGCCGATCTGCACCGCGCCGCTCGACGCGGTCTCGGATTCTTCGTGGAGCTCCACCGACGAGAACGTCGCGCCGTGGATGCCGTCGCGGCCCGTGCGGCCGCCGACGACCACCGCGAGGTCCCCCTTCGTCGCGCCCTTGAACGACATCGACTTGGGCAGGATGCCGACCGTCCCGCAGAAGACCAGCGGGTTGCCCGTGTAGCGCTCGTCGAAGAAGACGGCGCCGTTCACCGTCGGGATGCCCATCCGGTTGCCGTAGTCGCGCACGCCGCTCATGACCCCCTTGAGGAGGCGGCGCGGATGGATCGTGCCGGGCGGGATCTCCTTGGCGTCGGGCTGCCCCACGCAGAAGACGTCGGTCGAGCAGATCGGCTTCGCGCCCAGGCCGCAGCCCAGGATGTCGCGGATCACGCCGCCGAGGCCGGTGTTCGCGCCGCCGTACGGCTCGATCGCGCTCGGGTGGTTGTGGGTCTCGACCTTGAAGCAGACATTCGAGGTCTCGTCGAACTCGATGATGCCCGCGTTGTCCTTGAAGACGCTGACGCACCAGGACTTCTTGAGGTCCTGCGTGGCCTTGGCGATCGTCGACTTGAGCAGGTTCGGGATGACCTTCCCCTCGAACGTGATGTGGCCGGTGAAGGTCTTGTGCTTGCAGTGCTCGCTCCAGGTCTGGGCGATGCTTTCGAGCTCGATGTCGCTCGGCTCGCGCCCGACCTTCTTGAAGTAGTCCCGGATCGCGTGGAGCTCCTTCAGGTTGAGCGACAGCGTCATGTCCTTGCTGAGCTTCAAGAGCGCCGCGTCGTCCAGCTTCAGGATCGGCACGGTGACCTTCTTGAAGGCGTAGCTGGAGCCCAGCTCGATGTGTTTGAACGGACGGTCGCCCAGCGTGACTTCTTCGATGGCCTCGTTGCCCAGCACCTTGGCGGCGGCGTCGCGGAGCTTTCCGTCGCCGCCCTGGACCACGTAGCGCATGCCGGTCCGGATGCGCCCGATTTTGAGCCCCAGATCCGCGACGGCCTTAAGGGCGCTGGCCTCGACCGGATCCATGACGCCGGGGCGCTTGAAGACCAGGATGGTCTGGGTACCGGCGGGCGCGGGAGGCGGCTGCGAGCCTTCGCTCAGGGTGTAGTCCTGCGCCACGGGGTCATGCAGGAGGTCCCGGGCGATGCGCTCGGCGGCGGCGCGGTCGAGCTCGCCGTCGAGGAGGTAGACCTGGTGGGCGCGGACCTGGGTGATGCCGGAGAGGCCGAACTCCTGGAGCCCCGCCTGAGCGCCGCGCGACGTCGGGTCGACGAGCCCCTCCTTCGTCGCGACATCCACCCGCCAGATCATGAGCCTCCCGGGAGCGTCCTTGGTGCGCGTACCTTAGCAAAGCGACCCTTGGAAATCAACGAATCGGCCCCTTTGCCCGCCGAAGCGCACTCCCAAAGGCGCGAAGGAGCGGCGCCGGTTTGACGATAAATGGAAAGCATGGGACTGCAGATCAAAGGCTACCTCCTCCAGGAGAAGATCCGGGACGGCACCGTGGGCACGGTGTGGCGAGCAACCAACTCCAGCCAGCAGGTCGTCGCGATCAAGCAGATGTCGGCGAAGAACGCGACCGAGAGCGACAAGGTCCGCCAGTTCGAGAAGGAAGCGGCGCTGACCCAGAAGCTCGCCCACAAGAACATCATCAAGATCCACGAGCCGCTCGACTCCGATCCGCCGGCTTTCGTGATGGAGTACTTCGAGAGCGAGAACCTGAAATACTCGCTCTGGAACCTGCCGGAACGCATCGTCAAGTACGAGTTCAAGATCCTGCGCCAGGTCGCGGACGCCCTGTCGTTCGTCCACGCCCAGGGCGTCGTCCACAAGGACATCAAGCCCGAGAACGTGCTCGTCAACGCGAAGCAGGAGGTGCGCCTCATCGACTTCTCTCTGGCCCAGTCCAAGATGGACCGCTTCCTCCAGTTCAGCAAGCGCGTGGAGGGCACAC
>Ga0310813_10002554_pt1 | contig 11030 bp, 14 predicted proteins | sample YN3metagenome_FD_203086 | JGI IMG/M metagenome (GOLD analysis project Ga0310813, IMG submission 203086) | Soil microbial communities from experimental microcosm in Duke University, North Carolina, United States - YN3 | ecosystem: Engineered > Artificial ecosystem > Soil microcosm > Unclassified... | reverse complement strand
CGCTCGACTGCGCCACGTCACTGGCGGCGTCTGCATCGCAGGCGAGCGCGCTGCAGATGGTTGCGATGGCGACGGCGATGGCGAACCTGGCCTGCATGCGGCAATGGTACTCGCATGCGTCAACGCAGCGCACCTCGACGCCACGACGTCGCCGGGATTCCGACGTGAACATCAGACTGACCGCGATTGAGCGCGTCTGCTCGCCGCGCGATGCTTGGGAGCACGGCCAACTTCTTCTGCCTGCTCGCATGGAACCCGACATGGTTTGCCCCACGCCAGATTGCGAAACGCTGATTCGCAGGAAGCTCGGCTTGCATAACTACGGCGAGCCGAACGTGTGGACCGACGAGCATGGCGCGTTCGTCCAGTGCCCGAACTGCCACCGGCGGATCGCTTGGCCGCCGTTCGACCTGGCGCCCGAAGGGTTTTCGGATTAGCGAAGGGCGGTTTCCGCTGCGCGCGCCTGAACGCGAATCAGCCGGGCGAGCGCACGCGCCTTCTGCTCCACTGCCAACGGCGATGTCGTTTCGCCGCGGCGTGCAAGCATGCGCTTCGCCAGCGTGCGAGCGAGTACCCGACGCTTTTCAGGGGACTCGACGGTGAGCAACTCGTCCATCGGCGGGCTTGGGCAAACGACGATTCGCGTACGCTGCCCGAGCGCGGCCCCTGCGTGTACCGGCTGAGGACGGATATGCGCGTACGGCGCCGTCCTACGCGTCGGGCGCCGCGCGCGCGTTGGGTGACGACTAATCGTCGTCCCAGTGCCCTCGATGGAAGAACCAGTGCTCTCCGCGGTGCTCGATCTGCGGCTGTACGTAAACGTGTCCCTTCCGCTCCTCGATGTACCTTCCGTCACTCCACACATACGCGTTGCCGTCCCACGCGTAGTGCGGACGCTCGTACACGTATCCCGCGCGGGGCGCCGGAACCACCGCTTCGCGATCGGGCGGCGGCGCGACGCCGATTTCGACGTCGACGTCGGCAAGCGCGGGACTGGTAACGACTGCAACAACAACCGCGGCAGCTAACGTAGGAATTCGCATGAGCTCTCCTTGGGTTTCGCCGGGCTAATTTCGCCAGCCACCAAGGAGGGACAGGCCATGTGGCCGGGGAGTTTCCGCCGCGCGTCGGGGCATGCGCGACGGTTCGCCCGCAAACTCGCAATTGCGATTGCGCGGGAGGACGCGAACTACGCTCGGAACATCAGCCAGACTTGAGCCCAAAGCGCCGCGCAAAGCGCGATGGATCCGTACTTCCAGACAGGCCCCTTTCGCCGCTCGACCAGGATGATCGGGGCATCCCGCCAGCGCCGCTCGTGAGGTCGGGTGCCCGGCGGGACGACGCGTTCGATGCTACGACGATCGAAAAACGACGCGGGCGCTGCCGTGCTGCGGCCGGACGGACGCGCTACGTCAGCGTCGCGGGCGCCTGGCGCATACACCGCATCGTTGACGACCGACACACGATGGAAGGCGCTCGCACGCCGGTGACGGAGGGACTCTGCATGGATGGTGCGCACTCCCGCCGGTGAAGCAGCGTTCGCGGAATTCAGCTTGCGACCTGGGGACGGTCTGCCCATGCGCGAGTCTGCGCAACCGGCGTGCCAGCCAGCTGCCTGCGGCGAGCCGAGCGTCTGCCGGTAAGCCGACGCCCATGAGTGTGTCAATACGCACGGCCGCGTGTGTGATTGCGGCTGCCTGTGGATGGCTTTGGTCGCGGTCGCCTCACCTGCCTTGATCACCATCTTTTCAGTTGCGCGCGAGCTATTTGCGTCGTCCCAGCTTCCACGGTTGACAAAGCCGGCCGATGCGCGTGATGACCTCGATCTCGTCGAGAGACGCGGGATGAACCGACGAAGCCTTCAACCTGCGTTGCTTGGCGGCTAGCTTCTCTCTGACGATCTGCTGCCTCCATTCACCCAACAGCAGACGCACGTCATCCGGAGACGATGGCTTTCCGCCATCGTCGTGGCCTGGTGCCGCGCGACCCGGACGGTCGCTTCGTCTTCGCTTCATGATCGCCCGCTGTAGCAGAGACGATGCCGCATGCGCGACCCTGTTGCGTGCCGGCCGACAGTCGGTTCGCGAGCGGCGATGAAGGAGACTGTCACGACGTAGCAGACAACGACGGTCGAACAGTCAGCAACCGCCAAGCGTGGTTCTGATCGTCAGAATCGGGGCTTGCGAGCGGTCTGTCGTCCCTGGGTCGTGGAGCGGGCCTTGGCTTCGGCGATGCGATCCAGCAGAGCAGCGAGCCTCTCGGGCGTCGATACGGCCGACGCTTGGTTCGAAGCCTGTTCGAGGAACCGCTGCTCCTTCGGCGGGAGTTGCTGCTTGCGCTCAATGTTGCTGCGCGCTTGATCCCACAGCGGCTCGGTGTTGTCGGGCGGGATAGGTGATCCTGCGTCCATCATTGCGCGCGACGAAACCAGTTGCGCCTTCGACGTCCCCATCCGCTTGCGTCGGACATGCGCATCGCTTCAATATAAGGCGTCACACGAGACGGCGTGAATACCACGCGCGTGCCGATCGACGTCGCGGATCCGGCGCCCCGATGATTTCCCATTCGGCGTTGCCACTCGCGATCTCTTCGCGAGTGGCCACGTAGCGCGCGCGCCCCCACTTGCCGGTGACCGGTTGCGGTAGCGAAAGGGGAGTAATTCGATGCGCGGCATACCAGCACGATGCACCTAGTCGACTGGAGCCTGCAATCGCTTTAGTTCAGTCGGCTGTCGGCCATAAAACAGGCATAGCGCCTCGTTCCCCGAAGCAGTCACTCCGGCAATGGCAGGCCAGGAGCTGGTGTAGGCGCAGTTGACTATAGTGAGGCGTAGTATCAGTCGGAGTGACATTTTCCAAGAGATATTCAGCGATGGATCGGCGAACATTCATTAGCGGTGTCGCCGTCGTGACCGTAACGGGCCCCCGCGGCGTCCCTGTCCAGCGCGTGCTGAAGATCCATCGGATCGGGTTCTTAGGTGGGACATCGCGTGATGCCCAGCCGCACTTGATCGACGCGTTCGAGATCGGGTTGCGCGAACGGGGTTACGTGCCTGGCGCGAACATCGTCATCGAATATCGTTTCGCGGACGGGCATTTCGACCGGCTTCCCACTTTGGCGACTGAACTCGTCGGCCTCGGCGTCGATGTAATTGTCACCGGCCTCAATCCCGGTGTCTTCGGCGCAAAACGCGCGACAGCGACAATCCCTATCGTGATGGCCGCCTCTTTCTTTCCGGTCGAAGACGGCCTCGTGGCAAGTCTTGCTCGACCCGGCGGAAATCTCACCGGCTTCGCGCAGGAAACAGGCGCGGAAGTCGCTAAGCGGCTCCAACTATTGATGGAGATCGTGCCGACACTGACGCGGGTCGCCACACTGTCAGGAGTTGGTATGTCGTACAACCCGTATTTCGTGACGGCGCTCCGAGACGCAGCGCTTGCTATCGGCGTAAGCGTCCTGCCGTTCGACATCCGCAATGTGGAGGATGTCTACCAGGCCTTCGTCGACATTGAACGCGCACGCGCCGACGGACTGATCATCTTCGGCGGTCCCGTGACCCTTGAGAACCGGTCCGCGATCATCGTGTTGGCAGCCAAAAGACATTTGCCCGCCGTTTGGAGCGACAGGGAGCGCGTAGTCGACGGTGGCCTCATGTCATATGGTGCCGACGTGACCGATCTGTATCGCCGTGCTGCCGGGTACGTCGATCGCATCCTAAAGGGGGCCAAGCCTGCCGATCTTCCCGTCGAACAACCCACGACGTTTGTGCTGGCGATCAACCTGAAGACTGCCAAGGCGCTCAGCCTCGCGATCCCGCAATCGTTACTTCTACGCGCGGATGAGGTGATTCAATAACGGATCGGCGGACATCCATCACATCGCTGCGTGCACATTGCTGGCATAGATGTCCGCCATCGAGTGCCCGCTATCGGCGACGTGCTCCGTACATCGTCAAGCGTATGAAGCACGACGTTCGAAGTCCGTCGATCAAGCGTGGCGTTCGAAGCATTCAGCGCGGAGTACCAAGCACTCAGGACGACGGACGACGCGACCGCGTCTTTGGCAACGGCAAAGACCGTCAATCACCCCTTCCGGATTTCGTCGTGTCTGGCGGTGCGACCTGGAGGCACCCCAGCCTTGAATAAGCCCGCCGCCGCGGGCTTTTTGTAGTCGCGCGACAAAGAGCGCCGCTATGTTGCTCGTGGCCTGACGAGAAAGAACCGGACGGTTGAGCCATCCGGTTCTTTTACAACCTTGCGCAGAGTCCCAGTTGCCGTCATCCGCGTTGCTCCCTTACTACCTGTAGAAGAAGTAGTCGGCCGTATAGTCTACGAACGCTTGATTGCCGGCGTCATCCAGCGAGCTGCAGCCCGTCGACGGTGGGAGACCTCCCTGGGTGCTGAACCGCTGGACCTGTTTGGTCGGCCTCAGCTTGTCGCCTCCGGTGGGTCCGGCCTCGAAGCCAACCACATCGAGCAGAAGCCAGGCAATCGCCTTCTCATCCACGGTGGCCGCTCCACCCGGGTGCAGCTGAGCCCAGATGGTGCTCGTATCCTTGTCCTGCCACGTTGCGCGAATCGCGCCATCGGCCACCACCGTTGCACTCGTGTTGGGATCCTTCGGGTTGGGGTTGGGGCTGAAGTAGTGGGTAATGATCTGCTTGCCGTCGTCGTCGAACAGCGTAGCTTCCGGCGTAAAGAGCACGTATTTGACGCCGGCGCCGGCTCTCGAGCAGACGTAGTTTTGCGTGCCGACGGCGTGACCCACGAGGAACGGCGTCAAACCCTCGGCCGCCTCGAGACCGGGTGCTGGAGCCGGCGGCACTACGATGGGTTCGGGCGCGGCGTGGGCAGGCTGTGGGAGCGAGACCGTGAAAGCCACGGCCAGGGCAGTGGCGCAAGCGATGGGCAGCATGCGACGCATGGACTGATTCTTCTCTGGTGCATTGCAATTCTTCACAACAGTTCTCCTTTCGCGCCTTGTGCGCGGATAGTGGCTGACGTTTGAATCTCCGTGATGCCGAGATTGCAGTGCAGTCTAGCGAGCACGTACTTTCAGCGCACTTCAGCGGGAAGCCATTATTGTTTCATTGGTATCGCGCGACTCGGGGACCCGACACTTGTTTCGGCAGCGACCGCGACGCCGCGGATGGCGACCGTGATGTGCGCGGGGTTCCCACCTTCGGCGACGACGGCGAGTATCCAGCTGGGATCGGCATGGAGGATGGCGAGCGCCCGCGCCTTGCGACGCTCTACGCCCGGATCGACCGCTGGATCGTTCGCCGCAAGCTCGGGCAGGATTTCCGACTTGTGAACGCCGATCAGCGCCCGCGTCGCGTCGGTGAAGTTGCCCTTCCTCGGCTGCCTCGATTTCCACCCCCTCAGCCGCGAATTGATCGAGCAGGGCGCTCCATCAGAATTCCTCTGCCGCGGCGGGCGGTGCGCTCCGAAAGGGGGAAAGAAAACGGCCCCAGGTCGGGGCCGTCATTCGTTGAAGTGGTGGAGGTGGCGAGAATCGAACTCGCGTCCGGAAGCCCTCTGCAGTCGGGACTACATGCTTAGTCTCGTCGTTTGGCTCTCGTCTCCCCGACGCCGGCGGACAGGCTGCGGAGCGACCAGTCACCTTGCTTTAACGCTCCGCCCAAGTGACCCGGGCGGGCGCGATCGCTCTAAATGTCCTCGCCGTGACTTGCGGTGTTACCCGCTCATCACCCGGGCTGAGCGCCACCCGGTGCGAGGTCCGGCGGGATTAAGCCGCCAGAGCGTAGCTATCGTCGTTCGCAGTTAAATTTGCGAGTGCTCGAGTTTTACGAGGACAAGCGCCTCGGCATGCCCCGCGCTGCTTCGATACCCCCGTCGAAACCAGTACACCCCCGGTAGCGATGCGGGCTGCCGGCAGGGCCGGCCAGCGCTGGAACTGGAATGATACCCGCCCTCGGGCCGCGCGAGCAGTCCGCGGGCAGCAACGTACACATGGCGGTGCGAGACGCCGCTTTCAACCCTTCATGCCGGCGAGCAGCGAGTTTATGTCCTCGGCGTGCTCCTCCTCGACAGCCAGGATCTCCTCGATCATCCGCCGCGTGGTGGGATCCTTGCCGCGCAACCACTCGACCATCTCGCGGTAGCTCTCGATCGCGACGCGCTCGGCGACGAGATCCTCGCGCAACATGTCGACCAGCGATTCGCCTTCGACGTACTCCGAATGGCTGCGACGCGTGAGCGTATCGGGGTTGAGATCCGGCTCGCCGCCGAGTTGCACGATGCGCTCGGCGATGCGATCGGCGTGCTCCTGCTCCTGCGTCGCGTGCTCGTCGAACTCCGCCTTCACGGACTCGGACGCGATGCCCTGCGCCATGAAATAGTGGCGCTTGTAGCGGAGCACGCAGACGATCTCGGTCGCAAGCGCCGCATTGAGCACCTCGATCACCACCCGAGGATCGGCGCCATAGTTGGGCGTCACGGCGCCGGAATCGATGTGCTGGCGCGCGCGCTCGCGCAGCTTGGTGACGTCGGTCAGGAACGGCGTGCCGCTCCCCGCGGGTGCTTTCTGCATCGTCGACTCCTAGCGGCGGGACATCAGCAGGCCGAGAACGGCCCCGCCGATCGCCGCATACGCGATCGCCTTGATCGGCTCGCGGCGCACGTAATCCTCGGTGGCCGCGCGCGTGCGCGTCGCGCGATCGCTCGCGGTCATGCGCATAGCGTCGAACTTGATCTTGGCGGCGGCCATCTTCTCGGAAAGCTGAGCGCGCGCGATCGCGGCGCCCGAGCCCGATAGCGTCGTGGCGTTCTTCAGCATCGTTTCGCAGTCGGCGACGAAGGCGCGCCAGTCCTGCGTGAGCTGCTCGAGATCCGGCGAAAGCGGCTTCGTCAGCTGCGCGATGTTACCGTTGCCGCGGCCGGGCATTGCCTGGGTTTCTTCCATGGTCCCTCCTTGTTAGCGCCGCGCCAGCGACAACAGGAACGTCACGAGCGCGACGATCAGGAACACGACGAACAGGATCTTCGCAATCCCCGCGGCGCCGGCGGCGATGCCACCAAAGCCGAACAGGGCCGCGATCAACGCAATGATAAAAAAAACGACGGCGTAGTAAAGCATTTTCGTTCTCCGTGGACGGTTTTGGAGGGGATCGCACCGCGTTACCCGTATCCCATAGCCTTGGGGCGGTCGCACCATTCGTGCCATGCGGTGACGAATGCTATTCGCCGCGGAACCAAACCCTTACGAATGCGGCTGCAGCGTCCCCCTGTCCACTCCTGCGTCGCGCGCCTGCAATTGCTTCCCGGGCGTCGGGGCACTCCTACACGCCAATCCGTGCGCGTCCACTCGCCGGCGTCCGCGCGCCGCGCTACGGTCGCGTAGATCGGAGCCCGGATGGCGCGACACGCGATCGGCGGGCATTTTGGCGATGCGACGCGATCGCATCGCGCCAACCCACTGGAGTTCTGCATGAAATCTTCGACCGCACTCGTGCTCGGCGGCGTCGCACTGGCGCTCACCGCCTGCAACGCTTCCGACCGCAACCGCACCACCGCCGTGCCCCCGGGCGTGAACAACGCGACCGCCGTCACGGCGCCGATCACCACACCGAGCGCGCCTCCCGCGCCGGCGCTTCGCGGCCCGGTCCCACCGAACGCGAACGCAGCCGCACCGGGCACGAACGCGATGGTGACTTTCGCAAGTGAAACGCCGGGCAGCGCCAAGCCCCTGCCGAGCAAGGGCGGCGCCCCCGACGCGCAGGCCACCGCGGTGCAAGCGCAGGAGGCTGCGGCCCAGGCACCCGATACGGCCGCCGGCGACGCGGCCAAGCAGAACATCATGCAGCAGGGCGACGCGCGCCCGCAGCCGGAGGAAAAGGGGAGGGAAACCGCCGTCAACGAGCCTCGCCATGGCGCGCTCACGAAGGAGGAGGAAACGAACCAGATGCCGAAGGCGGGCCAGGTCAACAACTACAACAGCCTCGAGCTCGAGAAGGACAGCGGACGGCCCTCGCGTTGAGCGAGCGGCGCATAAAAGCATAAAAAAGACGCCGCTATGTGGAGCGGCGTCGAGGGCCCCTCGTTTGGGCGCGAGGGGGAGGGAGACGGGAAGTTCTAGGTTTCGCTGTCCGGCGGGATCTCCAGGGGTGTGAGCGTCATCGCGCCGAGCAGGGTGAAGACGACGAACAGGACGACGTTACCGAAGAAGAGGAACTGCGCGAGCGCGGCCATCGCCGCGTTCGTATCCGCCACGCCGAGAACCCCGCTCGCGACCGCGAGCAGGAAATAAACGAGTCCCCATTTCAGCATGACATCCTCGCTGGCCCACATGCACAGCGCTCACGATGAGCGAATCGTAGGCAACCGCTGTCCAAGCGCGTATCGGATGACGACCGATACGCCTGTAAGACAAACGCCGACGCACCCGGCTTGAGGGGGCCACCCCGGCCACGTATAGTGGCAAGGCCATCTCTCGCCACCCGCCTGCGCAAAGCCCCGGCCGACTCGCGATGAAACGCCTGCTCCCGCTGCGCGTCCTGCTGCCGCTCGCGCTCGGCGTCATCGTCTCGCTCGGCGTGCTGGGCTTCGCGGAAATCGGCTACCGCCGGCTCGAGTTCGCCAACCGCGCAATGTCGGCCGCGCTCGAGATGGAAACATCGGTCAACGAAACGCTCGCGTTGATCGGCGAAGCGGAGTCGGGCCAGCGCGGGTTCCTCCTGACCGGCGATCCGTCGTACCTCAAGCCGTACAAGGCGGCACTGCCGAAGATCGATCAGACGTTCGCGCGCTTGCGCGAGCTCGTCAACGCGAACGGCACCGCGGTGATGATCGATCATGCCGGTCAGCTCAACGTCCTGATCGGCAAGAAGCTGAACGAGCTCGAATCGACGCTGGCGCTCAACGAGCGCAGCGGCCGCGAAGCCGCGTTCCAGCTGATCGACACGGGCCTCGGCCAGCGGCTGATGGAGGAGATTCGCAGCCAGGCGCAAAGCATCCTCGACGAACTGCGCGAATCGTCACGCCGTGGCGGCGCGCGCTGGGCGCAGGACATCGAGTTCGGTCGCGTCGGCATGCTGACGATGACCGCATTCACGATCGCGCTGCTGTTCGTCGTGTGGGCGCTCGCCCGGCGCGAGATCAGCGCCCGCGAGGCGAAGCGGCGCACGCTGATCGAGGAGCAGCGGCGGCTCGAGCAGGAAGTGACCGCACGCACCGAGGAGCTGTCGGAGTTGTCGACGTACCTGCAGACGGTGCGCGAGGAGGAGAAATCGCGGCTCGCACGCGACATTCACGACGAGCTGGGCGGCATTCTCGTGGGCGCCAAGATGGACGTCGCCTGGGCGGCACAGCGCTGCAAGAGCACGATGCCCGAGGCGGCCGAGAAGCTCGAGCGCGCGCTCGCGATACTCGACGAGGGCGTCGAGATGAAGCGCCGCATCATCGAGGAGCTGCGCCCGACGCTGCTCGACAACCTGGGGATCTCGTCGGCAATCGACTGGCAGGTGCGGCAGATGTGCGAGCGCGCTGGGCTGCAGTGCGAGCTGAACCTCGCCGACATCGAAGCCCCGCCGGAAGTGGCGATCGCGATCTACCGGATCGTGCAGGAAGCGCTCACCAACATCGTCAAGTACGCGAGCGCACGCAACGTCGACGTGGAGCTTCTCGGCGACGACGAAGGCGTATCGCTGATCGTGCACGACGACGGCGCGGGGCTGCCGGCCGGCGTGGAGACCAACCGGCTGTCGCACGGCATCATCGGCATGCGGCAGCGCGTGCGTGCGTTGAACGGAACGTTCAAGATCGGCAGCCGCCCCGGCAGCGGGACGACGATCGAGGTCTTCATTCCGTTTCCGCCGCGAGCGCAGTCAGCGCCGGCCGAGGAAGCTCCCGCCGTCGTCGAGGCACCGGCGGCCGTCCCTGCGCCGTCGAATCAGCTCGAAGGCGCGACTCAGCGCACATGAAAAAAGAACGGCCGGGAAGACCGGCCGTTCGTGCACTTCAGTGAACGCGCGGGATCATGTCTTCCCGTAGTGTGCCTTCGCATCCTTGATGCACTGATCCTTCGCGGCGCCGCTCATCGCGTCGCATTTCTCCTTGGCGACCTTGTACTGCGCGTCACGCGTGTCCTCGCGCGCGTCCTGCCGCGCTTCCGCGCGCTTCTCCGACGCGGTCGCCGCCGTCTTGTTGTCGACGCGCGCCACCTTCGCGTCCGCCTTCATCTTGGTGTGCGCAGCCTTCGCCTGCTTCACGCAGACGTCCTTGTCATTGCCCTTCAAATCGTCGCACTTCTCCTTCGCGACGTCATAGTCGGCATCGGCCTTCGCGACGCGCGCGTCGTAGCGTGCCTTGTCCGAGTTCTTGTACTCGGCCTCGAGCTCGGCCTTCGCGACCTTCTCCTTGCCCTTCGCCTCGGCCTTGCACACGTCCTTGGCGTTGCCGGACATCGAGTCGCAATGCGACTTGTCGGACTTGTACTGCGCTTCGATCTTGTCCTTGTCCGCCTTGTACGTGTCGCGCGACATCGCCGACGAGCCGGCGGCGTTCGCCGCACCCGCGAACGCGATGCCAGCGGCCGCGAGCAGGCTGATCAACAGTTTCGACATGATGGGGTTCCTCCTCTGTCAGTGGCGCGCGTTGACGTCGCGCGTGTCTTCGAGGGTGTCTTCGAACGTGCGGATCTGCCGTTCGGCCTCGTCCTTGGTGATGCCATACGACTCCTGCAGCTTGCCGGACAGCTGGTCGCGCTTGCCGGCGATCTGGTCGATCTGGTCGTCGGTGAGCTCGCCCCACTGCTCCTTGATCTTGCCGGTGAACTGCTTCCAGTTGCCCTGAATCCGATCCCAATTCATTGCTTGGCTCCTCGTGCGTGATGGACCGGTGCGGTCCAGTCGTAACCTGTCGAGTTGCAACCGGCATGCCAAGCAAAACGCGCATGGAATCAATGACTTTTGCGCGCAGGCATGGGGTCGCTTTGAAAATTGCGCGCAGCGCCACCGGGAGTTTCGGCGGCGCTGTAGGACTAGTCAGCCTTCTTCGCAGCGGGCGCCGCCG
>Ga0310813_10002553_pt1 | contig 11031 bp, 13 predicted proteins | sample YN3metagenome_FD_203086 | JGI IMG/M metagenome (GOLD analysis project Ga0310813, IMG submission 203086) | Soil microbial communities from experimental microcosm in Duke University, North Carolina, United States - YN3 | ecosystem: Engineered > Artificial ecosystem > Soil microcosm > Unclassified... | reverse complement strand
AATCGTCGTGAAGCGATGCAGGGCTTCAAGTTTCGGATCAGGCAGAGGCTCTCCATCACGCAGCGCGGCGATGACAGCGGGATCCATCTTGATCATCCACGCAGCGCGGCGATGACAGCGGGATCCATCTTGATCATCCGGGCAAGTGCCGAATGGCCGGCCATACAGTAATGGCAATTGTTTTGAAGTTCGAGCTCAGGTAGACGACCTGCTGCTCATGCGGGCTAAGCGTACTCCTGGCAAAGAGGTCCCAGAGGGCGGAGTGGCCGGCAAGGAGCTCGGGCGATTCGGCCATGTGAGACTGGAAATTCGGCACAGAGCCATAGGTCTTTTTCGCGTCTTCCAAGGCGGGTTTCGAAGCGGCCGGCGCGGTCTCAATCGTGTACGACGGGAACGTGTACATGATCTTCTCCAAACGGGAGATTCGTGGCAATCAGATGATGCGCGCGACGTCACGCTGGCAGAAGACCCTCGATACCCATAACATCCGTCCCTGGCAGGCATAAGACGTTTAACGTCCCCGCCGCGCCTGGTGTCGGACTGCGTCAGGATGCGGCAACACAATCTGCGTGCGCTCCTACGCGAACTGTCGATCGAGCGTATTGCGCTCGTGAGCCACGATCGCGGTGCGCGGGTCGCGACGCGCTTTGCGAAAGACCATCCGGCGGTGGTCGATCGCCTCGTCGTCATGGACAACGTGCCGACGCGCATCGTCGCCGAGTCAATCAACGCACAGATTGCGCGCGCATATTGGTTCTCCCTGTTCCATCAGGTTCCCGATCTGCCGGAGACCCTGATCGCAGGCAAGGAGCGTGCATGGCTGCGACACTTGTTCTCCGACTGATCCTACAACCCGCACACGATCTCGGGCGAAGCGTTCGAGACCTATGTTCGCGCATACGAAGCGCCGGGTGCCGTGCGGGGTGCAATGGCGGACTACCGCGCCAACGCGGTCGATGTCGCTCACGACAAAGTAGACGCCGATGTGCTGATCCAAGCCCCGGCGCTCGCCCTGTGGGGCGCGGAGTTCTACGCGGTAGGCAAGATGTTCGACATGCCGGGCGTGTGGAAAGACATGGCGCGCCACGTCGTCACGCACGCCATTCCGCGTGCCGGCCATTTGCCGCATGAAGAGCAGCCGGAAATCGTCAATCAACTTCTGGTCGACTTTCTGAAGGACTGGAAAGGCTGAAGCCAATCCGTCGCGAGCACGGCCAGCCACGGCGTGTTCGCGACGCTTCGTCCGGCCTGCACACTGGATAACCATCATGACTTCCGAAATCGCAAGTGCGCTGATCCCATTCCTGTTCTCGATGGGAGCGGGATATTTCGCCGCGAGAATCAAAAAAGGCGCGATGCCGCTGTCGTCTATCAATACGATGCTTGTCGACTATGCGCTGCCATTCGCGCTTTTTCTTTACACCGCGAAGATGCAGCGGGCGAGCCTTGCGCAACATGCCGTGCTGATTGCGGTGCTGATCGGCGTGATGCTGGTGCCCTATTTCGCCTCGTCGCTGGTTTCGCGCGCGGTGTTTCAATCGAATCTTGCACACGCCGCCGTGAGGGCCGTCACGATCGGCACCCGTTGACCAAACATCACCCTCTCTCACACACATCGCCCATTAAAAGATCATACGCGGCATGCGCGACGGTATTGCCGCCGACCAGACGCTCCCCAGGGCCAATACCGTTCCTCAATACCGACAAAGAGTGGTGACCGGGCAGTTGCGCCGCCGACCTTCGGGTTCACCAACGGTTTCCCCTTTCCACGCCCGTTCGGTCTACATCCGTCTCAGGCCATGGTCCAGCGCTTTCGCGTTCACTGAGGCCTCCCGGCGGCGACGTGGCGGGCAATCAAAGGAAACCCGACCGTCCCCGACGGCCGGTACATCCGATCTGGCTCAGTGCGCGGCCGCGTGAATCTCGGCGACGTAACCGCCCGGGAACTGCACGAGCGCAGCGTCGCGGCCACCCGAGGTGAACGGCTGCACGAGTACGGTTGCGCCGGCCGACTGCGCTTTCTTCAGCGTGTCGGCGAGATCCTTCACCTCGTAGCCGGTCAACTCGTGCCCGAATGGGTAAGGCAGATGCCCGTCGGTCACGAGGATGGTGATCTTGCCGAAGCCTGATTCGATCCGCACACGCCGATACGTGTCGGCCGGCCGGCCAATCTCGATGCCCGGCGCCTTGCGGTCATCGGACACGACCTTGCCGTGCGAGAACACGACGAAGTCGTGGATGAGCGCGTTCGCGCGCTTCGGCGATACATACACGCGATTTTCCGGCACCGTCTCCAGCGGATCGTAGTGCGGCGCCTGCTTGTGCCAGTACAGCTGCATGTGCACATCACCCGGCCACGAGATCAGCGCATCACGCCCGATCGGATCCGGGAACGTGTCCACGTATACATCCGCGCCATGCGCCTTGGCCGACTTCACCGCCGCATCCATGTCGGTCACGAGATATCCGGTGCGCTCACTGCCGAACGGGTACGGAACTGGCGTCTTGAAGCCAAATACTGACAACGTGCCGGCCGGCGTGAACACGAGCTGCGACATCGTCTGGCTCGGCGTCGGCGTCACCTGGAAGGCGCCCTCCTGCGACTTATGGCCGCCAAACGTCGCGACGAAGCTGTCGGTGAACCTGTCGAAGTCCGCGGGCGCGACGTAGACGTGTGTCGTGTCGTACTGTGGCCCTGCGGCCAATGACGGCGCCGCCGCGGGCCTCGCTAGCACCGGGGGGCTGGCTAGCGCCAGCGATGCCCCCACGGCGAGTGTGCCCGCGACCAGCGCGGTTACAGCGAGGGAACGGAATTTACGCATGATGTTGAAAATGCCTCTGCTATGCATGATGGTGAAAGTTCCTCTTTGGGTTCAGTTATGCCTTGCCACGGGACCGCTGTGCGTCGCTGGCCAGATACGTCACGGCAATAAAGGCGGCAATCAGCCCGAGGTGCTCAAAAAAGCCGTTCAACGCGATGAAACGTGCATTGCCAGTCAGACTCCAGAAATTGTTGGCGACCAGCATGGCAACGGCGGTCAATGCGGACAGACTGCCTGCGCCCAGCCAGACAAGCCGGTTGAAAATCACGCAGAAAGAGCCGCCCAGTTCGACGACAATCGCCAGCGTCGCCCACAGCACCACTGGATGCAGACCGAAATGCTCCTGCTCCAGAATGGCGTCATGGAAATGCGCGAGCTTGTCGATGCCCCCGATCAGATACGCAGACACGAGGGCGAGCCGCGCCAGCGGCAGCACCCACGACCGTGCCAGCAACGCGGCCACCCACGACGGATTTCCCTGTAGTGCGCCTGTCCTCACGTCAGATCGCCCAGCAGGAGCAGCCGAGCGCGCCCCAGAAGCCATGCAGGTCCGAGGTCGGCGCATTGGCCGTCCACGCGCGGGCATGCGCGTGACCGTGCACACCGCAGGCCGTCGCACAACCACACGACGCCGCTGCGACCTGCTGCAGCGCCGCTTCGCCGTTGCCGCTCGCGTTCTTCCACGCGGCGAAACCACCAAAGCGACGCACCGGCGACCAGTCCGGCATCGCGGGTGGCGGTGCGCTGTCGTCGAACGACGCGAATTCACCCGTGCCATATACGACCTTGCCACCCACCACGGTCAGCAGCGCCGTGGTATCGGCAATCTCGTCCTCAGCGCACGCAAAGAAGTCGCGGTCAGGGACGATCAGGTCGGCAAACTGACCTGCCTCGATCCGGCCTTTCTTGCCTTCCTCGTTCGAGAACCAGGTCACATTTTCGGTCCACATGCGCAGGGCGGTTTCGCGATCAAGGCGGTTCCGTTGCGGATACATCCGCAGACCACCCACCGTCTTGCCCGTCACCAGCCACGACAGCGATACCCAGGGGTTGTACGACGCGACCCGTGTTGCGTCCGTACCGGCTGAAGTCCGGATTCCCTTCTCCAGCATCTTCGCAACCGGCGGCGTGGCCTCGGCTGCCTTAGCACCGTAACGCTCGATAAAGTACTCTCCCTGATACGCCATCCGGTGCTGCACCGCGACGCCACCGCCCAGTGCAGCGATTCGGTCCATCGACTTCTCGGAAATCGTCTCGGCGTGATCGAAGAACCAGTTGATGCCAGCAAGCGGCACGTCCCTGTTGACCTTCTCGAACACGTCGAGCGCGCGGCTTATCGTTTCGTCATAGGTCGCATGCATACGCCACGGCCAACGGTTCTCCGCCAGTACGCGCACGACTTCTTCCAGCTCTCCCTCCATCTGCGGGGGCATATCCGGCCGCGCGACACGGAAGTCCTCGAAGTCCGCCGCCGAGAACACCAGCATCTCGCCCGCGCCGTTGTGGCGGAAGTAATCGTTACCCTGCTTGTACTTCGACGTCTTGGTCCAGTTCAAGAAGTCTTCCTTCTCCGCCTTCGGCTTTTGCGTGAAAAGGTTGTAGGCGAGACGGATCGTCAACTGGCCCTCGTCGGACAGTTTCTGGATAACCTCGTAATCGTCCGGATAGTTCTGGGAGCCGCCGCCCGCGTCGATCGCACCGGTCACGCCCAACCGGTTAAGTTCGCGCATGAAGTGGCGTGTCGAATTCACCTGATAGTCGAACGGCAGCTTCGGACCCTTCGCCAGCGTCGCGTACAGGATCGATGCATTCGGCTGCGCGAGCAGCAGGCCGGTCGGATTGCCGGCGCTGTCTCGCATGATCTGTCCTCCCGGGGGCTCCGGCGTGTCCTTCGTGTAGCCGACCACGCGCAGAGCCGCCGCATTCAGTAGCGCGCGATCGTACAAATGCAGAATGAACACGGGGGTATCGGGCGCAACCGCATTCAGCTCTTCGATCGTGGGCAAGCGTTTCTCGTCGAATTGATGCTCGGTGAATCCACCCACAACGCGCACCCATTGCGGCGCCGGAGTGACGGCAACCTGCTCGCGCAGCATGTCCATCGCAGTGGCAAGAGAGCGCACGCCATCCCAACGCAGCTCCATATTGAAGCTCAGTCCGCCGCGAATGATGTGAGTGTGATTGTCGATCAGTCCGGGAAGTACTCTGCGCCCCTTCAGGTCGATCACCCGGGTTGATGACCCTGCGAGCAGCAGCACCTCGGCGTCGCTGCCCACCGCAGCAAACTTGCCATCCTTGATCGCAACAGCCGTTGCCGCGGGGTTCGAACGATCCAGCGTCGTGACCCGGCCGTTGTAGAGGATCAGGTCCGGTTGAGTAATGGTAATGCTCATGAGTGTTCCTCTTCGTTGCCAACAAGCCCCCGGTCTGCCTGCAACACGGCATGACACGACCGGTTGCTGGAAAGACGACCGGTTCCGCTCGCCTGATGCGATAGGGCCGGTGGCGTCGAATAACCCAACAACTGCCTCGCGGAAGGAATCGCCTGCTCGCCGATCAGCATGCCGAGCAGGCCCAGTAGTGCGACAAGCGGAGGTGCTGGCGAACGTACATTGATCACGCTATAGATAATGCCGACCAGGATGCCGGCGCCTAGCGATAGCAGATAGAGTTTCATTGGTCCTGCCTTCACGTCGAAGTATCGGATTGAAGCGCGCCAGTCGCTCGAGTTAATCACGCAAAACGGCGAGATCGACTGGTTGCATCGCCAATCAAAGACCCTGGCAACCTACGACTATTCACAGAAAAAAACAAACGACTCGATTTAGTCATGCGGCGTCGATAATAAGAGAAATATATCGTCATCCGAAATGTATAACGAGCGCCGTGTTGCTGATCGCTGTCACCGGTCAACCTGCACTTCGATTATCGCCACCGGCCCGACCGCGGCGATAATCGACCAAGGCCGAGCGGGTCTGACAAATCTTGTTCAGTGTCCTTCGGAACCGCCGAACATTGTCTTCGCATAGATCAGACCTAGTCCGTAGCCGCCGCCATGCGCTACCGAGGTTTGAACAGTTTCATTGTAGGTTTCGGTCCGAGCCCAATCGCGTTGCAACTCGAGCAAATACTGCAGCGACGTCATTGGGCGTGCGCCCTGTTGCACGAGACGATCTAGCGCGCGTTGATGCGCTTCGTCCGAAACATCGCCGCACGCATCCGTGATCACGTACACCTCGAACCCCTGATCAAGCGCTGAAAGCGCCGGCCCGACAACACAGACGCTGGTCCAGAGACCCGCCATCACGATGCGTGATTTTCCGATTTCGTTTACGCGAGCTGTGATGCGAGGGTCCTCCCACATATTCATGTTAGTCCGATCGATCGTCGTCTGACCAGGAAATGTCGAGCTGATTTCTTCGAAAATCGGACCGGAGAAGGCCTTTTCTGCGACGGTAGTCAGAATCGTCGACACGCCAAATTCGCGGGCCGCCTTCGCGACCAATGCGACATTGTTGCGCAGAATAACCGCATCGATGGACTTCGTCGCGAATGCCATCTGCGACTGATGGTCGATCATGATCAGTGTGTGATCGTTAGGGGACAAAAGGGTCTTTCCGGGCTTCGCTTGTGCTTGGGTCATCTTCAATACTCCAGTCGATTGGGAATGCGCGAAATACTTCGGTTGCGCGGTTTTTTGCACTCTGTAGCATGCGTTCTCGTGATGTCACATCCACTTCCGAATTCTCACGATACGCATGAAACAGACGGTGCATGAACGCAAGCCGGCGGATGAACTCGACGGTGGTCCACCTATTCATCAAGCCGCTCATGCATTGAGGAGAAGTTTGGATGACATCATCGACATTAGCCAATTCGAAATACTTGCAAGACCGATTACTAGCGCTAATCGATCCGACACGTGAAGCGAACCGCGTACTTATCGCGAGATGCGCCCGGCTAGAGGTTCAAAGCACGCAAGCGACACGTTTCTTCGGTAACCATTTCAACGAAATCGAAAATCAGCGAATCGCGCTCTTTCAAACGCGAGAACATTTGAAGCGACATCGGCTCGATGTCATTGATGAAGCGATATTTGATTGTCTGCGGCAATGATGTGAACAGGTTTATCGTACCGGTCACTACTCCTATTCCCTATTCGATCAGCGCAGTTCCGGCCTGCCCGGAAAGGTTTCGTAGACGAAATTTGCCCTGAGGCCGGCGCTTTGGAAATGCGCTACGATCGAGTCGTCGAACGGAGCATTTGCCGCGCGCCAACCCGATCAGGCGCTCATGCACAAGGTCGACAAGGTTGACGCAGTCGATATTCGCGAGTCGGTGGTCGCTGCGCACCAGCAACCCACAGCTCGATTCGAGCAGTGGCTCCGTTAGAATGTTCGCATCGTTGAGCAAGCTGTCTGCTCCCAAACCAAAGCCCAGATCGATGCTGTTTCTATTTAGCGCGGCGATTTTCTGCGCCGTATTCATCTCGTGGCGCTCAGCCGTGATGTCTGGATATAGCGCATGGAACCGAATCAACGCGAGCAAAATGGACGTCAGATTGACATCTTCAACGCGGTTGACCGGGATCCTGAAACTCTGTACCCGCCGCTTCCCGAATAATCCGTAACGCCTGCTCCACTTGCCGGATGATGACATCGACGCCGTCGCGTAGTCTCGCCGGGCAGAGTCAACATTACTCCGCGCCGATCACGATTGAGCAGGCTCACCTACTAAGCGCTGCTTATCGACCCGAGGTGCGAGCGCGTAGCGCGCGTTTGCGCGCCACGCGCTTCTTCAGCCGCCAGATCGAGAAAGTCAAGTATCAGTGGATTGCGTTCATTTGTGCGCGACAGCATCTGGACCGTTACGGGCTCGAGGTCGTTGATCCGCCGGTAGTGCAAAGTTTTTGGAAGCGACGAGAATAGGTATGTGGTGCCGATCATAGCGCCGAGCCCTTGTTCGATGAGCGCGACGCCAACTTGTATCTGCGTCGTTTCATAGATGAAGTTTGGCGTGAAGCCAGCTTGCTGGAACTGAGCAACCATCGAGTCATAAAGCGGCGCATTGACCGCACGTGCCGAGCCGATCAGTCGCTCCTGCGCAAGATCGCAAAGGTGCAGACGGTCGACGTTTGCCAGCCGGTGATCGCTGCGCATCAACAAGACCCAGTCTGCTTCGAACAGCGGCTGAATCAGTACGTCATCGTTGTCCGGTGCAGTGTCGAGCAATACGCCGAAGCCGATGTCGATATGTTTCCTGGTCAGCGCGGTGATCTGCTGCGCCGTGTTCATTTCGTGGCGCTCTATTGTGATGTCCGGATATAGTGTCTGCAGACGAATGAGCGCAGGCGGAATAAATGACAGATTCGCGTACTCGACCAGACCGATCGAGAGCCTGGATTCTCGACTGCCCGCGGCATCCTGCGCCTCACGCAACGCGCGCTCAACCTGAGCGAAGATGGCATCGGCGCTGTCGCGCAGAGCCTCGCCCGAAGCGGTCAGCGTCACGCCGCGCCGGTCGCGGTTCAGTAATTGCGCGCCCACCACTTCTTCCAGTTTCGCAATCTGCTGGCTAAGCGCAGATTGCGTTATCGACGCGAGGTCGGCCGCCCGGCCGAAATGGAGTTCCCGTGCAAGAATCGAGAAGTAGCGCAGTTGACGCAATTCAATTGCTTTCATGTGGCTCTCGTGTCGAAGGTCCGTTGTCAGTCCGGCAGATCGCTGCCGTCTACTGCTTGCGAGTATTGGCCAGGTGCGCCACGCCGACCCCGGCTACCGAACGTAGAGAGCGAACGAGGCGCGCCTCGTACTGTCGGCCTCGGCGACACCGATTCAGTCGGGCCGAACTCTTGCAAGAAGCACAATCAGAGGCCCTCCACATGCTTCTTCGCAAAACGGCGGTGTCGACGCGCTCGCTTGGACGCAAGCCTCGCCTCTCCAACTCGCGCTGGTTCATGAACACTGCATCGCGCTGCCCGAACACGCCGCGATAGCGGTCCGAGCGCCAGTAGAGCGTGGTGTTGCACTGGCCGTGGCTGCGCATCGTGGCGAGGAGATGATAAAGCGCAAGGCGCTCGAGAAGAAGATGGGCGCTATCGATAACAGTCATTCCCCGCAGGAATGGACCGCGCTCTCAACGCCGCAGAAAATCACCGTTCTCTTGATGCGACCGTTGCAGCAGCGCTTAGCGATGCCGGCTTCACCGTTCAGAGCAGCCGTTCGACGCAATCATCCCGGTTCGACCGCTTTGAGTGGCGAACGCTCAAGGCATGGGTGACGGGTGACGGCTCTGGTAGTCGTCGAGCACCGCAACCTTAACCAGGGACTTTATGTTCATACCGCCAACTGCCGGAATCGCTGCCGATACATCTGATTCGGCCTTGTTCCAGCCAGCGCGGGCTTGAACACCGCCAGGATAGCGAACGCTTAAATTGTTCGACCCTGATCGGACATGAGGCACGGCAGCCGCAGTTGTTCCCGCCAGAAGCGACCTGCGAGTTGTCGGGTACCGTTCCGAGAAGCGATATTGCACCGCCTTTCGCGACCACGCTGATATCGCTGCCCGACAACCCTTGTTTCGCACCAACGCTTTTCTCACGGCGTAGGCCTATTCCCCAGCAACGAAGACATAGGTATGGACCCGATATTCTTTTCATAGTACGAGGCCGGGAGTTCATTCCGATTAGACATAACAGGTATTCCTTGCGCAGGCCTACCCGTCCGCTACACCAATGAATAGCATCAAATTGCGCAGGTTGAACTGTAAACTAGGTTTCGATTGTCCCGGAGATCGACTGCGCTCGGTTCGAGCGTTGACCCGGTGCAAGTTGAAACATTTCCCAGGATGCATCGCCAAGTCGGATAGGGCAATAAGGCATAGAGACGACGCTCATTGCGCTGCAAGTCAGCAACCGGCACTGTCGGCAGGTCGCGCTCTCAAACCAAGGTCGTTCATTCATAAACCCCATACGAAGGCCGACCGAAATGCGTTTGATGTCGCTCCTGCTCCCAGGCAGACTACGGATACGGTCAGTGCGAATTCCGGTTTGGAATTCCGGGCTTCCCCTGTAGTGGCAACACTCCATGGGGCATGACGTACAGACCATCCCGTGAGTACACGTGCGTTTCGTGAAGGACATCGTTGGTAGATCGTGAGTAAGAATTCAGGCTACCGAAGAGCGCGTGACAAGTCGTTGCGACACGAAACGCCTCGATAAGGAGACCTGAAATGCGGAGAGAAAAATCTGCAGACTTCCCGTTCGACCTAAAGAGAACTCGCGTGCACGACGCTGAAATGGCGTATATCGACGTCGGCGAAGGTGATCCGATCGTCTTCCTGCACGGCAACCCCACATCTTCCTACACATGGCGAAACGTCATTCCCCACGTACAGCAGCTCGGACGATGCACTCAAATAAGTGCACCGTGACAGACCGAACGATGATCAGCTCGGGCCAATACCTCGAGCATTTCAAATCCAGTCCAAAACACGTACGCTGGACTCCCGCCCAGATCAAGCAATCCATGCGCGAAACCCTGAATGCTTCCCAGGACACCGGTGACCTATGGATCTCCGGCTGCGGGTCGTTAATATGGAATCCTGTCTGTCAGTCCGAGACACACAACTTGTGGATAATTTAGAGTCCTAAAGGACGTGAATCCCTGACCTTCGCATGATCATGTTCCTGTCGCAGCAGGCTGCCCTTCAAAGGCGCCCCTGTCAGGCCCTACGTCCGCTCCACGGGCTTAACTTACCGCGCCCCCCGGTAGCTGTTGCAATACCGGACTATTTGCTATGAGGCGTGAAAAAGGTGTTGAACACGTACGAGCATGACGTTTCGGTGCCGGTCACTCGCTCGCTGAACACGACTGTACCGCACCCTTGACGCGGCTGTGAGGCCCCGTCAAACCTCGCTCAAGGGGCTCCGGTTCAAATCGGAGGATCGGATAAGTTAAGCTCGGGATTTGACGAGCGCGAGCAGGCTATGAGTAAGCTGATAGACATCGACAGGCTGTTCAACGGCCGTCACTTTTACCGCGAAGTCATCGTCCTGTGTGTGTGCGTTGGTATCTGCGTTACAAGCTCAGCCTTCGAGACCTCGTTGAAATAATGGCCGAGCGCGGGCTGTCGCTCCCCCCGGCGTCAGACTACTTGTCGTGTTATCTGATTCTTATAGACATGGTCCGGGGGCGGTAAAATCAGGGTG
>Ga0310813_10002551_pt1 | contig 11035 bp, 10 predicted proteins | sample YN3metagenome_FD_203086 | JGI IMG/M metagenome (GOLD analysis project Ga0310813, IMG submission 203086) | Soil microbial communities from experimental microcosm in Duke University, North Carolina, United States - YN3 | ecosystem: Engineered > Artificial ecosystem > Soil microcosm > Unclassified... | reverse complement strand
AAAGTAGCAAAAAAACTTTGTTATTCTGGGCCAGGGGCGTTGTCGCCGACACAGCCCATGCCCCAGCATAAATAAAAGTTTTTGCGCCGCTTTTTTCAAAAAGCGGCCACTTACTTTTGCTGAGCGCCCCATCGCTTTACATCAACCATACACTAAGCGATTGCTGGTTCATCAGGCCGAACGGAGACATATTTCATGCGGGCTATCATCAAACCCTTGGCCGCGGTCGTCATTGTCGTGGTGGCCGCCTGGCTCGGGCTGTGGTGGTTCGCCCAGCGGGAGTTGGAGAACGGCTTCACGCAGTGGGCGAAAGGCCTGTCCTCGGGGGGCGATGTGCAGGTCAGCTATGACAGCATCGAGCCGAGCGGCTCGCCACTCGTCGCCATGCTCACGGTGAACAATCTGCGGGTGGTCGTGCAGCCCAGCCCCGCCGCCGCGCCGCTGGTCGTCACCCTGCCGGCCTTCGCCATGGAGATCGACGCCACGGCGCCGCTTCTGCTGCATTTCGTTCTGCCGAACCGCATCAATATCAGCGCTGACCACGGCGATTTCGTTTTGACCTTCGGGTCCATCGCGCAAACCGAGCGGCTGGATCTCTCCGCCCTGCTGCGGCGGGAACCGGCCCCCTTCTCCGCCATGGACACGAAAGCGCGGAATATCGACCTGCTGGCCAGCAGCGGCAGCCTGATGGTGCTGCACGCCGACTCCTACCAGACGCACAACATTTTCAACCGCCAGGCCGGCGCCGGGCAGAGCGCGTTCACCAGCAGCGGCGCCGTGGACGGCATGGCCGTCTCGCCACTGCTCACGCGGCTCGCCTCGATCCCCTTCGATGGCCGCGTCGCGCATCTGGGCTGGAACCTGAATATCGACGGGCCGGAACCGGCGGACTGGGCCGCGCTCGCGGCACGCTACAAAGCCGTGCCCGCGGATGATTCCGACGGCCGCACGCGAATCGTCGCACAGGCGCTGCATGACTGGGCGGCGCACGGCGGCACCGGCGCCGGCACCATCGACCTCGCGGTCGGCCCCAGCACGCTGCACGCCGCCGGCGACATGGCTTTCGACGCCCAGGTGCAGCCGAAAGGCCATGCGACCCTCCTCGCCGACCATCTGGACGCGTTCGCCGCCGCCATCGTCGCCGCCTACCCACAGGTACAGGACACGGTGCACGCCATGGAGGCCCGGCTGTCGCCCTACCTCTCCAGCACGCCGCAGGGCGGCCAGACCCTCACCTTCAAGGCCACCTACGGCAATGGCGCGGTGATGGTGAACGGCCAAAAAATCGGCAGCCTGCCGCCGGTCGACTGGTCGCACCTGGAAACCGCACCGCCGCAGCAAGCACCCGGCGACGGCTCCGGCGCGGCTCTGTAAGGCAAGCGAAGGAAGCGCTACTTTTTGTGAACAAAAAGTAGCAAAAAAACTTTGTTAAACTGGGGCATGGGCGTTGTCCGCGACACAGCCCATGGCCCAGCATAACAAAAATTTTTGCGCCGCTTTTTTTAAAAAGCGGCCTCTTTCTTCGCTTAGCTTAGCCCCGTGGACTCAGGTGACCAGCGGAGCAAGCGCCGCAGCGCCTGGTCGACCAGGACATAGAGCGCCACCGCCATCACCGCGAGGATGAACAGGGCAGCGAACATCACGTTCGTCTCGATCCGCGCGTTGGCGTTGATCATCACGAAGCCGAGGCCGGATGAGGCGCCGACCCATTCGCCGATGATCGCACCGATCGGCGCGACGGCGGTGGCCACGCGCAGGCCGGACGCGAAGGCCGGAAGTGCCGCGGGCAGGCGCACATGGCGCAGCATCGCCCAGGGGCTGGCGTTCATGGTGCGGGCCAGGTCGAGCCAGCCGGGATCGGTGCGGCGCAGCCCGTCGGCGAAATTCGCGGTGACGGGAAAAAAGATCACCAGCACTGCCATCACCACTTTCGAGGCGATGCCGAAGCCGAGCCACAGCACCAGCAGCGGCGCCAGGGCAAAGACCGGGATCGCCTGGCTGACCACCAGCACCGGCATCAGCCAGCGTTGCAATACCGGCGAGGCGACGATGGCGATGGCCGCAAGCCCGCCGAACAGCGTGCCGAACAGCAGGCCGAGCAGGATTTCGGTAAGCGTCGTCAGCGCGTTCGAGACCAGCAGGTCGCGCTGCTGCCAGAGCGCCTGCCCCACATCCGCCGGCGCCGGCAGCATGAAGGCGGGCAAGGCGGTGAACCGCGTGAGCGCCCACCAGACCGCCAGGAAGCCCAGAAACGTGACCAGGGGGCGGAGCAAATTCATGCCATTTCGCTCAAGAGCCGCAGCAACCTTCCCTGCGTTTGCAACAGGGCGGCATCGTCCGGCGCCCGCGGCGGTGTGCCGGGCACCGCGATCGGCGCACCCAGCCGCGCCGGCTGGCCGGAGAGCACGATGAGATGGTGGCCGAGGCGGCAGGCCTCCAGCGGGTCGTGGGTGATGAGCAAGGTGGTGCTGCCCGCCAGCAATTCCGCCGCCAGATCCTGGATGCGCGCGCGGGTCAGCGCATCCAGCGCCGAGAACGGCTCGTCCATCAGCACGATCGGCCGCCGTTCATAAAGCGTGCGGGCCAAAGCCGCGCGCTGGCGCATGCCGCCCGACAATTCGGCCGGCAAGGCCCCTTCCCGCCCCTGCAGCCCGACCCGCGCCAGCAACTCCCGGGCCCGCGCCGGGTCCGGGGCTTCACCGCGCAGCCGGGCGCCGAGCATCACATTGTCCAGCACCCGCGCCCAGGGGAACAACAGATCCTGCTGGCCCATATAGGCGACGCGGCCGGCGAGTTTTGCGCCGTCGCTCGCCCGCACCGAACCCGCGGCCGGGCTCTCCAGCCCGGCGATGACGCGCAGCAGGCTGCTTTTGCCCACGCCGCTCGGCCCCAGAAGCACCACGAACTGGCCGGGCGCCACCTGAAAGCTGAGATTTTCGAACACGCTGGCCCCGGCATAGCGCAGGGCCAGATTTTCGACCGCGATGCCCGGCGGGGTCATGTTCAGAGCAATATGCGTTTAACTAGAACCGAAAGGTTCCAGGTAAACGCATGAAATTGCTCGCCCAAAAATAGTCTGGAGCATGATTGCCTTGGATCAATCATGCTCTAGACCTTGATCTGCACCGCGTAATCTTCGAGCGGCAGGGATGTCTTGATCAGTTTCTCCCGCACCATGAAGTCGCGGTAGGTGGTGTAGCGCGCGGCGTCGAGATGGGCTGGGTCCTGCGCGAAGGAACCGGGCAGCGCCTTCCAGGAGGCGATGTCGAGCTTGTCGTTCAGGTTCGGATTGTCCTTCAGGAAGCGCGCCAGCATCTCATCCGGGTGCTGCGCCAGATAATTCGCGCCTTGCTTCAGGGCAGCGAGAAATTTCGGCAGCGCGGGATTGGCGAGGCCCGATGTGTTGGAGAGCAGGATCAGCTCGTCGGAGGGCGGCACGCCGTAATCCTCGGGCAGGAAAATCACCGGCCGCAGCCCGGCCTGGGCGAGCTGGATGTCCTCATAGGTGCGGTACGTGCCGATCACCGCGTCCACCTCGTTCGACATCAGCGCCGTGACCAGCTCGAAATTGACGTTCACCAGCGTCACGTCCGAAAGGCCGAGCCCGGCATGGCGCAGCATCGTGCCGATCAGCGCCTCTTCCACGCCGGCCACCGAGTAGCCGATTTTCCGCCCCTTGAGATCGGCCAGTTTCGTGATGCCGCTGCGCCCGAGCGCGGTGAGCGTGTTCAGCGGCTTGTCGATCAGCGTGCCGGTGCGGCGCAAAGGCAGGCCCTGGTCGACCAGCAGATAAAGCTGGGTCTGATAGCTGAGCGCGGCATCGGCCTTGCCGGCGGCGAGCAGGCGCGGCGGCAGGTCGGGGTCGGTGGGCGGCACCAGAACCACGTCCAACCCGGCGCGGTCGAAGGCGCCGCTATAGCGGGCGGCGAACAAAGGCGCATGGTCCGGATTCACGAACCAGTCGAGAATGACGGTGAATTTCTCTTTGGGCGCGGCGCTCTGCGCGAACGCGGCGGGCGCGGCCAAACTGGTCGCCGCGGCAGCCAGAAATGAACGGCGGTCGAATTTCATGGTTTGAACAGCCTTCCTTCGCTGGCATTACCCAGGCAGGTTCGGCGGGTATGATCTCAGCTCGCAAAACGCGGGCACCCCGGTGGGGCGAATCTACGCAATCGCCCTGTAAAATCAACAGGCTCCAGGACAAGGAAGAAAGCGCTTCTTTTTGTGAACAAAAAGAAGCAAAAAAACTTTGTTTACTTTGGGCCCATGCGGTTTCAACGCCTCAGGCCCAGCGTAAATAAAAGTTTTTTGCGCCGCTTTTTTCAAAAAAGCGGCTTCTTTCTTCCTAAAACTGCCCGATAAGCATGGCGACCGTCACGGCCAGCCCGACCTCGCGGTTGGACTTGAACAAAGCCAGGCAGCGACGCGGATTGTTCACATCGAGTTGCGTGACCTGCCGCGCCAGCAACATCGCCGGCAGCAGCAGCGCCAGCAGCCCACCAAGGCCGAGCCCCTGCATGCCCATCGCCAACGCCAGAAGCAGAATGGTGCCCGTATAGCAGACGACGAGCAGGCTCTTGGTATTGGTCTCGAACAGCCTGGCCGTGGATTTCACGCCGATCAGCGCATCGTCCTCCCGGTCCTGGTGCGCATAGATCGTATCGTAACCGATGATCCAGAGAATCGTGGCGAGGTAGAGCGGCACCGCCGGCCAGGCCAGGGCGCCGGCAGCGGCATAGCCCATCAGCGCCCCCCAGCCGAATACCACGCCGAGCACAATTTGCGGCCACCAGGTAACACGCTTGGCAAGCGGGTACAGCGCCACCGGCACCAGGCTCAGCACGCCGAGGATTCGCGCCTGCGTGTCCAGCCGCAGCAGGATCACCAGCCCGATCAGGCAAAGGATGGCGAGGAACACCAACGCCTGGCGCGGCTGCAACTGGCCGGAAGCGAGCGGCCGGCCGCGCGTGCGCTCCACCCGCGCATCCATCTTGCGGTCCCACAGATCGTTCACCACGCAGCCGGCGCCACGCATCACCACCGAACCGACGGCAAACAGCAGCGCCAGCCAAAGCCCCATCACAATGTCAGACCCCGCCAGGGCGATCGCCCACAGCCCCGGCAGGAACAGCAGCCAGGCACCGATCGGCCGGTCGAAACGCGCCAGCAGCGCATAGGGGATCAGCCGTTCCGGCAAGTGCCGAACCCAGCCACGCACGCGTATATCGGTAAATCCGTCCATGGATGGTAATGTGCCCGGCATGAGTGCCACGTCAATTCGCTTATTCGTCAACACTCCGCTGATGGAGAGCACGGAAGTGCCCCTGGAAGCGGCACAGTCGCATTATCTTGGCAACGTCATGCGGCTGCAGCCGGGCGACACGCTGCGCCTGTTCAATGGCGTGGCGGGGGAATGGCAGGCTGAAATCGCGCAGATCTCGCGCAAGCAGGCCGTGCTGAACGTGCGACACCAGACCAGGGCGCCTGAGCGCGAACCCGATTGCTGGCTGTGCTTCGCCCTGCTGAAACGACAGAAGACCGACCTCGTGGTGGAGAAGGCGACCGAACTTGGCGCTTCGGTGATCCAACCGGTGGTCACCGCGCGCACGCAGGCCGACCATGTGAACCTGGAACGGCTCCGCGCCATCGCCATGGAGGCGGCCGAGCAATGCGAGCGGCTGGTGGTGCCGGAAATCCGCGCCCCGCTGCCCTTGCCCAGATTGATGGCGTCCTGGCCGCAGCGCCGTCTCTACGTGGCCGATGAACGCCGCACCGCCCCGGTGCTCGCCCCCGCGCCCGGCCCAGCCCAGCCCAGCGCGCTGCTGGTCGGCCCGGAGGGCGGCTTTACCGATGCCGAGCTTGAAGGTATCGCAGCCATACCCATTGTTAGCCGCGTGTCGCTTGGGCGCCGTATCCTGCGGGCGGAAACCGCCGCCATCGCCGGGCTCGCGCTGCTCCTCGCATCAGATTCATAGAGAGGAGTGGAATTTGTCCAACCCTGGAGACGCCGACGTCACGACGATCACCGATGCCCGCGACCTCGCGGCGTATCTGGCGGCCGGCGCGAAACCCGCCGAAAGCTTTACGATCGGCACCGAGCACGAGGCGTTCGGCTTTCACCACAGCGACCTCCTGCCCCCGACCTATGACGAACCGGGCGGCATCCGCGATCTGCTCACCGCGATCGGGCAAGAAGAGGGCTGGGAGCCGATTCTCGACCGCGGCAACACGATCGGCCTGAAACGCGGGCGCGCCTCGCTGTCGCTGGAGCCGGGCGGGCAGTTCGAGCTCTCCGGCGCACCCCTCGCCACACTGCATGAGACCAAGGCGGAACTGGACGCGCACGTGGCGCGGCTGCGGACCGTCGCCCCGCGGCTGGGCCTCGGCTTCGCGCCGCTCGGCTTCCACCCGCTGGCGCGGCGCGAGGACATGCCCACGATGCCGAAGGGCCGCTACAAGATCATGCGCCAATACATGCCCAAGGTCGGCACGCGCGGACTGGATATGATGTTCCGCACCTGCACGGTGCAGGTCAATCTCGATTTCTCGTCGGAAGCCGACATGGTGGCGAAAATGCGCGTCGGCGCCGCGTTGCAACCGCTGGCGACCGCCCTGTTCGCCAATTCGCCCTTCTATGAGGGCAAGCCGAACGGGCTGCTCTCCAACCGCGCGCAGGTCTGGACCGATACCGACAACGCCCGCTCCGGCATTCCGGCAATGATTTTCGCCGACGGGTTCGGCTTCGAGGCCTATGCCGAATGGCTGCTCGACGTGCCGATGTACTTCGTCTACCGCGACGGCGTGTATCATGACGTGGCCGGTGCCTCGTTCCGCGATTTCATGGCCGGCCGCCTCGACGCGCTGTCGGGCGAAGTCGCGACGCTGGGGGATTTCGCCGATCACAGCACCACGGCGTTTCCGGACGTGCGGCTGAAACGCTATATCGAGACGCGCGGCGCCGATTCCGGACGGCCGGACATGATGCTCGCGCAATCGGCCTTCTGGACCGGCATCTACTACGACCAAGCCGCGCTCGCGGCGGCGGCGACTTTGGTCAAATCCCTGTCCTATGAGCAGATCATCGCCCTGCGCGGCGCCGTGCCGGCCACCGGCATCCATACGCGCTTTGGCGCCGGCACCCTGCGCGACCTGGCGCGCGAGGCGGTCGCCATCGCCGCAGACGGCCTGAAAAACCGCGCCCGGCGCAACGCGGCGGGCGCGGATGAAAGCATGTACCTGGCACCGCTGCAGGACATCGCCGCCGGCGGGCCAACCCAGGCGGAAATGTGGCTGCAACGCTATGAAGGCGCCTGGAAGGGCGACGTGACGAAGATTTTCGCCGAAAGCGATATGGCCTGAGGCAAGAAAGACAAGGAAAGCGCTACTTTTTGTGAACAAAAAGTAGCAAAAAACTTTGGTTTTATGCGGGCCATGGGCGTTGTCGCCGACAACGCCCATGGCCTAGCGTAAACAAAAGTTTTTGCGGCGCTTTTTTCAAAAAGCGCCTGCTTCCTTCCTTACTGCGCGTTAGCGATGCGGGTGATCTGCCCCTGCATGGCGTTCAGCAGCGCGGAGACCTGGCCGCCATGGCCGACGATCACACTGCTGTAATCGTTGCGGGTGGTGATGCGCAGCGAGGTGCCGGCGACGATCACGTCGACGATTTTCGGGCTGCCGTCGATCTCATCGACCGCCCAGCCGACATCCGCGGGTTGCTTGCCGGGGCTCGTGACCGTGGTGTTCACCACCATGTCATTGCCCTGCTGGGCAGCGCTGTTCACGATGAAACTAACGCCCTGATAGGCTTTGATCTGGTACGTGATGTTGTAGGACAGAAGCTGGTGGAACAGGTTCTGGAACTGCCCGTGCTGCTGCGGCGTCATCACGTTCAGGTAACGGCCGAGCACGTAATCGCCGACCTGGTCGACGGCAACGATCTGGTTGACCAGCTGGCGCAGCTGGTCGGCTTTCTGCGCCTGGGTGGCCGAGCCGTTGATGATGCCCTGCAGCTGCTGGCCAGATTGCCGGATGAATGCCTTGGCAGCATCGGCGGAGACCGCCTGTGCATGCGCGGCACCCGCCATCGCGGCGAGCAGCGGCATGGCGGCGACAGTACCCAGAATAAAGCGACGGAAATACATGAATTGCATCCTTTAGCTGATCGGAATTCAGAGCAATATGCGTTGCGCCGGAATCGGCGGGCTCCGGCGAAACGCATGAAATTGCTCACCCACAAGCAGGCGTGGAGCGTTCATCGCATGTGAATGAATGCCCTACGGCGCGGCGGGGCGCCGCACCCAGTCGGGCGGCGTCAGCACATTGCGCCGGTCGATTTCCTGCAATTGCGACGCCCGCGACTGCCGGTACAGGCTGCGGAACGTGGCATAGGGATCGAGCGCGGTGGCGCGGATCTGGTCGATCGGCTGGAGATATTCGGCCCTGGTGTTGATCAGATGCAGCCCGCTCTGGGCCCAGCCGAAATCGTTGAGCGCGGTGCTCTCGGGCGCCAGCACCATCGGCGTCGCGTAGAACTCCACCGGGATGTTCAGCATATCGCGCGCGCCGGACGGGCCGAACACCGGCAGATACACATACGGGCCGGCGGGCACGCCCCATATGGCGAGCGTCAGGCCGAAATCGGTGTCCAGTTCCTTATAGCCGAGTGCTGCGGCCGGATCGAAAATGCCGCCGATGCCGATCGTGGAATTGAGCACGAAACGCACCAGCGACGTGCCGGCGTCGCGCGACTTGCCCTCGAACATGAAATTCACCATGCGCGCGGGCTCGCCGATATTACCGACGAAATACCCGACATGGTTGCGGATGCCCTGGGTGGTGATGGCCACATAGCCCTGCGCGACCGGCTTGAACGCATAACGGTCGATCCGGTCGTTCACCGCGTAAAAGAAGCGGTTGGTCGGCTCGATCGGGTCGTTCTGCGCCTGATACGCCTCGTAGCCCGCGGCATCGGTTTTCGGCGGGGCGTGCGCGCAGCCGGAAAGCGCGATGGCCAGAAAGAGGGCCGGAGCCGCCAGGCGGCACATTTGTTTGGCTCGCGCCGCCAATTGGTCATTCATCGTTTGCAACCGCACGTTAATAGGCCTCCTCTGTCGCGCGCACACGACTGGGCGTGCGAGGTAATATTTGAGGTTCATGAACCCGGGTTCAACCGGGCTTGTTCATGTTCGCGTTTGGCGTGATTCCCCGACCACAGCAAGTCTTATGGCGTGCATCTCTCCCCCTTGCGAAAAGCCGCCAGTGCTGCCACCAAAGATCCCCTACGGAGCTGATGATGACCCATTCCCCGAAACGCGACACCCTGGCACGCTGGGTGGCCGGCGCACGCATCGCGCCGCTGCCGGCCCGGGAAAGCGCGTCGGCGCCGCAGATTTCCTTTGAGTTCTTCCCACCGAAATCCCCGGCGCTGGAGGCGCAGCTCTGGGCCTGTGTCGAACGGCTGGCGACGCTGAAGCCGCGTTTCGTGTCCGTGACCTACGGCGCCGGCGGCAGCACGCAGGAGCGCACCCACGCCACCGTGCTGCGCCTGGTGCAGGAGACCGACCTCACCCCCGCCGCGCACCTTACCTGCGTCGGCGCCACGCGAGACGAGGTGGATGCGGTGGCACGCCGTTATTGGGACGCGGGCGTGAAACATATCGTCGCGCTGCGCGGCGACCCGCCATCCGGCCAGGCTTACGCGCCGCACCCCGGCGGGTATGATTACGCCGTCGATCTCGTCGCCGGGCTGAAGCGCATCGCGGATTTCGAGATCACCGTCGCCGCCTACCCTGAGACTCATCCCCAGGCGCTAAGCCCCGAGCAGGATCTCGACAATCTGAAGCGCAAGCTCGATGCCGGGGCGACCCGGGCGATCAGCCAGGTGTTCTTCGACAACGATAATTTCCTGCGCTTCCTCGACCGCGCCGCGTCCGCCGGCATCACGGCGCCGATCGTGCCGGGGATCATGCCGGTCACCAATTTCACCCAGGCCGCAAAATTCTGCACCGCGTGCGGCACCAATGTGCCGAAATGGATGGAAGCCCTGTTCGAGGGGCTCGACGACGATGCGGAGACCCGCCGCATGGTCGCCGCCGCCACCGCCGCCGAGCAGGTGCGGATCCTGCAGGCCAACGGCATCGACGAATTCCATTTCTACACCTTGAACCGGCCGGACCTGGTCTATGCCATCGCCCGGATTCTCGGCGTGAAACCCGTGACCGGGAGCGTGGCGGCGTAAGCCCGGCACAAGATATGAGCGGTTATCTCGACAGCCTGAATCAGGCGCAGCGTGAGGCGGTGGAAGCGACCGAAGGCCCGGTGCTGGTCCTGGCCGGCGCCGGCACCGGCAAGACCCGCGTGCTGACCACGCGCTTCGCCCATATCCTGCTCAGCCACAAGGCGTTCCCCAACCAGATCCTCACCGTCACTTTTACCAACAAGGCGGCGCGCGAAATGCGCGAGCGCGTCGGGCGGATCCTCGGTCAGCCGGCGGAAGGGCTGTGGCTCGGCACGTTCCACGCGCTCTGCGCGCGCATGCTGCGCCGCTTCGCCGACCGGGTGGGGCTGCAGAGCAATTTTTCGATCCTCGATTCCGACGACCAGTTGCGGCTGCTCAAGCAGGTGATGGAAACGGCCCGGATCGATGCCAAACGCTGGCCGCCGAATGCGCTGATGGCGCAGATCCAGCGCTGGAAAGACAAGGGCTTCATGCCCACGGAGATTCCCGCAGCCGAGAGCAGCGACTTTGCCAATGGCCGCGCCGAGGATCTGTATGCCGCGTATCAGGCGCGTTTGAAAGCGCTGAACGCCGTGGATTTCGGTGACCTGCTGCTGCTCTGCGTTCACCTGCTGAAGACCGACGCCGAGGTGCTCGCCACCTATCACAAGATGTTCCGCTATATTCTGGTGGACGAATACCAGGACACCAACCTGGTGCAGTATTACTGGCTGCGGCTGCTGGCACAGGGGCACAAGAATATCTGCTGCGTCGGCGACGACGACCAGAGCATCTATTCCTGGCGCGGCGCGGAAATCG
>Ga0310813_10002548_pt1 | contig 11049 bp, 12 predicted proteins | sample YN3metagenome_FD_203086 | JGI IMG/M metagenome (GOLD analysis project Ga0310813, IMG submission 203086) | Soil microbial communities from experimental microcosm in Duke University, North Carolina, United States - YN3 | ecosystem: Engineered > Artificial ecosystem > Soil microcosm > Unclassified... | reverse complement strand
AACTTTCAGCTGAAATTTCTTATTTAATGATATTAAATGTCTTTCAACGGTAGAAATGTTGCATTGCTCCACACCAGCTTTTATCAGATTCATGTGACGCTCCCTCACGGTCGCGGCTCGGTTACACCGAGTGCCTCACAGAGCATTTCCGATTTATTCAACAACGCCCCTCCGGGAGAAGGCACGCCAAATCAGGCTTCACAGATGAATCGCTACAATATATCGCGACTCTGTTCATTTTATTATTCAACAAGTTATGGATTACACGTAAAAAATATCTTTATTTAAGGCTGCGTTAAGTCTTCATTAAGTCTGTGTTAAGCCTCTATGGCCTATACTGGATAGATAAGCACTAAATAAAAGGTAGTAAAAGCCATGCAAAGGCAACCAAAGAACCCAGATGAAAAAGCGCCTCTCTTGGGTCATTCTGAAGAAATCGTTTTGGATCGCAAGTCAGTTGATGAAAAGCTTGAAAACCTTCGTCGTCGTGTAGATAAGATATCTACTATTTTACCGGAGGAAAGGGAAAAATTCCGAGCACTCAAGGAATCTATCACAACAAACACGGCATTGTTCGGAGAAACATGGGAGATAATACATAGCGTCTTTACGCTGGAGGAGAACGCAGATTCAGTACATACTCAAGCCCGTGAGGATCTGATCAAACTGGAGAAAACTTTCACGGATGTGATAAACAAGATCTCAACACACCTAGCATCACTAGAAGAAGTTTGCGATGCAAGCGCTCAAGTTGATGCAACAAAGCAGCGGATGTTATTTGTGAATTTTATCCTGAAAGCATTAAAGGACGGGAGTGCGGGAGCGTTAACAGCTGCTGCAGAAATAGCAAAACAAGAACAAAATCGTTTGGCAGAGACAGAAGCGCTCGTCGCTGCTGTTGAGACGGCGCGTCGTGCTACAATCCTATCGAGCAGAGAAAAAGCAATACAACTGTTTAATAGTCAAATCCAGACTAAACAAGAAGAGTTGAAAGCAAAGCAAGAAGAGCACAATCGTGCAACTGACCTTTATATTAAAATGAATTTAAGATTGTTTGAGAGTCAGGAGAAACTGATAAAAGATAACCTAAGGAATGTTAACAAGGACAAGCAGCATTATCAGCAACGGCTAACAGAACATATTCTAAAAGAGATTTATGTCGCTTTAAGAGCAGAGCGGCAAAAAGTAAAAGACGCTGATCCATACGCCGATCATAACGAGATGCTCATCAATTATTACGTTAAAAAAGCTATCCCCAACAGTCAAAATAGTGACGTGAAATTGTGGTATAAAAATGATTCAACAAAATGGATCATAGATAACATGCTCCAGGTGCTAAGCTTAGAGGAAGAGGCGAAACAAGCCTCTGACGCGGTAGTTAAGCTGCATGGTGAATTAGCTGAGCTACAAACGCAACGAGAAAAGCTGGACAGTTGGGATGAAGCTACAATTTTTGCTCAAAAAGAGACCGCCATCCAAGCAGCTGCAGCGGTATTAGAATCTTATGGTGAATCTTTGCAGGCAAATTTAAGTATCAATTTAGAAGAACATCAAAAGGCTCACGGTCATTTTGAGAAAACATATACAGATTTGACGAAATCTGAAAGCAATTTGGCAAGTGTTGCTAAAAATATTAAAGGTTCTGGATCATATAAAGCAAAAGTTGGTTTAGGGGTTCTTGCTTGCCTTGGTGCGGCCGGTGCAGTAGCAGGTATTTTATTAGCCCCGCCACTTGGTATTGCTGCAGCAATAGGCATAGCAGTGGCAGATGAAGCCATATTAGGCTTAATAGTTGGCAGCAGCCTCTTTGGTGTCGTAAATGCAGTGTTAGCAAAAAAGGTAGGTAATGGAACAGACGCTTCTCAGAAGCTAGTGAATGCCACAAAGAAGTTAGCAGGCGAGACACATAAAACGACACATATGATGACAGGATTAGAAGCAGGACTGTTTAGCAAAACCAAAAAGACGTGCTTTTATCAGATTCATGTGACGCTCCCTCACGGTCGCGGCTCGGTTACGGTACCTATCTCAAAAACTCAATCAGCTCAAGAGGCTGATTAATATAACCATCCGCACCCCAACTGAAAGGATCATCCGTTGATTGCAGGTAGCCATAGAGCGCGACAATAGCGCGCATATTGGCAGCTTTACTCGCTATGACATCCGTTACCGCATCGCCAACATAGAGGCAATTCGCTGGATTTTGTTGAAGCAACTGACAAGCATGCAAGATGGTATCAGGGTGGGGCTTGGCTCTTGTTAAGGTGTCTCCACAAACAATACAAGCCGGCTGATGACGCAACATAATCGCTTTCAAAAGAGCATGCGTTGTTTGTGTGAGATTGTTTGTGACAATGCCCCAGGCAATGCCTTGTTCATCTAAATGCGTGAGTACCTCTTCAATATGAGGAAAGAAACGATTTTCTGTTACTAAACTTTTGCGATAAATTGCAATAAACTTTTCTTTTAACTCATTAAAATTACTTATATTTTTATCTAAATCAAAAGCTACTTTCAAAAGACCCTTCACACCCTGACTCACCACTTCTCGCACGGATGCTAGCGGTAGTACTGGCAAACCTCGCTCTTCACGTAATACATTCAATGCGGCACCTAAGCCAGGTGCTGTATCAACTAATGTACCATCTAAGTCAAACAGGACAGTGGAGATAGTGGTCATTAAGGCTTACTCGCGTAGAGGAGATAATTAACAGAAACATCCTCTGTTAAGGTAAATGTTTTAGAAAAAGGGTGATAAGCCATACCACGCATGTCTTCCAAATGTAGACCAGTCTGTTGCACCCAAGCAGTCAACTCAGAAGGACGAATAAATTTGGCATAATCATGTGTATTCCTAGCCAGTAATCTGAGAATATACTCGGCACCGATAATAGCAAATAAATAAGATTTAGGGTTGCGGTTGATGGTAGAAAAGAATAAATGACCGCCTGGTTTCAAAAGCTGCGCACAAGCTTGTACAATAGCCGCTGGATCCGGCACATGCTCTAACATCTCTAGGCAAGTCACCACATCATAGTGAGCAGGGCGCTCTGCCGCAATGGCTTCCGCTGAGGTGCAGAGGTACTCAACCGTTGTTTTAGACTCCAATTGATGAAGCTTGGCCACATCAACCAAAGACTTGTTCATATCAACGCCTGTGACGATAGCACCTGCTTTGGCCATGCTTTCCGATAGAATGCCGCCACCGCAACCAATATCAATGACTTTCTTGTGAGATAAATCGACTTTTTCTTTGATATAACCAAGCCTTAGCGGATTGATTTGATGTAAAGTCTTAAGTTCCCCCCCCTCATCCCACCAGTGAGCGGCCAGGGCAGCAAATTTCGCTAGTTCTGCAGGATCTGCGTTAGGTGTCATGAGCTTACCATTCAGCATACAAAATAAGGGTGATAGTAGCAGAAGAGCGGACGGCTAATCAATCGCGCCTACTTATTATCTTCCTGCCAAGCGGTTGGATGGCCAGCAGCATATTTATGTAGAATACTGGCGATTAAAGTTTGGTACGCTATTCCCTCAAATGCGGCTTTTTGCTTGATGCGAATCAAATCATTAGTTGCAAGACGGATATTAATCCTCGCGTCCTTACGTAAGGTATTCTTGGCTATTTTTCTCGCAGTAGCAATCTCAGACTTCAGATCCTTGACAGATTTCCATTCGCCTTTGTCATAAGAATCCGATAATTCCTGCTCAGACTTATCTAGCTTAGTATCAGATCTTTTTTTCATAATCATCACCTCTCTCAGTTGTTATTCAAGTACTTCTTTCGCGCTTTACGGTTTGGAATAATAGTTTTAAGAAAGATTCTGTTTTTATCTTGCACAAAAGGGTCTAAATAAACATAACTATTAATTTCAACAACATATATTTTTTGATGCGAGTACTTATCCTGGTTGGGATGCTCAAGAACATCTAGCACGCTACCATTTTCAATGGCTGCGATCACCTCTTCGAAGCTGACACCACGAGAGTTAATAAGCAGTTTGTTTTTTTCACTATCCCAGTCGAAAATAATACTCATGAGCAAATAGTATGACAATGTGTGCCTTATGTCAACATGCTGAAATAACTCCCTGCTGGCCGCAGCTTGGTTTTGCCACTTCTGAAGGGACTAAAAAACGATGACATCCTCTCGTCTGTGCATTACAATAACAGGGTTTAAGCAATTGAAAAGGATATCATAATGAAGCAGATAGCTGTACTTGCTATGACTTTGACAACAATGCTAACACTATCGGCTCATGCAGACACAGCGGCGCCTCCACAGCCAACACAACGGCCTGTTATTGTGGATGAGGGGGGTACACTCAGAACGCAAAAGCCAGCGTCTGCTCCCGCACCCGCCCATACTGGTCGCGAACCCATCGTCGTAGAAAAACCAGCTGATACCGCACTGCAGCCGCCTCAAGCAACACAGGGCGCACCTAGCCCAATGAACACACCTCAACAAACGATGCCGCCGCAAGAGCCCAGCACTGCGCCCCAATAACCGAACGACAAGAATCCATTCAAGGAAATAATTATGTCTGAAACGCAGACGATCGATGAACCCACACAAACATCACAAACCGTTTACTTAAAAGATTACCAGCCACCTGCCTACTTAATAGATGAAATTGACTTACGATTCGACTTGCACGATGAATTCACGCGTGTGAGCTCTTTAATGCGCATCAGACATCAAAGACTGAGCAAAGATACGAAAAGAGAATTGGTATTAAATGGCGAAGAATTAACACTAGAATCGATCAAGCTAGATGGCAAGCTGCTTCAGAAAGATCAATATCGACTTACAAATAGCTTGTTAATCGTTCATCATGTGCCAGATAACTTTGAGTTGGAAATTGTTGTCACAATCTATCCAGAAAAAAATACAGCGCTGAGTGGACTATACCGCCCCAACCAAACTTATTGCACACAGTGCGAAGCTGAAGGGTTTCGTCGGATCACCTATTTTATGGATCATCCAGATGTATTATCACGCTTCACAACGGTGATTTCTGCTGACCAAACCCGTTACCCAACCTTATTATCAAATGGTAATTTGATTGATAAAGGCACATTAGAAAATGGCAGACATTGGGTGAAATGGGAAGATCCTTTCAAAAAACCCAGCTACTTATTTGCTTTGGTAGCAGGTGCTTTTGACTTGCTCACGAGTCAGTTCATCACGCAATCTGGTAGAGAAATTACACTTTCTATTTACGTAGAAACAGGCTATGGAAACCAAGCAGATCATGCCATGTATTGTGTAAAAGAAGCAATGCGATGGGATGAAGTTGCCTATGGTAGAGAATATGATCTTGATATCTACATGATTGTTGCCATCGGCGATTTTAATATGGGTGCTATGGAGAACAAAGGCCTCAATATTTTTAATACCAAATATATATTAGCCAAACCCGAAACAGCGACAGACAATGATTACATCCATATTCTTTCTGTGATTGGGCATGAATATTTTCACAACTGGAGCGGCAACAGAGTCACTTGCAGGGACTGGTTTCAACTTAGCTTAAAAGAAGGCCTAACCATTTTTCGAGACCAATCTTTCACAGAAGATGTGTTATCACGTGCCGTGATGCGTATTATGGATGTGACTGCACTAAGAGAAACACAATTTCCAGAAGATGCTGGGCCACTTGCGCATCCAGTACGACCAGATTCCTATATAGAAATCAATAATTTCTATACTGCCACTGTCTATAATAAAGGCGCTGAAGTATTGCGTATGATGCAAACCATACTGGGGAAACCGCTGTTCCGAAAAGGCATGGATCTGTATTTCGCCTCTTACGACGGGGAAGCTGTGACGATCGAAGATTTTGTGAAAACAATGGAAGATGTGTCTGGATTAGACTTAACGCAATTTCGCCGTTGGTACGATCAAGCGGGAACACCTGTTGTGACTGTCAAAACAGCATATGATGCGACCAATAAAAATTATCAACTAACGCTTTCTCAATCTTGCCCACCCACACCGGGACAACCAAGCAAACTGCCTATGTATATTCCTATCAAAATGGGCTTGTTAAGTGAAAAAGGGGAACCCATTTTATTAACATTCGGCGCAGAGGCACCAGAAGAGGAAAAGGTATTGCATCTTACAGAAGCAACGCAAACCTTTACTTTCTCTAAAGTACCAACAAAGCCTATTCCTTCGTTACTCAGAAATTTCTCAGCACCCATTAAACTACATTATGAATACACAGATAGCGAATTAGCTTTATTATTTGAAAAAGATACCGATACATTTAATCGCTGGGAAGCGGGGCAGAAATATACATTAAAAGTCATACTCGCGCTGATGAAAGATTATTATAACAAGAAACCGCTTGTTCTGCCTGATCATTTAATAGAAATGTATCGTTATTTACTGACGCATGAGATGCAAGATAAATACTTATCATCCGAGATGTTGGTGTTACCTTCTGCAAAATATATCGGTGAACAACTACCTGTGATTGAGGTAGAGGCGATTCATGCTGTACGTGAATTTATCCTTTCTGAAATTGCAACGCAATTAGAAGCTTTATTTGTCGAACACTACGAAAAAAATCACGAGAAAAATACGCCCTACGCATTTAACATAGAAGCCATCGGCAAGCGACAACTGAAAAACAGATGCCTCGCTTACTTAATGCGCTTACCCTCGCATGTAGAGAAAGGTGTAAAGCAATTTTACGATGCACTCCATCACAACATGACAGATACCCAAGCAGCTTTAGTTTCTTTAAACCAAGTTGATTCAAGTGCGAGAACAAAAGCATTTGAAGATTTTTATGCGACTTGGCAGCACGATGCATTGGTTGTTGATAAATGGTTAGCCATTCAAGCCGCAAGCCCGCTGCCCTCTACGCTGCAGCACGTTAAACAGCTGATGACGCATCCTGCTTTTGATATCAAAAACCCCAATAAAGTCTATGCACTGATTGGCAGTTTTGGGCAAAATATGTTAAATTTTAATGCAAAAGATGGCGCTGGTTATGTCTTTTTAAGAGAAACCATCGCGCGTCTAGACCCGCTCAACCCACAAATTGCAGCACGTATGCTGAAACCATTGACTACTTGGAAGCGGTATGATATTGAACGTCAAGCACTGATGCAAAAACAATTGGAGCTGCTTTTGCAGGATAAAAAAATATCAACGGATCTTTACGAACTCGTTACAAAAAGCTTACAGGTATAAACAAATGAACAACAAGACACGCACTGAATCAGACAGCATGGGTAAAATTGAGGTTCCAGCTACCGCTTATTGGGGAGCACAAACACAGCGTTCTATTGAACATTTTGCGATTGGTGGCGACCTCATGCCACCTACGCTGATTCACGCCTTTGGAACGTTAAAAAAAGCAGCTGCCTTAACGAACGAGCAATTGGGCTTGATGAAAAAAGAAATTGCAGATTTGATTGTATTGGTGGCTGATGAAGTGAGTTCCGGCGCATTAGATAATCAATTTCCCTTGCGCATTTGGCAAACAGGCAGCGGCACACAGACAAATATGAATGTGAATGAAGTCATCAGTGGTCGCGCTAATGAAATTGCCACGGGAAAAATCGGCGGGAAAAATCCTGTTCACCCAAATGATCATGTGAATCAATCACAGTCTTCGAACGATACGTTTCCAACAGCCATGCATATTGCTGCTGCGCAAGCTATCGTGCATGTGTTGTTGCCATCCATTAAAGAATTAAGAGCTGGGTTGGTTGAGAAACAAAAGCAGTTCTCACATATTGTGAAAACCGGGCGCACGCATTTGCAAGATGCGGTACCACTCACTTTAGGACAAGAATTTTCTGGCTATGTGGCTCAATTAGACGCAGCTTATGCCAATATTGAAAAAACGCTACCAGGTCTGTATGAGCTTGCACTGGGTGGTACGGCTGTTGGTACAGGATTAAATACACATCCTGAGTTCGCTGAAAAAGCGGCGTTGAAAATTGCATCCTTAACAGGCTTGCCTTTTGTCAGCGCACCTAACAAATTTGCGGCATTAGCTGCACACGATGCTTTTGTATTTGCAAGTGGCGCACTCAAAACATTGGCTTGCGCACTGATGAAAATTGCGAATGACTTACGATGGTTGGGATCAGGCCCGCGCTGCGGTTTAGGTGAGCTGATTTTGCCTGCAAATGAACCTGGCTCTTCTATTATGCCGGGCAAAGTCAATCCGACGCAGTCAGAAGCCATGACAATGGTGTGCGTGCAAGTCATGGGTAACGATGCAGCTATTGGTTTTGCGGATTCACAGGGTAATTTTGAGTTAAATGTATTTAAGCCTGTGATTATCTACAATTTCATGAAATCCGTTAGGCTATTGGCTGATGCCTCTCATATGTTTAATAAATACTGCGTGAAAGATTTAGCAGCAGATGAAAAAGCGATTTCTGCTTCGGTGCATAATTCATTAATGCTTGTGACAGCACTGGCACCTAAAATTGGCTACGATAAATCAGCAGAGATTGCACATAAAGCGTGGCATGACGGCACAACGTTGTTAGAAGCATGTCTGGCGCTAGGGTATTTGAATGAAACAGAATTCAAAGCATTGGTGCGACCGGAAAAAATGACAGGAGAATCTCGTGACGCGTAAAGTTTATAATTTCAGCGCAGGTCCTGCCATGTTGCCTGAAGAAGTTTTACTTCAGGCTCAGGCTGAATTATTAGATTGGGAACAGACGGGTATGTCCATTATGGAATACGGGCACCGTACAGAAAAATTTCAAGAAATGATTGACCGATGTGAAGCTGATTTACGCGAATTAATGTCTATTCCTACAGACTACCATGTTTTGTTTATACCCGGTGGCGCTACAGCACAATTTGCAATGGTGCCTATTAATTTATTTGGTACGAAAGCATCGGCAGATTATATTGATTCTGGCATTTGGTCTAAAAGAGCGATTGTTGAAGCGAAACGTTATGGTGATATTAAAGTCGCTGCAACGTTAACGAAGAAAGATGGCTTAACAAGTATTCCACCTGAAGCAGAGTGGCAATTAAATAAAGAAGCCTGTTATGTACATTACACGCCGAATGAAACGATAGAGGGTATTGAATTCGATTGGACACCTTGCACTGATGGCGTACCACTCGTAGCAGACATGTCTTCAACGATTCTATCGCGCCCGGTTGATGTCAGCAAATACGGCATTATCTATGCGGGTGCACAAAAAAACGTGGGACAGGCTGGTATTACGCTGGTGATTATCCATCGAGATTTGCTGAAGTCTGCGCCTTTACCGCGTACACCTACACTTTATCAATATCAAACGCATGCAGAGAATCACTCGCTTTATAATACACCACCTACTTTTAGCTGGTATATCACAGGACTGATGTTGGCGTGGATGAAACGTCACGGCGGCGTAGCGAAATTTTACGAAATCAATAAACGCAAAGCTGGAAAGCTTTATCATTGCATTGACTCAATGCCTGATTTTTACCATTCCAACGTCCATCCAAGCTGTCGATCTTTAATGAATGTCCCATTTTCAATTAAAGATGATGCGAAAAATGATATCTTTTTGGAAGAAGCACAAAAAATAGGATTGGAGAATTTAAAAGGCCACCGTCTTGCAGGTGCATTGCGTGCGAGTATTTATAATGCGATGCCGGAAGCTGGCATAGATAAATTGGTTTCCTTTATGACTGATTTTGCAAAAAAGCATGGCTAGTAACTGCTTAGGTTTCACTTTCATTGAAATATTAATCAGTTTAGTTCTGCTTTCCTTGCTCTTTCTGATGGTAGACACCTTACAGGCGATCACCTTACGAAAAAGCTATTCAGCATATTATTTCTCAGTTGCCACACAACAACTGCATAATATGGCTCAACAACTACCTGCCGATCATATCGATGCGCAAACCAATATATGGAACATGCAAAATGCATCTGTGCTGCCCCAGGGAAGAGGATATGTGAGGCAAAATCACGCGCATTATCTCATTGATATTTTTTGGGGAAAGGATTCACAAGAGAGTTGCGAAAAAAATAAATTAGGTCTATCTGGATGTTTAAGAAAAACAGTTATTATCCCAGCATGAGGGGCGTGACATTAATAGAAATCATGGTTTCTATTAGCATTTCTTTATTTTTGATTTCCATGCTGCTTCATTTTTACTTAGTATTTGAAAAAAATCGTAACGCGCAAGGATCGCTTTATACCATCGCGCATCAAGCGAGACGCGTGTTTGCTGTCTTAGATAATGATATTTCAACTAACCGCATCAGACATTATTTTATTAAAAAGAACAAAGCCAATGTTTCTTGTCTATATATTGAAGAGGGTAATAAAAAATCGATATTAGCAGACCATATACAAGATATTCACTTCCTATACCGCGTTGGGTCAAGTGACAGGGAGGCAAAAGAGGTATCTCATTGGAAGTCTGTGGTCGGTGTGACGACGATGATTGTGATACAATCCGGTGATTTGGAGAAAAGGTGGTACAACTACAGCAAGAGGTGAATGGTCACCTCTTCTGTGTAAACAACGAAGGCCTTCTCCCTCTGGGAGAAGGTGCCCGACAGGGCGGATGAGGGGATTTGGAAACATCATGAAAAATACAAAAGGTTTTATGTTGTTTTTTGTTCTCATTATGATTCAGATTTTTTCTTTACTCAGCATCACTGAATTTGTGAAAGTTGCACATTTCTATAAAATGAATCAACTTGAGTGGGAGAGAGAGCAGGGGATGTCTATTAAACCTAAAAGCACTATCCCTCTCAAATCCTCACGCACCTACGGTGCTTAAAAGCATGGGGTGTGGCACTTTACCCCGGGCTGCGCGCTCCGCGCTTACCCGGGGCTATAAAGCTTTCGGTCGTAAACGACCTGTCTTTATATATAAGTATTGTGATACTTCTAAAGCTAAGTTTCGCATGTCTTCTCCCTCCGGGGGCGTTGTTGAATAAATCGGAAATGACGTTACCGAGCCGCGACCGTGAGGGAGCGTCACATGAATCTGATAAAAGATGGTGTATAACAGTGCAACATTTTAACCACTTAATATCATAAAGTAAG